>Ga0207975_100146_pt1 | contig 58663 bp, 53 predicted proteins | sample LakWasMe91_HOW11_2_FD_183913 | JGI IMG/M metagenome (GOLD analysis project Ga0207975, IMG submission 183913) | Freshwater sediment methanotrophic microbial communities from Lake Washington under simulated oxygen tension - Sediment Metagenome... | ecosystem: Environmental > Aquatic > Freshwater >...
GGTGAAGGCGGGCCCGGCCACTTTCATGGCCTGGTGCACGGGCGCCACGCGGCCATGCATCGTGCCGCGGCGGCCGGCCACATCGGCCAGGATGGCGGCTTGGTAGGTAGCGGCTTGTTGCACCACGTCGGCGCTCACGCGGTCGATGGTGCGGATGATTTCAGGGAGTTGGCTCATGGTGAATCTTTGTGAAGAACGGTGGTAACAGTGAAATCAGCGCTGCGCAGCAGGCTTGGCCTTGCCTGCAAAGCGCCCATGCCGCGGCGCCACCACCCAACGATGGGCGGCTGTCGGCGAGATGCATGGAAAAAAGGACTGGGGCATGCGCAGTGCGCTCTGCCCCAGCAAGCGCGTCAGTCCAGGCTGGCGCCCGAGTCCTTGACGATCCTGGCCCAGCGCGGCACCTCGGCGCGCAACAGCTGGCCGAACTGCTCGGCCGAGCCGCCCAGCACGTCGCCGCCCTCGGAGCGCAGCTTGTCAGCCACCTCGGGCTGCAGCAGGGCCGCATTGATGGCCTTGTTGAGCTGCGCCACGATGGGCGCGGGCGTGCCGGCGGGCGCCAGGATGCCAAACCAGGTCACGGCCTCGAAGCCCTTGTAGCCCGACTCCGCGAGCGTGGGCACGTCGGGCAGTTGGGACGAGCGCTTGGCCGAGGTGATGGCCAGCACCTTGAGCTTGCCGTTGCGCACCTGACCCAGCAGCGTGGGCACGGACGACATGTACAGGTCGATCTGCCCGCCCACCAGGTCCGTCATGGCCTGGGCCGCGCCCTTGTAGGGGATGTGGCGCAGCTGGATGCCTGCGGCGTTCTCGGCCAGCTCACCCGCCAGGTGGGCCACCGTGCCGTTGCCCGAGTAGCCCAGCGTCAGCGCATCGGGCTTGCCCTTGGAAGCCGCCACCACATCGGCGAAGGTCTTGAAAGGCGAATTGGCCGGTGCTGCCATCACGATGGGCGAGGACGACACCAGCGCCACGGGCACCAGGTCCTTGAGCGGGTCGTAGGGCAGCTTGGGGTACAGCGTGGGGTTGATGGCCAGGTTGCTGGTCTGGCCCATGACCAGGGTGTAGCCGTCGGCCGGCGACTTGGCTGCAGCGTCCACGCCCAGGTTGCCACCCGCACCGGGCCGGTTGTCCACGATCACATTCCACTTGTTCTGGTCGGCGAGCTTTTGCGCCACGGTGCGCGCAATCATGTCGGTACCGCCACCGGGCGGGAATGGCACGATCAGGCGGATGGGCTTGGCTGGATAGGCAGCCTGTGCCAGGGCGGCGCCGGTGGGCATGGCAGCAGAGGCAAGGCCCAGGAGGGCTGCGCAAAGCTGTGCACTGAAGGAACGCGAAAGCGATGAAAGCACTGGCATGGATTTGTCTCCGTTATGGTGGTTCGTCACGCCGTTGTGCAAGAGTTCTTCAAGCCCAGCGCCGTGGGTGCAACTTTACGCAGACGTTTCAACCCATACAATGCAGTTGCACACAATGCAACGAATTTCGCCATGAGCAACAGCCCTGCCCAACCCCTGCGCCCAGCCCCATCCAGGGCCCCGGAGCCACCCGCCATGGACGCTGCGGCGGCAGCCAAAGACACCGGTGGCGTCATCGCCGTCACGCGCGCCCTGCAGGTGCTGGAGGCCTTTGCGCTGGGTGAATCCAGCCTGCCGCTGGCCGAACTGAGCCGCCGCTGCGGTCTGCACAAGACCACGGTGCTGCGCTTGGCGCGCACACTGGCGCACTCGGGCTTCATGGTGCAGCGCGAGGACGGCGACTGGCGCCTGGGCCCCGCCGCAGGCTGGCTGGGCGCGCGCTACCAGGCGGGCTTTGATGTGCAGAACGTGCTGGAACCCGCGCTGCGTGAGCTGACCCTCGCCACCGGCGAAAGCGCGGCGTTCTATGTGCGCGAGGGCAATGTGCGGACCTGCCTGGTCCGCGTGGAAGGCCCGCAGGCCCTGCGCCACCACGCGCGCATGGGCGAAGGCCTGCCGCTGGACAAGGGCTCGCCAGGCCGCGTGATCCTGGCCTTCTCGGGCGAGCCAGGCAAGGCCTACGAAGAGATCCGCAAGAAGGGCTACCACTGGTCCATCGGCGAGCGCGAACAGGGCGTGGCCACCGTGTCGGCCCCGGTGTTCGGCATGCACTGGCGCCTGATGGGCTCGGTGTGCATCTCGGGCCCGGCCTCGCGCCTGCCGGCCGAAAAACTGGAGTCTCTGGCACAGACCGTGATCGCTGCGGCCACGCAGTTGTCGTATGCGCTGGCGGGCAATTCGGCAGCGCCTGCCCACGCCCCGGTGCGGGCCACCCAATGGCATCCTTGATACTTGCATCCGTTATCAACCACGTACAAAAACCGAGGAGACTGCCGTGAGCCGCTACCCCTTCCCCGACCTGAACACCCTGCCCGAGGACATCCGCGCGCGGATTCTGGAGGTGCAGGAGAAGGCGGGATTCATCCCCAACGTGTTCCTCGCCTTTGCCCGCCGTCCGGCCGAATGGCGCGCGTTTTTCGCGTACCACGATGCGCTCATGCTCAGGGAGGAAGGCAGCCTGACCAAGGGCGAGCGCGAGATGATCGTCACCGCCACCAGCGCGGCCAACCAGTGCCTGTACTGCGTGGTGGCGCATGGCGCCATCCTGCGCATCTACGAAAAGAAACCCTTCGTGGCCGACCAGGTGGCCGTGAACCACCGCAAGGCGGACATCACGCCGCGCCAGCGCGCCATGCTCGACTTCGCCATGAAGGTCTGCCAGCGCGCGCACGAGGTGGAAGACGCCGACTTCACCGCCCTGCACGCCCATGGCCTGGACGACGAGGACATCTGGGACATTGCCGCCATCACGGCATTCTTTGGTCTCTCCAACCGCATGGCCAGTTTTGCGGGCATGCAGCCCAACCCCGAGTTCTATCTGATGGGGCGGGTGCCCAAGCAGAAATAAGAAAAGAGGCCGGCTCCGCAGGATTACGACTTGCTTGATAGCTTCAAGCGCTTAACTCATAAGCACTTGAGCCCTATTTCATTCAGTCAGCCGAGACCAAGGCCCGCATCCAGTCGGGCAAGGGCGCGGCCTTCTGCTGCGGGAAATCCACCCAGATGGTGGTGGCGCCACCAGCGGCACAAATCACACCGGGCTGGTCCACCCGCTCCATCGTGCCCCAGGTCTCGAACGTGGTGCGCGCCGGGTCGCTCACATACAGCTTGAGCAGCACATCGGCCGGGTATTCCAGCTGCCGGTAGAAGTTGCAGAACGCATTGACGATCACCGGGCCCTGGCCATTCGGGTCGGGGTTGCAGCCCACCGACGCCATCCACTCGATGCGCGCCGTCTCCAGGTAGCGAAAGTAAACGGTGTTGTTGACATGGCCCATGGCGTCCATGTCGCCCCAGCGCACGGGGAAGCGCATCTCAAAAACCAGTTTCTTGGTCTCGGGGATTTCCATCTTCATACCGCAAAGCCGTCGTCGGCCGCAATCACCGCGCCATTGACAAAGTGGCTCTGGTCGCTGGCCAGCATCACGATGAGGGCATCCAGGTCCTGCGGCTGCCCCACGCGCTTGCGCGGCAGCATGGCGATGAGCTTCTGGCCCTGCTCGGTGTCCCAGTGATGGTGGTTGAGCTCGGTATCGATATAGCCCGGGCAGATGGCATTCACGTTGATGCCAAAGCGCCCCCACTCCAGCGCCATGGCGCGGGTCATCTGCACCACGGCGGCCTTGCTCATGCTGTAGGCACCAATCTGCGGCAGCACCTTGAGTCCGGCCATCGAGGCGATGTTGATGATGCGCCCGCCCGTGAAGCTGCCCGGCGCCGCGCCGCGCGAGCGGGCCAGCATGCGCTTGCCCACCTCTTGCGCCACAAAGAAGGCGCCCTTCACGTTGGTATCGAAGATGAAGTCGTAGTCCTCGGGCGTCACATCCTGGATGCGCTGCGTGGTGCTCACGCCCGAGTTGTTGACCAGGATGTCGATGGAGCCCATTTCCGTCTCGGCATGGGCCACGGCGGCCTTGATGGAATCGTGGTCGGTCACATCGAGCTCGACCACATGGGCGTCGCCCCCTTCGCCTTCGATGCGGGCGCGCAGTTCCTTGAGTTTTTCCAGCCGGCGGCTGGCCAGCACCACCCCGGCACCCGCACGGGCCAGGGTGCGCGCAAACTGGGCCCCCAGGCCGCTGGATGCGCCCGTCACCAGGGCCACGCGGCCGGACAAATCGATGCTGTAAGCCATTGAGAGTTTCTCCACAAATCAGAAACAGAGGAAATATGCGCGTCCGATTGTGCGTGTTCGCATGAATACAATCAGCCGCTGGCCAGGCAGTGCCGTGCGGCACGGCCTGTAGAACATTCCTTCATTATCAAATGCCCGACGAGACACCCATGACAAACCAGGAAATCCTTGCCCAGTATGGTCCCCGCGAAGCCATGGAATACGACGTGGTCGTGGTAGGTGGCGGCCCCGCTGGCCTGTCCACCGCCATCCGGCTCAAGCAGCTCGCCGCCGAAAAGGGCCAGGACGTGTCGGTCGTGGTGCTCGAAAAAGGTTCCGAGCCCGGCGCGCACATCCTGTCGGGCGCCATCATGGACCCCAAGGCGCTCAGCGAACTGATCCCCGACTGGAAGGAAAAGGGCGCCCCGCTGAACCAGCCCGTCACCGATGATGCCATGGTGTTCCTGGGCGAGAAATCGTCATTCCGCACCCCCAATTTCCTGCTGCCAGGCTGCTTTCAGAACCATGGCAACTACATCGTCAGCCTGGGCAACGTCACGCGCTGGCTGGCGCAGCAGGCCGAGAACCTGGGCGTGGAAATCTTCCCCGGCTTTGCCGCCGCCGAAGTGCTCTACAACGACAACGGCAGCGTCAAGGGCGTGGCCACCGGCAACATGGGCGTGAGCAAGGAAGGCGAGCCCACGGGCGACTTCCAGCTCGGCATGGAGCTGCACGCCAAATACACCATCTTCGCCGAAGGCGCGCGCGGCCATCTGGGCAAGCAGGTCATTGCCCGCTTCAAGCTCGATGCGGAAAGCGACCCGCAGACCTACGGCCTGGGCATCAAGGAACTGTGGGAAATCGACCCCGCCCGCCACCAGCCCGGCTTCGTGCTGCACACCGCTGGCTGGCCCATGGACAACAACACCTATGGCGGCGCCTTCCTCTACCACATGGAGGACAACAAGGTCACGCTGGGCTTCATCACCGGCCTGGACTACGCCAACCCGTATCTGAGCCCGTTCGAGGAATTCCAGCGCTGGAAGACGCACGCCAACATCCGTTACTACTTGGAAGGCGATGAAGCCAAGGGCATCAAGCCGGCCAAGCGCATCAGCTACGGCGCGCGCGCCATCACGGCCGGCGGCCTGATGAGCCTGCCCAAGACGGTGTTCCCGGGCGGCGCGCTGGTGGGCTGTGACGCGGGTTACCTCAACGTCAGCCGCATCAAGGGCAGCCACGCCGCCATCAAGACCGGCATGCTGGCCGCCGAGGCCGCCTACGACGCCATCACCGCAGGACGCCAGCACGACGAACTCGCCGCCTATCCCCAGGCCTTTGAAGCCAGCTGGCTCTACACCGAGCTGAACAAGGCGCGCAACTTCAAGGCCTGGTTCAAGAAGGGCCTGACGGTGGCCACGGTGATGAATGGCATCGAGCAGTTCGCGCTCAAGGGCCACATCCCATGGACGCTGCACCGCGACAAGCCCGACCACGCCTATCTGAAGCCCGCCGCCGAATGCAAGCCCATCGCCTATCCCAAGCCCGATGGCAAGATCACCTTCGACCGCCTCTCCAGTGTGTTCGTGAGCAACACCAACCACGCCGAGAACCAGCCGGCCCACCTGACGCTCAAGGATGCGAGCGTGCCGGTAAACATCAACCTGGCCAAATACGCCGGCCCCGAAGCCCGCTACTGCCCGGCTGGCGTGTACGAGTTTGTGCCCGACGAAGCCAAGGGCGGCAGCGCGCAGCGCCTGCAGATCAACGCGCAGAACTGCGTGCACTGCAAGACCTGCGACATCAAGGACCCGACGCAGAACATCGTCTGGGTCACGCCCGAAGGCGGCGGCGGCCCCAACTACTCGGGCATGTAAAACCATAGCAATTTGTGATTGAAGGGCCTGCGCTGCAGGCCCTTTTTTTATGCCCCTTGTGCTGGATAGCGCCCTTGGACCGAGCCATGCCAGCGCATGCTGCAAAAAATCAGCGATAGGAGCATACTGGCCCCACATCGCCTCACGCATGCTGCGTGGATTCGATTTCGCAGGAGAGACGCCATGCAGTACTCCCGACGGAGCCCACCTTTTGCATTGCAGCGGCGCCATGTGCTGGGTGGTGCCCTGGCCACTGCAGCCGCAGCCCTGCTCCCCTGGACACCGGTTTTTCCGGTCGAGGTCGATGCAGACCAGGCATTTTTGGCCTTGTCCATCTTGCTCACAGGCCGCAACAACCTCGATCCAGCGCTCGGGCGCCGACTGCGACAGGCACTTCAAAGCGGCAATGACCGCCTTGACCAGCACACCACAGACCTGCTCGGCTTACTGGAAACCCGCAAGGTGCCATTGCCCGACCTGCAGGCAATTTTGGCGACCGAAAAAACGGCCTTTGCCGCGCTCCCTGGCCAGATCATGACCGCCTGGTACCTGGGCGTCGTGGGCAAAGGCCCACAAGCCAAGGTGCTGGCTTTTGAGCATGCGCTCAATGCGGTCGCTGTATCAGACAAGCTGAAGCCGCCCACCTACGCCTATGGTGCACCCGGCAGCTGGAGCCACAACCCCAACGCATGAGGCGGCCATGGCACAAACCCTTTCCGCAGATTTCGTGGTCGTTGGCTCGGGCATCATTGGTGCGCTGGTGGCGCGCAAGCTGGCCCTGGCGGGGGCCTCGGTACTCATCCTTGAGGCGGGGCCCCATGTGACGCGTGGCGAATTGGTCGCCCGCTTTCGCAACTCACCGCGCCGCAGCGACTGGATGTCGCCCTACCCACCGGCACCCTGGGCACCGCATCCGGTCTACCAACCCGAAGACAACGGCCATCTGGTGCATGCCGGCCCCTACCCCTACAAGGCCGAGTACATCCGGCAGGTGGGCGGAACCAGCTGGCACTGGGCCGCCCATGCCTGGCGCAATGTGCCCAACGATTTCCGCATCCACAGCCTGTACGGCGTGGGCGTGGACTGGCCTTTCGGCTACGACGAACTGGAACCCTACTACCAGGAAGCCGAAGAGATCATGGGTGTCTCGGGCGCACCCAACACCGGCTCGCCGCGCACCAAGCCCTTTCCCATGCAGCCCGTGGCCGAACCCTGGGCCATGCAGCGCCTGCGCGAACGGCTGGCGCCCGTCTACCCGGTGGTGGGCAACACCACGGCGCGCAACAGCCGCAGTTACGACGGACGCCCGCCCTGCTGCGGCAACAACAGCTGCCAGCCGATTTGCCCCATCGACGCCCAATACCACGGCGGACTGGCCGTCGATGCAGCCCTGGCAGCAGGCGCCAAACTCCAGGCCAATGCCAACGTGTTCAAGCTGGAGCACGATGGCGCCGCACGCATCACGGCAGTGCACTACTACGACCCCGACAAAGTGGCGCACCGCGTCACGGGCAAGACCTTCATCGTTGCGGCCAACGGCATCGAAAGCCCGCGGCTGCTGCTGCTGTCCCAGAGCGCCAAGTTCCCCCAGGGCCTGGCCAACAGCCGCGACATGGTGGGCCGCCACCTGATGGACCACCCCAGCACCTCGCTCACCTTCGATGCCGATGAAGACGTGTGGCTGGGCCGCGGGCCGCAAAGCCCCAGTTCCATCAACACCATGCGCGACGGCGAATTCCGCGCACGGCACGCACCCTATCGGCTGGACTTCACCAACATCTCCCGTGTCGACGGAGCCACCCGTGCCTTGCTGGCCGAAGGGGTCTACGGCGCAGAGTTCGAGCGCCGCCTGCGCCACAGCGCGGCGCGCGAGATGAACGTCAAGAACGTGCTGGAGGTGCTGCCCGACCCCAGGCACCGCATCACGCTGAGCGACCAGAAAGACGCCCTGGGCCTGCCCAAACCGCAAACCCATTACTCCATCGACGACTACACCCGCGCCGGCCATGTGCGCTCACAGCAAGACTTCAAGCGCATCGCTGAACTGATGGGCGGCACCAACCTGCGTTTCAGCAAGGACGGCGACTTCGCCAACAACCAGCACATCTGCGGCACGTTGAGCATGGGCACCGACCCCGCCGTATCGGTGTGCGACCCGTGGGGCCGGGCGCACGACCACGACAACCTGTACCTTGCCAGCACCGGCGTGCTGCCCACCTCGTCCACCTGCAACTCCACGCTCAACGGCATTGCCGTGGCCCTGCGCAGTGCACAGCACATCCTGTCGCAGCAGGCGGGTCAACCCATGCCGCAGGCCCGTCCGGCCAGCGAAAGGAGTTGAGCATGCACAGCACCTTGCTCCGACGCTGGGCAGGCCTGGGCGCGGTCCTGTGCCTCAGCCTGATCGCGCTCGACACCCTGGCCCAAACCCCTGCCGCAGCGCCGACGAACCTGATCGAGCGCGGCCGCTACCTGGCCACCGCGGGCGATTGCATCGCCTGCCATACGGCGCCCGGTGGCGCCGCCATGGCCGGGGGGCTGGCCATTGCCACACCATTGGGTGCGATCTACTCCACCAACATCACGCCCTCCCAAACGATGGGCATCGGCCACTACACGCTGGAACAATTCACGGCGGCGCTGCGCCATGGCCGGCGCGCCGACGGGGCGCACCTGTACCCCGCCATGCCCTACACGGCCTATGCCAAGGTCACCGACGAAGACATGGCCGCGCTGTACGCCTATTTCATGCAGGGCGTGAAACCCGTTGACAGCGCACCACCGGCCACGGCATTGCCGTTTCCGTTCAACATCCGGGCCTCCATGGCCGCCTGGAATACCCTGTTCCACGACCCAACACCCTTCCGTGGCAGCGCGCAGCAGCCGCCCGAATGGAACCGGGGCGCCTATCTGGTGCAGGGCCTGGCCCATTGCAGTACCTGCCACACCCCGCGCAACACCTTCATGGCAGAAAACATGAAGCGCGCCCTCGGCGGCGGCGAAGTGGGCCCCTGGCATGCCCCCAACATCTCATCCGACCCCCAAAGCGGCATTGGCCAGTGGAGCGCGGAAGAACTGGTGCGCTACCTGCGGGTAGGTCATGCGGCCGGAAAAGATACAGCCGCCGGCCCCATGGCCGAGGCGGTGGACCACAGCCTGAGCCAGCTGACCGACGCAGACTTGCACGCCATGGCCGCCTACCTCAAGACCACGGCGCCCGTGGCCGATACCGCCGCGCAACAGCCCGCCTTCTCGTGGGGCAAGGCCAGCGACCAGCTGGCCAGCATTCGCGGCGTGGCACTGCCCAAAGACCTGGGCACCATGACGGGACCGCAGCTCTATGACGCCTACTGCGCCAGCTGCCACCAGGCGCAGGCGCAAGGCAGCTTCGATGGCAAGCTCCCCGCGCTGTTCCACAACAGCACGCTGGGGCGCAATAGCACCAACAACCTGGTGCTAGCCATCCTGCAAGGCGTGCCCCGGCATGGCCGCGACACCATCATGCCGGCCTTTGCGCGCGAACTGAGCGACCCGCAAATCGCCACGCTGGGCAATTACCTGCTCAAGGAATACGGCAACCCCAACGCGCAGGTCACAGAACGCCAGGTCGCGCAATTGCGCGGCAATGCCCAGGACCACAAGCTGTTGCTGCTGGCCCGCGTGGGCCTGGCTGCAGGCGCTCTGGTGGTATTGCTCTTCCTGGGCTGGGCCGTCTCGCGCAGCCGGGGCCGCCGCTCAGGCGGCCCGCGCTGATCCGAGGGCTCGCGGCGCAGGCGGCTGCGCCGCGGTGCACATTGCCCGCCGCCAAGGCACGGCACGCAGCGGATGGAACGGTCCCTCGCAGCCCCCGGCAAGCAACCCGCTGCAGCCGCCCCCGCAGGCTGCAGTAGACTCCCCGCGAAGCTCTGCGCCCCTCCTGCGCCAGAGCTTCTTTGCAAGCACAGGAAAAAACGAAAGACAGGTTGGAGATGGAAATGAAGCAAATATCTTGGGCACCTCTGGGCGCCCTGGCCTTGGCCATGGCGGTGATCGCACCCGCCCACGCCCAGCAGAAATCGGTCGCGATCACGGCCATCGTCGAACACCCCGCCCTCGACTCCGTGCGCGACGGCGTCCAGGCGGCCCTCAAGGACGCCGGCTTCGAAGCCGGCAAGAACCTCAAGTGGCAATACCAGAGCGCCCAGGGCAACACCGGCACCGCCGCGCAGATCGCCCGCAAGTTCGTCGGTGACAAGCCCGATGCCATCGTGGCGATTGCCACGCCCTCGGCCCAGGCCGTGATTGCCTCGACCAAGACGGTGCCCGTCGTGTTCTCCGCGGTGACCGACCCTGTCGCCGCCAAGCTGGTGAAGAACTGGGAGCCGTCGCACAACAATGTGACCGGCGTGTCCGACCTGCTGGCGCTCGACAAGCAGATGGACCTGGTCAAGCAGGTGGTGCCCGGCGCCAAGCGCGTGGGCGTGGTCTACAACCCCGGCGAAGCCAACTCGGTCGTCGTGGTCAAGCAGCTGCAGGCGCTGCTGCCCAAGCTGGGCATGACGCTGGTCGAGGCCGCAGCGCCCCGCTCGGTGGACGTGAGCAGCGCCGCGCGCAGCCTCATCGGCAAGGTCGATGTGATCTACACCAGCACCGACAACAATGTGGTGTCGGCCTACGAGGCACTGGTGAAGGTGGGCCAGGAGGCCAAGATCCCGCTGGTGGCGTCGGACACCGACAGCGTCAAGCGTGGCGCCATCGCCGCCTTCGGCATCAACTACCGCGACCTGGGCGAGCAGACCGGCCGCATGGTGGCGCGCATCCTCAAGGGTGAAAAGCCCGGCGACATCAAGCCCGAGATCAGCACCAAGATGGAACTGGTCGTGAACCCCGGCGCTGCAGAAAAGCAGGGCGTGAAGCTGTCTGACGCGCTGGTCAAGTCAGCCACGCAGGTCGTGCAGTAAGCGCGCTACCTGCGCTGCAAGGTCGGGCTGCCGCCCGGCCTCTCCGGCAGGAGCCATGCCCCGCGTGGCTCCTGCTTTGTTTTTCAATCCCTAGCCCCGCTGCCCCATGTCCCTCTTTTCCCTGCTCGGCGCCGTCGAAATCGGCCTGATCTTCAGCCTGGTGGCGCTGGGCGTGTTCATCTCGTTCCGGCTGCTGCGCTTTCCCGACCTCACGGTGGATGGCAGTTTTCCGCTGGGCGGCGCCGTCTGCGCCATTCTGATCTCCACTGGCACCAACGCCTGGCTTGCCACGCTGGCCGCCACCGCGGCAGGCGCAGTGGCAGGCCTGATCACCGGCTGGCTCAATGTCAGGCTCAAGATCATGGACCTGCTGGCCAGCATCCTGATGATGATCGCGCTGTACTCGATCAACCTGCGCATCATGGGCGGGCCCAATGTGCCCCTCATCAACGACCCCACACTGTTCGTGCTGCTGCAGCCCGAAGGCATGGAAGACTACATTGCGCGCCCGCTGATCCTCGTCGCCATCGTGCTGGCTGCCAAGCTGCTGCTCGACTGGTTTTTTGCCACCGAACGGGGCCTGGCCATCCGCGCCACCGGCTCCAACGCCCGCATGGCCCGCGCCCAGGGCGTGAACACCGGCGCCATGCTGCTGCTGGGCATGGCGGTTTCCAACGGCCTGGTGGGCCTGGCCGGCGCGCTGTTTGCGCAGACGCAGGGCGGCTCGGACATCTCCATGGGCATCGGCACCATCGTCATCGGCCTGGCCGCCGTGATCGTGGGCGAGAGCATCCTGCCCTCGCGCCGCCTGGCCTATGCCACGCTGGCCGTGGTCATCGGCGCCATTGCCTACCGTTTCTTCATTGCGCTGGCACTCAACAGCGACTTCATCGGCCTCAAGGCGCAGGATCTGAACCTGGTCACCGCCGTGCTGGTGGCCGTGGCGCTGGTGATTCCACAGCTCAAGCGCAAATTTGCCAAGCGCAAGCCGTCCTGAACCCGCGCACCGAAAGAGCCCCATGCTGAGCGCCCAACACCTCGAAATCACCTTCAACCCCGGCACGCCGATCGAAACGCGCGCCCTGCGCGGCATGTCGCTGGACATTCCGGCCGGCCAGTTCGTCACCGTCATCGGCTCCAATGGCGCCGGCAAATCCACCTTCCTCAACGCCATCTCGGGCGACCAGTCGGTGGACAGTGGCCGCATCGCCATCGATGGCGTGGATGTCACGCGCATGCCCGTGTGGGCCCGCGCCGAGCGCGTGGCCCGCGTGTTCCAGGACCCGATGGCCGGCACCTGCGAAGACCTCACCATCGAGGAGAACATGGCGCTGGCGCAGCGCCGCGGCACCTTCCGGGGCCTCGGCCGCGCCGTCAAGGCATCGATGCGCGAAGGCTTTCGCGAACGCCTGGCCACGCTGGGCCTGGGGCTGGAAAACCGCCTCACCGACCGCATCGGCCTGCTCTCGGGTGGCCAGCGCCAGGCCGTGAGCCTGCTCATGGCGGCGCTGCAGCCGTCCCGCATCCTGCTGCTGGACGAGCACACCGCCGCGCTCGACCCGCGCACGGCCGACTTCGTGCTGCGCCTGACCGAGCGCATCGTGGCCGAGAGCAAGCTGACCACCATGATGGTCACGCACAGCATGCGGCAAGCCCTCGATGTGGGCGAACGCACCGTGATGCTGCACCAGGGCCAGGTGGTGCTGGATGTATCGGGCGAAGAACGCAAGCGCCTGGACGTACCCGACCTGCTGCACATGTTCGAAAAGGTGCGCGGCGAAAAGCTGGCCGACGACGCGCTGCTGCTGGGCTAAGTCCTCCATCCACGCGGCGTGCTTCACGGCAATCCAGTCTTGCAACACCTCCCCAGAAAGGCTCCCATGCTCTCCATCGATCTGCGCGGCAAAACCGCTGTCGTCACGGGCTCCACCGTCGGAATCGGGCTGGCCATCGCCAAGTCGCTGGCGCAGGCAGGTGCCGCCGTGGTCGTCAATGGCCGCAAGCAGGACGCAGTGGACCAGGCCGTGGAGGCCGTGCGCCGCCATACCCCCGGCGCCAGCGTACAGGGCGTCGCCGCCGATCTGGGCACGGCCGAGGGCTGCCAGCAACTGGCGGCCCAGGCGACGCGCTGCGACATCCTGGTCAACAACCTGGGCATCTACGGCACCACGCCGTTCCTGGAGATTGGCGACGACGAATGGCAGCGCTACTGGGATGTGAACATCATGTCCGGCGTGCGCATGTCGCGCGCCTACATGCCGCAGATGCTGGAGCGCAACTGGGGCCGCGTGGTGTTCATCGCGTCGGAATCGGCGCTGAATATCCCGGCCGACATGGTGCATTACGGCACCAGCAAGACCGCCATGCTGGGTCTGGCCCGGGGCCTGGCCAAGATGGCCGCGGGCACCGGAGTCACCGTCAACAGCGTTCTGCCCGGCCCCACGCTGTCCGAGGGCGCCGCCCAGATGCTGATGGCCACTGCCGCACCTGGCCAGACGCTGGAGGAAGCCGGCGTGGCCTTCGTCAAGCAAAACCGCCCCTCGTCCATCATCGGCCGTGCTGCGCAGCTGGAAGAAGTCGCCAACATGGTGGCCTACGTGGCCTCGCCGCTGTCGTCGGCCACCACGGGCGCTGCACTGCGCGTGGAAGGCGGCATTGTCGACAGCCTTTGAGGCGCATTCGCCCGAGGTCAGCTGCTGATTTGGCAGCTGCCAGCGCTTATCCAGCAAGCAATGGCAGCTGCTTTTATTCATACACCCCGAAACTACACCCCCAGCGGCAGATCCGCCTTTTTCAGCGTGCGCAGCACAAAGCTGGAGCGGCTGTGGCGTATGCCCTTGATCTTGTAGAGCTTCTCGCGCAGCAGGCGCTCGTAGTCGCGCGTGTCTTTCACCACCACGCGCAGCAGGTAGTCGTAGTCGCCCGACACCAGGTGTGCCTCGATCACCTCGGGAATGCTGGCCAGGGTTTCGCCAAATTTTTCCAGCGTGTTGTCGGAATGGCTGTCGAGCGTGACCATCACCAGCACCGTGTCGGACAGATCGAGCGCGCGCGGATTGAGGCGCACGGTGTAGCCCTCGATCACACCGGCCTCCTCCATTTTTTTGATGCGCCCCCAGCATGGCGAAGGGCTCAGGCCCACGGCCTGGCCGATCTCTTGCAGGCTGGCGCGGGCGTTGGCCTGCAATACGGAGAGAATTTTTCTGTCAAGACGGTCCATGCATCGCATTATTCTTTCAAATTGAATTTTTCAGAATATTTTTCTACAAATTTTGAAAATCTTCGCAAATTCAGAAGAACCATCCACCCCCCCGGCGGCATACTTGTCTGCATCAAGGCGCTCTTACCGGAGTGCACAAACTGACAAGGCCCCGGCGGGTTACCGCCCGCACGGGGCACTTGGCAAGCATCTTCCCCCCAGGCCCACCCGTGTGGCACTGTCGCGCACGCGACCCCGACACCCTGCCATCAGCCCCGCGCGCCGCTGATCAGCACGCTGACCCGCACAAACCCCGATGCCCAGCCGCGCGTTGCAGCGCCATAATTTTTGCAGTGCGCAGCACATGTCTGCGCCGCAACCTGCAGCGCAACCAGCACGCCAACATTCCCCTTCAGGAGACACCATGCAATTGACCCGACTCGTCGTTGGCCTCGGCCTTGCCCTTGGCTTCATGGCCAGCGCCGCCGCACAGACCACCATGCGCATCAGCATTTCGGTGGCACAGAACTCGCACCAGGGCGTGGCCATCGACACCTTCGCCAAAGAAGTGGAAAAACGCACGGGCGGCCGCTACAAGGTGCAGACCTTCTACAACGGCTCCCTGGGCGGCGAGCGCGAGTCGATTGAAGCCGTGCAGCTGGGCACGCAGGAACTGGCCTTCAGCTCCACCGGCCCGGTGCCCAACTTTGTCCCCGAGACCAAGATCCTGGACGTGCCCTTCCTGTTCCGCGACAAGGCCCATGCGCGCGCCGTGCTCGACGGCCCCATCGGGCAAGACCTGCTGACCAGGTTCGACGCCAAGGGCTTCAAGGCACTGGCCTGGGCCGAAAACGGCTTTCGCCACATGACCAACAGCAAGCGCGACGTGAAGGAGCCGGGCGACCTCAAGGGCCTGAAGATGCGCACCATGGAGAACCCCGTGCACATCGCCGCCTACAAGGGCTTTGGCATCATCACCACGCCCATGGCGTTCCCCGAGGTGTTCACGGCCCTGCAGCAAGGCACCGTGGACGGCCAGGAAAACCCGTTGCCCGTCATCATCTCGGCCAAGTTCGACCAGGTGCAAAAGCACCTCACGCTCACCGGCCATGTGTATTCGCCCTGCATCTTCGTGATGAACAAGGCGGCTTTTGACAAGCTCAGCGCGGCCGACAAGCAGGCCTTTCTGGATGCCGCCAAGGAAGGCACCAAGGCCAACCGGGCGCGCGTGGACGAAGACGATGCCAAGGGCGTGGCCGACCTGCGCGCCAAGGGCATGACAGTGATCGACACCATCGACAAAGCCAAGTTCGTGGCGACGCTGGCCCCTGTCAACGCCGAGTTTGAAAAGCAGTTCGGCAAGGCCGCGCTCGACAAGATCCGCGATTACAAATAATCTTCTTGTCGATCTATTTTCACTAGCTATCAGCGCCCGCCGGTATTGCGCCAGCGGGCGTTTTCATTCATGAAAAATGCTTTTCTGACCTTTGAGCGCTGGGCCACGTTCAGCGCCATGCTGGCCGCCTGCGCCATGCTGGCCGTGGCCTCTGCGCTGGGCATGTTCCAGATTCTGATGCGCTTCGTGTTCGAGCAGCCCGCAGAATGGACCGAGGTGTTGATCCGTTTCAGCCTGATCTGGATGGTGTTTCTGGCCATCCCCGCCGCCTTCCGCCAGGGGGCGATGGTGAGCGTGGACGTGCTTTACCGCTGGAGCCCGCCACGCATTCGCCGCGTGCTCGACTGGGTGGTGGCGCTGGCGGCACTGGCCCTGATCGGCGTCATCATCTGGTGGGGCTGGGATTACGCGCAGCGCGGCGGCGTGCAGAGCATGGCCGGACTGGAGTCGGTGTCGATGTTCTGGGCCTATCTGGCCATGCCGGTGGGCGGCCTCTTTTGCGTCGTCGGCATCATCGGCAACCTCATCGACCCCCTGCGGATGGAACTGGAGACAGCGCAATGACCGCCACCATGATTTCCACCATGGTGCTGTGCTTTGCACTCACCGTTTCCGTGGCCGTTTCCATCGGCCTCGCGTCCATCCTGGGCATACAGGTTGCGAACGCCAACATGCTGATCTCGGTGAAGGAAATGTTCGCCTCGATCAACAAGTTTCCGCTGGCCGCCATTCCCTTCTTCATCCTCGCGGGCAACCTCATGGAAACCGGCGGCATCTCGCGCCGCCTGGTCGAGTTTGCCAAGAGCATCGTCGGCGGCGTGCAGGGCGGCCTGCCCATGACCTGCGTGCTCACCTGCATGATATTCGCGGCGGTGTCGGGTTCGTCGGTGGCCACCACGTTCGCCATCGGCGCCATCCTGGTCCCGGCGCTCATCAAGCATGGCTACCCCACCAGCTACGCAGCGGCCTTGCAGGCCACCAGCGCCGAACTGGGCGTGATCATCCCGCCTTCCATTCCGCTCATCCTGTACGGCGTGAGTGCCGAGGTGTCGATTGGCGAGCTGTTCATCGCCGGCTTTGGCCCGGGACTGCTGATCAGTGGCGCGCTGATGCTGTTCGTGTGGGCCTACTGCAAATACAAGGGCTGGGGCAAGAACGATGGCGATGGCCGCATGCCCATGGGCCGTGCCACGCTGCAGGCCGGCTGGGCGCTGCTGATGCCCGTGATCATCCTGGGCGGCATCTACGGCGGCGTATTCACGCCCACAGAGGCCTCGGCCGTGGCCGTGTTCTATGCGCTGGTGGTGGGTGTGGTGATCTACCGCGAGATTCGCCTGGCGGACCTGTTCGCCATCCTGCGCAAGTCGGCCCTCTCGTCAGCGGTGATCATGTTCATCATTGCCAACGCCGGGCTGTTTGCCTTCCTCATCACCCGCGCGGGCGTGCCCGATGCCATCGGCCGCTGGCTGGAGGCGGTGCTGCAATCCCCTGCCCTGTTCTTGCTGGGCGTGAATGCGGCGCTGTTCTTCATTGGCATGTTCATCGAGACCAGCGCGGCCATCATCGTGCTGGCGCCCATCCTGGCGCCCGTGGCCCTGCACTTCGGCGTGGACCCGGTGCACTTCGGCCTCATCATGGTGGTGAACCTGGCCATGGGCATGATCACACCGCCCTTTGGCGTGAACCTGTTTGCCGCATGTACGGTGGCGCGCATCTCGCTGGACCGCATCATCCAGCACCTGCTGCCTTTCGTGGGGGTGATCCTGGTATGCCTGATGGTCATCACTTATGTGCCCTCGCTTTCGCTGTTCCTGCGTGACCTGGTGTACGCCAAGTAACGGTAGAATCGCTCGATTGTCAGGAGAGAGCCCCGCATGCACCATGCAAAAGGGCCGCCGAAGGCGCAGGCATCAGCCGAACGCTCAGGCAAAAGGACTGACAAGCGCCCGCAGCGATGCGGGCGTTCCCTTGCTGGAGAGAGATGTCCGCACTGCAGGTGCAGGCCATCCACCGAAGGAGCAAGCCGCGCGGCCAGCCAGGGTGCCGCGGTGAATCTCTCAGGTAAAGCGGACAGCAGGGCAAATCGCGTGGCATTCGTGCCGCGGCCCCCATTTGCCCTGGAGCTCTTATGTCCGCACCTGCCACCGCCCTGCTCATCACGCCCCTGAACGCCCTGCACATTGAACTGGGCGCCCGCATGGTGCCGTTTGCCGGTTATTCCATGCCCGTGCAGTACCCCGCAGGCCTCATGGCCGAGCACCTGCACACGCGCCAGGCCGCAGGGCTGTTCGATGTATCGCACATGGGCCAGCTCAAGCTGGTCGGCCCCGATGCCGCCGCCGCGTTCGAGAGCCTGGTGCCCGTCGATGTGATCGACCTGCCCGTGGGCAAGCAGCGCTACGGCCTGTTGCTCAATGACGAGGGCGGCATCATCGACGACCTGATGTTCTTCCGTGTGGCCGACAACGCACTCTTTGTCATCGTCAACGGCGCCTGCAAGGTGGGCGACATGGCCCACATCCAGGCCCGCATCGGCCAGCGCTGCGACGTGGTGCCCATGCCCGACCACGCGCTGCTGGCGCTGCAGGGTCCCCAGGCCGTCACCGCCCTGTCGCGCCTGGCCCCGGGCATTGAAAAGCTGGTGTTCATGACGGGTGGCGATTTTTCCATCGCAGGCTGCGACTGCTTCGTGACACGCAGCGGCTACACGGGCGAAGACGGCTTCGAGATCTCGGTGCCCGCCGCACAGGCCGAGACCCTGGCACGCGCCCTGCTGGCCCAGCCCGAAGTCAAACCCATTGGCCTGGGCGCGCGCAACTCGCTGCGCCTGGAAGCGGGCCTGTGCCTGTACGGCAACGACCTCGACACCACCACCACGCCGCCCGAAGCCAGCCTGAACTGGGCCATCCAGAAGGTGCGCCGCACCGGCGGCGCGCGCGCGGGCGGCTTCCCTGGCTCCGACAAGGTGCTGGCGCAGCTCGACAACCCCGCCAGCCTCGCGCGCAAACGCGTGGGCCTGGTCGCGCTGGAGCGCGTGCCCGTGCGCGAGCACACCGAGTTGCAGAGCACCGACGGCCAGAAGATTGGCGAAGTGACCAGCGGCCTGCTGGGCCCCACGGTGAACGAACCCGTGGCCATGGGCTATGTGGCCCCCGCCTTTGCCGCCATCGGCACGCGGGTGAACGCCATGGTGCGCGGCAAGGCCGTGCCCATGGAAGTGCGCGCCATGCCGTTTGTGCCCGCCAATTACTACCGCGGCTAATTTTGCGCGGCGCGGCACCCCAACCGCGCCTGCGCCCGCTACATTGCAGATTCCTTTCTTTTTTATCTTCTAGCTGCTTGAGGAGCTTTCCCATGACCGTCAAATTCTCCAAAGACCACGAATGGATCAACGCCGCCGACGCGAACTCGGCCGTGGTGGGTATCACCGTGCATGCCCAGGATGCCCTGGGCGATGTGGTGTTCGTCGACCTGCCCGCCGTGGGAACCACGTTTGCCCAGGGCGACGTGGCGGGCGTGGTCGAGTCGGTCAAGGCCGCGGCCGATGTGTACATGCCTGTCTCGGGCGAGATCGTCGAAGTGAACGAAGCCCTGCGTGCCGACCCTTCGCTGGCCAATTCAGACCCGCTCAATACCGGCTGGTTCTTCAAGGTCAAGCTCAGCGATGCCAGCCAGCTCGACGCGTTGCTCAGCGAAACCGACTACACCGAGTTCGCCAAGAACGCCTGACCCTGTTTCTTTCTTCGAGACTGCCCCATGTTGATGCAATCCGCCCTGCCGCTCGGCGCGCTTGAAAACGCCACCGAATTCCTGCCCCGCCACATCGGTATCGACGCGGCCGACGAAGCGCACATGCTGTCGGTGATCGGCGAGGCCTCGCGCCGCGCCCTCATCGACTCCATCGTGCCGCGCTCCATCGCCCGCAGCCGCGCCATGGACCTGCCGCTGCCGGTCACGGAAAGCGCTGCACTGGCCGAACTCAAGGCGATTGCATCCAAAAACAAGGTCTTGAAGAGCTTCATCGGCCAGGGCTACTACGACACACACATTCCCGGTGTCATCCTGCGCAACATCCTGGAAAACCCCGCCTGGTACACGGCCTACACGCCTTACCAGGCGGAGATTTCGCAAGGCCGCATGGAAGCCCTGGTCAATTTCCAGACCATGGTGTGCGACCTCACGGCCATGCCGATCGCCAACGCATCGATGCTCGACGAGGCCACGGCCGCTGCCGAAGCCATGACGCTGGCCAAACGTTCGGTCAAGAGCAAGAGCAACGTGTTTGTGGTGGCCGGTGACGCGCACCCGCAGACCATCGAGGTGATCCAGACCCGCGCCCGGCCGCTGGGCATCGAGGTCGTGCTCGCCAACTCCGCCGAGCAGTGGAACACCCTGCTGGACGGCGACTATTTCGCCGTGCTGGCCCAATACCCCGCCACCAGCGGCCGCATCGACGACCTGCGCGCCGACGTGGAGAAGGCGCATGCCAAACAGGCCGCCTTCATCGCAGCCGCCGACCTGCTGGCCCTCACGCTGATCACGCCGCCCGGAGAATGGGGCGCCGACATCGTGGTGGGCACCACGCAACGCTTTGGCATGCCCATGGGCGCCGGTGGCCCGCATGCCGCCTACATGGCCTGCCGCGACGAGTTCAAGCGCTCGCTGCCCGGCCGCCTGGTCGGCGTGAGCGTGGACGTGCACGGCAAGCCCGCCTACCGCCTGGCCCTGCAGACGCGCGAGCAGCACATCCGCCGCGAAAAAGCCACCTCCAACATCTGCACGGCCCAGGTACTGCCGGCCGTGATCTCCAGCATGTACGCGGTGTACCACGGCCCCGAGGGCCTGCAGCGCATTGCCCGGCGCGTGGCCAGCTACACAGCCATCCTGGCGAAAGGGCTGGAACAGCTGGGAGCGCCCGTGCGCCCGCAGGCCGCGTTCGACACCCTCTCGCTGAAAACCGATGGCGCTACCCAATCCATAGCTGCTCGCGCAGTATCCATGGGTGCCAACCTGCGGATTCACTTCGAAAACTACCTGTGCATCTCGCTCGACGAGACCACCACGCGCGCCGACATCGAGCTGCTGTGGAAGATCTTTGCCAAGGACGGCCAGGCGCTGCCCACGGTTGACGCGTTCGAGAAAGGCGTGGAGCCGCTGATCCCCGCCGAACTGCGCCGCACCAGCAGCTACCTCACGCACCCGGTGTTCAACACCCACCACAGCGAGACCGGCATGCTGCGCTACATCCGCCAGCTGTCCGACAAGGACCTGGCGCTGGACCGCAGCATGATCCCGCTGGGCTCCTGCACCATGAAGCTCAACGCCACCAGCGAGATGATCCCCATCACCTGGCCCGAGTTCGCCAACGTGCACCCGTTTGCCCCGGCAGACCAATTGCAAGGCTACAAGGAACTGGACGAGCAGCTGCGCGCCTGGCTCTGCCAGGCCACGGGCTACGCCGGCATCAGCCTGCAGCCCAACGCGGGCAGCCAGGGCGAATACGCCGGGCTGCTGGCCATCAAGGCCTACCATGAAGCCCAAGGCGGCAGCCACCGCCACATCTGCCTGATCCCGGCCAGCGCGCACGGCACCAACCCGGCCAGCGCCCAGATGGCTGGCATGCAGGTGGTGGTGACGGCCTGCGATGCCAACGGCAATGTGGACATGGCCGACCTCGAAGCCAAGTGCAAGCAGTACAGCGCGCACCTGGCCTGCGTGATGATCACCTACCCCAGCACGCATGGCGTGTTCGAGACGCAGGTCAAGGAGCTGTGCGCCCTGGTGCACCGCCACGGTGGCCGCGTCTACGTGGACGGCGCCAACATGAATGCCATGGTGGGCGTGGCCGCGCCCGGCGAGTTCGGCGGCGACGTGAGCCACCTGAACCTGCACAAGACCTTCTGCATTCCCCACGGCGGTGGCGGCCCCGGCGTGGGCCCCGTCTGTGTGGTGGAAGACCTCGTGCCCTACCTGCCGGGCCATGCCACGGCCGGCGTGGCCGGTGGCGTGGGTGCGGTGTCGGCTGCGCCCCTGGGCAATGCCGCCGTGCTGCCCATCAGCTGGATGTACTGCCGCATGATGGGCGCTGAAGGCCTGCAGGCTGCAACGGAAGCCGCCATCCTCTCGGCCAACTACATCAGCGCGCGCCTCAAGGACCATTACCCCACGCTGTACGCATCGGCCAACGGCCATGTGGCGCACGAGTGCATCCTGGACCTGCGTGGCCTGAAGGACACCAGCGGCGTGATGGCCGAAGACGTGGCCAAGCGCCTGATCGACTATGGCTTTCACGCGCCCACGCTCTCCTTCCCCGTGCCCAACACGCTGATGGTGGAGCCGACCGAAAGCGAAACGCTGTTCGAGATCGACCGCTTCATCGACGCGATGATCGCCATCCGCGATGAAATCCGCCAGATCGAATCCGGCGCCTGGCCACAGGACAACAACCCGCTGAAAAACGCCCCGCACACCGCCGAAAGCCTGCTGGGCAGCGAATGGACCCGCCCCTACACCCGCGAAGCCGCCGCCTACCCGGTGCCCGCCCTGCGCGGCAACAAGTACTGGGCACCCGTGGGCCGCGTGGACAACGTCTGGGGCGACCGCAACCTGAGCTGCAGCTGCATCCCGGTGAGCGACTACGCGTAAAGCGTGTTGACGCAGCGCTGTGATGGCGCTGCGCCCATCCAAACAAAGGCCCGATGACGGGCCTTTGTGCTTTACAGGGCGTCCAGCGGGCTCAAAATGCCGCGCCCGCCCTTGTTCAGTACATGCGTGTAAATCATGGTGGTGCTCACATCGGCATGGCCCAGTAGCTCCTGCACGGTGCGGATGTCATACCCCGCCTGCAGCAAATGCGTGGCAAACGAATGGCGCAGCACATGGGGCGAAACGGGCTTGTTGATTTGCGTGCGCCGCGCCGCCTCGCGCACCGCGCGCTGCACCGACTCGGGGTACACATGGTGGCGCCGCTCCAGCAGCTCGCCCGTGCGGGCATCGGGGCGCGGATCCACCGAGCGCACCGGCGACGGAAACACCCACTGCCAGGCCCAGCTTTGGTCGGCCTGGGGGTATTTGACGGCCAGCGCATGGGGCAAGTGCACCCGGCCAAAACCGGCAGCCAAATCCTTTTCGTGCAGCGCGCGGGCCTTTTGCAATTGCGCCTGCAACGGGGCGATCAAATTTTCGGGCAGCACCGTTACCCGGTCTTTGTTGCCCTTGCCCTCGCGCACCACAAGTTCGCGGCGGGCAAACTCGACGTCCTTCACACGCAGGCGCAGCGCCTCCAGCAGGCGCATGCCGGTGCCGTAAAGCAACTGCGCAATCAGGCCGGTGGTGCCATCCATGTGCAGCAGCAGCTCGCGCACCTCGGTGGGGGTCAGCACCACCGGAAGGCGTTTGGGCGTTTTGGCCTGCACCACCTCGCCCAACCAAGGCAAATCCACATCCAGCACCTGCTTGTACAGATACAGCAGCGCCGCCTTGGCCTGGTTTTGCGTAGAGGCAGAAACCTGGCGCTCCACGGCCAGATGGCTCAAAAACGCCTCCACCTCCGCCGCGCCCATCTCTTGCGGGTGGCGCTTGCCGTGAAACACGATAAAGCGCCGCGCCCAGTCGATATACGCCTCTTCGGTACGAATGCTGTAATGCCGCGTGCGCAAGTGAATCCGCATGCGCTCCAGCAGCTTGGGCGGGCGTTGCCCACCAGGGGCGCTGGCGGGCTGCAGGTGTTGAGCAGGGAGCTCTGTCATCCGTGAAATTTTAGGTTTGTCTAATTTTTCGGATGATGGGGTTTACGTGGGGAAGCCGGTTCTTTGGTTGTCTTGGCGGACGGCTCGGGTTACCATGTGTGTCGTCTATTTCTAGTTAGTCCCGCAGAGAAACCGCTTTATTTGGCCCATGCTTTTTCAAACGGCATTTAGTTTCTCAGGCGCAATTCAGTGCCTTGCTGGCCGTTTCTTCGGGCTTCGCCTGCATTCGCAGCGCAAGTTTTCAGTCTTTTTGGCCGCTGGCCCTTGTGTAGCAAGCGTAAGAAGCTATCATTTTGCAAGCGTTGCGCCGCCTCGGTGGCGCAACGCTTTTTCGCAGTTTGCGCCCGTCGCCAAAGTTGGGGTTCCCGTTTTAGCCTCCGGGTCTAACTTTTCATCGCAGCCGACCGCCTTCGGCGTCGGCTGAATTCAGGGCGTTGAATTGCACGGCCCGAGAGTCATTGCGCGACGCTGCGCCCAGCAAGGCCCTACGATTTGGGTTTCTCTTTTTTCACCACTCCATCAGACTCCCATGCGCATTCTTTTCGCCCTGCTCGCCTCGCTCGCCCTCGCCCCTGCCGCCATGGCCCAGTCCAAGCCCGTCACTACCGCCAGCGGCCTGATCTATGAATCCCTCAAGGAAGGCACGGGCGATGCGCCCAAGGCCACCGACACCGTCAAGGTGCATTACAAGGGCATGTTTCTCGATGGCAAGGAGTTCGACAGCTCCTACAAGCGCGGCGAGCCCACCGAGTTTCCGCTCAACCGCGTGATTCCCTGCTGGACCGAAGGCGTGCAGCGCATGAAGCCCGGCGGCAAGGCCCGGCTGACCTGCCCGCCCGGTATTGCCTATGGCGAGCGTGGTGCCGGCGGCGTGATCCCGCCCAACGCCACGCTGAATTTCGAGGTGGAACTGGTGTCGGTGCGCCGCTAAAGCGGGTTCCCAGGCCGCTGCGGCGCAACGTGCGCGCGGGCGTACACTTCTTGAAATAGGCGAAGGCCTTGCCGCGCAGGGGCGCGGCATGTGCTGGCGCCCACCGCCCATGAGCCTTCCCGACCTGTCCTTTCTGCACCAAGCCCAGGAGCCCCGCGAAGCTGGGCCTGCAGCGCCCTTGCCCTCCCCGCCGCCTGGGCAGCCCGAGCGACGCTCGGCCTTGCGCGCCGACGGGCCGGTGGCCGAGCTGATCGCCGAGCTGCGCAGCTACCAGGCCGAGCTGGAGGCGCAGAACAAGGTGCTGCAATACAGCCAGGCCGCCGCCGAAAGTGCTTCTGAGCGCTTCGAGGCCCTGTTTTCCAGCGTGCCGCTGGCCCTCATGGTGCTGGACGAATATGACGTGGTGGTGCAAGCCAACGCCATGGCGCACCGCTCCTTTCAGCCTACCGAACAAGACCGCCCGCTGAACGCGCTGATGCCCTTTGTGTGCGAGGGCGACACGCAGCGCGTGCACGATGCTTTCGGCACGGCGCGCACGCAGGGGCACAGCGAGGTGACGGAGGTGGTTTTCATGATCGGCGACACCGGCCGCATCACGGGCGACCTGCACATTGCCTGCATCGAGATGGCCCAGGAGGGCGCGGACCCGGTCCTTCAGTTTCTGTGCGCCGTGATCGACCAGGGCCCGCTGCTGGCACAGCGCCAGGCCCTGCAGCAGGGTAACGAACAACTCCACGCCAGCGAAAAGCGGCTGGAGGCCATCATCAACTCGGCGCTCGATGCCATCATCTGCGTGGACCAGCACCAGCGCATCACGGTGTTCAACCCCACGGCGGCTGCGCTGTTCCAGTGCAGCGCCAGCGACGCGCTGGGCAGCCCGCTGCAGCGCTTTGTGCCCGACGCGGCGCAGGCCCTGGCGTTTGCGCAGCTCACCACGCAGGCCATGCTGGGTGAAATGACGGCCCTCACGGCCAGCGGCAAGGAGCTGGCGGTGGAAGTGAGCGTGTCGTTCGAGCGCCATGCAGAAAACGTGGGGGGGGGCGAGACCACCACCGTCTTTGCGCGCGACCTCACGGGCCGCAAGAAGACCGAGGCGCATCGCAACGAGCTCGAAGCCCAGCTGCGCGAATCGCAAAAGATGCAGGCGGTGGGCACCATGGCCGGTGGCATCGCGCACGATTTCAACAACATCCTGCACGCCATTCTGGGCAATGTGGAGCTGGCCATGGCCGATTGCGGCCCCGACTCCCCCGTGCTGGAAAGCCTGCTCGAGATCGACAAGGCCGGGCGGCGCGCCCGCGATCTGGTGCGCCAGATTCTCACGTTCAGCCGCAACGAGCCGCCCCAGCGCACCCGCGTGAACCTGGCCGAAGTGGCGCACGACACCGAGCGGCTGCTGCGCGTGACCCTGCCGCCGGCGATCGAGCTGCACATGCACCTGTCCACGGGCTTGCCGCCCTTGATGGCCGATGCCACGCAGGTCGAGCAGGCGCTGCTGAACCTGTGCACCAACGCCATCCATGCCATTGGCGCGGCGCGCGGCAGCATCCATGTGGAGGCCGCCCGGGTGCGACCCGACCAGCGCCTGTGCGAGCGCCTGGCGCTGGCCCCAATGGACTATGTGGCGCTGACGGTACGCGACGATGGCCCCGGCATGGATGAAGCCCTGCTGGCGCGCATTTTTGAACCCTTCTTCACCACCAAGCCCGTGGGCCAGGGCACGGGCCTGGGCCTGGCGGTGGTGCATGGCGTGATGCGCACCCACAAGGGCGCGGTCGATGTGCACAGCGCGCCGGGGCAAGGCAGCCGGTTCACGCTGTATTTTCCTGCGGCCGAGGACGAAGCAGCCACGCCTGCGCCCCTGCCATCGCCTGCCACCCCCACGCCCACCACACAGCCGAGCGCGCAGCGCAGCCACCATGTGATGTATGTCGATGACGACGAGGCCCTGGTGTTTCTGGTGCGGCGCCTGCTGCGCCGCCGGGGCTACCAGGTCAGCGGTTTCACCGACCCCCACGAGGCCACGGCCGCGCTGCGCGCCGAGCCGCAGCGCTATGACCTGCTGGTGACCGACTACAACATGCCCGGCTACTCGGGCATTGACCTGGTGCGCGAGGCCCGCCGCATCCGCGCCGATCTGCCCGTGGCGCTGGCTTCGGGCTATGTCACGGCAGAAATCGAGCAGGCCGCCATGGCCGAGGGCGCCAGCGCCCTCATCCACAAGCCCAACGACGTGGAAGAACTGTGCGCCACCGTGCAGCGGCTGGTGGCGGGCCATGACGCCGCCTGACGCCGTGGACAAGGCCGACGCGGCCGATACCGCCGATACCGCCGTTACCGCCGACACCTGCGTGCAGGCAGTGCATGTCGATGCCGATCTGCTCGTGCGGCACAAGCCTTCGGGGCTGCTGTGCGTGCCCGGCCGGGGGCCCGACAAGCAAGATTGCCTGAGCGCCCGCGCGCAGCAGCGCTGGCCCGGCGCGCTCATCGTGCACCGGCTGGACCAAGCCACCTCGGGCCTCGTTCTCATGGCCCGCCATCCCAACGCACAGCGGCGCCTGAGCCACGCGTTTGCCGAACGCCAGGTGCACAAGCTCTACCAGGCCGTGGTGCAGGGGCAGCTGGGCGATGAAGACAGCGCCTGGCATGACATCGACCTGCCGATTGCGGCCGACTGGGCACGCCGCCCGCTGCGCGTGATCGACCACCACCTGGGAAAACCCAGCCTCACGCGCTGGCGTGCGCTGGCGTATGACGCAACGGCCCAGACCACGCGGGTCGAGCTGGCACCCGTCACCGGCCGCACCCACCAGTTGCGCGTGCACCTTGCAGCCATCGGCCATGCCATTGTGGGCGACGCGCTCTATGCCGATGCCGCCACGCAGGCCCTGGCCCCGCGCCTGCTGCTGCATGCCAGCCACCTGGCTTTCACGCACCCCGGAACGAATGCAGGCATCACGCTGGACTGGCCTGCAGAGTTTTAGCCAAATAGGCATCTTGCGCTTATGCAGTATCCACCAGCAGCTATCAATTCAATAGTTTTCTGATGATTCACCCCCCAGAAATCCTCGGCTGAAAGCCCGCCGCAGGCTTACCGCAGTACCATGGCAGCATGCCTTTGAACCACCTTGTTCTTCTTACCGGCGCTTCGCGCGGCATGGGTCTGGCCATGGCGCACCAGCTGCTGCGCCCGGGCCACACGCTGGTCTGCATCTCGCGCCATGCCAGTACAGAGCTCGCCCAGGCGGCAAGCCAGGCCGGTGCCACGCTGCAGCAGTGGCAGCAAGACCTGTCGCAAGGCGAGCAGGCTGCGCACCGGTTGCGCGAGTGGCTCGCAGCCCAGGGCCCCGCGGCCTTTGCCAGCGCCACGCTGATCAACAACGCTGGCGTGATCCCGCGCATCGCGCCGCTGTCCGCCAGCGACCCGCCCGACCTCGCCAACGCCCTGCGCGTGGGGCTGGAGGCGCCCATGCTGCTCACGGCCGCTTTTCTGGGCGCCACAGAAGGCTGGGCCATGCCGCGCAAGGTGCTCAATATTTCATCGGGCCTGGGCCGCCGTGCCATGGCCTCGCAGGCGGCCTACTGCGCGGCCAAGGCGGGCATGGACCATTTCACGCGCTGCGTGGCGCTGGATGAAGCCCTCAAGCCCCATGGCGCCAGGGTGTGTTCGCTGGCGCCGGGCGTCATCGACACCGACATGCAGCTGCAGTTGCGCGGCACCGACCCGGCCGCGTTTCCGGACGCCCCCAATTTTGCCCACCTCAAGACAGGTGGCCAGCTCACATCGCCTGCCGATGCCGCTACCCGCGTGCTGGCCTGGCTGGAGCGCGCAGACTTCGGTACCCATCCGGTGGCCGATGTGCGCGACACATGAAAGCCCCGCTGAGCCCCTTCGCGTCTTCCCTTGCGGGGGTACGCCACCCGTGGCCCGGCAAAGCCGGTTCCACGGTGGCACGGGCTTTGTGCGTACCGGTTCCGCCGACCATTGACGCATTGATTCATAGCTGCCAGCGCTTGACAGATAAGCGCCAGAGGCCCATTTCATCCTGATTTTTATTTACTGAGGAGATTCCCCATGACCCGTGAAGTCGTCGTCGTCAGCGCCGTGCGCACCGCCATTGGCACCTTTGGCGGTAGCCTGAAAGATGTGCCCCCCACCGAACTGGGCGCGCTCGTGGTGCGCGAATCGCTCGCCCGTGCGAACGTGGAGGGCAAGGACGTGGGCCATGTGGTGTTCGGCCATGTGGTCAACACCGAGCCCAAGGACATGTACCTGTCGCGCGTGTCCGCCATCAACGGCGGCTGTGGCGAAGCCACGCCCGCCTACAACGTCAACCGCCTGTGCGGCTCGGGCCTGCAGGCCATCGTCAGCGCCAGCCAGTCCATCCTGCTGGGCGATGCCGACGTGGCCATCGGCGCCGGTGCCGAGAACATGAGCCGCGCACCCTATGCCAGCCTGGCCACGCGCTTTGGCGCGCGCATGGGCGACACCAAGATGATCGACATGATGATCGGCGCCCTGCACGACCCCTTCCACAACATCCACATGGGTGTGACGGCCGAGAACATCGCGGCCAAATGGGGCATCAGCCGCGAAGACCAGGACCGCCTGGCCGTGGAAAGCCACAACCGTGCCGAGCGCGCCACGCAAAACGGCGTGTTCAAGGACCAGATCGTGCCCGTCACCCTTAGAGCCAAGAAGGGCGACGTGCAATACGCCACCGACGAGCACTTCCGCCCCGGTGCCACGATGGCAGACATGGCCAAGCTCAAGCCCGTTTTCGCCAAGGAAAACGGCACGGTGACCGCTGGCAACGCCTCGGGCATCAACGACGCCGCCGCCGCCGTGGTGCTGATGGAAGCCGGGGCCGCCAAGGCCCGTGGCGCCAAGCCGCTGGCCCGCCTGGTGGCCTACGCCCATGCGGGCGTGGACCCCAAGTACATGGGCATTGGCCCCGTGCCCGCCACGCAGCTGGCGCTCAAGAAGGCCGGCCTCACGGTGAACGACCTCGATGTGATCGAGGCCAACGAAGCCTTTGCCGCCCAGGCCTGCGCCGTCACGCGCGACCTGGGCCTGGACCCGGCCAAGGTCAACCCCAATGGCTCGGGCATCTCGCTGGGCCACCCGATTGGCGCCACCGGCGCGCTGATCACCGTGAAGGCCCTGCATGAGCTGCAACGCATCCAGGGCCGCTACGCGCTGGTCACAATGTGCATTGGCGGCGGCCAGGGCATTGCCGCCATTTTTGAGCGCGTGTAATGGCACGCACTGTTTTCTGAATCCTTCAATACCTTCAAGAATGATGCGCAAACTGATTACCTTCACCGCCCTGGCCTTGGCCGTGGGCACATCGGCGTATGCCCAGGCCCCCGCACCGGCAGCCAGCTACCCCACCAAGCCCATCCGCCTGATCGTGCCCTTCCCGCCCGGAGGCGGCACCGACATCCTGTCGCGCCTGGTAGCCACCCGGCTCACCGAAAGCGCCAAATGGACCGTGGTGGCCGACAACAAGGCCGGCGCCGGCGGCACCATCGGCATCGGCGAGGCCGTGAAGGCTGCGCCCACGGGCTACGACATCGTGATGGGCCAGAAAGACAACCTGGTGATCGGCCCCTGGCTCTACAAGAACCTCCCCTGGGACCCCACCAAGGACCTGACCGCCGTGGCCCATGTGGCCTGGACCCCCGTGATCATCGCCACCAGCGTCAACAGCAAGTACAAGACCCTGGCCGACGTGGTGGCCGCCGCCAAGGCCGCGCCCGGCACCATCACCTATGGTTCGCCCGGCAACGGCACCTCCATCCACCTGGCCGGCGACCTGTTCGAGAAAGCCGCAGGCATCAAGCTCAGCCACATTCCCTACAAGGGCTCCAACCCTGCGCTGATGGATGCCCTGGCGGGCAATGTGGACCTGCTGGTGTCTTCGGTGCCCTCGGCCATGGGCCAGATCAAGTCGGGCAAGCTGCGCCCCCTGGCCGTGACCTCGGCCAAGCGCAGCTCGTCGCTGCCCGAGGTGCCCACCGTGGCCGAATCGGGCTTCAAGGACTTTGACGTGAGCACCTGGTATGGCGTGCTCGCCCCGGCCGGCACGCCTGCCGCCGTGGTGAGCACCCTCAACGCCGAAATCAACAAGCTGTTGGCCACTGCCGACATGAAGGCCGCCATCCAGGCCCAGGGCGCAGAACCCGAAGCCATGTCGGCAGCACAGTTCGGCACCCTGCTCAAGATCGACTACGCCAAGTGGAAGGGCATCGTGGAGGCCTCGGGTGCAAAAATTGAGTGACCCCCTGAGGTGCTTCGCACCTTCCCCCTGAAGGGGGACGCACCCGGTGGCCTGGCGAAGCCAGTTCCACGGGTGCACTGGTCTGGGGCGTGCCCATTCCACGATCAGCAGGCTGCGGGTGATGCGCAGGCTGATCGAGAATCAAAACGGAAAACGGCTCCGCAAGGAGCCGTTTTTCATGGAGCAGTAACGCTCAGTCGCGCACCACCAGCACCGGAACATGCACCACGCCCAGCACGCGCTGCGTGACGCTGCCCAGCACCAGTTTTTCCAGGCCGCGGCGACCGTGCGAGCCCATCACGATGAGGTCGGCACCCGTGCTTTCGACGGCCCGCACGATGGCGTCATGCACCGCATGGCCCTCGCCCACCACGGCAGTGACCTGCACGCCCGCATCGGCCATGGCCTGCTTGGTGGCGTCAAGTGCACTGCTGGCCTCGGCCGTCGCGGCACTCAGGTATTGCGCCTGGCCATAGGCAAAATCGGCCCCCACGCCCGTGAACGGGTAGGGATCGATCACATACAGCGCCGTGACGGCACTGCCAAACGTCTTGGCCAAGGCTGCCGCCTTGGACACCGCGAGCATGGAGGTCTTGGAGCCGTCCACAGGAACCAGAATGTGCTTGAACATGGTGCTTCTCCTCAAGTTGATGGGGCCAGGCAAAGGCCTGGAAATAGGGAGTCAGTGTGGCGGCCCATTCTGGCCTGCATCTTGATTCGCATCAAATCATGGTGCCGCGGCAACCCGGCCTGCACCCTAGGCCACCGCATCCGCCCCCTGAAAGCTTCCGCGCCGGCAGGTTACCACCAGCGTGTCGCGGTAACCACCGGGCACCAGGGGTTGGATGGGCGTGGTCTCGTGGATCATGCGGGCATCGTCCAGCAGCATCAGCGACCAGGGCGCGCTCAGGGTAAAGCGCTGGCCCGCCGGACCTGCAGCCTCGAACACCCGCGTTTCACCGCCCTTCACGCCCTCGCGGGCCACCAGAAAAACCGCCACCAGGTCCACACCATCGCGGTGCGCGCCTTCGGGCGTGGGGCGGCCAATGCCATCGATGGTGTCGATACGAAACTGGTGCGCCTCGACAAACCAGCGCGCGGGTACGTCGGGCGCGGCAAACACCGTGTCGGACAGCGCGGCCAGCGCCGCCAGCAGCTGCCGCCACACAGGCCGCGCCACCGTCTCGGCCGCCATCGGGGCAAACCAGCGCTCCATGCCGCCATGCAGTGCGTTGTATTCGAGCGGCTGCCAGTGCGCCCGGTGCGCCACCTGCACCACCTCGCCGTGCACCACTTCAAAACAGGCATGGCGACGGCGACGGTAGCGGCCACCGTCCTTCAGAAAATCATCGGGGGGCAACGCGGCCCAGTCAGGCGCCAGGGCCTGCAGATCAGCGAGGCGGCAACCGGACCACGCAGCCACATCGGGTGGCGACAGCACGGCGTAGCCGGTCTTGCGCAGCTGGTCGGCCACGCCCTCGGGACCGGTGAAAGGAGGAGAAAAAGTAACTTCGGCCATGCAGCCGAGCTTAAGGCAACGCTGGCCGCTCAGTCGCGGTTTCCGTGGCCCTTGCCGCGGCCTTCACCACGGCCATCGCCACGCCCGTCCCGGCGGTCACCGCGGTCGTGCTTGCCGCCCCCCCGGCGATCATCATTCCAGTGGCGGTCATCCCGACCGTTGTAGCCAGGCTGGCCGCCGTAGTACTGGCCGCGCACAGGCTCTTTCACGAAGTACACCGGCTGGCCGCAGGCGTTGTAGCGGGCGCAGTGCTTGGCCCAGTTCTTGGCATGGCCGGGCGGCACATGCATGTAGATTGGCGAGCGCGGCACCATCACCGCCGGCCGTTGGATAATCACGGGCTCGGCGTAGATCAGCGGTGGCGGCGGTGCATTGCCAATGTCGATGCGTCCATACACGCCGGGGACCACCTGCCCTCCCACGGTGGCATTGACATAGGCCTGGGCATGGGCGCCGGTGGCTGCAACCAGCAGCACCGCCGTGGCGGCCCCGGAAATCAGGTGACGAAAGGTGAGGTTCATGGTTGAGTCTCTGTGAATCGGAATGGCCCCTTTGTAACAAGATCGGCGGTGTTTTATGGCAAAGGCCGCGCAAAAAATGTAAGCAAATAGTCAATTGCCGCCCAATGAGTGCCATAAATATCGGCTTCAGAGCCCTACTTCAAAGCGCTTTTTGCTATGCATTTGAGAGCGTTTGACAAACCACACATCTGCAGCAGTGCCCCCTGCAGCTGCGTGCAGTGGCATGGAGCCATCCCCCGCCCGGCCCAGGAGACCGCGTTGCCCTGCGAACGCCATTACTTCGTCCGTGCCCATTTGGATGCCCCGGCCCTGCTTGCCACCCCCGCTGGCACATTCAGCGTGCGTGTGCAAGACCTGTCGCTCCCGGAAACCGGCAATCACATTGCGATGCCCACCGCGAGGTGGTCCATGCCATGGGTTTTCGGCCGGCGCCCTTTCGGGTTTGCACCGGCGGGCGCCGGGCAATCAGCCTCCTGAAGCGGTAGCGTCTGCCGGCTCTTTTTCCTGCAGCAACCGCCACATCACCTTGCCGCTGCCGCTCTTGGGCAGCGCCGTCACAAACTGCACGATGCGCGGCACCTTGTATACCGCCATGTTCTCGCGGCACCAGTCGATGATCTGCTGCTCGGTCGTATCCTGGTGGCTTGCGCGCAGCACCACGACGGCCTTAACCGTCTCGCCCCGGTAGCTGTCCTTGGCGGCAATGATGCAGGCCTCCTGGATCGCGGGGTGGCGGAACATCAGCGCCTCGACCTCGGCCGGCCAGACCTTGAAGCCGCTCGCATTGATCATGCGCTTGAGGCGGTCGGTCAGGAAGAAGTAGCCTTCCTCGTCCATGCGGCCCAGGTCGCCCGAGCGGAAGAAGCGCTTGCCGTCGAACTCGATGAAGGCCGCCGCCGTGGCGTCGGGCCGCTTCCAGTAGCCCTGGAACACCTCGGGGCCATGAATGATGATCTCGCCCTGCTCGCCCACGGGCATTTCCTGCAGGGTTTCGGGATCGATCACGCGCGCATCGGTACCCATGAACGGAATGCCCAGGCACTGCTGCTTGGGGTGGTCAGGCGGGTTGGAATGCGACGGCGCCGCCGTCTCGGTCAGGCCATAGCCTTCGGCATAGCGCAGGCCGTATTGCTCCAGCAGGCGCTGCGCCACGGCCTGCGGCATGGCAGCGCCGCCACCGCCGATGTAAGCCAGGCTGGAGAGGTCGTAGCTCGCAAAATTCGGGCTGCCCAGCAGGTCGATGACCATGGTGGGAATATTGGTCCAGGTGGTGACCTGGTAGCGCGATATGAGGCGCCCCGCCAGGTCGCGGTCCCACCGGGGCATGACGACCAGGGTGGCGCCGCAGTAGATGGCCGTATGCATCACGCTCACCATGCCGGTGATGTGGAACATGGGCACCACCGCCAGCGTTACGTTGTCGGCCGAACCATTGCCCCACAGGCTGCTGGCCACTGCGTTGTGCATGATGCTTTTGTGCAGGTGCATGCAGCCCTTGGGCAGCCCCGTGGTGCCACTGGTGTAGGGCAGCAGCGCCAGGTCGTCGGGCCCCACCGCCAATGCGGGGGACATGTCGGAGCAGGCTACAGCATCCGTCCAGGCGTAGGTGCACCCCCCCTCCAATGCAGGCAAGGGATGCCGGGTGCTCAGCCATTCCATCCATGCCTCGGGCGGGGCATCGGCGCCTTTCACACCGGGATCAAAAGCATCGGTGAACTGGGTCACCACCAGATGGGCGAGACGCTCGCCGAGCACCAGCGCGTTGCTGGCCTTGGCGAGCACGGGGGCCAGATCGGCCGTGGTGATAGCGACCTTGGTGTCAGGATCGGTGATGTAGTGCTTGAGCTCCTCGGCCCGGTTCATGGGGTTGACCGGCACCACCACGGCATTGGCCCGCAGGATGGCAAAGTGCGCCATCACCAGTTGGGGGCAATTCTGCATGCACAGCACCACGCGGTCGCCGCGCTGCACGCCCAGCTGCGCAAGCCGCGCGGCCAGGCGCTCAGCACCTTCCATCAGCTGCCGGTAGCTGGTCGCGGTCCCAAAAAAGACCAGCGCCGCCTTGTCGGGGTAGCGGCGCGCGCTGATGGCCAGGTTGTCCCACAGCGAGGTGGCGGGCAGCGTGATGGCGTGGGGAAGGCGGCGGGGCCAGAACTTGTGGTGGGGGCGCATGGTGCAGACAGTCTCCTTTGCCCTCCAGCCTAGTTGCCGCACGAAGGGCGGGCAATGGGGCTGGCCCGCGTTGACGTCGCCAAAGTGACCGGGGGTGGCGTGGAAAGCAGCGGGATGGGCGCCAGCACGCGCTGCGAAGAGGGATATGAGGTCAAGGTCGATGGCATCTCTTTCCGAAAGCGGACCTCCAGCGACTCCCGGGTGAGCGGTAGCAGGTCTTGGCGCCCATGGCTTTGGTGGGATCCGGGATGCATCACGCCAAAGGATGTGGCTCCTGTTGGATCATGGTGAAATCACGCGCACTATGACGCGTGACCCTTCACATCTCCCCGCCTTGCGCGGTGGCTTGCTCGCCCTGCTGGCGGCGATGCTGTTTGGCATCAGTACCCCTGCGGTACAGAGACTGGGGGCTGGACTCGGTGCATTCACTACGGCAGCGCTGCTGTATGCGGGAGCGGCTCTGGTGGGGGCCCTGTCGACGCGGACTGCTGCGCACGAAGCGCGGCTGAAGAGATCCGACATTCCGCGCCTCTTGGCGATGGCTGGCTTTGGCGCGGCGCTGGGGCCGGCAGCCCTGGCGTGGGGCCTGCAACACACGAACGGCACCAGCGCATCGCTCATGCTCACCTTGGAGGCCTTGTTCACCGCCACACTGGCGTGGTGGCTGTACAGCGAAACCATGGACCGCCGCGTGTGGACCGCCATGCTCTTGCTGCTCGCAGGAGGAATGGCGCTCGTTCTGGACCAGGGCGTGCAAGGAGGCGTGCAACTGCTTGGGCTGCTGGCAGTGCTGCTGGCAACCGCCGCCTGGGGGGTGGACAACACCCTGTCCCGTGGGCTGGCTGAACGCGACCCCAGCCAAGTGGTGATGACCAAGGCCATCTTGGGCGCTGCAACAACGGCTGCATTGGCCGTAGGGACAGGAGAACCCCGGCCTTCGTCCTCTTCCGCATTGGGACTTCTCGCCGTTGGAGCCACAGGCTACGGCCTGAGCCTGCGCTTTTATCTTTTGGCCCAACGTGCGTTTGGTGCTGCACGCACTGGGTCAGTGTTCGCTTTCGCACCCTTCATCGGTGCTGCCGTGGCCTTCGGCCTTGGAGAGCGCTCGGCGGGATGGTTCATGCTGCTGGGTAGTGCTCTCATGCTCGCCGGAGTTGTGCTGCACCTGGCTGAGAGCCACGGGCACGAGCACGTACACGAAGCTTTGGAGCATGAACATGCCCACAGGCACGACGACGGACATCATCTGCACACTCACGACGTGATGCCCACGGGAAGCCATAGCCATTCGCATGTGCATGAACCGATGACCCATGCCCACCCGCATGCACCTGACGCGCATCACCAGCACAGGCACTAACGGCACCTCTCACGGTGGGGCAGGCCGCAATCGTGGTGCGCTTTTTTTGACCGTGCCGGCATACACCACGCTCCCTGCATCGCGGTACTGCAGTTCGCCCCCCACTCGGACCACATCAAAGCAGGTGGGAGACTCCTTGCTGATCTCGGGCAGCAACAGGCACAGTTGATTGTTCTGCGCACTCCAGCGGCCGGCGCGTGTGCGGCCGTTTTCTGAACGGTCCAAGCGCCCATCCAGGAAGTAATCATGGCTCCAATGGAGCCCGTCGGTGACCTGTCGCCCCCCCACCGTGGAACGAATCTGTGCCGTGGTCAGTGGGATTCCAGGGGGTGCAGCGCAGGCCAAGTGCACCAGCATTCCGCACAGAAAATGCACCACCAGTCCCCTTGTGACGCGGCGGGGCCACCGCAAAGCTCTCATCTTCATGCCGATGCACTCGGAGACCAGTGGTGGGTTTCCGCCTGGCAGGACTTGCACCACGCGCAGAGTGCGTCGTACATCACCCGCGTAGTTGTTCTCATGATGGCTGGTCATCAGGCGATTTGACAGGCCCGAGGGGTTCAGCGTCAAAGGGCGAGCTTGGTCGTTCATGTGTTTCTCCTGCAGAGAACCAAGGTCAGGCGTGGGCAACCAGCGGGTAAACGACCAAGCCAATCAACGCTGCGGCCAACACCACCACCGGTTCGGGCAGCTTCTTGAATCGCCACAGCACAGCGGCGGTGGCAAGGAATAGCGCAGCGGTAGGCAGGTCAACGACGGACCGCTGGCCCAGCACCACCACCGCCCCAGCAATGGCACCCACGGCAGCAGCAGTGACGCCGTCCACGAACGCGACCACACCCGGGTGCTTGCCGTGCTTCTTGAAGTACGGTGCCGGAATCACGGTGAGCAGGTAGCAGGGCAGGAAGGTCGCAGCCGCCGCGACGACCGCCCCCCAGAAGCCGCTGGTCAGGAAGCCGATGAACCCGGTGGTGATGACGACCGGCCCCGGGGTGATCATGGCCACGGCCACTGCATCCACGAACTGGCGGTCAGTGAGCCATGCGTACTCTCTGACCACCCCGCCATAGAGGAATGGCACGATGGCCAAGCCGCTGCCGAAAACGAAAGCTCCTGCATAGGTGAAGTACGCGGCAATTTGCCCCAGTTTGTGCCAATCGAGGTTCTCCAGGCTGAGTGCCCCGGCGATAGGGGCCACCCACGCCATGCTGTGCAGTTGCCCGCCAGTTCGCTTCAAGGGGCCACGCACAGCCCACACCAACAAACCCGCGCCCAGAAAGATCCAGATTACTTCAGACTGGGTGGCAATGGTCACGCCAGCGCTGACCAGGTAGATGGCCCCGAGCAGCCTGTCCTTGCCCACGCTCTTGATCGTGAGCTTGTAGGCGCTCAAGGCGATGATGCCGATGACGGAAGCGCCAACGCCGTAGAAAACGGCTTGCATCCAGGAGATGCCGCCGTAGGCCTTGTAGGCAGCCCCCAATGCAACGACCATCACAAAGGACGGCAACACAAACGCCAGGCCGACCAGCGTGGCGCCCCACAAGCGGAAATGCACGTAACCGAGGTAGATGGCCAACTGCGCGGCCAGAGGGCCCGGCATGAGCTGGGCCAGGGCCATGCCTTCCTTGTAGTCCGCGTCGGAAATCCAGTGGCGCTGCTCCACCAGGTCGCGGTACATGTAGCCGACCAGTGCCACCGGGCCACCAAAGCCGAGTGTGCCCAGGCGCAGCATGTAGCGCACCAGTTGCCACAGCGTGTAGCTAGACAAGGCCGTGGCCTGTTCAGCAGAGGGAATCGAAGGGGACGAATTCAAGTCGAGCTCCTAACTGGACGCAGTGGCCCATGATCAGGAGCAGTACTTGGGACAGGGGCTGTCCTAGGGTACGGGGAGACCGCTCAAACCCCCGAGCCAAAGAGTATAGCGTTGCTCTCAGGACCGGGCCAGGCACTGGCCACGGCTTGCGGATGACCGCAATCTGGCGATGACCATGAGTTCAGTCAGTGTGCATCGGTAGACAGCAACCGCTGCAAAGCCACCCTCGCCCCTCAACCCAGTCTGCCGCGCAGCCGCCATCAGCTATTGACCTGCGCCCACAGCTTGTCCAGCCGCTTCACGCTCACGGGCTGCGGCGTGCGCAGCTCCTGCGCAAAGAAGCTCACGCGCAGCTCCTCCAGCAGCCAGCGCAGCTCCTGCATGCGGGCATCCACCGCGCCCTTGCGCTCGGCCACCAGGCGCCAGTAGCGCTGCTCCTGCGGGCGCAGCTCGGCCAGCCTGGCGGCGTCGCGGGCGGGGTCGGCGCGGTATTTGTCAAGGCGCAGGGTGATGGCCTTGAGGTAGCGGGCGTAGTGCGCCAGTTGCGCCCAGGGCGCTGCCGCCACGAAGTTCTTGGGCATGAGGCGTTGCAGTTGCTGCTGGGCATCCTGCGTGGCCTCGGGGGCGTTCTTGGTGTCCTTGATCTTGCGGGCGGCGGCCGCGTATTCGGTGAGTATGGTGCTGGCCAGACGCGCGACCTCGTTGGCAATCAGCGTGAGGCGGCCCCGGCCCTCATCCACGCGGCGCTTGAAGGCGAACTCGTCGGTGGGCAGCGGGTCAAGCAGGAAGGCGCGGTCCAGCGCCACGTCGATGATCTGGGTGCGCAGCTCTTCCTGCGTTCCGAGCGGCATGTAGGCCACGGCCATCTTCTGCAGATCGGGAATGTTCTTTTCGAGGTACTTGAGCGCGTCCTTGATCTGCAGCGCAAACAGACGACGCAGGCCCGCGCGGTGTTTGGCGGCGGCCACCTCGGGTTCGTCGAAGACCTCAATGGTCACAGCGTCGCCACCGTCGATGAGCGCCGGGAAGCCGATCAGCGTCTGGCCGGCCTTCTTGATCTCCATGAGTTCAGGAAGCTCGCCGAACGTCCAGGCGGTGTAGCGCTGGCCAGCGGGGGCCGATGGCGTAACATTGGCCGGTTTCGTGGACTGGGCGGGCTGCGTTGCACCTTTTGCTCCCAATTTAATAGCTGTTTGCGCTTTACTATCAAGCGCTGCAGGCACTTTAGACTCTGAACCCGCCTCTTGTGCCGCTGCACCACCCAGCTTGAGCCCCGCCAGCGCCTGGAACGCCCCGCGCGCCTTGGCGCCCCACTCGGCCTTGAGCGCGCCCAGGTTGCGGCCGTGGCCGAGCTGGCGGCCGTGTTCATCGACCACGCGGAAGTTCATGAACAGGTGGGGGCTGAGCATGTCGAGCTTGAAGTCGGCGCGCTTCACATCGAGCGAGGTTTCATCGCGCACCTGCTTGAGCAGCACATCCGTCAGGCTGCCCGTGCCAAAGCGCTCGGGCGCGCCCAGCAGTTCGGCCAGGCGCGTGGCCGATTCGGGCAGCGGCACAAAGCGGCTGCGCGGGCGCTGGGGCAGGCTTTTGAGCAGGGCCTGGATCTTGTCCTTGAGCATGCCGGGCACCAGCCATTCGCAGCGCTCGTCGCTCACCTGGTTGAGCACAAACAGCGGGATGGTCACCGTGATGCCGTCGCGCGCATCGCCCGGCTCGTGCAGGTAGCTGGCGGCGCAGTCCACACCGCCCAGGCGCACGGTCTTGGGAAAGGCGTTGGTGGTGATCCCTGCAGCCTCGTGGCGCATCAGCTCGTCGCGGGTGAGCTTGAGCAGGTCGGGCTGTCTCTTGGACTCATCCCGATACCACGCCTCGAAGCTGTGGCCGCTGCACACCTCGGGCGGCAGTTGCTGGTCGTAGAAGGCGTAGATGAGTTCGTCGTCCACCAGCACGTCCTGGCGGCGGGATTTGTGTTCCAGCTCTTCCACCTTGGCGATGAGCTTCTGGTTGGCGGCCAGGAACGGCAGCTTGGTTTCCCAGTTGCCGCCCACCAGCGCCTCGCGGATGAAGATCTCGCGCGCGGCGTGCGGGTCCACCTTGCCGAAGTTCACGCGGCGGTTGTTGTAGACCACGATGCCGTAGAGCGTGGCACGCTCCAGCGCCACCACCTCGGCGGATTTTTTTTCCCAGTGCGGGTCGAGCAATTGCTTGCGCAAGAGATGCCCGCCCATCTGCTCCAGCCACTGCGGCTCGATGGCGGCAATGCCGCGCCCAAACAGGCGCGTGGTTTCCACCAGCTCCGATGCAATGATCCAGCGGCCGGGCTTCTTGTTCAGGTGCGCGCCGGGGTGCTTGTAGAACTTGATGCCCCGCGCGCCCAGGTACCAGTCTTCCTCGTCGCTCTTGGCGCCCACGTTGCCCAGCAGCCCGGCCAGCATGGACAGGTGCAGCTGCTCGTAGCTGGCGGGTTGGGTGTTGATCTGCCACTTGTGCTCGGTCACCACCGTGAGCAGCTGGGTGTGGATGTCACGCCACTCGCGCAAACGTCGGATGCTGATGAAGTTCTGGCGCAGCAGTTGCTCGTACTGACGGTTGCTGAGCTTGTGGGTGGCGGCTGGGGCGGCAACGGGTGCGGCAGGCGCAGCCGCAGTGCTGCCACCGCCGCTGCGCTGCGCCACCGGCAAATAAGCCTGCGATGGCGCCTTCTGCGCCGCCATGGCCTTTTGCGCACGGGCCGATGGCAGGCTGGGCGCACCACCCCGGGCCTCGTTGATCCACTTCCAGAGCTTGAGGTACCCGCTGAATTCGCTCTTGTCGTCGTCGAACTTGGCGTGTGCCTGGTCGGCTTGTTGCTGCGCTTCCAGGGGGCGGTCGCGCACGTCCTGCACGCTCAATGCGCTGGCAATCACCAGCACTTCATCGAGCGCCTTGCGGTCGCGCGCCTCGATGATCATGCGGCCCACGCGCGGGTCCAGCGGCAGGCGCGACAGCTCAGCGCCCATGGGCGTGAGTTCGTTGGCGTCGTCCACCGCACCCAGCTCGCCCAGCAGCTGGTAGCCGTCGGCAATCGCGCGGCCAGAAGGCGCCTCGATGAACGGAAACTGCGCCACGTCACCCAGGTGCAGCGACTTCATGCGCAGGATGACGCCCGCCAGCGAGCTGCGCAGAATTTCGGGGTCGGTGAAGCGCGGGCGGCTGTTGAAGCCCGCCTCGTCGTACAGGCGGATGCAGATGCCGTTGGCCACGCGCCCGCAGCGGCCTGCACGCTGGTTGGCCGCTGCCTGGCTGATGGGCTCGACCAGCAGCTGTTCCACCTTGCTTCTGAAGCTGTAGCGCTTGACGCGCGCTGTTCCTGCGTCTATGACATACCGGACCCCTGGCACCGTGAGCGAGGTCTCGGCCACATTGGTGGCCAGCACGATGCGCCGGCCCGTGTGGCCGTCAAAGATGCGGTCCTGCTCGGCCTGCGAGAGGCGCGCAAACAGGGGCAGCACCTCGGCGTTGCGCATCACGGGCTGGTGCGCCAGGTGCTTGCGCAGGTGGTCGGCCGCTTCGCGGATTTCACGCTCGCCGGGCAGAAAAACCAGGATGTCGCCCGCCGCATTGCCCTGCCACAGCTCATCCACGCCATCGGCAATGGCTTCGTTCAGCCCGTAGTCGCGGCTGTCCTCAAACGGGCGGTAGCGCTGCTCGACCGGGAAGGTGCGGCCCGATACCATGATGACCGGCGCGGGCACCAGTTCACCCCCACGCTCCCCCACTGCGTGTGGGTCGCTGCCCCCCGAGGGGGCTACGCCCGCCTTGGGGCGGCCCGGCGCCGGGCGGGCGCTTGCAAAGTGCTTGGCAAACCGGTCCGCATCAATCGTGGCCGACGTGACGATGACCTTCAGATCAGGCCTGCGCGGCAGGATCTGGCGGATGTAGCCCAGCAGGAAGTCGATGTTGAGGCTGCGTTCGTGCGCCTCGTCAATGATGATGGTGTCGTAGGCGCGGAGCAAGGGGTCGGTCTGCGTCTCGGCCAGCAAAATGCCGTCGGTCATGAGCTTGACGGAGGCATCACGCGAGAGGCGGTCCTGGAACCGCACTTTGAAGCCCACCACGTCCCCCAGCGGCGTCTTCAGCTCCTCGGCAATGCGCTTGGCCACGCTGCTCGCTGCAATGCGGCGCGGCTGGGTGTGGCCGATGAGCTGGCCTTTCTGGCCTGGCTTGGCATTGCACTTGCCCCGGCCCAGCGCCAGTGCAATCTTGGGCAGCTGCGTGGTCTTGCCCGAGCCCGTTTCACCGCACACGATGATCACCTGGTGCCGGGTGATGGCCTCCATGATCTCGTCGCGCTTGCCCGACACGGGCAGGGATTCGGGGAACTCGATGTGCAGGGAAGTGGGAGCGGTGGACGCAGTCAAGGCAGAAACTTCGTAGAGAATCGCAAATTATCCCAGCCCCGGCTGCTTTCTTCACTTTTCCCGACCGCCACCCCGCCGCCCATGTCCGCTGTCTTCAACTTCACCTTCGTGCCCTGGTTCCGCTCGGTGGCGCCCTACATCCACAAATTTCGCCACCAGACGTTTGTGGTGGGTCTCACGGGTGAAGCCATTGCGGCGGGCAAGCTGCCGGGCATTGCGCAGGACCTGGCGATGATCCAGGCCATGGGCGTGAAGATCGTGCTGGTGCATGGATTTCGCCCCCAGGTGAACGAGCAACTGGCAGCCAAGGGACATGCCGCCAAATACTCGCACGGCATCCGCATCACCGACTCGGTGGCGCTCGACTGCGCACAGGAGGCCGCCGGCCAGCTGCGCTACGAGATCGAGGCCGCCTTCAGCCAGGGCCTGCCCAACACGCCCATGGCCGGTGCCACGGTACGGGTGATCTCGGGCAACTTCCTCACGGCGCGGCCGGTGGGCATTGTGGATGGGGTGGACTTCCAGCATTCGGGCCTGGTGCGCAAGGTGGACGTGGGGGGCATCCAGCGCACGCTGGACATGGGCGCGCTGGTGCTGCTGTCGCCATTTGGTTTTTCGCCCACGGGCGAGGCCTTCAACCTGGCCATGGAAGAAGTGGCCACCAGCGTGGCCATCGAGTTGCATGCCGACAAGCTGATCTTTCTGACCGAGGTTTCCGGCATCCGCATGCAGCCCGGCGAGCCCGCCAGCGACGACAACCCCATCGACACCGAGCTGCCGCTGGCTGCCGCCCAGGCCCTGCTGGCCACGCTGCCCACGGCGCAGCAGCCCACCGACACGGGTTTTTACCTGCAGCACTGCGTGAAGGCCTGCAAGGCCGGCGTGGAGCGCAGCCACATCATTCCCTTCGCGCTCGACGGCTCGCTGCTGCTGGAGGTGTATGTACATGATGGCATCGGCACCATGGTCATCGACGAAAAGCTCGAAGAGCTGCGCGAGGCCACCATCGACGACGTGGGCGGCATCCTGCAGCTGATCGAGCCGTTCGAGAAGGACGGCACGCTGGTCAAGCGCGACCGCACCGAGATCGAGCGCGACATCGCCACCTACACCATCATCGAGCACGACGGCGTGATCTTCGGTTGCGCGGCGCTCTACCCCTACCCCGAGGCCAGGACCGCCGAGATGGCGGCGGTCACCGTGTCGCCGCAAAGCCAGGGCACGGGCGACGGCGAAAAGCTGCTCAAGCGCATCGAACAGCGCGCCCGCGCCATGGGGTTGGACAGCATCTTCGTGCTGACCACGCGCACCATGCACTGGTTCATCAAGCGCGGCTTCGTGGTGGTGGACCCCGACTGGCTGCCCGACGCACGCAAGCGCAAATACAACTGGGACCGGCGCAGCCAGGTGCTGGTCAAGAAGCTGTGAAAACACCCAGGCGCTGACCACAGCCAGCGCATCTGCACCACCTTCCCTGCAACTTCACGGCGCCCCTTTCGTGCACCCGGTCACACCCCGCTTCCTCACCGTCGCCCTGTACCAGTTTGTCGATCTGCCCGACTGCGCCGCCTTGCGCGCGCCGCTGCAGACCCTGTGCGACGAGCGCGGTGTGCGCGGCATGCTGCTGCTGGCGCCCGAGGGCATCAACGGCACCATCGCGGGGGAACCTGCTGCTGTGCACGCGGTGCTGGCCTGGCTGCGCAGCGATGCCCGCTTTGCCGCCCTGCAGCACAAGGAGGCGCCCACGGACCGCCAGCCGTTCTACCGCATGCGCGTGCGGCTCAAGCGCGAGATCGTCACCCTGGGCGTGCCCGGCCTGAACCCCGCGCGCAACGCGGGCACCTATGTGAAGCCCGAGGACTGGAACGCGCTGATCGGCGACCCCGCCGTGGTGGTCGTGGACACGCGCAACGACTACGAGGTGGGCATCGGCACGTTCGAGCGCGCCATCAACCCGCACACCCGAAGCTTTGCCGAGTTTCCGGCCTGGGTGGCGGCGCAATCGCAACCCGGCGGCGTGCTGGCCGGCAAGCCGCGCGTGGCCATGTTCTGCACGGGCGGCATCCGCTGCGAAAAATCCACGGCCTTCCTCAAGTCGCAGGGCTTCGACGAGGTGTACCACCTCGAAGGCGGCATCCTCAAATACCTCGAAACCGTGCCCGAGGAAGCCAGCCGCTGGCACGGCGACTGTTTTGTGTTCGACGAGCGCGTGTCAGTAGGCCACGGTCTCGTGCCCGGCCACCACCAGCTGTGCCGCTCGTGCCGCATGCCGCTGGGCGCCGCCGAGCTGGCGTCACCCCACTACGTGGCCGGCGTGAGCTGCCCCTACTGCCACGGCACCCGCACACCCGGGCAGGAGCGCGCGCTGGCCGAACGCGAGCGACAGATGCAGCTGGCCGCCCGGCGCGGGCAGGCACACATTGGCGCGCTGCAACCAGGCAACCCGGCGCGGGCCATCGCCAGGAAAAAGGGTGGCAGCGAAGGCGAATCCACTTGAGCGCCCTGCCCGTTCTCTATTCCTTTCGCCGCTGCCCCTACGCCATGCGCGCCCGGCTGGCACTGGCGGTGAGCGGCCAGACCTGCGAAGTGCGCGAGGTGGTGCTCAAGAACAAACCCCAGGGTCTGCTGCAGGCGTCGCCCAAGGCTACCGTACCGGTGCTGGTGCTGCCCGGTGGACAGGTGCTAGAGCAGAGCCTGCACATCATGCTGTGGGCGCTGGCGCAGCACGACCCCGACGGCTGGCGCACGCCAAGCCACGGCAGCATGGAAGACATGCTGGCCCTGATCGCGGAATGCGATGGCCCGTTCAAGCAGGCGCTGGACCGCTGCAAATACCCCAGCCGCTACCCCGAGGCTCCCATCGACGCAGCGCGCGCGCAGGCCATGGCCTGGCTGAGCGCACTGGATGCCCGCCTGTTCACCCAGCCCCACCTGTTCGGCTCCCATGCGGCCCTGGCCGACATGGCCATTGCACCCTTTGTGCGCCAATTCGCCGGCATCGATGCAGACTGGTGGGCCGCCCAGCCCTGGCCGCATCTGCAGGCCTGGCTGGCGCAGTGGCAGGCGGCCCCGCTGCTCGCCAGCGTGATGCACAAGCTGCCGGCCTGGGTGGATGGAACCGAGGGGGTGCGGTTTCCGCACCCGCAGGGGATATGGGCGCCCGAGGGCTGCGACGGAAACCCAACAGCGCCGCTGTTGGGCGGTCAGGTGGAGCGCAGGGTGAGGTCTCGTTAATTTGCGACTTGCTTGAATTTCGGATCGCGGACGATATCCTCTACGAGCTTTTGAACGGCCGGCCCGAAAGCCTGGGCCGTTTCTTGGCAGGCTTTGTCTGCTACAAAGCTCCCGGAAAAACCGAATATGGACTTCGTGGTAAAGCTCTCGTTTCTGGCGTTGGAAATCGTGACCGTGAAAAGCCACTTTCCGTCGGTCATGCCCGAACTGAAATCAATCTCTTCGAGTTTGCCCCTCAGTATGAGTTTGGAACTCGGGTCATAGGCGCCGGCCAACTTGAGTTCATCGATCAGCGCCTTTTCGATATAACTCTCAAAACTAGGAGAAACGGTCACGGGACCTGCGGCACGACAAGTGATGGATGACTGCCCCGGCTTTGAGGCCTGGAAAGGTTCGACCGCAACAGGTTTTATGTCGAGGGATTTAGAGCGGCTAACAAAAGCCTGTCATCGCCCAGTGCCCGATGTGCGTTTGATACGGCATGGCAAGAAACAGGAACAAAGAAATCAGTACGGCGCTGTTCAAAAGGATCGAGCCATTGCTGCCGGCCGTGAAGCCCTCGCCCAAGGGCGGCAGGCCGCGACTGAGTGATGAGCTGGCCTTGAATGGCATCCTGTTCGTGCTGCGCACGGGCACGCCTTGGGAGCACCTGCCCCAGGAATTGGGCTTTGGCAGCGGCATGACCTGCTGGAGACGGCTGCGTGACTGGCAGGCCGCCGGCGTATGGCACCGTCTGCATCTGGCGTTGCTGGCCGAACTGCGCAGTGCTGACAAGCTTGATTTCAGCCGTGCCAGCGTGGATGGGGCCAGCGTGCCCAGCCCCCGGGGGGCCCGTACACGGGGCCCAACCCCACGGACCGGGGAAAACTCGGCAGCAAGCGCCACATCATCACGGACCGCCAGGGCATCCCGCTGATCTTTTGCGTCACCGGGGCCAACCGCCATGATTCGGTGGTCTTTGAGGAGTTGGTCGATGCCCTGCCTACTGTGGGCGGCAAACCTGGCAGGCCACGCCACTGGCCCGGCAAGCTGCATGCGGACAAGGGCTATGACTACCCCCGATGCCGCGCCCACCTCAAGCGCCGCGGTATCCAGGATCGTATTGCCCGCAAAGGCATCGAGCGTAACGACAGGCTCGGGCGCCATCGCTGGGTGGTCGAACGAACCCACTCCTGGCTGGCAGCCTTCGGCAAACTGCGTACCCGCTTCGAGCGCCGCATCGACATTCACGTCGCGTTGCTCTCCCTGGCTTGCTGTGTCATCTGCGTCCGAAGGCTCTTGCCGTTTTGTTAGCCGCTCTTAATCGATTCGACGTTCTTTACCGAAGCGCCATAAGGCGAGACGTTGTAGGCACATCCGGATAAAACGACCGCAGAGAGAAGCGCTAGCGACAGAGAAACTTTCATTTTCTATTTCATGCAGGTGGATAGGAAAGGGAAAGCAAGGAGACCGCATCGACGACGCTCCGAAGCGCACATCCGCACGGCATCAAGAGCAGAGTTGTAGGATCTGGTAACACGTTGAAGTTGTCAACAATTTCCGGTCCGTCTGACGCAGATCGTGCTCTACAGGCCCGCAGGGTTGCGGCATACATGCTGTGTGAAGAAACTTTATTAAATTTCGCCATCTGCTGATGCGCCGATGAATCACCACAGTGACACCCCAATCGACAAAAAAGGCGCTCCGAAGAGCGCCTTGTGCGAGGTCCATGCTGAGCCATCAAGGCATCACGCCATCGAATAGCCCGAGCCCTCCCGGTTGCCCGTCGTGAACCCACGCACCAGCAGCGCCAGCAGCACCACAGCAAACCCCACAAAGCAGACAAACGACCAGTTGGCGATCGAGCCACCCAGAAACGTCCAGTCGATCGCCGTGCAGTCGCCCGAGCCCCGGAAGATCATGGGGATGGAACGGCTGATGGGATAGTTCTCGATCATTCCGTAGAAATCCCGGCCGCAGGTGGCGACTTCGGGGGGATACCATTGCAGCCAGCTCTGGCGGGCCGCCACGAAGGCGCCAAAACCAGCCGAGACCATGGCCAGCGCAGCGAATGTCATCCACCAGCCCTTGTTGCCTCTTGCGCTTGCCAAGCCTGCGAAAACTGCGACAGCAACGAGCGCATAGCGTTGCACGATGCACATCGGGCAAGGCTCCAGGCCCACCACATGCTGCAGATACATGCCAAAGGCCAGCAGGGCCACACAGGCCACACTGATGAGCGCGAGTACACGGCGCGGGGCCGTAGTCAACCAATTCATTCCTTCTCCCTTATCCAATAGCAATTGCCCAAGGCATTGCCCATGAAACCGGCACGGCCCAGGCCAGCAGACGGCCAGCATGGTCCGCCCCGCACGCAACAAAGGCCATCGTCCCCTTGGGGAAAAACGCGAAGCGGCTCAAGGGGTCAAATCCCAGCGGCCTCGTCCAGAAAAACGCGGGCGCGGCGCGGTGTCACCACCAGCGTTTCGCCCTCTTTGAAACCCATTTCCTTGAACTGCTGCGCAGGAATCTGCGCTTCGATCAAGGAGTCCGGGGACGCATTGTCCGCTGGTTTGTGGTCGTCGATTGGAATAAGTTCCAGCCGCGCAATGGGGCCCACCACGATGGCGCGGCTCAATTGCGCGACGATGCCGCGCGGGCGGCCTGCGGCGTCCAGTCCGGCGCCGGGCGCATAGCGTTCCACATCCAGGTCGTGCGGGCGCACATAGGCGAAGGCCTTGGCGTTCTGCGCCTGGCTGTGCTCGGGCGAATCCAGCTCGATGCCTTCGAGGTGCACCAGCCCCTCGTGCGCACGGCCGTGGAACAGGTTCACATCGCCCAGAAAACCATAGACGAAGGGGCTGGCCGGCTGGTCCCACACCTGCTGGGGCGAGCCGCTTTGCTCGATGCGGCCCTGGTTGATGACAACCACACGGTCGGCCACTTCCAGCGCTTCTTCCTGGTCGTGCGTCACAAAGATGCTGGTCACATGCAGTTCGTCGTGCAGGCGGCGCAGCCAGCGGCGCAGTTCCTTGCGCACCTTGGCATCGAGCGCGCCAAAGGGCTCGTCGAGCAGCAGCACCTTGGGCTCCACCGCCAGCGCCCGGGCCAGAGCGATCCGCTGGCGCTGGCCGCCCGAGAGCTGCGATGGGAAACGCTCGGCCAGCCAGTCCAGCTGCACCAGCTTGAGCAGGTCCATGACCTTCTGCTTGATCTGTGCTTCGCCGGGCCGCTGGCCGCGCGGCTTGACGCGCAGGCCAAAGGCCACGTTCTCGAACACCGTCATGTGCCGGAACAGCGCGTAGTGCTGGAACACGAAGCCCACGTTGCGCTCGCGCACATGCACGTCGGTGGTGTCTTCGCCGCTGAAGTGGATGCTGCCGGTGTCGGGCGTCTCCAGCCCCGCGATGATGCGCAGCAAGGTGGTCTTGCCGCAGCCCGAGGGTCCCAGCAGCGCGATGAGTTCGCCCGATGCGATATCGAGGCTGACATCGCGCAGGGCCTGGAAGTCGCCAAACTGCTTGCTGACGTTGCGGATTTCAATGCTCATGGTGTTCTTCCTTCAGCGGGCGACAGCCGCAGGTGCGGGCCGCTCGGGCGGCAACTCGGCGGCGGCTTTCAGGGCCTGCTCGTTGCGGTGTTCGGCAATGGTCTTGATGACCAGGGTGACCAGGGCCAGCAAGGCCAGCAGAGAGGCGGCGGCAAACGCGGCGACCGACTGGTACTCGTTGTAGAGAATTTCCACATGCAGCGGGATGGTGTTGGTCTGCCCGCGGATATGGCCCGACACCACCGACACCGCGCCGAACTCGCCCATGGCGCGTGCATTGCACAAAATCACGCCATAGAGCAGGCCCCACTTGATGTTGGGCAGGGTCACGTGCCAGAAGGTCTGCCAGCCGGTGGCGCCCAGCACGATGGCGGCCTGCTCCTCGTCGTTGCCCTGGGCCTGCATCAGCGGGATCAGCTCGCGCGCAATGAATGGAAAGGTCACGAACACGGTGGCCAGCACGATGCCGGGCACGGCAAAGATGATCTTGATGTCGTGCGCTTGCAGCCAGGGGCCGAACCAGCCCTGGGCGCCGAACATCAGCACATAGACCAGCCCGGCAACCACGGGCGATACCGAAAACGGCAGGTCCACCAGCGTGGTCAGAAACGCCTTGCCCCGGAACTCGTACTTGGCAATGCACCAGGCGGCTGCCACGCCAAACACCAGGTTCAGCGGTACGGCAATCAAGGCAGTAATAAGCGTGAGCTTGATGGCCGACCAGGCATCGGGCTCGCGCAGGCCTTCCAGGTAGGCGCCAAAGCCCTTGCGCAGCGCCTCGGCAAACACGGCAGCGAGCGGCAGCACCAGGAACAGCAGCATGAAGGCCAGCGCCATGCCGATCAGCGTGTAGCGCACCCAGGGCGCTTCGGTCGTGCCGGCGCGCGCGCGGCGAACAGTTCGATTATTCATGTCGTTTGTGCAAGGCGCAGTGCGCTTGAAGCGGGCGCAGCCCAGACCAGTGCCCCCGTGGAACTGGCTTTGCCAGGCCGCCGGGTGCATCCCCCTCCCGCGAAGCGAGAGAGAGGGAAGGCGCGAAGCGACTCAGGGGGTGATTCATGACTTCCGGCGCTGCCAGGCCTGCAGCGCGTTGATGACCAAGAGCAAGATGAAAGAAATCACGAGCATCACCACCGCCACGGCCGTGGCGCCTGCATAGTCGTACTGCTCCAGCTTGCCGATGATGATGAGCGGTGTGATCTCCGACACCATGGGCATGTTGCCCGCGATGAAGATCACCGAGCCGTATTCACCCACCGCCCGCGCAAACGCCATGGCAAAGCCGGTGAGCAGCGCGGGCGTGATGGAGGGCAGGATGACCTTGGTGAAGGTCTGAAAACGCGTGGCGCCCAGGCAGGTGGCCGCTTCTTCGAGTTCTTTCTCGGCGTCTTCGAGCACGGGCTGCACGGTGCGTACCACGAACGGCAGACCGATGAAAATGAGCGCGATCACGATGCCGGCGGGCTTGAACGCCAGCTGGATACCCAGAGGCTCCAGGATTTGCCCGACCCAGCCGTTGCTGGCCAGCAAGGCGGTGAGCGAAATACCTGCCACGGCGGTGGGCAGCGCAAACGGCAGGTCCACCAGCGCATCGGCGATTTTCTTGCCCGGAAACTTGTAGCGCACCAGCACCCAGGCGATCAGCAGGCCAAACCCCAGATTGACCAGCGCCGCCAGAAAAGAGGCGCCAAAAGTGAGCCGGTACGAGGCCAGCACGCGCGGAGCGCTGACAGCGGCCCAGAACTGCTCCCAGGTCAGGGTGAAGGTCTTGAAGATCAGCGCCGACAGCGGGATCAGCACGATGATGCTCAAGTAGAACAGCGTGTAGCCCAGCGTCAGGCCAAAGCCGGGCAGCACCCTTTGGGGCGTACGCCGGCCGGCCTGCGCGGAGGGCGGCACGGCGCCCCGCGCGGGCACAGAGGTCGCAGCACTCATGGCTTACTTGGCGCTATACAGCTTGTCGAACTGGCCGCCATCGTTGAAGTGCACCTTCTGCGCCTCGGTCAGACTGCCGAAGTACTTGGCCACGGTGAACTGCTTGAGCGGCTTGAACGTGGCTTCGTACTTCTTGAGCACTTTCTCCGAACGCGGACGAATGGCGTGCTTGGCAGCGATTTCCTGCGCCTCGTCGGAGTACAGGTAATCCAGGTAGGCCTTGGCCAGCTGCGCCGTGCCCTTCTTGGCCACAGTGCGCTCGACCACGGCCACGGGGTTCTCGGCCACCACACTCACCGACGGATAGATCGCATCGACCTTGCCCGCGCCAAACTCGCGGTCGATCGACACCACTTCGGATTCGAACGTGATCAGCACGTCGCCCTGGTTGCGCTGCAAAAACGTGGCCGTGGCGTCGCGGCCGCCCTTGGCCAGCACCGGCACGTTCTTGTAGAGCTTGCCCACAAACTCGGCGGCCTGCGCATCGGTGCCACCCTTTTCGCGCACGGCACCCCAGGCGGCCAAGTAGGCATAGCGGCCGTTGCCACCGGTCTTGGGGTTCACCACGATCACCTGCACACCGGGCTTGATGAGGTCGTCCCAGTCCTTGATGCCCTTGGGGTTGCCGTTGCGCACCAGAAACAGCATGGTGGACGTGGTGGGCGATGCATCGTTGGGGAACTTCTTGGACCAATCCTTGGCGACCACGCCGTTGTCGGCCAGGAACTGCACATCGGTGGTGGTGTTCATGGTGACCACATCGGCGGCCAGGCCGTCGTTCACGGCGCGCGCCTGGGCGCTGGAGCCGGCGTGCGACTGGTCGATCTTCACGTCCTGGCCGGTGGTCTTCTTGTAATGCGCGGCAAACGCTGCGTTGTAGTCCTTGTAGAACTCGCGGGCTACGTCGTACGACACATTGAGCAGCTGGTTCTGCGCAGCAGCCAAACCACTGCTCGCCAGGGCCAGTGCGGCCAGAAGGGTCTTGAGTTTCAGAGAAGTCGTCATGGTGCGTCGCCTGATGAAAAGCTGGGGATTGACCATTGTGCGGAATGACGCTTAAAACTCAAAAGAATATATTTTTGTTAATTAATCGAATTTAATAATATAGAAAGTTCAGCTTGCAGACCAGAATGCGAAAGACATGGTGTGCTTCACCAAAAACTGCCGCCAGTGCTTTACTCGTAAGCACAAGTAGCTATTGATTCAGAAGTATTTTTACAACACCGGCGCTGCAGGCGAAGCCTGCGCATGGCCGGGCACCGGGGCGCGGACCACGGTGGGCTCGCCCTGCAACGACTGCAGCAGCGCCCAGCCCAGCGGCCATTCGCCATGGCCGGAGTCGATATTGAGGTGCCCGGCGTTCTGCATGCGCACGAATTCGCTGCCCCAGGCCCGTGCGTAGGCACCCGCCAGGCGGATGGGGCAATACGGGTCGTTGCTGCTGGCCACCACGATGGAACGGTAGGGCAGCGCAGCAAAGGGCACGGGCGCAAAGTCGTTCAGGACGGCGCGGCGCTCGGGATCGGCCGGGGCCACCAGCAGCGCGCCGCACACGCGGGCTGCGGCTTGCGCGCCCATATGGGTGACGGCAATGCAGCCCAGGCTGTGCGCCACGATGACCACGGGGTGGGGCGCAGCCAGCACGGTCTTTTCAAGCTGGCCCACCCACGCCAGCCGCGTGGGCGTGATCCAGTCATCCTGCACCACGCAGCGGGCCTGGGGCAGGCGCTCGGCCCACAGGCTTTGCCAATGGCCGGGGCCGGAGTCGCGCCAGCCCGGAACGATGATGATGGAAGTGGTGGTCACAGCGCTGGCATTCTGCGATCCACTCTTTAAAACCCAAACGACTTAATTCTTGTTATTTAATCGCCAAAACATCTATTCAAACCATGGAAGGGGCTAGACGCCTAGATGCCTGCGCCATCCAACCCCTGTCCGGCCATGCGGGTGACCTGGCTGCTGCAACCCGGCATGGTTTCGCCCAAATAGTCCAGAAACCGCCGCACCGCGGGCGACAGTCCCCGGCGCGAAGGAAACACCGCATGCACGATGCCGCGTGGTGGCGCCCAGTCGGGCAGCAAGTGCACCAGGCGGCCCACGCGCAACTCTTCGATGCACATGTAGTCGGGCAGCCAGCACATGCCGGTGCCAGCCAGGGCGGCGAATTTGAGGGTGAGCAAGTCATCGGCCACATAGCGCGGCTGGTGGTGCACCGTCTGTTCACGGCCGCCTTCGCCGACGAGACGCAGCGTGGAGCGCCCATCCACGGCCGACATGGCAATGCTGTCCAGCCGGGCCAGGTCTTCCAGTGTGCGCGGCATGCCCTGGCGCGCCAGCAAGTCGGGGCTGGCCACCAGAATCTGCCGGGCATCGTCGAGGCGCTTGACGACCATGCTGCCACTGTCCTCCAGCGTGGAACGCACGCGCAGCGCCACGTCGATGCCCTCCTCCACCAGATTCACCGCGCGGTTGCTCACCAGCATCTCGACCCGCACTTCGGGATAGGTGGCCAGAAACTGCGGCATCAGCTCGGCCAGCACCGTCTGCGCCAGCGTGACGGGGCAGCTCACGCGGATGGTGCCGCGCGGGGTGGTCTGCACCTGGGCCACGGTGTCGGCCGCGGCCTGGGCCGATTCGCGCATGGCCTGGCAGTGGCGCAGATAGGCCTCGCCCACTTCGGTCAGCGAGAGCTTGCGCGTGGTGCGCTGCAACAGGCGCACGCCCAGCTGGGTTTCCAGCTCCGACACCCGCCGCGACAGCCGGGATTTGGGAATGCCCAGGGCTCGGCCCGCAGCGGCAAACCCACCACGCTCCACCACTTCGGCGAAATACAGCATGTCGTTGAGATCTTGCATGGCGATGATTGTCCTATAAGCGGGACAATCTATCGCAATTTTGCTGGCTTATCAACAAATCAAGATCCATCGACAATTGATACCCAGGCCACACCAGGTGGCTCCCTACACCCCCCCGGAGAACCTCATGCAACTGCTTCACATTGATTCCGCCATCACCGGTGCCAATTCCGTTTCGCGCCAGTTGACCGCACAGATCGTGGCGGCCTACCAGGCCAACCACCCTGGCACCCAGGTGAGCTATCTCGACCTGGTGGCCAATGCTCCCGCCCACTTCACCATGGACGCCATGGCGCCCCGTACCGGCCAGACCGATGGCCTGAGCGAAGTGCAAAAGCGCGAGAACGCCGTGTCCGAGCAACTGGTGAGCCAGTTCCTGGCGGCCGATGTGGTGGTGATTGGAGCCCCGTTCTACAACTTCAGCATTCCCACCCAGCTGAAGGCCTGGATTGACCGCATTGCCCAGCCCGGCCGCACATTCCAGTACACCGCCAACGGCCCCGAAGGCCTGGCCAAGGGCAAGACGGTGATCATTGCCTCCACCCGTGGCGGCGTGTATTCCACCAGCGAAGGCGGTCAGGCCATGGAACACCAGGAGAGCTATCTCAAGGTTGTGCTGGGCTTCTTCGGTGTGACCGATGTGCGCTTTGTGCGCGCTGAAGGCGTGGCCATGGGCGACGCCGCCAAGGCCCAGGCTCTGGCCGATGCCGCCCAGGCCATCCGCAACCAGGCTGCCGCCAACCAGGCCCAGGCAACGCAAGTTGCCTGAGACACAGGGCGCCACGGGCGCCCTGTTTTCTCTCTCGCCATTCATGAAGCCCGGCCTTGCGCCGGGTTTTCTGCGTTTGGTTTCAAATACGGCTCTATTGCATGTCCAACACGCGTGAGCCGCTATTTATTCACCAGCACAACTCAGGCGTGCTTCTTGATCCAGGCCACGTACTGGTTCATCCAGCCCTGCAAAAACTCGCGGCTACCCGCACCGATGCCGCCATCGGCATCGAACAACCCTTCCTTGGCATGGATGAAGGCCTCGGGCTGGCCCAGCGTGGGCATGTCGAGGTAGGCCAGCACATTGCGCAGGTGCTGCTGCGCCATCGAGGTGCCAATGGCGCCCACCGATGCACCAATCACCCCCGCCGGCTTGCCGGCCCAGGCGCTTTGCCCGTAGGGGCGTGAGGCGTTGTCGATGGCGTTCTTCAGTACCCCTGGAATCGAGCGGTTGTATTCCGCCGTGACAAACAGCACGCCCTGCGCGGCCTTGACCTCACCCTTGAAGCGCAGCACCGATGCAGCCTGCTGGCCATCGTCGTCCTGGTTGTAGAGCGGCAGATCGTCCAGGCGCAGCTGCGTGAAGCTGAAGTCTGCGGGCGCCAGCCGGGCCAGCGCCGTAGCCAGCTTGCGGTTGAATGAATCCTTGCGAAGACTGCCGACGATGACGGCGATGTTGTACTGGCTCATGAAAACCTCCTGAGGACGAAAACACCCGGCAAAGCACCGGGAGGCCATGGTAGCGTTTCAGGACACCCCATGCCAGCGGCGAACCAGGACAACCACACAGCCTGCCAACCCAGCAGAATGGACCATGAAAAAAGCTGCTGGCGCTTGATTGCAAAGCGTCAGCAGCTATTTTTTGAGTAGCAAAAATCAGAACCCGGGCAGCACCGACCCCTTGAACTCCACTTCGATGAACTTGCGGATCTCCTCGGATTGGTAGGCCTTGAGCAGCTGGGGCACCCAGGGCTTGTTCTTGTCGGCTTCGCGCACGGCGATCAGGTTCACATACGGGCTCTTAGCGCTTTCCAGGGCGATGGCGTCGGTCTTGGGGTTCAGGCCGGCCGAGATCGCAAAGTTGGTGTTGACGGCCGAGGCGTCCAGGTCGTCCAGTGAGCGCGGCAGCTGGGCAGCGTCCAGCTCGACAAACTTGAGCTTCCTGGGATTGCTCACCACATCGAGCGGCGTGGCCTTGAGGCCGGCACCCTCCTTGAGCTTGATCAGGCCCTTGTCCTGCAACAGCAGCAGCGCACGGCCGCCATTGGTGGGGTCGTTGGGCAGGCCAAAACGCGCACCTTCCTTGAGCTCGTTCAGGCCCTTGACCTTCTTCGAGTACAGGCCCATGGGGAAGTTGACGGTGTAGCCCACGGAGACGATCTTGTAGCCCCGGTCTTTCACCTGGGCATCGAGGTAAGGCTTGTGCTGGTAGGCGTTGGCGTCCAGGTCGCCCGCGGCCAGGGCGGCGTTGGGCTGCACGTAGTCGCTGAACTCGATCACCTGGATTTTCAGGCCGTCCTTCTCGGCCACTTTCTTGACCTGCTCGAAGATCTGGGCGTGCGGGCCGGCCGTCACGCCGATCTTGAGCGGCTTGTCCTGCGCCAGCGCGCCCGTGGTGAAACCGGCGGCCAGGGCCAGAGCGAGGGTGGATTGCAGCAGGGAGCGCTTGTTCACGGAGACACCTTTCGTTAAGAGATTCTTCGCATCTTAGGGTTGACCCTATAAAACGCAAACAACCGTTTCTTTATTTCATTAGCTCAATACTGCATAACGAACCGCCCATTGCCCATCAACCACGCAGCGCCACATTGTTGAGTTTGTCCAGCCGCTCGGGCCAGGTGGCTTCGGTGGCGGACTGCAGCAGGATGCGCGTCCAGGCCACCCAGGCGTCCCACTGCACGCGCTTGTCCCACGCATTGCCCCAGGCGCTGAAGCACTGCAGCGCACTCTGGGCGGCGTGCCTGGCGTCGTCACACCGGCCCGCCGAAAGATACAGCTGCGCCAGCACCATCTGCGGCTCGCCCACCCAGGGGTTGTGGCGCACGGCCTGCTCCAGCACGGCGGTGGCCACGTCCACATCCACCAGCGGCTGGTCTTGCTGGATCACCGACCAGTACAGCGAGGTGGCCGCCGACTCGGCCGCCACCGACAGGTGCTGCGTGCAGCCGGCAAACACCGGCGGCAGCGGCAGCAGCCCCACGAGCCCAGGGTGCTGCAGCGCCTGCCCCAGCGCTGCGATCTGGTGCAGCATGCGCCCCGTGGGCCGCATGGGCCCGGGCCACAGCGATGCCGCCCAGTGCACGGCCTGCGGGCGGTGCTGCACGTTGGGAAAGCGCGAGTAGATATCGTCCTGCCAGCTGAACCATTGCTCGATGGTGTCGGCCATGCTCACCACAATGAAGGCGGCCACCTCGTAGGGCGTGAGCACATGGCGCTGCCCGTCCTTGTCGAGCGCCAGGCTGCCATCGGCCTGCAGCCCACCGCCCAGCACGCGCTGCACGAACTGCGTGCGCGACTGGGTACAGAACAGGTACACGAGGAGCTCGGCCGGCTCGCCCACCAGATCGCGCAGGCGGGCACGCTCGCTGGCCGGGTCGAACTTAACCAGATCCACAAAGGCATTGCCGTACACGCTGTGCAGCAAGCCCAGCAGGCGCACATCACGCGGTTGCTGCCACAGCGTGAGCGAGCGCGCCACGCCCACCAGGTGGTGGCGGAAGGTGCCCGCCTTGTGCCAGTCCTGCCCCACATTGCGGGCCAGCACGGTGGGCAGCACCGGGGCCAGGTCGAGGTCGTGGGCAATCCACTCGTCATCCAGCAGCGCCTGGGCGCGGGTAAAAAGCTGCTGGTCCAGGGGGTGCAAGCGCAGGGTCATGGCGTGTTGTCTCCGTCAGTCGGTCGGTGAAGCGCACAGTATCGGTGCTTGGCACCCCCGAAGCTGCCAGCGCCTCGGCCAGGAACCCCACGAACGCCTGCACCCGCGTCGAAAACTGATGCCGCTGCGGGTACACCGCATAGATGTCGGCCGCAGGCGTGTGGTACTGCGCCAGCACGGGCTCCAGCAGGCCTTGCGCCAGGTGGCGGTTCACATCCCAATCGGCACGCATCACGATGCCGTGGCCCTGCAGCGCCCACAGCACGGCGATCTCACCGTCGTTGGTGGTCAGGTTGCCGGTGATCTTGATCGACTCGGTGTGCGCCTTGCTGCCGCGCCCGGTGGTCAGGCGCCACAGGCCATAGGCCTCGTCGCCCTGGCGGATGCCGATGCACTGGTGCTCCATCAGATCGCGCGGCACGCGGGGCCTGCCGTGGCGGTCCAGGTAGGCAGGCGCGGCGCACAGCACGCGCCGATTGGGCGCGATGCGGCGGGCAATCACACGGCCGTCGGGCGGCTCGCCAAAGCGCACGCACAGGTCATAGGCATCGTCGGTGATGGGCGGCGGGTGCACCGACAGCTGCAGCTGCAGCTGCACATCCACCTCGGGGTACTGGCGCACAAAGTCCGAGATCACCGGGGCAACGTGCATGCGGCCAAACCCCAGGGTGGCATTCACCCGCAGCAGGCCCTTGGGGCTGGCCTTGGACTGCACGATAAGTTCGTCGAGCGCATCGATCTCGCGCAGGATGCGGCGCGCGTGCTCCAGCAGCAGTTCGCCCTCGGGGGTGAGGCCCATGCGCCGGGTGGTGCGGTTGATGAGCACCACGCCCAGGCGGCGTTCCATCTGCGCCAGGTGTTTGCTGACCGCCGCCGTGGAAATGCCCATTTCGCGCCCCGCGGCGCTCAGGCTGGGGCTGGCGGCCAGCGCCGAAAAGAAACCCAATTCTGCGGGCTGGATGGTGGAGCTCATCGAATCTCTCTTAGAATTTATCCGTAAATAATGTTGACTGGCAGCTCGATCTTGCGCAGGGCGATGATGGCTGCCGCCAGGTGGTTGAGCGCCAGGAAGGTGTGTTCGAGCTTTTCGTAGCGCACCAATAGTTT
>Ga0207975_100148_pt1 | contig 58141 bp, 47 predicted proteins | sample LakWasMe91_HOW11_2_FD_183913 | JGI IMG/M metagenome (GOLD analysis project Ga0207975, IMG submission 183913) | Freshwater sediment methanotrophic microbial communities from Lake Washington under simulated oxygen tension - Sediment Metagenome... | ecosystem: Environmental > Aquatic > Freshwater >...
CGCCATGCCCACCGCGCCGCTTTGCGAGATGATCGCGACGGCCGGCTTGTCGCTGAGCGGGGCCGGCTCGATCCAGCCGAAGGTGAGCGGGGTCGACTGGCGGTGATTGATCAGGCCCAGCCCGTTCGGTCCGCACAGGGCAATGCCGGCTTCGCGCGCGCGGGCCGCGATGCGCGCCTGCAGCCTGGCGCCTTCGGGGCCGGTTTCGGCGAAGCCGGCGCTGAACAGGATGATCGAGCGCACCTTGCGCTCGATGCATTCTTCGAGCACGTCTTCGACGCTGGACTGGGGAATGACGAACAGCGCCGCGTCGATATCGCGCGGCAGGTCTGACGCCGACCTGACGCAGGCGATGCCGTCGATTTCTTCGTTCGACCGGCTCACCAGGTGAATCTGGCCGGTGTAGCCGAAGCGGCGCAGGTTGGCCAGCGGCCGCCCGCCGATCGCGCTCGGATTGGCCGAGGCGCCGATGATGGCCACCGAGCGCGGCGCCAGCAGCGGCGTCAGGTCGGGCGCGCCGGGTGCGCCCGGGGTCGGCACATTGCCGGCTGAGATGGTCATTTGCATTAGTCCTTAGGAAAGGCGCCCAGGCCCGGCTTGTAGGTTTTGTCGAGGAACTGTCCCAGGCCCTTGTCGCGCCCGCCCAGCGGGTCGTTGAACTGCATCTGGTCGAGCTTGGCGTACAGGTAGTCGCGCGACTCTTCCCAGCTCATCTGGTAGCTGGTCTTGAACGCTTCCTTGCAGGCCTGCAGCGTGGCCGGGTTCTTGGTCTTGAGTTCATTCGCGATGGCGACGACCTGCGCGCGCAGCTCGGCGGCCGGGACCGACATCGTGACCAGCCCCATGGCGGCCGCCTTGACGCCGTCGAACACGCGCCCGGTGAGGATGTAGAACAGCGCTTCGCGGTAGGTCATCACCGCGGCCACGTCGCGCGTCACCACCCCGCCCGGAATGATGCCCCAGTTCACTTCCGACAGGCCGAACCTGGCGTCGTCCGCCGCCACCGCGATGTCGCACGAAATAAGCGGCGTGAAGGCGCCGCCGAAGCACCAGCCGTTGACCATCGCGATGGTCGGCTTCGGGAACGAACGCAGGCGATGGTATTGCCAGTTGGCCGCGCTGCGCCTGACCCGCGCCTGCACATGGGCGGGCTGGCCATCGACCTCGCGGAAGTATTCCTTGAGGTCCATGCCGGCGCTGAAATTGTCGCCCACCCCGCACAGCACCAGCACCTGCACCTGCGGATCGGCCTCGATCTCGTCGAGCGCCTGTCCCATTTCGTCATTGAGCTGCGGGCTCATCGCGTTACGCTTGTCGGGGCGGTTCAACATCAGCCAGGCAATGCCATCGGCGCGTTCGATTTTTACTGTTTGGTACTGGCTAGTCATTCCAGTTTCTCCTTGAGGATGGGTTGTGACGCAAGCGGCCGGCCCGCAATCGTGAACCGATGGTAACGACGTAAAAATTAGCCGTCTATCAACAAACCCTTATGCGCTCCATTAGCCATCTGCATGCAGCCCCAGCCCGCCCCAATCTCGCTGCTTTCCGATCGAACCACCGTCGTGCCGCTCGGGAGCATGCTGTTTCTGCATAGCTGATAGCGTGGAAACGGTGTTGCCTCCGGGCAGAGGCAAAAATACGATGGATCCGCGCCTGCCTTGGGCCGGCGCCGCCAACCCACGAAAAGGAGCCGTCATGGTCCATTCCCTCGACCTGCGCCTGCTGTCCGTGTTCGATGCCATCATGAGCAAGCGCAGCGTGACGCAGGCCGGCAACGCGCTTGGCCTGAGCCAGCCCTTGATGAGCCAGTCGCTGAGCAAGCTGCGCCACTATTTCGGCGACCCCTTGTTCGTCAAGACCTCGGCCGGCATGACCCCGACCCCGCGCGCGCACGACCTGCACGAGCAGATCTCCGAAGTGCTGCGGATCATGAAAGAGAGCCTGGAGCCCTTGCCGACATTCGACCCGGCCAGCTCCTCGCGCACGTTCACCTTCCTTGCGACCGACTTCGGCGCGGCCCTGCTGTTGCCCAGGCTGCTGCCGCTGCTGGCCAGGCGCGGGCCGCGCATCCGGGTCAGGGCAATCACCGCGCCGGGCAAGGAGGTCGAGGATGTGCTCGAGAGCGGCGAGGCCGACATCGCCTACGGCAGCTTCCGCTTCACCAGTTCGAGCATCCACCAAAAGCGCATTTACGACGCCGATTACCTCTGCATGGCGCGCGCCGGCCATCCGACCATCCACGGCAAGCTGACCGAGGAGATGTACCTGAACGCGTCGCATGCGCTGGTCTCGCCGGTTCCATGCGGCTACGAAGGACTGGAAAACTTCCTGATCAAGAATATTTCTTCGGAAAAATTCCTGATCACCATACCCAGCTTCCTCACCATCATCACGACGCTGCCGCATTCGGACATCCTGTTTACCGTCCCGCGCCTGGTCGGCGTCAAGCTGGCCCAGATGATGAAGGCGCAATTACTCGAACTGCCGGTGGCGATCCCCGGCTTCACGGTGTATCAGTTCTGGCACGAGCGCTACCACAAGGATCCGGCCAATAAGTGGTTCCGGGAAATCATGCGCGAAATGTACAACGCCTGATTTCCCGCCGGCCCCGCTCAGCCCTTCAACTGGGCCGGCAGGTACAGCGCGATCTGCGGGAACAGGTAGAGCAGGCCGATGCACACGAGCATGGCCAGCCAGAACGGGAAGGCGCCGACAAACACGTCCGTCATGCTGGCATCCTTGTCGAGCGCCTTGACCACGAACACGTTGACCCCGAGCGGCGGCGAGATCAGTCCCATTTCCAGGGCCACCACGCACACCACCCCGAACCAGACCGGGTCGAAGCCGAGCATCGTGATGATCGGGAACACGATCGGCATGGTCAGCACCAGCATCGCGAAGCCCTCCAGGAACATCCCGAGTATCGCGTACAGCAAGATGATGGCCCAGAAGATGAGCGCGGGCGAACCGTGGAAATCGGACAGGAAGGCCGACAGGAAGGTCGAGATGCCCGACAGTGCCACGAACGGCGTGAAGAACTGGGCGCCGATCAGGATCAGGAACACCATCGCGGTGGTGCGCACCGTTTCGAGCAGGTTGGCCGAGAGCAGCGCGCGAAAGCGGGCCGCCGCCTCGGCCAGGTTCGCGCCTTCGCGCAGGCATACCCAGGCCGTCAGCAGCAGCGCCAGGAAGCAGCCGACCGCGGCCGCTTCGGTGGGCGAAAAGAAGCCGGCGTAGATGCCGCCGATCGACACCACCGCGATCACGATCATGCTGCTGGCCTGGCGCAGCGCCTGCAGCCGCTCGCCCCAGCTCGACACCGGCCCGGCCGGCCCGTAGGAAGGCTTGAACGTGGTGACCAGGCCGATCACCAGCATGAACAGCACGGTCAGCAGCACGCCCGGCAGGAAACCGGCCAGGAACAGCTTGCCGATCGACTGTTCGGTCAACAGCGCGTAGACGATGAACCCGGTCGAAGGCGGGATCAGGATGCCGAGCGTGCCGCCGGCCGCCACCGCACCCATCGCGAGGCGCCGGTTGTAGCCGAATTTTTTCATTTCCGGCAGCGATACCTTGCCCATCGTCACGGCCGTGGCCACGCTTGAACCGGACACCGTGGCAAAGCCGCCGCAGGCCATCACGGTGGCCGCGGCCAGGCCGCCGCGCTTGTGCCCGATGAGGGAATAGGCGAGCCGGAAGAAATCGCGGCTGGCGCCGCTCGCGGTGCACAGGTTGCCCATCAAGACAAACAGGGGGATGACCGACAGGTCGTACGTCATGCTGTACTCGATCGGCAGCGATCCGAGCGAGGCCAGCGCGGGGCCGACGCCGATGATCGCCGCACTGCCGGCGACGCCGACGATGAGCATGGCCAGCCCGATCGGCATGCGCAAGGCCATCAGGCCGAACAGGCAGCCCAGGCCCAGCACTGCCATTGTTAATGTGGTCATGCCTTACTCCATCGGATCGTGTGAAGGCAGGCTCTTGCCCTGCCAGGCGCCTGCCGCGTGGGTGCCGAGCACCACGACGTACGCCAGTGCGCCCAGGGCGATCGACAGGTAGAACGGCCATTCGGGAATCATCAGGGTGTTGGAGTTGCCCCCCGTGCCGAACGCGTCCAGCGCCTCCTTGCCGCAGCGCCAGGCGATCAGTCCCATGACGACAACTCCGGCCAGGTGCACCAGCACGTTGATGGCACGCGCACCGGGCCGGTTGAGCAGGGGATCGAGCAGGTCGATCGTGATATGCCCCCCGGCGTAGCCGCAATATGCCAACCCGCACGCGATGATGATCACCATCAGGTGCTCGACGAGCTCCGAGGCGCCCGAAATGGGCGTATTGAAAACGGAACGCAGCAGCACGTCGGCGATGTTGACCAACATCATCAACAAGATCGCCGCGCCTCCCAGGTAGCCGATCAATGCGTTAAATTTCGCGAAACCACTGCTGGAACGGGTTGGCGTCATGCTCATTTTCCGTAGATGGCGCGGGCCGGAACGCCGTTCTTTTCAGCCTTGGCCAGCTGCCCCTCGACGAAAGGCTTGAGCGCCGCTTCCCACTGCCCGATCTCGGCCGGCGACAGTTCGATCAGCTCGCCGCTCTTCTTGCTCTTGATATCGGCCAGCACTTCGGCCCGGCGCGCCGCATACACATTGGCGCCCTTCACGCTCAGGTCCTTGCCGGTGGTCGCGTCGATGAGCGCCTTCTGGTCCGGCGTCAGGCTGTTGTACTTGGCCTGGTTCATCACCAGGTAGACCAGCGAGCGGGTCAGCGGCGCGTTGATCAGGTAGTACTTGCCCACTTCGGTGAGCTTGAAGTCGCCGGCGGCCGCGATCGGCACCATGGCGGCATCGACCAGCCCGCGGTCGAGCGCGTTGTAGACCTCGGTGAGCGGCATGTTGGACACCACCCCTCCGAAGAATTCCACCATCTCGCCCTGTTCGCGGGTCGGGACCCGGATCCGCAAGCCCTTCAGGTCGGCCGGGGTACGGATCGGCTTGTTCTTGGTCACGATCACCGACAGGTCGCCGCTCAGCAGGACCAGCACCTTCACGCCCGGAAACTCCTTCTCGAAATACTTCATCTTCTTCCACAACTGTTCAGTTGCGTTCGCTTCGCTCTGGTTTCCTGCGAAGCCGGGCAATTCGGTCAGGTTCAGGGCGGGGAACTGCGAGGAGGTGTAGCCCGGAATGCCGAACGAGATGTCGGAGATGCCGTCGGCCGCCATCTTGAACGCGCTGCCCGGCTTGCCGCCAAGCTGAGAGCTCGGGAAGATGCGCACCGTCAGTTTGTTGTTGCTCTGCTTGGCCACCTGCTCGGCCCACGGCGTCATCATGTTGCGGTGCAGGGCGTGGTTGGCCGACATGAAATGACCGAGCTTGAGTTCTTCGGCCGACGCACTGGCGGCCACCCCGAGCGCGCCGGCAAAAAGGATCGCGCGGATAAGTTTGCTTACGATGCTAGACATGCTTTTCTCCCAGATGTTGAAACAAGCGGCAAACGACCGCGAAAAAAACTATCGTGAAGCCGCAGCTATGACAGGACCTGCGCCGTGATCGATCCCAGCCGCACCTCGACCACCGCTGCCTTGCCGCCCCGCACCACCTCGAGCGCCGCGCGCAGGGTCGCTTGCAGAGCGGCCCGGTCGTCCACGTAAAAACCGGTGGCGCCGCCGGTGGCCTCGGCGATCTTCGACAACTGCGCGCCCGCGCCCACCGACACGAAATAGGTGTCGTTGCGCTCGGCCGGCCCGTCCGGATGGACGTACACGGTCGACAGGCGCGGCGACTTCCAGCCGCCGTTGTTGTAGATGACCGTCAGGTGCGGCGTCTGGTACGCGCCGGCCACCCAGTAGGCGCTGCTCGGCACGCTGAAGAAGAAGCAGCCGTCGCCCAGCAGGGTGATCAGCTCGGCATCGGGCAAGGCCAGCTTGGCGCCGATGGCCGCGTTCGCGCCCCAGCCCAGTCCGGCCCCGCTGTTGGCGTAATAGCTGCCTGGCCGGCTCATTTTCAGCACCGACGGAATAATGGCCGAGGCGGACGGGCATTCCACCATCACGACCGTGCGTTCATTGACCAGTTCGCGCACGGCGGCGGTCAGTTCGGCCGGCGTGATGGGAGCGTCGGCCGATGCCGGGGCGGGCCGCATTGCGACGCGCTGTTTTGCATCGGCGATCCATGCCATGCGCGCGCCACGGCCTGCCGCGCCGGCCGTGGGGTCGAGCGCGAGCAGCTGGTCGAGCACCAGCGAGCTGTCGGCCTGGCATGAGCGCAGCGTGGGGAAATGCCAGAAGCCGAGCTTTTCCTTGAGGGGATCGACATCGATGTGGAACACCTTGGCGCCGGGGGCCGGCGTCACCTTCGACTCGAGCCACGGCACGTCGACGTCGATCAGCAGGATCAGGTCGGCCTCGTCGACCAGGGTATTGCGCTGGTAGCCGAGGTGGTTCGGGTGATCGCCCGGGAAGTTCAGGTAGTGCGGACCCAGTTCGCACACGCCGATGCCGAACTGTTCGGACAGCCTGACCAGCTTCTCGACCGACTCCTTCTGGTGCCCCATGTAGGTGGTGATGACCATCGGGCGCTTGGCCTCGGCCAGCGCCGCGTGCAGCAAGGCGGCATCCTGCGGGACCATCGCCCCCAGGCGCGCCAGCGGCCAGTCCTGCGCGCGCTCGGGCGCCTGCGGCGTCTTCGCTTCCCACACTTCGCGCGCACCGGTCAGGTAGACCGGTCCTTGCGGCGCCGAGCAGGCCAGCTGGTAGGCGCGGTTGACGACCTGCTCGGTCATTTCGGAACTGCGCAGCTCGTAGCTCCACTTCATGTACTGGTCGACGATCGCATGCTGGCGCGGCGCGTCCTGGGTATAGTGGATGTATTCGTTGCGGTGGCCGACCGTGTCGGGATTGGTCGACACCGGCGAGAGCCCTGCCACCACGATCGCCGGCACCCGGCCGCGCGCCGCGTTGTGCACGCTGCCGCCCAGGTTGGCGGTGCCCACGTCCACATGGACCAGAACCACCTGCGGCCTCCTGGTCACCGCGGCGTAGCCGTGGGCGGCCGACAGGGTGGTCATCTCGTGCGGACAGATAATCACCTTGGGCATCTCGAGGCCCTGCTCCTGCAAGCTGGCGAACGCATTCATGAAGGCCGGATGGTCGCTGCCCAGGTTGCTGAAGATGTACTTCACGCCCAGCCGCGCGCACAGGCGGAGCAATTGTTCCGCTGCGCTTATCGCATTATGTTCGATCACGTGGTTTTCCTTAATTGCCGTCCGCCACGGGTGCGAACCCGTGCGACGGACGGCCTTGATCATTGTTGACGCACGTCGGACGCGCTCAGAACAGCCAGCCGCCCGGTGCGCTGATGGTGTGGTAGCCCTGGAACCCGAGCACGCCTTCGTAGCCAAGGTTGCGCCCGATGCCGCTTTCCTTGAAACCGCCGAACGGTCCGCGGTCGTCCTGCCCCAGCGGGCCATGGTTGTTGATATAGGTGGTGCCGGCCTCGAGCTGGCGCGCCACGCGCAGCGCACGCTCGCGGTCCGCGCTCCAGACCGACGAACACAGGCCCAGGTCGCAGTCGTTGGCCATGCGGATGCCGTGTGCCTCGTCGTTGATGCGCATGATCGGCAGCGCAGGCCCGAACTGCTCCTTGCGCACGATGTCCAGGGCGGCATCCGGATCGAGCACCAGCGCCGGCTTCTGGAAGTAGCCGTGGCGGTAAAGCTGCTCGTCGGGCACCGCGCCGAATTCCCTGACATCGGCGCCGGCCGCGCGCGCCTGCTCCAGCATGCCGGTCACGACCTTGAGCTGCCTTGCGTTGTTGACCGGCCCGAAGGTGGTCTCCGGCAGCAGGCCGTCCCCGACCACCTGGCGCGCGACGATGCGCGACAGGCCGTCCACCACTTCGTCGTAGCGCGACTTGTGCACGTACAGGCGTTTGAGCGCCATGCAGATCTGGCCCGAGGTCATGAAGGTGCCCAGGTACATGCGCATGAAGGCATCGTCGTCGAGCACCGCGTCCTCGAGCACAATGCCGGCATCGTTGCCGCCCAGTTCGAGCGTGACGGGGGTCAGGTTGCGCGAAGCCATCTGCATCACATGCTTGCCGATGCGTACGCTTCCAGTGAAATTGATGGCCTTGACGAGCGGATGGGTCAGCATCGCATCGCCGATTTCGGTGGCGTCGCCAGTCACCAGGTTGACCACGCCGGGCGGCAGCATCTCGGCCAGGCGCGCGATGGTCAGGGCCGGCGCGACGCACGAATTCTCGGGCAGCTTGATGACGACGGTGTTGCCGGCCAGCAGAGCTTGCGGCAGCTTGGCGCCCAGGATCGACAACGGCCAGTTCCAGGGCACGATCAACAGCGCCACCCCGCGCGCCTGGCGCGTGATGACGGTATCGAACGGCGGGCCCTTGAGCTGTTCATCGGCGGCCAGGCGCCCGGCGTAGCCGGCCGCTTGCAGGAAGCGTCCGCCGAGCCGGTTCATTTCGATTCCGGACTCCTTGAGCACCTTGCCATGCTCGCGCGTGAACAGGCGGATCCGCGCGGCCAGTTCGCCGGCGTCGGCGGTCAGGTGGGCAGCGACCTTGCGCAGGTAGTGCGCGCGCTCCTCGTAGGAGAGCGCTTTCCAGGCAGGGAACGCGGCGTGTGCGGCGGCAATGGCGGCATGGGCGTCCTCGACGCTCGCTTGCGCCGCCTGGCCGACCAGTTCGCTGGGCCGGGCCGGATTATGGAGCGGCATGGTCCTGCCGCCCGACGCCGCGACACGTTTGCCATTAATGAATAGTCTCGACTCAACAACGTCATCCTGATCCGACATGCGGCTCTCCTACGGTGGATACTGATGTTCGGCGCAACGGCAGGCGAGCGCGCACGCGCGCGCCTGCCCCGGAACTATTTAGAACTGGTGGAACATGCCGATCGAGAAACCGTTCTGCGAGCGCTGGCCCGCCGGCGAAATGGCGCCGACCGCCACGCCGTCGAAGGTCGAATGGTCGGCCTCGACATACAGCTTGGTGCGCTTCGAGAGCTCCTTGACGAGCGAGGCCATGGTCAGGCGCTTCTTGCCGTCGGCGCCGCCCAGCTTGTAGTCGGTCAGGTAATGCGCGGCCGTCAGGTACAGGCCCGGCGAGATGAAGTAATTCACGCCGGCCCAGGTGTTGTCGACCTTGGTCGCACGCACGATGGTGCCGGTTTCCTGCTTGTCGTTCATGATGCCGACCGTGAAGCGGAACTTGCCCATGCGGTAGGCGCCGCCGGCGGTGAGCTGGGTGGCGTCCTGCCACGAGGCAGGCGCCGCCGCAACCGAAATGTTCGCCTTCTTGGTGGTGTAGGCCGCGCCGAGCGCAAACGGGCCGCCCGCGTAGCTCAGGCCGACGGCGCTCGCCGCGCCGTTGTTGGCGCTGCCGGCCAGTTCGCCCAATGCATGCTCGGCGCTGAAGGTGAAGCCGTTGAAGGTGCCTTTGTATTGCACGTCGTTGTCGAAGCGCGCGCCGCCGAAGGTGCCGAAACGGTTGGTCGCGCTCATGCCGGCCGAGCTGCCGGCCGCTGCCTTGACGCCAGGAATGATGCCGGTAAAGGAGAAATGGGTCAGCTTGAACGGCTCGTACAGGCCGAGCGTGTTGAAACTGATGCCGTACTGGTGGCCGATATCGAGGGCGCCCCAGGCGCCCGACAGGCCGACCTTGGCGGTACGGTTGAACAGCTTGCCTGCGGCGTTATCGAGCGCGCCGGTGCCGATGTTAAAGCCGGTTTCAAGATGCCAGTTCGCTTTCAGTCCGTTGCCGAGGTCCTCGGTTCCGCTGAAACCGATACGGTCCGCGCCAAGCCCGCCGATCGATCCGATCGAGGTCTTGCTATCGCCTGCGCTGTTGACGTTGTCGAGGTAGCGCACGCCGCCGTCGATCGATCCGAACATCTTGACATTCGATTGGGCCTGCGCAACACCTGCGAAGGCGCTCAGGACGGCAACAGCCAGAAGCGATTTGTTCATTCGGTTAGTCTCCATGATGATTGGGTAGGGTGGGCTTTGAGCAAGGCGGCAACGATGGCAGCCTTCGCACGGGCGATTCGCAGGGAATGAACAGCAGCTGGCCATTCCCGGGTCGCCCTTCTTATATGTGCGCCGAGGTCAAGTATGTTTAACCATTTTCGAATGAGCAACGCCTCTAACTGAATAGCTGCTATGTAAAAACGCAGCTTCGCGCAGCCAGCCCGCACTGGCGCGGCCGGACCATGCGTTTTCGCATAACAGCTAGTGCGCATGACGAATTGTTCATGGCGCAGGCCGTTGCTACCATCGCTTCACTCTTTTCTGATGGCCGGCCCTTCAATCCGGTTCGTCGACTGTCTATAGCGAAAAATGGAAACAATATGAAATCGTGCCTGCCTCCCGACCCGAATCCCCTCAAGCCACAGCACGCGCTGCCGGCCGGCGCCTGCGATGCCCATTGCCATGTGTTCGGCCCCGCCTCGCTGTTCCCGTATGCGGACGACCGCAGCTACACGCCGCCGGACGCGCCGGTCGAGCGCCTGATGCAGCTGCATGATCATCTCGGCCTGGAACGCGGCGTGATCGTGCAGGCAAGCTGCCACGGCACCAACAACACCGCCATGCTCGATGCGATCGAGCGCGGCCAGGGCCGCTACCGCGGCGTCGCCATCGTCGACAGCACGATCACCGACGAGCAACTGGCCGATCTGCATGCGAAAGGCGTGCGCGGGGTGCGCTTCAATTTCGTCGCGCACCTGGGCGGCGCGCCCGACCTGGAGGTGTTCGACCAGGTGCTGCGCCGGATCGAAGCGCTCAAATGGCACGTGGTGCTGCACCTGGACGCGCAGGACATCCTCGAATACAGCGAGCGCATCAACAAGATTCGCGTGCCGTTCATCATCGACCACATGGGCCGCGTGCGTGCCGAAGCGGGCCTGGAGCAACAGCCGTTCCGCCAGCTGCTCGAGCTGATGCGCAACCCGCTGGCGTGGGTCAAGGTATGCGGTTCCGAGCGCGTGTCGGCGGGGCGGCGCCCGTTCGCCGACGCGGCGCCGTTCGCGCGCACCCTGATCGAGGCGGCACCCGAGCGCGTGCTGTGGGGCACCGACTGGCCGCATCCGAACATTTCCAAGGACATGCCGAACGACGGCGAACTGGTCGACCTGCTGTACCAATTCTGCGACGACGCAGGCTTGCGCCAGAAGTTACTGGTGGACAATCCGGCCGCGCTGTACGACTTCCCGCAGCTGGCCGCCATGCGCGCAGTGGCGTGACACAAGCGGGTCCGGCAGGGGCCCGCTCCTTAGACAAGACCAACCGTAATGGAGAGAGACAATGGCTGACAATCGTGGGGTGGTGTACGTAGGGCAGGGACGGGTCGAGGTGCAGGAGATCGCATCGCCGAAGCTGGACAATCCGCGCGGGCGCAAGATCGAGCACGGCGTGATCCTGAAAGTGGTCACCACCAATATCTGCGGCTCCGACCAGCACATGGTGCGCGGGCGCACTACCGCACCGGCCGGCATGGTGCTCGGTCACGAGATCACCGGCGAAGTCATCGAAGTGGGCAAGGATGTCGAGACGCTCAGCGTGGGCGACCTGGTGTCGGTGCCGTTCAACGTCGCCTGCGGACGCTGCCGCACCTGCAAGGAACAGCACACCGGGGTCTGCCTGAGCGTAAACCCGGCCCGCGCCGGCGGCGCCTACGGCTATGTCGACATGGGCGGCTGGATTGGCGGGCAGTCCGAATACGTGATGATTCCGTATGCCGATTTCAATCTGTTGCGCTTTCCCGACAAGGCCCAGGCAATGTCGAAGATCACCGACCTGACCTGCCTGTCAGACATCTTGCCAACTGGTTACCACGGCGCAGTCACCGCTGGCGTCGGTCCTGGCGCCACCGTCTACATCGCCGGCGCAGGTCCCGTCGGCCTGGCGGCGGCCGCTTCGGCGCGCCTGCTGGGCGCGGCCGTCGTCATCGTGGGCGACATGAATCCGGCGCGGCTGGCGCATGCGCGCGCGGTCGGTTTCGAAACCGTCGACCTGTCGCTCGACGTCACGCTGGCAGACCAGATTGCCGCCATCCTGGGCGACTCCGAGGTCGACTGCGCAGTCGACTGCGTCGGCTTCGAAGCGCGCGGACACGGCCATGCCGGTTCGCAGGCGGAAGCGCCGGCCACGGTCCTGAACTCGCTGATGGAAATCACCCGCGCCGCCGGCAAGATCGGCATTCCGGGCCTGTACGTCACCGACGATCCGGGCGCGGTCGATGCCGCAGCCAAGCGCGGCAGCCTGAGCATCCGCCTCGGGCTGGGCTGGGCCAAGTCGCACAGCCTGCACACCGGTCAGACCCCGGTCATGAAATACAACCGCCAGCTGATGCAGGCGATCCTGTGGGACCGCATCAAGATTGCCGATATCGTGAACGTGCAGGTGATTTCGCTCGACGAGGCGCCGGCCGGCTACGACCAGTTCGATGCGGGCGTGGCGAAGAAATTCGTGATCGATCCGCACCAGCTGGTGAAAAAAGCGGCGTAAGCCACAGCGCAGTGTCGAAGCGCCGTTCCCTGCCAGGGGAACGGCGCTTTTTTTATTCGCGCCTGGTCTGCAAATGGGCCGGGGCCAGTTCGCGCAGCAGGTCGCAGGTCTGGCGCACCAGCGGCGGCATCAGGCGCCGCGACGAGGTGGCAATAGTCAGGATGGTCGCCATGTGGGCGCCACGATCGGATTGGCCGACAAGGTTTCATGGCTGGCATCGGCGCGCAGCGCCAGCAGAGGCAGCACCGCATAGCCGAAATTCTGGCGCACCATGTCCAAGATCGACGGGATGCCGTCCACTTCCCACGCCATGGCCCACGCGCTCGGCATCATGGAGCAGGTCGAGCGCGCCGGCCAGGAACTCGACGAGACCAAGGGCGCGGCCGTCGGCCAGATCGCCATCGGCATTCCTCCCAGCGTGGGACCAGTTGTACCTGATCGGGCCGGCCAGGCCGGGCGGGCAGGAGACGCACGAAGGCATTCCGCTGGCCGAGCGCGCAGCTCGACCTCGAGCTGGCGGATCTCGCGGCTGATGGCCGGCTGCGGCACCGACAGGATCGTGGCTGCACGGGTGACGCTGCCCAGTTCGGCCACGTGGATGAAATACTTCAGTTGTTTCAGTTCCATCAATCTTCTCCGAATGCGCGCACTACCGTACCACCCCTAAGCTGAATCTGCAATTTATGTATATCTGCTAGTAGGGCATTGCCATTGAATCGGGCGGCGCGAGCGCACATAATCATATGGCGCTTGGCGGCGAGGCCCGCCAGCGGAATTACCATCACAAGGAGTAACAATGAGCGCCAAGACGCCTCACGATTGGGACATACCCGGAACCTATGTGTTCGACTACACGCGGTCGCAACTGGGATACCGCTTCAACAAGATGTGCATGTCGCTGACCAAGCCGGCCAACCGGGCCGCCTTCAAGGCCGATTTCGAAGCCTACATGGAACAGTACAAGGTGCCCGACGCACAGCGCCAGCTGGTGCGCGACAAGGACTGGCTGGGCCTGATCAAGAGCGGCGCCAATGTGTACCTGATGATCAAGATCGCCGAAGCGTTCGGCGTCGGCCTGTACGGCATGGGCGCGCAACAACGGGGCGAGACCCTCGAGCAGTTTCTTCAGACACGTAACGGGAAGGGAGCCACCTAATGGCAAAGATTGTGGCAGGCATCGGGAGCTCGCACGTTCCCTCGATCGGGCGCGCGTACGACGCCAGGCAGCAAGAGCAGGCGGTGTGGGCGCCGCTGTTCGACGGCTACAAGCCGGTCAAGAAATGGCTGAAGGAAGAGATCAAGGCCGACGTGGCGATCGTTGTCTACAACGACCACGGGACCGACTTCTTCTTCGACCGCTATCCGACCTTCGCGATCGGCGTGGCCGAGGAGTACCCGATCGGCGACGAAGGCTTCGGCCCGCGCCCGCTGCCGCCGGTGCCGGGCACCGCCGATTTCTCGTGGCACGTGGCCAAGTCGCTGATCCAGGACGAATTCGACATGACGGTGTGCCAGGAAATGGACGTCGACCATGGCCTGCTGGTGCCGCTGCCGCTCTTGTGGTCGCATGACCCGGACTGGGACATCAAGGTCGTGCCGCTGGTGGTCAACGTGATCCAGCATCCGCTGCCGAGCGCATTGCGCTGCTTCAAGCTGGGCCAGGCGCTGCGGCGCGCGGTCGAATCGTATCCGGAAGACCTGCGCGTGGTGGTGATCGGCACGGGCGGCATGTCGCACCAGTTGCACGGCGAGCGCATGGGGCACATGAACGCAGAATGGGACCAGGCCTTCCTCGACAAGCTCGAAGCCGATCCGGCGCTGCTGACGCGCATGACGCACCGCGAGATCATGGAAGCGGCCGGCGCCGAGGCGGTCGAGCTGATCATGTGGCTGACCATGCGCGGCGCGATGAACGAGAAGGTCAAGCGGGTCCACCGCAACTACTATGCGCCGATGACCAGCGGCATGGGCGTGGTGACGTTCACCGACGCGTAAACAGAAGGAAGAAGGGGGAAAGCATGTCGATATTTATTAAAAACGCATGGTACGTGGCGGCCTGGGCCAGCGAAGTCAAGCGCGATCTGTTCAAGCGCCGCATCCTGGGCGAGAACGTGGTCCTGTATCGCAAGGAAGACGGCACGCCGGTGGCGCTGATCGACCGCTGCGCGCACAAGCTGGTGCCGCTGTCGATGGGCAAGCTGGTGGGCGACGTGGTGCAGTGCGGCTACCACGGCCTGCAATTCGACTGCAGCGGCAAGTGCGTGCAGGTGCCGGGCCAGGACCGGATTCCCCCGACCGCCGTGGTGCGCAGCTTCCCCGTGGTCGAGCAAAACAACGCGATCTGGATCTGGATGGGCGATCCGGCGCTGGCCGACCCGGCCAAGATCCACCAGGTGCTCAAGACCGACGACCCGAAATGGGCAGTGATCGACGGCGGCTACCAGCACCACATGGCCGACTACCTGAACATCGCCGAGAATTTGCAGGACCCGGCCCACACCACCTACGCGCACGTGAGCACGATCGGCAACCCGGCATCGAGCGAAGTGCCGGTCAAGGTCGAGGGCTCGGCCGGCTTCGTGGTGAGCTTCCGCTGGACCAACAATGCGCCGCCGCCGCCGATCGACGTGCGAAACGGCAAGTTCACCGGCATGACCGACCGCTGCCAGTACTACAACTTCTTCGCGCCGTGCGTCTCGCGGGTGGACGTGGTGACGATGGACGCGGGCCAGGAGCACACCGAAGAGAACATGGACAAGGGCCTGCGCGCCTACAGCTACAAGTTCCTGACCCCGGAAACGGAAGGCAGCACGCACTTCTTCTGGATGCACGTGCGTAATTTCGGCCTGGGCGACGCGGACCTGGAAGCGGACCAGATCAAGGGCATGAACCAGACCTTCGACGAGGACAACGCGATCGTGGGCGCCTTGCAGCGCGAGCAGGCCATCGTCGGCGTGCGCCAGTTCACCTGGCTGGCGATCGACGCCGGCCCGGCCCGGGTACGCAAGATGCTCGAGGAAATGGCGCAGGCCGAAAACCAGAAAACCGCCTGAACCCGGGAGTGACACATGAGTAATTCTGGCATTACACTGTATGGAGTGCCCATCTCCGGGCACGCCCACCGCGTCGAGCAACTGCTGCTGCTGCTCGGTCTCGACTACCAATACATCGAGGCGGGCCTGGCTATGCGCCAGACGCCGGAATTTCTCGCCATGAATCCGCTCGGGCAGGTCCCCGTGCTGTCCGACGGCGACCTGGCCCTTTCCGACAGCAATGCCATCATGGTCTACCTGGTGCGGCGTTACGCCCCGGACAGCCAGTGGATCCCCGCCGACCCGGTGGGCGAGGCGCACATGCAGCGCTGGCTGTCGACCGCTGCCGGTGAAATCGCCTACGGTCCGGCCGCCGCCCGCTTCGCACGGCGCAGCAACCGGCCTGACGCCCAGGCGCGCGCGGCGCTCATCGCCCAGCGCATACTGCCAATCATGGATCGGCACCTGGCCACGCGCGCGTTCCTGGCCGCCGAACATCCCACCCTGGCCGACCTGGCCTGCTACGGCTACATCGCGGTCGCGCCCGAGGGCGACCTGTCGCTCGAGCCTTATGCGCAGCTGCGCGCATGGCTAACGCGGCTCGAGGCGCTGCCGCGCTTCAAGCCGATGCTGCGTTCCTAGACATAATGTATTGGACCTGCCAGACCTTAAATGACGCGGGTTAAGCTTGAGGTTCCGTAGAAACCCAAGCGCAGAGCCGCAATTAAGGAGGCAGGTCATGGAACAGTTTACCAAGTTTGTCGGGATGGATGTGCACAAAGCGACGATTGCGGTCTCGGTGGCGGAGCGTGGTGGCGAGGTTCGCTACCTGGGCGAAATCGCCAATACGGCTGAGGCAATCACGAAGCTGGTGCGGCAACTCAAGAAGGGTGAAGCCGAGCTGTCGTTCTGCTATGAGGCGGGCCCCTGCGGCTATGGCTTGCATCGGCAACTGACAGAACTGGGATGGGATTGCCAAGTCGTGGCGCCTTCGCTCATTCCCAAGAAGGCAGGCGACCGGGTCAAGACCGACCGTCGCGACAGCGAAATGCTGGCGCGCCTGCACCGGGCAGGTGAACTGACTGCAGTGTGGGTGCCGGACGATGCGCAGGAGGGATTGCGCGACTTGACGCGAGCGCGTGAGGACATGAAGCACCTGCAGCGCCAAGCCAAGCAGCGTTTGTCGGCCTTCCTGCTTCGGTATGGCAAATGCTATACAGGTAAGAGTAACTGGACCCAGGCCCATTTCCGCTGGCTCGAAACGGTTAAGTTCGCTCAGCTCACGCAGCAAATCGTCTTCCAGGAATACATCGATACGGTGCTGGCACTAACCAAGCGCGTGGCCGGGCTGGATGATCAGTTGGCCCTTGCCGCCGGCGAGTCGGTATTCTGGCCAATGATCGAGGCATTGATGGCGCTGCGAGGCGTCAACCTGCTGACAGCGGTCACCATCGTGGCGGAGATAGGCGATCTGCGGCGCTTCGCCAGCGCGCCGCAACTCATGGCATATCTGGGGCTTGTGCCCAGCGAGCATTCCAGTGGCGCCAGCAAGTCGCGTGGTGGCATCACCAAGACTGGCAACAGCCATCTACGCCGTGTCCTGGTCGAGGCGGCGTGGACCTACCGCCACCCGGCGCGCAAGACTGCCGTCTTGCAACGACGCGCCGAGCGCACGCCAGAGGCCGTGCAGGAAATCGCATGGGCCGCGCAGAAGCGCCTGTGCGGACGTTACAAGCACATGGAAGCCAAAGGTAAATTGAAGGTGCAGGCTTGTACGGCAGTCGCGCGCGAGCTGGCCGGTTTCATTTGGGCCGTTGGCCAAGCCATGCCGCAGCCAGCGGTCAACCAGTAGGAAAGAGTCGACCATGACGAAGCAGCGTATCGGTAGCAGAATGGACAACGGTGGGAGAACCCTTGAGGACACTATGAGGCGTCCAGAAATGGAATGACCCTCGACCCTAGAGCGAGGCAGCTCCCCGACGAATCGGTTGTCATGCGGTACCCAATCCGCGCATATCAGACTGATCAACCGTCGGCATGCCGTCCGTTCTGCTACCAATATGCTGCGAACAAATTTACTTTTTAACGAGGACTTGACAGGTCCAATACATATCAGTGTCCTTGATTGCAGATTCTGCAATTAAGGACACTAAGCAACACGCTTTCCCGTCAAGATCATTGCTGTTAAGAAAACAACCTTCTCGTCCGGTTAACTTTTATCAAAAAGACATCAAAAATGGGCTCGGTTGGTGTTGCGCAAGCCTTTCCGTTGCCACACGATGAGGTTGACGCAATGACGAGGAAGCGAGCACCCCATGCATATCGCGCGCAACACACTCGGGCATCGGCTTGGGTTCGTGCTGGCCTGTTGCGCCGGCAGTGCCGGCCTTGCCTCGGAAGCGGACCACCGCGAATTCGAGGCCATGCTGCATGTGCCCTACAAGGCCGAGAGCACCAGCGCCGGTGTCCCGCGGCAAGCGCGCACGATCACGTTGGCCTTCGACTATCCCTTCGTCGAGACGGCGCAGGACGTGAGCTGGCGCGTCGAGCTGCTCAGCCCGGCCGGGCAGCCGGTGCAGCGCTGGCGCGGCGTCGAGCGCCTGTTCAGGGAGCCGGTCAAGGTCCGCTTGCACTGGGACGGCCGGGTCGACGGCGCCGAGCTGCCAGATGGCATTTACCAGGTCCGCATGCAGGCGCTGGCAAGCCCGGCTGCGCAGAGCACGCTGCCTGCCGGCATGCTTGACGAGGCCATCGACAACACGCTGGCAGCCGGCGCGGGGGAGCTGATCGAGCAGTCGTGGGAGATGTCGGTGGGAGCGACCGGAACTGCACGCATGCCGGCATTCAATGCAATGCCGTACGGCACGGCGGAAGGCACGCCAGAGCTCGCGCTGGCAGCTCCCGCCCCGGCCTCGCTGCCGTACACGGTCTACCTTGGCAACCTGCACAGCCAGACCAACCACAGCGACGGTGGCGGCGCGATCGCCAGCTGCGCCGGAGCGCAGGTACCCCAAAGCGGCGCCTTCGGTCCCAGCGACGCTTACAGCTATGCGCTCGAGCGCGGGCTCGACCTGCTTGTCGCATCCGAGCACAACCATATGTTCGACGGCTCGAGCGGCGCCAACGGGCAGGCCAGTCCGGCTGCCGCCAAGGCGTTGTACCAGGCCGGCCTGACGGCTGCATCGGACTTCAACGCCGCCCATCCCGGTTTCCTTGCCGTGTATGGCCTCGAGTGGGGCGTGATCAGCAACGGCGGGCATTTAAATATTTTTAATACGCCGGAACTGCTCGAGTGGGAAATCAACAGCGACGGCCAGGCGATCGGCGATATCCACACCGCCAAGGGCGACTACGCCGCCCTGTACACCCTGATGCGCCAGCGGGGCTGGGTCGGCCAGTTCAACCATCCCGCCTTGAGCGGCCAGTTCCTGGTCAACAACGTCCCGTTCGGCTACACCTCGGACGGCGACCAGGCGATGGCCTTGTGCGAAGTGCTCAACAGCTCGGCGTTCTCGACCAACACCAGCGAGACCGAAACCGGGCGCAGCACCTACGCGGGGGCGTGCAACAAGGCGCTTGAGGCCGGCTATCACATTGCCTTCAGCAGCAACCAGGACAACCACTGCGCCAACTGGGGCGCTTCCTACAGCAACCGCACCGGGGTCCTGATCCCGAACGGCGTGCCGCTGTCGGCCACCAGCTTCCTCGACGCGCTCAGGGCGCGCCGCGTGTTCGCCAGCATGGACAAGAACTCGCAGCTGGTGCTCACCGCGAACGGCCACATCATGGGCGAGCGCTTCACCAACAGCGGCACGCTGAACCTGACGGCCAATTTCGCCAGCAGCACCGGCATGACGGTGTCTTCCGCGGTGATCTTCGAAGGCGTTCCCGGGCGCAACGGCAGTGTCAGCCAGCTCGCGGCCACGGCCAACACCACCATCACGCCGGCGCCGGGCGAGCACTTTTACTACGCCCGGCTGACCCAGAACGACGGCAAGCTATTGTGGTCGGCGCCGGTGTGGGTCACGCAGTCCGATTCGGGCGACATCATGGCGCCGCTCGTCACGGCGGCCCAGTCCGGGGCGCGCGGCGGCATCACCGTCTCGGCCGATGCCAGCGACAACGTGGGGGTTACGCTTGTCGAGTTCTACCTCGACGGGCAGTTCAAGGCCAGCAGCAACGTGCCGCCTTACACGGCCAGGCTCGGTCCCGTCGCGACCGGCCAGCACACGCTCGTTACCAAGGCCTACGATGCGGCCGGCAATGTCGGCGTCTCGCGCGCGCTTGGCTTCACCGTCGGCAACTGACGGCTGCGTCAGCAGGACGGCGCTCATCGAGATAAAAGCATTAAAAACTCTATCGGCCGCATCCCGTTTTGAAAGGCTGTCACCCCATATTGCTTATTAATAATCAAAGCGTGTCGGATGGTGCGGCGTATGGTTGCGCACACATATTTAATTAAAACAACTCCTCGCCAGCCCCTCACTATTCTCAGGACCGCCATGTCATTATCCATTCCAGGTTCGTCCCGGCGCAGGTTCGTCAGCTTGCTCCTGAGCGCCTGGTTGCCTGCGCTGCTACGCGCGCCGCGTGCCGATGCGCAGGACACGACGATGACGAGCGGTCGGCTAACAATGCGCCGAATGATAAAGGACTGAGGTGTCCAAGCCCTGCCGCTTTCGTTACATAATCGAAAGTGATATTCTGCTCGGTTCTGAAACCGCAGAGCTGCCGAGCCGAGAAAAGCATGATAAGACTTACACTGTTGCGCGTCGCCGCCTGCGCCCTGATGCTGCAGTCGAGCGCACTCGCGTTTGCGCTCGACCCGCTCAGCTACGCGCGCTACGACCAGGTCAAAACGAGTGCCCTGCACCTGGACCTGAAGGCCGATTTCGCGCGCAAGACGCTGTCCGGTTATGCCGAACTGTCGCTCGAATGGATCGACAAGGACGCGCGTTCGCTCGACCTGGACACGCGCGAACTGACCATTCACAAGGTGCAGGCGAAGAATGCGCGCGGAGCATGGACCACGCTCGCTTACAGCCTCGGCAAGTTCGATGCGGAAAAAGGCCAGGCGCTGCACGTGGCGCTCAAGGGCCAGCCGGCCAAGGTGCGCATCTACTACCATACCGCGCCGAGCGCGAGCGCGCTGCAGTGGCTCACGCCGGCCCAGACCATGTCGGGCAAGCGCGCTTTCATGTTCAGCCAGTCCGAGACGATCAACGCGCGCTCCTGGGTTCCGGTTCAGGATACGCCGGCTGTGCGCTTTACCTATAGCGCACGGATCGAAGCGCCGCGCGGCCTGCGCGTGGTAATGAGCGCCGACAACGACCCGGAGGCGACCGGCAAGGGCGGCTGGCGCTTCGCCATGCCGCAGCCGGTTCCGGCCTACCTGCTGGCGATCGCGATCGGCGAACTGGAAGCGCGCACGCTCGGCCCCCGCACCGGCGTGTATGCCGAACCGCTGCGCATCAAGGACGCCGCCTACGAATTCGCCGACACCGAAAAAATGGTGCACGCCGCCGAGTCGCTGTATGGCCCGTACCGCTGGGGACGCTACGACATGCTGGTGCTGCCGCCCTCGTTTCCGATCGGCGGCATGGAAAACCCGCGCCTCACTTTCCTGACCCCGACCATGATCGCGGGCGACCGCAGCCTGGTCGACCTGATCGCGCATGAACTGGCGCACAGCTGGTCCGGCAACCTGGTCACCAACGCATCGTGGAAGCACTGGTGGCTCAACGAAGGCTTCACCACCTACGTCACCACCCGCATCCTGGAGGCCATTTATGGCGAGGAAGAGGCCACCATGAACCTGCAGCTCGAGCAGGAAGAGGCACTCACGTCGCTGGCGGACATCCCGCCGGCCAGGCAGGCCTTGCTCACGCGCGACGCCGACACCTCGTCCGATGCGTATACCGACGATGGCCTGGCGTATCCGAAAGGCGCGTGGCTGCTGCGCACGCTCGAACAGCGCGCCGGGCGCGCCGTGTTCGATCCCTTCCTGCGCGGCTGGTTCGACCAGCATGCCTTCCAGAGCGTGACCACGGCCCAGTTCATCGGCTACCTGCGCCAGAACCTGCTGGCACAACACCCCGGGGTGATGTCCGATGCCGAACTCGATGAGTGGCTGCACGGCCCCGGCATTCCGGCCGGCGCCAGGCGCGCCGTCTCGGCGCGCCTGGCCGCACTCGATGCGGCGCGCAGCGCATGGCTCAAGGGCGAGCTGCCGACGGCCCGGCTGGACACCACCAAATGGAACGCCGCCGAGTGGATGAAATTTCTCAACGATATCGACGCCAGGGCGGGCGCGGCGCAGCTCGAAGAGCTCGACCGCGCCTTCGGCCTTGGCAAGACCGGCAACAGCGAAGTCGCGTTCCGCTTCTACCGCGCCAGCATCAAGGCCGGCTACCGCGCCGTGCGCGAGCCGCTCGCCGCCTTCCTGATGAGCGTGGGGCGCCAGAAATTCGTGGTGCCGCTGTATGCCGCGCTGCTCAAGAATCCGGACGACAGGGCCTGGGCCGAAGCCGTCTACAAGAAAGCGCGCGAGCGCTACCACCCGGTCACGCAACAAAGCGTCGATAAACTGATGGCCGCCAAATAAGGGAGATCTGCCTGTGCAAACCATGAACCGAATTGCGGCGGCGCTGCTGCTCGCGCTGTGCGCTGCCGCAGCCCCCGTCCACAGCGTTGCCGCGGAGCCGGCGACCGGCGCCGCGCTGCATGCCTTCGACCTCGAGGCCGACGTCGCGCGGGTCATGAAGACCTTCGACGTTCCCGGAATCGCGATCGCCGTGGTCAAGGACGGCAAGGTCGTCGTGGCGCGCGGCTTCGGCGTGCGCAAGCTGGGCGAGCCGACCCCGGTCGACGGCAAGACCCTGTTCGAAGTCGCATCGAACTCGAAGGCGTTCACCGCCGCTTCGCTTGCGATGCTGGTCGACGAGGGCAAGCTGGCATGGGACGATCCTGTCACCAAACACCTGCCCGACTTCCAGATGTACGACGCCTACGTCACGCATGCAATGACGGTGCGCGACCTGCTGACCCACCGCAGCGGCCTTGGGCTGGGTGCGGGCGACTTGCTGTGGTGGCCGACGACGACGTTTTCGACCGATGAGATCATCGAGAAGCTGCGTTACGTGAAGCCGGCCACCAGTTTTCGCAACAGCTACGCCTACGACAATCTGCTCTATATCGTGGCAGGCAAGATCGTGGCGCAGAAAGCAGGCAAGCCGTGGGGTGATGCAGTGCGCGAGCGCATCCTCAAGCCGCTCGGCATGAACAGCACCACCACCAGCCTGGCGGAAAACGCGGGCAATCCGAACGTGTCGAACGCGCACAGCAAAATCGACGGCAAGATAACGGCCGTCAAGTCCATGCCGGTGGCGAACGCGGTCGGCGCGGTCGGCATCAATACCAACGCGGAAGACATCGCGCGCTGGATGAAGCTGCTGCTTGACGGCGGCAAGATCGCCGATGCGCCGGCCGGCGCCGGCGGCAAGGACGGCGCGGACAAGGAGCTGCGCCTGTTCAGCGCCGCGCAGGGGCGCGAAATGTGGACCCCGCAAACGCCGATGCGCATCAGCGAGCCGAAGCCGGCCCTGGCCGCGACCAAGCCCAATTTCTTCTCGTACGGGCTGGGCTTCCAGCTGCGCGACTACAGGGGCAAGAAGCTGGCCATGCACGGCGGCGCGCTGCAGGGCTTCTATTCGCGCCTGGTGATGGTGCCGGAAGCGAAGCTTGGCGTCGCCATCCTGACCAACGCTGAAAGCGGCTCCGCCATGACGGCGCTGCAATACCGCCTGCTCGACCACTACCTGGATGCGCCGCCGAGCGACTGGATCAAGTTGATCGGCGACGTGGAGCACGAAGCGCACGCCAAGGAACTCGAGCGCCAGAAGAGCGCCTCGGGCGCGCGCGCGGCGAAGTCGCGGCCGTCGCTGCCGCTGGCGGCTTACGACGGCGAGTACCAGGACCCGTGGTATGGCAAGGTGACGATCAAGCGGGCCGGCGCCAGGCACGTGATGAGCTTTTCGAAGACGCCCGACCTGAGCGGCGAGCTCGAGCACTTCCAGCACGATACCTTCATCGTGCGCTGGAAGGAGCGCAACTTCAACGCCGACGCCTACGTGTCGTTCTCGCTCAATCCGGACGGCAGCATCGAGCGCATGCGCATGGCGCCGGTGTCGACCGAAACCGACTTCAGCTTCGATTTCGCGGACCTGTCGTTCACGCCGCTGAAGAAGGAAAAAGCGAAGTAAGCGCGAGCTTCGTCACGGCGGCGCCACGCGGCACAAGTCTTCCTGCAAGTGCGCGCATTCCGCCGTGCCGGCGAATTTTTCGTGCGCCATCGCCATGTCCAGCGTCTCCATTCGGCGCGACGAGAGCGCAACCGCGTCGTTGCCCCGGTGCCTGCGGGACGGATAGCGAAATCCGTGCAGCCGCCTCGGCGCGAGCGCAATGACGGCATCGAGCATGCAGCCGAACCATTGCGACCACTCATGGTCGGGATCGGAGATCTCGTCGGAGATCCCGAGCTTGGCCATCGCCAGCCCGTTAAGGTCGAGCAGCACCAGCGGGGCGAGCATGTCGAAGCGTGCGATGAGCGCTTCCGGCGCGCCGTGCGCAACATAAAACGATCCCGGCTGGGTGACGTCGTTGCGGCACAGCCCTGCCTCCCAGACCGCGGTCATGGTGTCGAACGCGGCGTAAATCCAGTGGAAGGGATAACTGCCGTCGCTGTTCCTTGCCGCCTGCGGCGGGCCGAAGCGATGCGTGATATCGACCCGGCGGGGGAAGATCGAGGCGTGATTCCATGCCGCCCGCACCAGTGTGCTGCCAACCGGCAATTCAACGACGTTATTGAGCAGCGTGTCGTACAGGGGGCCTGCCAGCGGCAAGCGCCTGGCAATGTGTGTTGGTGGTGAGAGGTCGGTTCGGTTCGGCGGCGGCATTCGCTCAGCCTATTACGTCTGCGCTACTCCCGGACTGTGTTGCCGCAAACTCTTTAACCTTCTGCTGGCGCTGGCGCGCGGGCAGGGCGAGAAGGGATTGTTGATTGGGGTGAAGCTGGCCCCTGGTGTCGAATGGCTTTCCTGCGAGTAGCTCGGCGGGGCATAATTCGTTCAGTTGCTCGGCCGCCGTGACCCAGAACGCATGCACTTCGCTGCCCGGGTGATCTGCCAGCACGGCCAGCACGCTGGCGATCAGTTCCGGCACCGGGTCTACAAATTGCCAAGCGGGAAATACCTTGCCGATGCTGCGTCCGCCCGGCGTGGTGCAATAGAAGCGCCCCTGGTCGGCGGCGCGGTACAGCGTGGCCGGCGACATGTCCACCTTGCCTTGGGAAATCACCTGCGCGGCCTTCAGTCTTGCCACCGGCAGCGTGGCGCCGTGGCCATCTTCCGTGCCCTTGAGGGAATCGATGCTGTCGCTCAGGGCGCGCCGGATATTGGCGATGGCGACGCGCTTGAACTGCTGTTGCTGCGGCATCGATGCGTCGAGGTGGTCGCTTACCTCGAGGGTGAAGCGTTCGACCAGTTGCTCGGCCCAACCCGTACCGGCGTCGAGCTCATTTTCCCAGTTGTCCATGGCGTTCCCCCGTCAGATACCTATAAGGTAGCAGGTTATCGCATCTTTATCAAGATTCTCATCCCTATCATGCGCGGGCCAGCGCAAGTCTCGGGGTGCTAATGTTGATTCACGTCAACTATAGCGTGGACGCCTTACTTGCTCGCCTTGCCGTTCCACACTTCCATCATGTCCGGGGTGCCTTGCAGGCGGATGCCGTTATCGGACAGGATGGCCTCGGTCGCGGCCAGCGTTTCCTTGCGCGGCAGGACCATGGTTTCGCCGGCGCGCTGGTCGAAATGGATCACGATCAGCTCGTCCTTGAGGTCGCGCAGCAGCGCAACCAGGTGGCGCAGGCTGCGTACCGGCACCCGGTTGATCGAGTAGACCACCGAGCCGAAACGGTTGCTGTAGCCGGTTACCAGCTTGTGCGGGAAGAACGGCGAGGTGAGCACGACCAGCTCTTCGCGGTTGACGTCGGGCTGCTCGCCACGGCGCGTGACCAGCGGGCTGCCGTTGAAAGCGTAGGCCGACATGGCGTTCGCGTTCGAGGTGATGAAGGAAAGGAATTCGATGGTGGCGCGCCCGAACACCATCGGTCCGTAGATGAAGTACGAGGGATAGCCGCCGTCCAGGTCGGGGATCAGCAGGGGGCGCGAGCGCGCCACCGGCAGCTGCACCTTCATCGTCTTGCCGCCACGTATGATCGTCAGCGGCACCTTGCCGTCCTTGCCAAGCTGCTGCACCCGGTACTGGAAGCGCACCCGCAAGTTCGAGCCCAGCTTGACCATCGCCTGGTTGTCGATCGGCGAGTCGCCGATGCGGGTGACCACGTCCCATTCCTTGAGCGGATAGGCCGGGTCGTTCATGAACGGGCGCTGGACGATCGCGCCTTCGACCGATTTGTCGAGCCTGAGGTAGTTGCGCAGCACCGGGTTTTCCAGCGTCTGGATGTCGTCGAGCATGGCCGGCTTGCCGTCGTAGCGGCCATCGGCCACGTCGCGCAGGAACAGTTCGACTTCTTCGTTGGGGATGATGTAGCCGATGTTCTGCGCGTTGGTGGCGGTGCCGAACGCCAGTCCGACCATCTTGTCGCCGGCGATCGCCGGACCGCCGCTGTTGCCGGGATTGATGGCGGCATCGATCTGGATACGCAGGCCCGAGGTGCTGTAGGAGTAGCGCACGAACTCGATGCGCGAGACGATGCCCTTGGTGATCGAGAGCGAGTTGCCGCCGGTGGGGTAGCCGTAGGCGAATACCTGGTCGCGCACCTCCGGCAGCACGCTGGCGCGCGCGGCCGGCGGATGGCTGTCGAAGAACGATTCGTCGTCCAGCTTGAGCAGCGCCAGGTCCATCCCGCGCGCCACCGCCACCACCGTGGCGGACACCTTGTCGCCGGCCTGGTTGGCCTGGATCTGCACCTGGCTTGCATAACCGACAACGTGGGCGTTGGTCAGGATGCGCTTGCCCTCGATGACCACGCCCGAGCCGGTGATCTCGGCCGGCGCCGCCTTGCTCCACGGTTTGAACGGGTCCGGCCGGCGGACGGTGGAAAACACCTTGACCACGGCGTTTTCCAGGTTGGCGGGAACGACGGCGGGGGCGCCGCCCGGGACGATGTCCGTAGCGCCACCTTGGGCGTGGACCAGCAGGCTCGATGCGGCCAAGGCCACGGCAACGGCGAAACGGATCATGTTCATAGTTTTTTTTAAAAGGAGTCGACTATCGGGTAAACGGGTGATGCAATACTATAACGACGCGCAGCGGGAAAATGCGTGGATTTTAACAAGACAGCAAGATTCATCATGCGTTGGCGAAAATTGTAGCCTTGTCACGGGTGTCCACCTTGCGGCTGGACAGGTCCGCGAGGTCGCGGCCCTGCCAGCGAGGCGTTTGCCTTATGGTTTGACGAACTTGAGCGTCATGCGGTCGCTCTCGCCGATCGCCATGTATCTGGCGCGGTCCTGGTCCTTGTTGGCCAGCGTCGGCGGCAACGACCACACGCCGCGATTGTGGTTGGCGCTGTCTTTCGGGTTGGCGTTCACTTCGGATTTTGCGGCCAGCTTGAAGCCTGCCTCCTCGATCATTGCGATCACGGCCGCCTCGTGCATGTAGCCGGTCGACGCGCTTGCATCCTGCGTCATCGCGACCGGCAGGCGGTGCTCGACGACGCCGAACACGCCGCCCGCTTTCAGGCTGTCGTACACGCTCCTGAACATCGCCTTGCGCTGGGCCGCGTCAAGCCCCATCCAGTTGTGCACGTTGCGGAAGGTGAGCACCATGTCGACGCTGCCCGCCGGCGCGAAATCATACCTGGCCGGCGGCTCGAACACGCCGATCTGCACCTTGTCGAACACGGCCGCGTTCGAGTCCAGTTTTTTCTTGAACAGCATGGCGTAGCGGTTTTCCGGCTTGATGGTTTCGCCCGCCCCGATCAGCTTGCCTTGGGCGCGCAGGTAGGGCGCCAGGATTTCGGTGTACCAGCCGCCTTCGGGTGAAAGTTCGACCACCGTCATGGACGGCTTGATGCCGAAAAATTCGAGCGTCTCGACAGGGTGGCGCGCCGCATCGCGTGCGCTGTTGGCGCTCGCGCGGTGGGTGCCTGCGATCGCAGCTTTCAGCGCATCGTCGGCATGCGCGCCGGCAGCGACGGTTGCCGCCAGCAGCGCGGCCAGGATCACTCGTTTCATAGGGGTGGGTCTCCTCTTGCAATGCAATCAGGGTTGTCAGGTTTGTACGTTTACCGCAGTTGCGGATCATCCGGCAAGCAACCTGTGCGGTCAAGCGGAATCGCGCGTGTATTTACTGTCCGGCAGGCCGGCCGGACAGTGCCGCGGACACTGCGGACAGTTCGCTCTTGCAGGCCCGGTTTGAGGAATCAACAACTTAGCCTGTGGCATGAAGATTGCGTTCCCTGTTCCCCATTTTGCTGTTAATGTTGCGGGCAGTTTTTCGCCGCAAACAAGAGGCCGCCGCGATCCGGCGTGCCGCTTTTCCTCAGGTGTGAGTGTCAGGAGATACGATGGAACGACGTACTTTTCTCAATATCAGCGGACTTGCCCTCGGCACCATGCTGATCCCTGTATTCGGACGCGCCGTTGCCGCCGAAGAACTGCTCAACCCGCTCGCCGCAAAATTCAAGAAGACGCTGGCCGACACCGCGCTCAATGCCGCCACCGGCGCCGGCGCCTCGTACTGCGACGTGCGCATCGGGCGTTACCTGAACCAGTTCATCACCACGCGCGACCTGAACGTCGAGAACGTGACCAATACCGAGTCCGCGGGCGTGGGCGTGCGCGTGATCTGCAACGGCGCCTACGGTTTCGCCGCGACAAGCGACATGTCGCCCGATTCCGTGGCCAACGCCGCACGCCAGGCGGTCGCGATCGCCAAGGCAAATGCGAAGCTGCAGCCGGAGCCGGTGCGCATGGCTCCCGCGAGCGGAGTTGGCGAAGTGTCGTGGGCCACCCCGATCAAGAAGGACTGGCGCACCGTGCCGATCAAGGAAAAGGCCGAGCTGCTGATTGCCGCCAACAAGGCCGGCATGGAGGGCGGCGCCAGCTTCATGCAGTCGCTCATGTTCCAGGTTAACCAGCAAAAGTATTTTGCCTCGACCGACGGCTCCTACATCGACCAGGACATCCACCGCATGTGGATGCCGATGTTCGCCACCGCCGTCGACAAGGCGACCAACAAGTTCCGCTCGCGCCAGGGCTTATCGGCGCCGGTCGGGATGGGTTACGAATACCTCGACGCGCGAGCCGAGCACAAGGTGCAGGCGGCCGGCGGCGTCGCCACGCTGTACACCGGGTCGTACGACCTGATCGAGGATGCGCGCGCGGCCGGGCGCCAGGCGAAACAGAAGCTGACAGCAAAATCGGTCGCCCCCGGCAAATACGACCTGGTGCTCAGCCCCGAGCACCTGTGGCTGACGATCCACGAATCGGTGGGCCACCCGACCGAGCTCGATCGCGTGCTGGGCTACGAGGCGAACTACGCCGGCACCAGCTTCGCCACGCTCGACAAGTGGCAGTCGAAGAAATTCAAGTATGGTTCCGAGCGCGTCAACATCGTGGCCGACAAGGTCACCCCGGGTTCGCTCGGCGCGGTCGGCTACGACGACGAAGGCATCAAGTGCAAGCAGTGGGACATCATCAAGGACGGTATCCTGGTCAACTACCAGGCCACCCGCGACCAGGCCCATATCATCGGCGAAAAGGAGTCGCAAGGCTGCTCGTACGCGGACAGCTGGAGCAACGTGCAGTTCCAGCGCATGCCCAACATCTCCCTTTCGGCCGGCAAGCACAAGCTCACGCCGGACCAGATGGTCAAGGACGTCAAGAAAGGCATCTATATCGTCGGCGACGGCTCATTCTCGATCGACCAGCAGCGCTACAACTTCCAGTTCGGCGGCCAGCTGTTCTACGAAATCCACAACGGCAAGATCGGCGCGCAGCTTGAAGACGTGGCCTACCAGTCCAACACCCAGGAGTTCTGGAACGCCTGCAGCGCGATCTGCGACGAGAGCGACTGGCGCATGAACGGCTCCTTCTTCGACGGCAAGGGCCAGCCGGCCCAGGTCAGCATCGTGTCGCACGGCGCCAGCACCGCGCGCTTCAATGGCATTAACGTGATCAACACCGCTCGCAAGATCGGCTAAGGCAGGGAACCGCACATGAAAATACTGAGTCAGGAAGAAACCCGTCGCATCTGCGACCGCGTGATGGCGCTCACCAAGGCCGATCAATGCATCGTGAAGCTGAACGGCAACCGCACCGGCAATATCCGCTATGCGCGCAACAATGTGTCGACCGCCGGCTTGCTCGAGGACACGCAGCTGTCGGTGTCGGTCGCCTACGGCAAGCGGCAGGGCACCGCGACCATCAACGAGTTCGACGACAAGTCGCTCGAAAAGGTGGTGCGGCGCGCCGAGGACCTGGCCCGCCTGGCCCCGGAAAACCCGGAGTTCGTGCCGGCGGTGGGCAAGCAGATTTACAAGCCAAGCGAAACCTACAGCAAAAAAACGGCTGCCATCGATCCCGAATTCCGGGCCCAGACCGCGGCCTACAGCATCGAGGCCAGCCGCAAGAGCAAACTCGTATGCGCCGGATTTTTCACCGACAGCACATCGTATGCGACGATTGCCAATTCGAACGGGGTGTTCGGGCACCAGGAAGAAACCAGCCTCGATTTCACCTGCACCGTGCGCACCGAAGACGGGCGCGGGTCGGGCTGGGTCAAGCGTTCGGCCACCGACGTGTCCCGGTTCGATGCGCGCGAAGCATCCGCCGTGGCGATCGAAAAGGCGCTGCGCTCGGTCGACGCCAAGGCGCTCGAGCCGGGCCGCTACACCGTGATCCTGGAGCCGGCCGCAACCTCGGACCTGATCGGCTTCATGCTGTCGGGCTTTAACGCGCGCGGCGCGGACGAGGGCCGCAGCTTCCTGTCGAAAAAGGGCGGCGGCAACCGCCTGGGCGAAAAACTGTTCGACCAGCAGGTCAACATCTGGGCCGACCCGTGGAACCTTGACGTGCCGGTGCTGCCGTGGGACGACAACACCATGCTGCCGCGCGAGCGCACCGCATTGATCAAGGACGGACGCGTGGCGGCGCTCGATTACTCGCTGTACTGGGCCAGGAAGCAAGGCGTGCGCCCGATCGGCGGACACGGGAACATGATCATGGCCGGCACCAGCAAATCGACCGCGGAGCTGATCGCCAATACCAAGAAAGGCGTGCTTGTCACCCGCACCTGGTACATCCGCCTGGTCGATCCGCAATCGGTGCTGCTGACAGGCCTCACGCGCGACGGCACCTTCTATATCGAGAACGGCAAGATCAAGCACCCGATCAAGAACTTCCGTTTCAACGAGAGCCCCGTCTCCATGCTCAACAACATCGAGGAAATCGGCAAGCCGCAGGTCATCGCGGGCGACGAAGTGCAGTACTCGATGCTGATCCCGCCGATGAAGGTGCGCGACTTCAATTTCACCTCGCTGTCGGACGCGGTTTAACCTCCTGGAGTCAATGTGGAACGACGTACCTTCCTGAAGATCGGCGGCGCCGGAGCCGGCGCGATGCTGGTGCCGGTATTCGGCAACGCCATCGCCGCCGAAGAACTGATGAATCCGGTAGCGCCGGCTTTCAAGAAATCGCTGGCGGACGCCGCGCTCAATTCGGCCACCAGGGCAGGAGCGAGCTACTGCGACGTGCGCATCGGCCGCTACCTGAACCAGTTCATCACCACCCGCAACCTGAACGTCGAGAACATCGTCAACACCGAATCGTCCGGGGTCGGTGTGCGCGTGATCGCCAATGGCGCCTACGGCTTCGCTTCCACCAACGACATGTCGCCCGATGGCGTGGCCAATGCCGCGCGCCAGGCGGTTGCGATCGCACGCGCCAACGCCAGGCTGCAAACCGAAGCGCTGCAAATGGCGCCGGTCCAGGGTGTCGGCGAAGTGAGCTGGGCCACGCCTTACACCAGGGACTGGCGCACGGTGCCGATCAAGGAAAAGGCCGACATGCTGATCGCGGCCAATAAGGCGGGCCTCGATGCCGGCGCCAGCTTCATGGAGTCGCGCCTGTTCCAGGTCAACCAGCAGAAATACTTTGCCTCCACCGACGGCTCGTACATTGACCAGGACATCCACCGCCTGTGGGCGCCGCTGACGGCCACCGCGGTCGACAAGGCCACCAATAAGTTCCGCACCCGCGACAGCTTGGCCGCGCCGGTCGGGATGGGCTTCGAATACTTCGATGCGCGCCCCGAGCACAAGGTGCAGGCGGCCGGCGGCGTCACCACCCTGTACACCAGGTCGTACGACCTGATCGGGGACGCGCGCGCAGCCGGACGCCAGGCGCGCGAAAAGCTCGGTGCGAAATCGGTCGAACCGGGCAAGTACGACCTGGTCCTTAGCCCGGAACACCTGTTCCTGACGATCCACGAGTCGGTCGGGCATCCGACCGAGCTCGATCGGGTGCTCGGCTACGAGGCCAATTACGCCGGCACCAGCTTCGCCTCGCTCGACAAGTGGCGCACCAAAAAATTCAAGTTCGGTTCCGAGCGCGTCAACTTCATCGCCGACAAGACCACGCCCGGTTCGCTCGGCGCGGTCGGCTACGACGACGAGGGTGTGCCGGCCAAGCGCTGGGACATCATCAAGGATGGCATTTTGGTGAACTACCAGGCCACGCGCGACCAGGCCCATATCATCGGCGAGAAGGAATCGCACGGCTGTTCCTACGCCGACAGCTGGAACAGCGTGCAGTTCCAGCGCATGCCGAACGTCTCGCTGGCAGCCGGCAAGAAACGCCTCACTCCCGACGAGATGGTCAAGGACGTCAAGAAGGGAATCTATATCCTCGGGCGCGGTTCGTATTCGATCGACCAGCAGCGCTATAACTTCCAGTTCGGCGGCCAGCTCTATTTTGAGATCAGGAACGGCAAGATCACCGGGCCGCTCGAGGACGTGGCCTACCAGTCCAACACCCAGGAGTTCTGGAACGCGTGCAGCGCGATCTGCGATGAGCGCGACTGGCGCATGGGCGGCTCCTTCTTCGACGGCAAGGGCCAGCCAAGCCAGGTCAGCGCGGTGTCGCACGGATCGAGCACCACGCGCTTCAATGGCGTCAATGTCATCAACACCGCCCGCAAGATCGGCTAAGGAGAACCGCAATGAAGCAGCTGAACCAGGACGAAGCGAAGCGCATCTGCGAGCGTGTGATCGGTTTCTCGAAAGCCGACGAGTGCCGCGTTCTCATCAACGGCAACCGCACCGGCAATATCCGCTATGCGCAGAACAGCGTCTCCACCGCGGGCCTGAACGAGAACGTCCAGCTGACCGTGAGCGTCGCCTTCGGCAAGCGCCAGGGCACCGCGTCGCTGAACGAATTCGACGACAAATCGCTTGAAAAGGCGGTGCGCCGCGCCGAGGACGTAGCGCGCCTGGCGCCCGAAAATCCCGAGTTCCTGCCGGCCATCGGCAAGCAGGAGTTCAGGGCCTCGGCCACCTTCAACCAGGACACCGCCGCCATCGACCCCGAATTTCGCGCCGAAGTGGCGTCCCACAGCATCGTCGCGGGGCGCAAGAACAAGCTGGTGACGGCAGGCTTTTTTGTCGACACGACCGGCTTCGAGACCATCGCCAATTCGAACGGCGTGTTCGGGCACCAGGAATTCACCAACCTGAGCTTCACCTGCACCGCGCGCACCGAAGACGGGCGCGGCTCGGGCTGGGTCACGCGCGCGGCCAACGACGTGCGCCGTTTCGACGCGCGCGAAGCATCGGCGGTGGCAATCGAAAAGGCGCTGCGCTCGGTCGAGGCAAAGGCGCTCGAGCCGGGCCGCTACACCGTGATCCTGGAGCCGGCCGCGACCTCCGAAATCATCGGGCGCATGTTCGGCGCTTTCGACGCACGCCAGGCCGATGAGGGACGCAGCTTCCTGTCGAAGAAGGGCGGCGGCAACCGCCTCGGCGAAAAGCTGTTCGACGAACAGGTCAACGTGTGGGCCGATCCGTGGGACAAGGATGTGCCGGTGCGTCCGTGGGACAGCAATTCGATGCTGGCGCGCGAGCGCACCGACATCATCAAGAACGGCAAGGTCGCCTCGCTCGACTACTCGCGCTACTGGGCGCCAGCGGCAGGCACGGCAACATGATCATGGCCGGCGGCTCGAAGTCGATGGAAGAACTGATCGCATCGACCAGGAAGGGCGTGCTGGTCACGCGCACCTGGTACATCCGCACCGTCGATCCGCAGTCGCTGCTGCTGACCGGGCTGACGCGCGACGGCACCTTCTATGTCGAGAACGGCAAGATCAAGCATCCGATCAAGAATTTCCGCTTCAACGAAAGTCCGGTCAGCATGCTCAACAACCTGGACGAACTCGGCAAGCCGCAGGTCATCGGCGGCGACGAGGTCAGGTTCCAGATGGTGATCCCGCCGATGAAGGTGCGCGACTTTAACTTCACGTCGCTGTCCGACGCGGTGTAAATGGCCAGCTACGATTTCTACTTCACGCGCCTGATGTACGACTCGGGCGATTGGGATGTGGATATCCGCATGCCCAGCAACGTGCTCAACTCCCTGGTCGAGTACACGACCTTGCGGGTCGACCCGGTCGAACGCGTGATCGCGCTGTCCGACCCGAAGATGCTGGAGTCGCCATTCTGTTACCTGGCCGGGCACAAGCTGGTGCAGTTCACGCCGGCCGAGCGCAAGAACTTCGAGCGCTACGTGCGCGGCGGCGGCTTTGTGTTCGTCGATGACTGCAACCACGACGTGGACGGCTTGTTCGCGAAGTCGTTCGAAGCTGAGCTGGTGCGCATGTTCGGGCCCAAGGCACTCAGGAAGATCCCGAACACGCACCCGGTGTATTCGAGCTTCTTCCAGTTCGACGGTCCGCCCAACACCGGGGTCGAGCTGAACGGCTGGGGCGACGACCTGGTGCACGATTATCTGAAGGCGGTCGAGTTCAATGGCCGGGTACGCGTGCTGTACTCGAACAAGGACTACGGCTGCGAGTGGGACTACGACTTCCGCAACAAGCGCTGGCTGGTAATCGACAACACGCGCTTTGCGGTAAACATTATTCAATATGCATTGGGAGCCTGACCGTGTCGGAACGTGATGCCATCGCCTGGAATGAAATCGAAATCTCCGACCTGACCGACAAGGTCGCCGCGCTCAGGACGAGCATGTCGACAGTGATCATCGGGCAGGACGAGGTGATCGAGTCGCTCATCATCTGCCTGCTTGCGGGCGGCCACGCGCTGGTCGAAGGCGTGCCCGGACTGGGCAAGACGCTGCTGGTCAAGTCGCTGGCGCAGGCCACCGACATGCAGTTCCGGCGCGTGCAGTTCACGCCCGACCTGATGCCGTCCGATATCGTCGGCACCGAAATCCTGGACGAGGACACCAGCACCCACCAGCGCGTGTTCCGCTTCCAGCAAGGCCCGGTATTCACGCAGGTGCTGCTGGCCGACGAAATCAACCGCGCCCCGCCCAAGACGCAATCGGCCCTGCTCGAGGCAATGCAGGAGCGCTCGGTCACCTTCGCCGGCCAGACCCACAAGTTGCCGCAGCCGTTTTTCGTGCTCGCGACCCAGAACCCGATCGAGCAGGCCGGCACCTATCCGCTGCCGGAAGCGCAGCTGGACCGCTTCCTGCTGCGCATCGACGTGGGCTACCCGAGCGAGGACGAGGAAATGGCGATGGTCTCGCGCACTACCCACGCCGGCCTGTCCGATGCGACGCCAGCGATGGACGTGGCCAGTCTGCTGCGCCTGCAGCTTCTGGTGCGCGACATCGAAATTGGCGAGCACCTGCTGCGCTACGCAACGCGCCTGGTGCGCGCCACCCGCCCGCAAGGCAGCACTGTGGCGAGCGTGACGAAACACGTGGGCTGGGGCGCCGGCCCGCGCGCCGGACAGGCACTGGTGCTTGCCTCGAAGGCGCGCGCCCTGATGCACGGACGGCTCGCTGTCACGCGCGAGGATATCGGTGCGATGCTGCTGCCGGTGCTTGCGCACCGCGTACTGCGCAATTTCGAAGCGGAAGCCGACGGGGTGGCGATCGCCGACATCCTGCTGGCATTGCGCCAACAGATCCGCGTCGATTAAGGCGGCTACCGAGCATGCTGGCGACGCCTGCGCTGGTCGCGCACACTACCGATCTGGACCTGATCATTCGTCATGTGCTCGCTGGCCTCGGCCACGGCATCCATGCCGGCCGCGAACGCGGCGCGGGTGTCGAATTTTCGGAATACCGGGCCTACGCGCCCGGGGACGAATGGCGCCGGGTCGACTGGAAGCTGCTGGCGCGCAACGACCGCTATTACGTGCGCGAAGCCGAGCGCGACAGCCACGTGGCGGTCTGGCTATGGCTGGACGCGACCGCGTCGATGGCCGAGCCGAGCCGCAGCGTCGCCGGCCTCGACAAGCTCTGGTATGCGCGCACCATCCTGGCCTGCCTTGCCGCCATCGCGCAGCGCCAGGGCGACGCCTTCGGCCTGATCGTGTGCACCGGCGACCGGGTACAGTTCACCCCGGCCGCGCGCGGGCCGCGCCAGATGCAGCGCGTGCTGGCCCAGCTTGCGCGCGCCGAAGCGCAAGGCGGCATGCCGGCCGCGGAAACGCTGCGCGCGAGCCTGCACTTTGCGCGCTCGCCCAGCCTGATTTTCGCGGCCAGCGATTTTCTCGACTGGCCTTCGCCGCTGTCGGAGGCGCTGCTGCGACTGCGCCGCATGCAGCATGACGTACGCGCGCTGTGCCTGCAAACGCAGGCCGAGTGCGACGCCAGCTTTTCCCCGGACAAGGCATACCGAGACCCTGAACAGGCCGACGGCGTGTACCGTTTCGGACCCGAGGCCGCAGCCACATACCGCCACAACCGCGACCAGCACTTCGCACTGATGACAGCCCAGTGCCGCCAAAACGACATTCCCACGCTGGCCGCACCCATCGAGCAGCCCCTTGGCACCGTGCTGCGTGCATGGCTGCGGCGGGCGGGCCGCGCATGAACAGCCTGTGGTGGCTGGCACTGCCGGTCCTGCTGCTGCCGGTGTGGTGGCACCGGCAAAGGCGCGAGCGCATCAAGGCGCAGCCGCTCGCGACGGCGCGCTTCCTGCCGCGCACCGATCCGCAGCAACTGCGTGTGTGGGAATGGGCCGACCGCATGCTGCTGCTGGTGCGCTGCCTGCTGCTGGCCGCCGTGATCGCATGGCTGGCCGACCTGGTCGTGCCGTGGCGCGGCGACACCGTGCTGACAGGCGCCACGACCGATCCCGCATGGGCCGAACAGCAGATCGGGGAGGCCGGCTTCAAGGATGCACGCCGGCTCCGGCTGGCAACGGACGATGCGCTTGGATGGCTGCGCGAGCACGAGCGCGAATGGCGCGACGGCGCGCACCTTCTGGTGCTCGCAAACCAGCCGATGGCGGCCGCGATGCCGCGCTTCCGGCACAGCGTGGAGCTGCGCTCGAAGGCTGCGCCGTTCGCCACCAGCGAGCACCATATCGCCATCGTCAGCCCGCGCGCGCAGCAGTGGCGCGTGATGTTTGCCGCGCTCGACGGGCCGCGACGCTACCTGGTCGACGACGCGCCGAACGAGAAATCCGAATTGATCATCTGGGACGTTCCGCAAGCGCCGCCTGCGGCCATGCGCGCACCGCTGTGGTGGATCGGCGACGCCAGCGCCTTCCCCGAATTGCGCAAAGCCCCCTCGGTGGACGGCCTGAGCTACATGGACAGCACGCGCGGGCGGCTGTGGGGCTTTGCCAACTGGCCGCCCAAGGATGCCGACAGCGCACGCGCCCTGTTCGAAACCTGGCAACGCCTGCACTACGCGCCGCTGGCCTACCCGGCGCCGTCGCAAGCGCTCGCGGCAAGCCCTTCGGCGCCGTTCGTGCCCGGCAGCGGCGCGCTGCGGGACTTTTTGGCAATCGCGCTGCTCGCGCTGTTTGCGCTGGAACGGATACTGACGCATGCACGCAGACACTGAAATCGCGGCACAACTGCTGCGCGCAGCGCTGCGCCGGCGCGCGTCCCTGTGGCTGGCGGCCATGCTGCCGTGGTGCCTGTTGCTGTCGGCTCCCGGCGTTGCGGTGTGGGCGCTGTGGGCCGCCTGGGATTTTCGCCGGCTGCGCGCGCGCGTGCAGCGCGACTGGACGCATTGGCTCGACGCCGCGCTGCCCGCGCTCGAGGACAGCAGCGCCTTGCTCGCGCACGCGCCGTCGCAGATCGCGCAACTGCAGCGGCGCCGCCTGCTGCGGCGCGTCGCCGCCACGCTTACATCCGACGAAATGGGGCGCATTGTACGCATCCGCGTGGGGTTCGGCCTGCGTTGGCTCGCGCTCAGCGTCGCCGCCGCGCTGGCATGGTGGGGATGGCAGATTGACCGCGCCGGCGATCCGGCGGTGCCCAGCTTGATGGCGAGGCTGGCCGCGGCCAACAGCGAGATCGTGGTGCGGATAGTTCCTCCCAAATACACCGGCGTTGCGGCGTTCGAAGCGGCCCCGCGCGACCTGCAGGTGCCGCAGCACAGCGAGGTGCAGTGGTGCCTGAAGGACCCGCAGCCGCTCGAGACTCCGATCGAGCTGAGCGACGGCCAGTCCTTGAAGATCGGCTACGAGTGCGCACGCTGGAGCGCCGCCGAATCGATGTTCTGGCGCTGGCGCGGGGTGCGCTACAAGCTGCTGGTGGTGCCCGACCAGGAGCCGCGGATCAGCATTTCGGCGCCCAGGGAAATGGTCCAGGTGCTGGCGGCGGACGCGAAAAGCGCCACCATTTCGCTTGAAGTGCGCGACGACTACATGGTGCGGCGCGCCTCCATGCACATGACGCTGGCACGCGGCAGCGGCGAAAATATCCGTTTCAGCGACCGCGAGATGCCGCTGCCTGCGTCGACCGACCCGAAGCTGCGCAGCTGGTCGAAACAGTGGTCGCTGGCCGACCTTGGCATGGAGCCCGGCGACGAGCTGTACTTCTTTGTGCGCGCCAGCGACAACGCCGAGCGGCCCCACGTCGTGCAGTCGCCCACCTACACGCTGCGCCTGCCGGGGCCGGTGGAGCAGGACACCGAGTCGTCGGCGCCGCCGATGCTGGTCAAGCCCGAGAACCTGCGCAGCCAGCGCCAGATCATCATCGATACCGAACAGCTGGTCGCCGACATGAAGGCGGCGCCGAAGATGGAGGCCGCCGCGGTCCAGGCGCGCAGCGAGACGATCGCGCGCGACCAGGCCCAGTTGCGGCGCCGCTACGGCCAGTTCCTCGGCGAGCAATCGAGCCTGTTCGGCGGCGACGAGCACGAAGCCGAAGGCGGCGGCACGCAGGATCTCGTGGCACAGTACGGGCACGCGCACGACGAGGCCGAGAACGCAACCTTGTTCGACGAGGCTACAAAGGTTGTGCTGCGGCGCGCCCTGAGCGCGATGTGGGACGCGGAAAAGGCGCTGCGCGCGATCGCGCCCAAGCCGGCGCTGCCGCCCGAATACAAAGCACTCGAAGCGATCAAGGAGCTGCAGCAGGCCGACCGCATCTACCTGCACAAGACCGCCTTCGCGGCACCCGCGATCAAGGAAGAAAAGCGCATGACCGGAGACGTGGTGGGCGCCAAGAGCTACCGGCGCGAGCAGGGCGGGGCGGACCAGCCGATACCGGCCGAACTGCGCGAGCTGCTGCAGGCGCTCGCCTCCGACGGCGCCTTGCCCGCGCTGTGGAGCAAGACTGCGCATGACTGGATTCGCACCCGCATCGCCAATGACGAACAGCGCCTGGATGCGCAGCGCGCGGTGCAGGATGTGGCCGACGGCTGCGCCCAATGCCGCCCGGTGCTGCGCGCCTGGCTGCGTGGCGCAATCGGCGGTGCTCCGGTTCTGTTGCAGGCGGCGCCGGCGGCCAACACGCCATTCGTTCAGGCCTGGCGCAAGGGGAGCAAGCCATGACCATTCTCGTTTTTATTGCCGGGCTGGCCAGTGCGCTGGCCTATCTGTGCAAACGGCGCTGGACCGATTGCGCGCTGGTATTGGCCGCTTGCGCCGCACTGGCTGGCCTGGTCGGCGGTTTTTCCATGCCTGCCGATGGCGCCAGAGTGGCGACAATCGATTCGGACGCCCCTCCGGCCAGCATCGACGAGGCAAGCGGGCTGGCGCTGGCCGGCGACGGCCTGCGCGCCGCCCAGTGGCACGACCTTCCGGCACGTCCCCTCAAATGGCAGGTTCCGGCGACCGACGTATTCAGGCTCGATTTTCCGCGCCAGCTCGCGCTTGGCCGCATATTCACGCTGACCGTGCGGCGCGCGCAGCCATCGAAGGCGCGCCTGCAACTGCTGGCCGAGAACAATGAGCTTGTCGCGGAAGCGAGCAGCAGCGCGCTTGACATCACCGTGCAGTGGCTGCCGCCGGTGGCCGAATCGCTGGTGCTGCAGGCACGCCTGCTCGACGCGGCCGGCAAGGTGGTGGCGCAGGGGCCGGTGCCGCTCAGTGTGCGCGAAGCGCCGCCGTTGCAGGTGCAGGGCCGCTTTGGCTCGCCGTCGTTCGACGCGCGCATCCTCAACGACCTGCTCGTCAACAGCCATGCACTGCTCGACTGGCAGGTCACGCTAGGCAAGACCGTCACGCGTGGCGAAACGGCGCGCGCGCCCATGCCTGAACCGAACTTGCAGGTGATTGACGCGGCCTGGTTCGAACATTTGCACGAAGCGGCGCGCGCGGCCTTGCTGGCCCAGGTGGCGCAGGGAATGCCGCTGGTGATCCTGGCCGCCAACGCGAGCGAGCCCGGCGTGTGGTCGCGCAGCATGCAGCTCGAGCTCAAGGCCGAACCCGAAAACAGGGCCGTCGGCACCCCGCTCGCGATGTCGGCCGCCCCGTTCAACCCCGCCTCGGACGCGGCCGGCGCATGGTCTGGTTCTGGCAACAAGATCTGGACGCGAGGCTGGCAAAAGGGCCGCATCGTGTGGCTCGGCGTAGGCGACTGGCACCGCTATGCGATCAGCGAGCCGCAGGCGCTCGCCTTATGGTGGCAGGGCGTGCTCGACCAGGCGGGCGTGCGCCGCAGCGCCGACGTGCTGTGGCAGGAGCCGGACGGGATGCCGTTGCCGGAACAGCGGCTCGAGGTGTGCGCGCAAGGCGTGAGCGGAAACGTGACGTTTCCGGACCTGAAACAGAACCTGGCGTGGCAACGCAGGCCGGACAAGGCCGATGCATCGTGCGTGGCGGTGTGGCCGCGCACCCCGGGATGGCTGAAGATGGAGGCGCAGGGCGAAAAGGGCCAGGCCGGCGAGGTGTATGTGTTCGGAAAAAACGATTGGCCGATGTGGCAGCGCGCGCAGCGGCGCGACGCGACCGCGCGTTACGCGGCGCGCACCCCGACCGTGGCGCAAAAGCGCTCGGCGCCACTGCCGGCATGGCCGTTCGCGCTGCTCTTTACGCTTGCCATGCTTTCTCTTTGGTGGCGCGAGCGCCGCTAGGGTGAAACAACTGGCGGCGCCCGTGCATGAAGCAGCGGACGCCGCCGGGACTAGCTAAGACAATTAAAACGCCAGGTCAAAGCGCGCATACATCTGGCGCCCGTTGATGCCGATCGGGCAGGTTTCCCAGCAATGCGTGAAGCCCAGTTGCGGGAATGGGAACGCTTTCGTCTTGTCCCATTCGGTCGGGTAGGTGTCGAAGATGTTGCTCGCGCCGACCGACAGGCTCATACGCTTGTTGAACGAATAGCGCACCGACATGTCGACCAGCCACTTCGCTTCCCAGGTCTGGATGAACGGGGCCGTGAAGCCCTGGCCCTGCACCGCGCCGTAGTAGTTGGCGCGCGTGTTCAGGTTCCACGGGCCGGTCGTATAGTCGGCCGCGATCACATGATGCTGGCGCGGCTGGCCGCGTTCGATCAGCGTCACTTGCGCGTCGTCGAACAGCTGGGTGCCGCTCAGCACCGGCGACTGCGAATTACGCTCGGTGACGGTGGTCTTGTTGAAACCGAGCTGGCCCGACAGCACGAGGGTCGAACCGGTCCAGCGGGTGGTGTGCTCGGCCACGATATCGAGACCCTTGGTGGTGGTGGCAATCGCGTTGGTGAAGAACTGGGCCTGGCCGACCTTGAGCGGATCGAGGATGGCCTTGATCGGGCACGCGGCGGCAGTCGGGCACGGACCGGATTCGGGAGCGATATTGCTCGAGAAGACGATACGGTCGTCGATGTCGGTCCGGTACAGGTCGCCCGTGACCGAGAAGTTCTTCGCCGGGCGCAGGATCATGCCGATGCTGGCGCTCTTGGAGGTCTCTTCCTTGAGCGGGGCAATGCCGAAGGCGCGCGTCACGGCGCTGCCTTCGCGCGCGGTCAGCGTTTCGGTCAGTACGCCTGCCGAGTTCAGGTTGGTCGAGACCGAGCTGTAGAACTTCTGCTGGACGCTCGGTGCGCGAAAGCCGGTCGACACGCTGCCGCGAAACCCGACTTCGCGCGACGGGTCGTAGCGCATGCTCAGTTTTCCGGTGGTGGTGTTGCCGAAATCCGAATACTTCTCGAAACGCAGTGCGCCGGCCACCAGCAGCTTGTCGGTCACGTTGTGCTCGGCGTCGAGGTAGAGCGCGATGTTGTGGCGGCCTTCGTCGATCGCGGTGGAGGGTGTGTAGCCGGGGAAGCCTTGCGCGCCGGAGGCTGCGATGCCGCCGGTCTGGTCGAAAATCTTGATCGCCGGGTTGTTGGTGCGGCCGTACTGGTACGACACCGGGTCGCCCGCTTCGATCGCGTAGTTGTCGGTGCGGTACTCGAAGCCGGTGGCCAGGAACACCTTCTTGCCGCCCAGGTCCAGCGGCCCCTTGATGTCGGCGTTGAAGGTGGTCTGGTCGAATTTGAGCTTGCCGGTGTCCGCTTCCAGCGGCGATTGGGCGTAGATGCCGCCGCCCGGTTTCGGCTCGTACCAGTAGCTCACGTTGATCGAATTGCGCTCATGGAAGCCGAGTTCGCTGCGGCCATGGTTCACGCTCATGTCGAACTTCCATTCGTTGGCCAGATCGCGCCGGTAGCCTACTGCGAACGAAGCGTCCTTCACTGTGGTCAGGATGTTCGGCAGGAAGCCGTTCGGGTATACCGCAGGCACGGTGCGCCCGTCGCCGGCCGAACGGAAAAAGCCAGCCGAGTCGCCGGTGCGCTTGGAGACGCCGCCGAAGGCATACAGCTCGCTGTCCTTGTCCATCGGGACCGCGGCGTTCCACCACAGGTAGGCGTCCTTGGCCAGGCTGTCGCCGATGCGCTGGGTCACGCGCGGCGGGTTGACGCGCAGGGTGTCGACGCCGGCGCGGTTGGTTTCGCCGCGGCGGCGCCCTTCCAGCGACAGGTTCAGGTAGCCGCCGTCGCCGATCACGAAGCCCTTGTTGACGCTGCCGGAAATGAGGTCGCCGTCGCCTTCGGACGTGGTGCCCACGGTGGTGCTCAGCTGGGTCTCGTTGGTCTGACTCTTGAGCACGATGTTGATCACGCCGGCGATCGCGTCGGAACCGTACTGTGCGGCGGCGCCGTCGCGCAGCACCTCGATGTGGTGGATTGCCGACATCGGAATCGCATTAATGTCGGTGCCGGCCGAGCCGCGGCCGATGGTTTGCTGCACGTTCACCAGCGCTTGCTGGTGGCGGCGCTTGCCGTTGACCAGCACCAGCAGCTGGTCTGGTCCCAGACCGCGCAAGGTGGCAGGGCGGATGATGTCGGTGCCGTCGCTGATGAAGGTTGACGAGAAGTTAAAGGAAGGGTCGAGCGTCTGCAGCAGCTTGCCCAGCTCGAGCGGACCGGCGCCCTGCATGTCCTTGATGTTGATCAGGCCGACCGGCGCCGCAGTGTCGAGCGCGGTCTTTGCGGTGGAGCGCGAGCCGAGCACCACGACCGACTGTGGCTCGTCGGCGGCCTTGGCGCCAGTGGCCGCCGGCTGCTGGGCGTAGGCGTGATTGAGCGCCATCAGCAGGGCGGAGGCCAGCAGGGTCCGGTTCAATTTTGTTTTTCCGTCAGATTTTTTCATCAAGGGGTCTCTCTTCTTCTATTATTTTCGTTATCCAGGTGCACAGGATCGCTGGCACCACGCTCACTGGCGTGCCCCATGTTGGCGCCGCTCCCAGCGTGCGAAGATAGTACAGAGGGTATTTGCAGGAGGCAATTGTGAGTGACCGGCAAGCGGTCACGACTGTTGTATTTACGTGCAAACGGAGCAATATTGCGTGCTGGGAAGCACAAGATAGGCTACGCTGAAACAGACTGCAGAAAGAGCGTGCGCGAGTCGGCTAGCCTTGGTGGTCCTGCATCCAGGACTTGAGTCCGGTGACCCAGCCCTTGGCGGGCAGGTTCAGGCGGCTCTTGATGGCGGCAGCGCGCTCGTACAACACGCTGAAATCGATTTGCGGCGAGCGCTTGAAGGCGATCGCAACGATATTCGCGTCGTGCACCTCAGGCATCCACACCACCGCGTCGAACACCATCTCCATGGTTTGCAGGTTCTTCTCGTAGTTGGCGAAGTCGCCGAACACATTGATGGTCATCACGCCGTCCGCGCTCAGGCAGTCGAAGCAGCCCTGGTAGAACTCGGCCGTATCGAGCACCGGGCCGCGCGCGTCTTCGTCGTACAGGTCGACCTGCAGCACGTCGACGCTGTTGTGGTTGGCGCGCTCGAGCACGAAGTCGAGCGCGTTCATTTCGCGCACGTCGAGCCGCTCGTCATTGGCCGGCAAGGCGAACAGCGCGCGGCACACCGCGATCACGTTCGGATTGAGTTCGATGGCGGTGACGCGCGCCTGCGGAAAGCGGCGGTAGCAGAACTTGGTGAGCGCGGCGGCGCCCAGGCCCAGTTGCACGATGTGTTTCGGGTTCTCGCAAAACAGCATCCACATCATCATCATGCGCACGTATTCGAGTTCGATCAGGTCGGGCTTGCCGATGCGCATTGCGCCCTGTACCCATGAGGTGCCAAGGTGCAGGAAGCGCACCGCGCGAAATTCGGTGACGGTGGCCGGTGGATGACCGGGCTGCTCGAAGCGGCCGGCGGGGAACGATGAAAGTTTGGACATGATGCGAATGCGATAGCTGCGAAAGCCGATCTTACCAGTCCCTCGTCCCCGGCGCGCAGAAAGTGACGGCAAGACTGCGCCCTAGGCTGCTGCCTGCGGCAGCAGCAGCGCCACCGACAGGCCCCCGCCCTCACGGTTGCAAAGGGTAATGCGCCCGCCGTGCGCCTCGGCGATTTCGCGCGCCAGCGCCAGCCCCAGGCCGGTTCCGCTGCGCTTGGTGGAATAGAAGGGCACCAGCGCGTTGGCCAGCACCGCCTGGTTCATGCCGGGACCACGGTCCATGACTTCGATGCGCAGCATGCCGGGAGCGCTCTTGACATGCAGCGCCACCTGGTCGGGCGCGGAGCCCGATTCGTGCGCGTTCTTGAGCAGATTGAGCAGGGCCTGCTCAAGCTGGGCCGGATCGACCCGTGCAGGTTCGGCCGGGAGCGCGCCGGCCAGCGTGAACCTCACTTGCGAGGCCAGCTGCGCCGCCAGGGGCTGCCATGGACAGGCTTCGATGCGCGGCGCCGGCAGCTTGGCAAAGCGCGCATAGCCGAGGATGAAGCGTTCCAGGTGGCGCGTGCGGTCCTCGATGGTGGCGAGGATCTGCGGCAGCCGTTCGGTCTGGCCGCGCCGTACCAGTTCGGCGCCCGAGTGGGCCAGCGAGGCCAGCGGCGCGAGCGAGTTGTTCAGCTCATGGCTGATCACGCGGATCACCTTCTTCCAGGTCTGCACTTCCTGGCGCCGCAGTTCGAGCGTCAGCTGGCGCAACAGCAGCAGCTCGTGCTTGCGCCCGTTCAAGCTGAAGCTGCGGCGCGCCAGGTGGTATACCTCTTCCTCCTCGCTCTCGCCGGCCGTAAACAAGCCGTCGCCGCCGCGTTCGAGCGCTTCGCCCAGCGCCGCCGAAGCGGTCGCCACGATCTCGTCCAGCTGGTGGCCCTCCAGCCTGCGGCCCTGGTGCAGCAGCTGGCGCGCCGCCAGGTTGGCGAACACCACCGCGCCCCCGTTCGCCACCAGCAGCATTGCCACCGGCGTGTTCTGCACCATCGTATCGAGCAGCAGTTCGCGCTGCACCAGGTCGAGGCGCTGTTCGCGCAATACATGGCCGAGCGCGTTGTGGGTGCGCACCAGGTCGGCCAGCTCGTCGTTGTGGGGCCAGTGCAGGCTGAACGAAAAATCGCCGTCCCGGTAGCTGGCGACCGTGCCTTCGAGCGCGCGAAACAGCGACAGCATCGGCTGGATCTGGACCCGGATCGTGATGACCGAGATCGGCACCACGCAGGCCATGCAGGCGGCGAATACCAGGGCCGGATGGCCCGGAAAAAAATGATCGAGCGCGAGCGCGATGACGATGCCCAGCGCGAGCAGGGTGCCGACCAGCGCCGACCAGCGCGTCACCAAGGACAGGCGCGTCCCCTTGGAACTGCTGTCGTGCCGGCCGCCGGGCGAAGGCGCGCTCATCAGGACCGCGCGATCGCCAGCCGTTCCATGCGCCGGTACAGGGCCTGGCGCGACAGCCCGAGTTCGGCGGCGGCCTGCGCCACCACGCCGCCGGCCCGGGCCAGCGCCTGCGCGATCGCGTCGCGGTCGGGTTCGGGCTCGGCGCTGGGCACCGACATGTTCGGCAGGCCAAGGTCGGCGGCCTTGATCAGGTCGCATGAGGCGAGCAGGCTGGCGCGCGCCATCACGTTTTTCAGTTCGCGCACGTTGCCGGGCCAGGGGTGCGCCAGCAGGGCGGCCTGGGCCGAGGCATGCAGGCTCTTGCCTTTGGCCAGGAAGCTGGCCGCCAGCGGCAGGATGTCGGCCGGGCGCGCGGCCAGCGGCGCGAGGCGCAGCTCGATCACATTGAGCCGGTAGAACAGGTCTTCGCGGAAGGTGCCGGCGCGCATCATCGCGCCAAGGTCGGCATTGGTGGCGCTGATCACGCGCACCTTGACCTGGCGTTCGCGGTTCGAGCCGAGCCGCTCGAAGCGGCCGGTCTCGAGCACGCGCAGCAGCTTCATCTGGCCGGCCAGCGGCAGGTTGCCGATTTCATCGAGGAACAGGGTGCCGCCGTCGGCCGCCTCGAACTTGCCTTCGCGCGCGCGCGAGGCGCCGGTGTAGGCCCCGGCCTCGGCGCCGAACAGTTCCGCCTCGATCAGCTCGGCGGGCAGGGCGCCGCAGTTAAGCACCACGAAAGGCCCCTCGCGCACCGCCGAATTGGCCTGGATGATTTCGGCGATGCGTTCCTTGCCGGTGCCGTTCGGCCCGCTGATCAGGACCGGCACGTCGGCGCGCGCGACCTGGCAGGCCAGGTGCAGCACGCGCTCGGTGGCCGGGTCCTGCCACACCATGCCGCGCAGGTCGAAGCCCTGTTCCAGTTCGCGCTTCTGGCGCAGCTCGCGCTGCAGGCGCTGGGCCAATGCGCGGTTGGCCTGGCCCAGTTCGATCAGGTTGGTGACGCTGGCCAGCAGCCGGCTGTCGTTCCACGGCTTGGACAGGTAGTCGGCCGCGCCCGCCTTGATCAGGTCGACCGCCGCGTCCAGGTGGGTCCAGGCGGTCAGCAGGATTACCGGCAGGTCCGGATGGCGCTTGCGGATCTCTCGGAACAGGTCGATGCCTTCGGCGCCCGAGGTGGTGTCGGCCGTGAAGTTCATGTCCTGGATGACCAGGTCGACCGGCGCGCGCGCCAGCAGCGCCAGCCCTTCCTGCGGCGAGGCGGCGCGCAGCGCGTCGATCTCGTGCAGCGAGAACAGGACTTCGAGCGCGATCGCGACCGCGGCGTTGTCGTCAATGATCAGTACGGTAGGCATTGCGCTAGCATATCATTGGCGCCTGCTCAGGCGCTACGGGTGGCCAGCGCCGGCGAGGTGCTGGCCGCACGCCAGGCCGGCCCGTACACCGCGAGTATCCCGAGCGCCCAGAATACGCCCGCGCCCGCGCCCAGGTAGCCGAGCGGCAGCCGGGCCATCTCGAGCTGGCTCACCAGCAGCTGGTTGAGGGCGATTGCCAGCAGCACGCCCGCAGTCACCCCGCCACTGGTGATCATGATGTTCTCGGTCACGAAATAGCGCAGGATGTCGATGCGGCGCGCACCCAGTGCACGCCGCACCCCGATCTGCTTGCGGCGCTGGGTGACCCACAGGCTGGCCATGCCGACAATGCCGCTGGCCGTGATCAGCAGCAGCAGCACGCTGACCGTGATCAGCATCCACGACAGGGCGATGTCGGCCCGATAGCGCTCGCCGCGGTGTTCGGTCACGTCGCTCGGCTTGGTGATGACCGGATCGGAGGAAACCTTGCGCAAGGCAGCTTGCGCTTCCCGCATGACGCGTTCGCGCTGGCCCGGCTCGACCCGCACCGTGTACTGGACGGCGTTGGGGCCGGTCATGCGCATGGCCACGATGGTGGCGTACTCGCCCGAGCTGCTCACCTGCGCGGAAGTGCTCTGGAGGCGCTCGACCACGCCCACGATGCGCACCGCTTGCGCATCTTCGCCGGTGCCGAAGAAGAACGACTTGCCGATTACGCTGGCGCTGCCCGGAAATAATTTTTCGGCAAGCGCCTTGGTGACGATGACCGTCGTCGGGAACTCGCTGCTGGTGGCCTCGTCGAATTCGAGCACGTCGGCCGCTTCGAAGTCGCGTCCTTCCACCAGCTTCAGGCCCCAGGTCTTGATCAGCGAATCGGGGGAAATGTAGAAGGCGGCGGACCCGGTCTCGTTGGCCTGCTTGCGGTCGACCGCGACACCGTTGGTGCTGCCCGAGCGCGACAGCGGTACCTGGTTGGTCATCGCGACCGACAGCACGCCCTGCACCGAACGCAGGGCGCCGGTCTCGCGCGCCTGGGTCGCGAGCTGTTCGTTATGCCCGGCCGGCTTCAGGTGGCGCGCGCTGATATGGAACACCGACTCCTCGTCGGCGATCCCGCTCGGGCGCGCGGCGACGGCCTGGCGCACATTCACGATATGCAGTGCGTTCGACAGGATGGCCAGGCTGATCGCGACCTGGACCGCGACCAGCACGGCGCCGGTTTTGTTGCGCAGCAGCGCAGACAGGATGGGACGAATTTCCATGATGATCCTCACTGTGATTTGAGTTGCAGCGCGGGCGTGACCTGGCAGGCGCGCCAGGTCGGCAGCAGGCCGGCCAGCAGCGCGGCCAGCACCGACAGCACGAAGGTAAAGGCCAGCATGACCCAGTCCATGTGGGCGACCACGGCCATCTGCTTGGACTGCATCGCGATCAGCGCGAGGGCGCCGAACGCGAGCAGCAGGCCGAGCGCGCCGCCGGCCAGGCCGACCACGCCGGTCTCGATCAGGAACTGGCGGAAGATGTCGCGCCGCGAGGCCCCGAGCGCACGGCGGATGCCGACTTCCGCGGCGCGCACCGAGAACTTGGCCAGCAACAAGCCGATGGTATTGACCAGGCACAGCATCAGGAAGCCGAACGCAAGCCAGGCCGACAGCTTGCTATCGTTGCCGACCACTTTCAGGAACTCCATCCATTCCATCACGTTGAACAGCTGGTTCGGCGCATTGCGTTTCAGGCGTCCCAGCTTGCGCTGTTCGCTCGCGTAGTTGTCCAGGTATTGCTGCAGTTCGGCGCGCCCGGCGCGCGACTTTGTCTCGAACCAGAACTGGATCCAGGTGCATTCCGAAGCGAGCAGCGACTCGAAGCCGGGGTCGAGCCGCGCGAAACAGTTCATGTTGCCGGAGTGACTGGTGTGGTGCCGGATCGCGCTGCTGAACGGGATGAAGAACTGGTCGGCCTTGACAAAGGCATTGACGCCGACCAGGCGGTAGTAGCGCGGCAGCGGCATCCAGGTGTCGAGCACCCCGACCACCTGGTATTGGAAGCCCATCATGGTCAGGCGCCGCCCCACCGGATTGGCGTTCCCGAACACTTTTTCCGACAGCTCGCGGCTGAGCACGACCACGTCGGCGCCGCTCGCGTCGTCGCTCTCGCTCCATGCCTGGCCATGCAGGAACGGGGTCTCGAACATGGCGAAAAAGTCACGCGTGGGCGCCAGGCCCTGGGACGAAAACACCTCCAGGTCAGCGCGCAGCGGCTCCACCGCCGCCGACACGCCATACAGCGCGGTGCGGCGCTCGCCCTGTTTGCTCTTGAGCAGGTTGGACGCATCCGGGTAGCTCATCTGGCGCTCCCTGGAAGGCACGCCGGGGGTGTAGCCTTCAGGCGGCGCGTTGTCGATCAGCGGCACCAGCAGGCGCTCGCTCTTGTGCGGGATCGGATCGCCCGACATGATGTGCAGGATGGTCAGGGTCGAGACGCTGGCCGCGACCCCGATCGCGAGCGTGAGCACCATCAGCGCGGTGAGCGCGGGATTGCGGCGCAGGCTGCGTACGCCAAGCAGGAAATAGTACTGGAACATGGCGCTCTCCTTATGCGGCGCTGCCGTGGGCGCCGGCCTTGGCGTCGAACAGCGAAGGCGCCTTGCGCACCAGGTCGGACACCTGGCCGTCGATGATGTGGACATTGCGCTGCGAGCGCACGGCAAGTTCCGGATCGTGGGTCACCATCAGGATGGTGGTGCCCTGCGCGTTGATGTGCTCGAGCAGCTCCATGACGCCGCGCGCCATCTGGGTATCGAGGTTGCCGGTCGGTTCGTCGGCCAGCAGCAGCTTGGGGGAACCGGCCAGCGCGCGCGCGATCGCCACGCGCTGCTGCTGGCCGCCGGACAGTTCGGCCGGATAATGGCGCATGCGCGAAGCCAGGCCCACCTTGGCCAGCGCGTCCTCGATGCGCTCCTTTCGCTCGGCCGCATTGAAGCCGCGATAGCGCAGCGGCACGTCGACATTGTCGAACAGGGACAGGTCCGGAATCAGGTTGAAGCCCTGGAAAATGAAACCGAGCTTCTCGTTGCGCAGGCGCGAACGCGCGTTGTCGTCCATGCCCTTGACGTTCACGCCGTCGAGCACATACTCGCCATCGCTGAATTCCTCGAGCAGGCCGGCGATGTTCAGGAAGCTGGTCTTGCCCGAACCCGAAGGACCGGTGACCGTCACGAATTCTCCCTGCGCGACATTGATCTCGAAGCCGCGCAGCGCGTGCGTCTCGATCATGTGGGTGCGGTAGACTTTGCTCAGGTTTTTCATGCGCAGCATGGGATGTCCTTTCAGGTTGGATTAGTTGTTGATCGAGACGCGCCCGGCGTTTTCGAAGGTGTCGCTGCCGGCGACGACGACCTTGTCGCCGGGCTTGAGGCCAGCCAGGATTTCGACCGAGGAGACGCTGGTGGCGCCCAGCGTGATCGGGGTGCGCACCGCAACGCCGTCGCGCACCACGTAGGCGAAGCGGCCGCCTTCGCTTTCCACGAACGGACCGCGCGCCACCATCACCACGTTCGGCTTTTCCTCGATCAGCAGGCGCGCGCTCACGCGCTGGCTCTGGCGCAGGCCCTTCGGCTGTGCGCCGTCGAAGCGCACCCGCGCCAGCACCTGGTTCTTCACCACTTCGGGCGACAGCGCCGACAGCTTGCCGGTGGCACTGGCGCCGCCCAGCGTGATTTCGGCCGTCATGCCCAGGCCCATGTCGGCGACATAGGTTTCCGGCACCTCGAGTTCGACTTCGAGCTGGGACAGGTCGACCAGCGTCATGAGGGCGGTATTGGCCGCCACCACGCTGCGGTTCTGCACCGACAGCGTGCCGATGAAGCCGGCGACCGGGGCGCGCACCGTCAGTTCGTCGACGCGGCGCTGGGCATTTGCCATCGACAGGCGCTGGCGCTCCAGCTGGCTGACCTTGGTTTTCAGTTCCAGCGCCACGTCGTCGCTCTCGAGCGCAGCCGCCTGGGCCGCATGGCGCGCGCGGATCTGCGCCGAACTGAGTGCGTCCTTGGCCTTCTGGTAGTCGATCTTGGCGATGATGCCGACCTGCGCCACGCTTTCATAGCGCTCCAGGGTGCGCTGCGCCGACAGGCGGTCGATCTCGGCGGTGTCGGCTTCGCGCTGGGCCAGCAGCTTCTGCTTTTTCGCCAGGATCTGCTGGCGCGCCACTTCCGCCTGCAGCTGCTGGTAGCTAGATTGCTCGCGCTTGAGCGCGTCCGACAGGTCGGGCGACTCCAGCAGCGCCAGCACGTCGCCTTTCCTGACCGTGTCGCCGGCCTGCACCTTGAGGGTGACGGTGGAGGGCGCGGTGGAATACAGGGTGGGGCTGATGGCGGCCACCACGCGGCCGTTGACGGCGGCGTCGCGCACCAGCGTGCCGCGTCCGACCTCGGCGATGCGCAGGCGGGCCGCGCTGACCGAGTGCTCACTGGCGCTCCATCCGAGCAGCAGCAGCGCGCCCAGCGCCACGGCGGTGACGGCGCCGCCGATCCAGAGCGCGCGGCGTTTCAAACGTTGCGCCGGTGCGGCGGTGAGGACGGCGTCTTGGGAAGAGGTATCGCGAATCATGATCGTGCCTGTAACGGGAATACGGGCATTTATGCAGGAACCATGCCACTGGCTAAGTCATTGAATCGTTGCTGTTTTTGTTTGAAATCGGGCCTGTCCACGCTGTCCGGACAGGCCCGCTGGACGGGGGCCGGACAGGCGCTGTCTTGCGCGAGGACGACGGTGCCCCGGCGGCCATGGGCCGCCGCATATTACTTTTCCCGCTCGAGCGGTTTGGCCTTGTCGATGATTTCGCGGCAGTCGCCCTTGACGCGCGCGTTGTCGTAATTGGCCCAGCCGTAGCTGTCCACATAGCGCTTGTGCCGCCTGAAGCTGGCGCTCATGAAGCTCCACTCGAGGCGCTCGCCCGGGTAGCGGATGTCGGCCAGGTCGAGCAGCGTGTGGAACACGTTTTCGGTGGCCAGGCGCGCGTCGCGGTGGCGCATCAGTTGCTCGACCTTGTCCGGGCGCTGCGCGCGGTACTGCTCGGAGTACCACACCAGGCCGGGCACATGGAACTCGAATTCGGTGTTGTGGCCGTGGAAGGCCAGGTTGCAGCTCTTGTCGTACAAGGTCTGGCCGTGGTCGGCCACGTACATCATCGAGCTCAGTTGCTGCGACTGTTTCAGCATGCCGATCACGTTGGCCAGGAACCAGTCGGTGTACAGGATCGTGCTGTCATAGCTGTTATTGAGCTGCGGCTTGATCGCGGTGTCGGTGTATACCGGCTTGTCGACCCCGTACAAGGAAGGCTGCCACTGGTCGAACTGCTTGGGATAGCGGTGGCTGTAGTTCCAGTGGCTGCCCAGCGAGTGCAGCACGATCAGCTTTTTCGGGGCCGGGTCGGCAATCGCGTTCTTTAGCGGCCCGAACAAAATCTCGTCGTAGTTCGAATTGTCGGTGAAGCCGCCCAGGTTGAGGAACTGGACCACGTCCGCCTCGTGCGCGAACACCGAGACCGGGGTGTCGAACTTGCCGAACGAGATCTGGTTCGACAGCCACCAGGTCTTGAAGCCGGCTTCCTTGTAGGCGGTCAGGAAAGACTTTTCCGAGAAGCCGTCCTTCAGGCTTTGCATCGCTGGCTTGCGCGAAATGATGACCGGCACCGACAAGCGCGTGGCCGACACCGAGGTGATCAGGTCGGACAGCGTGACCAGGTTCGGCTCCTGTTCCAGCAGGGGATTGGTGCGGCGCGCGTAGCCGTTCAGGCTCCAGCGGTCGTAACGCGCCGATTCGCCGATCACCATCACCACGATTTCCGGCCGGGCGTCGGGCCTTGCCTGGTGCGCGCCGAAGCGAAAGCTTCTGCTGCGCTCGCCCAGCTCGGCCAGGTAGCTGCGCTCGGTGTAAAAATCGAGGCCGCGCCCCACCAGCCCGAACGGCCAGGACTGGGCGAACGCATTGAATTCGAAGGGGAGCCGGGCCCAGTAGGCCAGTGCGGGCCGCTTCCAGCCGGTGTATCCGGCCCCCGCCTGTGCGCTGACGGTTTCATCGCTGCTGGCCTCGCTGTCGTCGCTGTCGTCGCTCGCGCCGCTACTGGCGTTGACGAGGTGAATTTTTGCGCCCCGGGCGGCCGCTGGCGCCGCCACGCTGGCTGACGGGCGCGGCGCGATCCCGAATTCCCAGCCGTAGGCCCACAGCGCGCCGCCGCCGGCGAGCACGGCCAGGGTGAGCCAGCGCGACCCGTCAGTCCAGTCGAGCTCGCGCGTGGCGCGCGCCACGCGCAGGGTGCTCGCCCACCAGGCGGCCACGGCAAGCATCACCGCGCCCATCAGCCACACTTTGCGGCCCAGGAATTCGATTGCCTCGCGCGGGCTGGTCTCGGCAATGATGCCAAGGTGGTGGGTCGAGATGCCCTGGCCGTAATAGGCGAACAGGTAGATTTCGGTCGGCAGCGCCAGGAAGGCCGGAATCAAGAGCCAGTGGAACCAGGCCGGACGCTTGAAGATGGCCCAGGCCGCAACCCAGGCCACGGTCTCGATTCCGAGCAGCTGCCAGGGGCGCACCAGCGCTTTGCCGAACAGCGTGGGGACGAAGGGCACCGCAGACAGCGCCAGGTAGGTCAGCAGCAGGTAGAGCGTGGCGGGGCGCGGCAGGAATCGCATCGGAGGGCTTGATCAGGCAAAAGTTACGTATTATCGTGTCTTTTTTGTGCCATAGGCCAAAAACCGGCGCCGCCGCACACTATATATATGCAGGCGCAGCGAAAGCGCGCGGCTGTTGCGCGAAAGGGCGTACACTCTTGTCTCCCGATAAAGACATCGGCTCTGTTATCGGCCCGCTACCCGCCGCTTTAACCACATGCAGACGGTAAACCGGTTGACCGTCCCCGGCATCGGGTCTATACTCGCGAGTTCTCGAATTTATTCTGAACATCGACTACCCATCTTCTCCACCCCCGCCGGGAGTGGCGATCAAGGCTCCTTTGTCAGTGCAAACCGGGACTAGGTTTTAGTCCCCGGGCAACCGCCCGGGTTATCAACGTTGCAATTTTGTTGGATTTAGAACGATGCCAACCATCAATCAACTGATTCGCCAGCCGCGTGTTTCCGTACGCGTCAAGAGCAAATCGCCGGCGCTGGAAAACAGCCCGCAAAAGCGTGGCGTATGCACACGTGTTTATACGACGACTCCAAAGAAGCCAAACTCGGCTCTGCGTAAAGTCGCCAAAGTTCGCCTGACCAACGGTTTCGAAGTCATTTCGTACATCGGCGGTGAAGGCCACAACCTGCAAGAGCACAGCGTTGTCCTGCTGCGCGGCGGCCGTGTCAAAGACTTGCCGGGTGTGCGTTACCACATGGTTCGCGGTGCACTCGATACCCAGGGCGTCAAGGATCGTAAGCAATCGCGTTCGAAGTACGGTACCAAGAAAGCGAAAGCCGGCAAGAAGTAATTTTTATTGTCGCTAGCGGTTAACCATTTTAACGAGTTGAACCGACCGTAATGGTCGAGTAAGTGGAAGGCTATGATGGCCTCCGCGAGTGCGCCAGGCGCGCTCAACTGAAGACAGGAAGGAATTGATATGCCACGTCGTCGTGAAGTACCCAAGCGCGAAATCTTGCCGGATCCAAAGTTCGGTAACCAAGATGTCGCCAAATTCGTCAACGTTCTGATGCTGTCCGGCAAGAAGTCGGTCGCTGAAAACATCATCTACGGTGCGTTTGAACACATCAAGACGAAGTCCGGCAAGGACCCGCTCGAAGTGTTCGCTACCGCGATCAACAACTGCAAGCCGATGGTCGAGGTGAAATCCCGCCGCGTCGGTGGCGCCAACTACCAGGTGCCAGTTGAGGTTCGTCCGGTTCGCCGTATGGCGCTGTCCATGCGTTGGTTGCGCGAAGCCGCAAACAAGCGCAGCGAAAAATCCATGCCACAACGCTTAGGCGGTGAGCTGATGGAAGCGGCTGAAATGCGCGGCGGCGCAATGAAGAAGCGTGACGAAGTTCACCGCATGGCTGAAGCGAACAAGGCGTTCTCGCACTTCCGCTTCTAATAAACTGGCCAGACCCTGCGAGGGGCGCGGCCAAGTATCTGTTGTTCGAGGCCGGGCACATTTTGATCTCAAAATGCCGCTCGGTTTTGTCCATTCAAAGATTTAGGATTAATTATGGCACGCAAGACCCCCATTGAGCGCTACCGCAATATCGGTATCTCCGCTCACATCGATGCTGGTAAGACCACCACCACCGAGCGCGTTCTGTTCTACACGGGCGTAAACCACAAGATCGGCGAAGTCCATGACGGCGCGGCCACCATGGACTGGATGGAGCAGGAGCAGGAACGCGGTATCACGATTACCTCGGCTGCCACCACCTGCTTCTGGAAAGGGATGGCTAACAACTTCCCTGAGCACCACATCAACATTATCGACACCCCGGGCCACGTCGACTTCACCATTGAAGTCGAGCGCTCGATGCGCGTGCTCGACGGTGCCTGCATGGTTTACTGCGCAGTCGGCGGTGTCCAGCCACAGTCGGAAACCGTATGGCGCCAGGCTAACAAGTACAAGGTGCCACGTCTTGCGTTCGTCAACAAGATGGACCGTACCGGTGCGAACTTCTTCAAGGTCTACGACCAGATGCGCGCGCGCCTGAAGGCAAACCCGATTCCGCTGCAGATCCCGATCGGCGCCGAAGAGAACTTCAAGGGCGTGGTCGACCTCGTCAAGATGAAGGCCATCTACTGGGACGACGCGTCGCAGGGCATGAAGTTCGACTACCGCGAGATTCCGGCCGAGCTGCAGGAGCAGGCCAACGAATGGCGTCTGAAGATGGTCGAAGCGGCTGCCGAGGCGACCGACGAACTGATGAACAAGTACCTTGAAGAAGGCGACCTGTCGGAAGCCGAAATCAAGATGGCCCTGCGCATGCGTACCATCGCGTCGGAAATCGTCCCGATGATGTGCGGCACCGCGTTCAAGAACAAGGGCGTGCAAGCCATGCTCGACGGCGTGATCGAGTACCTGCCATCGCCAGTGGATATCCCGCCGGTCAAGGGCATGGACGAAGACGACCAGCCGACCACGCGTAAAGCCGAAGACGACGAGAAGTTCTCGGCGCTGGCATTCAAGATCATGACCGACCCGTTCGTCGGCCAGCTGATCTTCTTCCGCGTCTACTCGGGCACGATCAAGTCGGGCGACACCGTGTTCAATCCGATCAAGAACAAGAAAGAGCGTCTTGGCCGTATTTTGCAGATGCACGCGAACCAGCGCGAAGAAATCAAGGAAGTCCATGCCGGCGACATCGCCGCGGCAGTGGGCCTGAAAGACGCGACCACCGGCGAAACGCTGTGCGATCCATCGTCGATCATCACCCTTGAAAAGATGGTGTTCCCTGAGCCGGTGATCCAGCAGGCTGTCGAGCCGAAGACCAAGGTCGACCAGGAAAAAATGGGCCTGGCGCTGAACCGCCTGGCACAGGAAGATCCTTCGTTCCGCGTCAAGACCGACGAAGAGTCGGGCCAGACCATCATCGGTGGCATGGGCGAGCTGCACCTGGAAATTATCGTTGACCGCATGAAGCGCGAATTCGGCGTCGAAGCGACCGTCGGCAAGCCACAAGTGGCTTACCGCGAAACGATCCGCAAGGTCTGCGAAGAGTCCGAAGGCAAGTTCGTCAAGCAGTCCGGTGGTCGTGGCCAGTACGGTCACGTGGTCCTGAAGATCGAACCGCAAGAAGCCGGCAAGGGCTTCGAGTTCGTCGACGCGATCAAGGGCGGTACCGTTCCGCGCGAATACATCCCTGCGGTTGAAAAGGGTGTGCGCGGTACGCTCAACACCGGCGTGATGGCCGGCTACCCGGTGGTCGACGTCAAGGTCACGCTGTTCTTCGGTTCGTACCACGATGTGGACTCGAACGAAAACGCGTTCCAGATGGCCGCTTCGATGGCGTTCAAGGACGGTTGCCGTAAAGCGTCCCCAGTCATCCTGGAGCCGATGATGGCCGTTGAAGTCGAGACCCCGGAAGACTACGCCGGTACCGTGATGGGCGATCTGTCGTCGCGTCGCGGCATGGTGCAGGGCATGGACGAAATCCCAGGCGGCGGCGGCAAGATCATCAAAGCCGAAGTGCCACTGTCCGAAATGTTCGGTTACTCGACCTCGCTGCGTTCCGCAACGCAAGGCCGTGCGACCTACACGATGGAATTCAAGCACTATTCGGAAGCGCCTAAACACGTTACCGATGCAATCGTAACGGCCAAGGCCAAGTAATTCCGGCGGGGGCAGGGCGCTGCCTTGCCCCCTAGAAACAGACAAGCAATTCAGAAAATAGCTCTTTTAAAGGAAGATCAAAATGGCAAAAGGTAAATTCGAACGGACCAAGCCGCACGTCAACGTGGGCACCATCGGTCACGTTGACCACGGCAAGACCACCCTGACGGCCGCAATCGCAACCGTTCTGTCGAAGAAATTCGGCGGCGAAGCAAAAGCATACGACCAGATCGATGCTGCGCCAGAAGAAAAAGCACGCGGCATCACCATCAACACCGCGCACGTCGAGTACGAGACCGCGAACCGTCACTACGCTCACGTCGACTGCCCAGGCCACGCCGACTACATCAAGAACATGATCACAGGTGCCGCGCAGATGGACGGCGCGATCCTGG
>Ga0207975_100150_pt1 | contig 57805 bp, 58 predicted proteins | sample LakWasMe91_HOW11_2_FD_183913 | JGI IMG/M metagenome (GOLD analysis project Ga0207975, IMG submission 183913) | Freshwater sediment methanotrophic microbial communities from Lake Washington under simulated oxygen tension - Sediment Metagenome... | ecosystem: Environmental > Aquatic > Freshwater >...
ATCCAGCCTGGCAAATCGAGAGACGCTCCCGATGAGGAAAACATCAACTGGAGAGCCGTGTGCGGGAAAACCGCACGCACGGTTCGGAGGGAGGGGAGAGTCGAAAGGCTCTTCTCTACCCCTATCGGCGTTTTTTGCGTTAGCTGAAGCATCTTTATAATCAAGAGTTTTTTTGCCTTTCGCCTTTTTTATCCCGTTATAACGGCTGAGCACAATCACGGCAAATACAGTTTAAATCTGGCTCCGCCCAACTGACTATTATTGTCGGTCATAATAAAGCCCCGTTTGTCGCCTTTGATATGCAATTGCGCAATGGTTTCGGTAAAAAATAAACCCAATCCGGTATTGCCGTTAGCCATGTCAATTTGGGGGAGTTGTTTGTAATCGGGCGAGAGAAGATTTTCCGGATAACCCTTGCCGTCATCCTCGATGCAAAAAACAATATAGTCATTTTCCTGGGCTACAGAAAGCAGCACCTTGCTCTGACAATAACGCTGTGCGTTGTTGACCAGCGTACAGAGTGCATTGCTGATCAGGGCGTTGTCGCAATAACAAAATAGCTCATCATGGCATTCGGTAATCAGTTGAATATTGCTCAAGGCTAATAAGGTGGATTGCTGGGCGACCACGTCTTCCAACAGGTCTGAGGCGCTATACTCGTCTATGGACAGGCTGAATTGGGATAAATCAATTTTATAGAGCGTCAATAGCTGCATGAGACAATTGTTCATGCGATTGGTTTCAAATTCCAGTTGCCTGAATTCAGTAGGTTTCGGATCCTGGTAGGCATTGTCCAGCTGACTGAGCAGTGCCCGAAGAGCGGTCAATGAATTCTTTATGTCATGCACTGAGGAGGCCAAAATGGCGGGAAAACCGATTGAAAGCATATGAGTATTGGACATTTGGGCAGGTTATTGAGTGATTTTATATTGAAGCGTGTCCAGCTCCAGTTGCAGGCCGCTGATTTGATTGTGAGGTATGCCTAATTGAACGGCTTTATTGATATAGGACTGGGCGCTTATGATTTTTTCAGGGCCTGATTTAGAGGTTTTAATATCATGAATAATGATTTTTATCATATTTAAAATGATCGTTTGATTATTGGGCATTTTGGCAATGGCCTTTTCAAAAACGGCAAGAGCCCCTTTAATATTGCCTTCCTGGAACAGGCTGACACCTTTATTATTGATGTCGACCAGTTCTTTTTTAATGCGCTGAATCAGCGTTTCGGCATGGTTTTCGCCGATACTGGCGTTGCACATTGTTACAATGCCTTTGATAAAAAGCTTATCATCAATATTGGTTTTAATTAAATCATTAAGAATTTCATCGCAAGTTTCGCCGTTGCCGTTCAGATGAAAAGTTTTTGCCATATCCAGGCGCAGTTCCCTGGATATTTGCTTGTTAAATTGTTCGTTGAGTTTTAAAGCCTTGTCATAGGCTTGCTGGGCCAGTGCCTTGTTGCCTTTGGTCTGATGAATCTCGGTCTCAAGCAGGGCGGCCCGGAGTTTGGCTTCGGGATCATTGTGAGATTGTTGATTCAGCTCATACAATATTTTTAGCGCTTCGTTGGCGGCGTTGCTTTTTAAGTGGACATTGGCCAAGCCCGCATAGTCGGCGGATGAACCGTGTATGGAGTTTTTGCCCAGTTTAATGGTCGCCGCGTAGGCTTTTTTGGCAACGGCGAAGTTTTCGGTTTTGTCCGCCAGCAAGGCCAGTTTTTTTTGCCTTAAGATGGACATCGGCGAAAGCGCTATTGCTGAACTAAGCGAAGATACGGCATGTTCATCGTTACCCATGGATTCGTGCGCTTTTACCAGCCAGTCATAAGCCTCCAGCATCACCGGATACTGTTCTATGAGATCCTGGAAAGTCTTGATAGCTTGGTCGTAATAGCCGAGAAAAAAAGCAACAACGCCCAAGCCCAATCTAGCCCATGGAAGCTCTCTTTCTTGCAAAATATCCTGATAAATGTCCTCGGCCGTTTTAAAGTCGCCAATCTTAATGGCCAGTTCGGCCTGCATTTTCAATAATGGCAAGCGCATTTTCTTGTCATCGCGCAGAAGCAGTTGCTCGCAATTATGGATGGCCAGATAAAGATTGCCGCTGTCTATTTCATTTTCAATGCCGGCTATGTAGTTTTTGCGGGCATAGCATCTTTCAATACGGCTTAATAGTTGCTGCCGGTTAAAGGGTTTAATCAGATAGTCGTCGGGTTTGTTGTCGATAGCGGTAAGCACCATATCCTGGCTTTGCTCGCAGGTAACCATTATAAAAATAGTCTTAACCGGCAATAACTTAAGATGTCTGGCTTCTTCCAGAACCTGCTGACCGTTTTTTCCTCGAAGCAGATTGTAATCGCAGAGCACAATATCAAACATGTCGATCCGCATCGCCGTTATTGCATTGATGCCGGATTCCGCCTCAACAATAAACCGGGCGCCAAATGAACCCAGGATATGTTTAATGGTTTCGCGCATGATCGCTTGATCTTCGACAACTAATATCTTTTTTGATGCGAGGTTTATTGCCATAAAGAATTAATCTTCTATTTCATCTGTCTGGATTGGACTTGAAAAAAACCAATGCGTCCCAATATCGGCGTTAATCTTATAATTAATCAGGATTGGTAAAAATGACTGTTGAAGCAAAAAAAGAAACCTTAGGCTTTGAAACTGAAGTTAAGCACCTGTTACATTTAATGATTCATTCGTTATATAGTAACAAGGAAATATTCTTACGGGAATTGATTTCCAATGCCTCGGATGCGGCAGACAAACTGCGCTTTGAGGCGCTGTCTAAGGACAGCTTGTATGAAGGCGATAGCGAGTTGAAAATTCGTCTGGAATACGACAAAGACAAACGCACCATCACTATTATCGATAACGGTATCGGCATGACCCGCGCGGAAGTGCAGGAACATATCGGCACCATCGCCAAATCAGGCACCAAACAGTTTTTTCAGGCATTAACCGGCGACCAAGCTAAAGACAGCGAATTGATCGGTCAGTTCGGCGTAGGTTTTTATTCGGCGTTTATCGTTGCCGACAAAGTGACCTTAACCACTCGCAAAGCCGGAGCCGACAAAAGCGAAGGCGTACGTTGGGAGTCGGCGGGCGAGGGCGATTACACGCTCGAATCGGTAGAAAAAGCCCAGCGCGGCACCGAAATCGTCTTGCACATGAAAGAGGCTGAAAGCGAGTTTCTGGACGGCTACCGCATCCGCTCTATCGTCAGAAAATTCTCCGATCATATCTCCCTGCCTATCGTGATGGACAAAGAAGTCCCGCCATCTATGGGCGAAGAAGGCGAAGAAGAAAAACCGGCGGAAATTGTCGAAGAGACCGTTAACTCGGCTTCCGCATTATGGACCAAAGCCCGCCAGGAAATTTCCGATGAGGCGTATAACGAATTTTACAAGCATGTGGGACACGACTTTCAAGATCCGTTAACGCATGTACACAGCAAAGTCGAAGGCACCAATGAATACACCTTGCTGCTTTATGTACCGGCTCGTGCGCCGTTCGACATGTGGGACAGAGACACCAAACACGGCGTAAAGCTGTACATACGCAAAGTGTTTATTACCGATGATGCCGAGCAGTTAATGCCGCGCTACCTGCGTTTTATCAGAGGTATTATCGACGCCAATTCCCTGCCGCTGAACGTATCGCGAGAAATCCTGCAACAAAGCAAGCAAATCAGCACTATCAAATCGGGTGCTGTGAAAAAAGTGCTGGGCATGCTGGAAGACCTGGCCAAGACTGAGCCGGAAAAATACGAGACGTTCTGGTCGCAATTCGGCGCGGTGATCAAAGAAGGCCCGATTGAAGATCATGCCAACAAAGAGCGCGTCGCAAAATTGCTGCGCTTTGCGTCTACTCATGCCGATACCGACAAGCAGGACGTGACGCTGGAAGCTTATGTCAGCCGCATGAAAGAGGGGCAGGACAAGATTTATTACGTCACCGCAGACAGCTTCTCGGCGGCAAAAAACAGCCCGCACCTGGAAATTTTCCGTAAGAAAGGTATTGAAGTGTTATTGCTGTCGGATCGGATCGACGAATGGCTGGTATCTAACTTGGACGAGTTTGACGACAAGCATTTACAGTCTGTCGCTAAAGGCGATCTGGATTTAGGTGTTTTGGATACCGAAGAAGACAAAGCAGCCCAGGAAGAAGTCAATAAGGATTTTGAAACCGTGCTCAAACAGATCAAAGACGTGTTGGGCGAGAAAGTCAGCGAAGTGCGCTTGAGCCATCGTTTAACCGAATCGCCCGCCTGTTTGGTTGCCGATGTCTACGGCATGAGCTTGAACATGGAAAGAATCATGAAGGATGCCGGGCAAGGCTTGGGCATGGGAATGGGCAGAAAGCCGATCTTTGAGCTTAACCCGACCCATCCGTTGGTGGTTCGCATGAAAGAAGAGCAAGACGATAGCCGTTTTGCCGATCTGACTCATATTTTGTTCGATCAAGCCATACTGAGTGAAGGCGGACAGCTGGATGATCCGGCGGCCTTTGTGCATAAGTTGAATGGGTTGTTGCAGGGGTTGTTGCATTAATCATTGATAGTCCCCTTAATAAACACGGATTTTCATTTATCGAATGAATTTTCCAGAGTCCAAAGCTAGCTTTGGATGTTTCACCATAAAAGAGCGAGCAGTTACAAAGACAAAAAAGGCCGGATACTATCCGGCCTTTTTTATGGATGAAGCGCTTGTATGTCGCGAACCTTTTTTGATTTGCGTTTAGACAGGTTGCGTTCCAACCCAATTTTCCAGTTTCAGACCGTTAACCCGTTCGAACTCGCGCGTATTGTTAGTCAACAAAGTCATGTTTTCCGACAACGCAATCGCAGCTATTTGAATGTCATAGGCGCCGATCGGCAAGCCTTGTTTTTGCAAGTCGCTACGAATCTTCGCCGCTTTGATAGCCGCTTCACGGGTAAAATCCACAATCGTTAGCGGCGAGATAAAATTTTCCAAAGCCGTCAAATTACGTTGTTGGGAATTGTTCTTCTCGATGCCGTAGTACAACTCGAACAGGGTAACGGTGGAAATATGCAGTTGTTTCAGTTGGATTTGCTGAAAGCGGGCGAATACTTCGGGCGGATGTTTTTTGATCAGGTAGATGCAGATATTGGTATCCAGCAAATAGCGGGTCATTCCAACTACCCCCAATCCCGTTCTTGAGCCTGTTCAGGTTGATTGCGCCCGTCAGCCATAAAGTCGTCGGAAAATTGATTCATTGCTTCAAACCACTGTTCCCAGGAACTTTCAATGGGTTCTAAAATGATTTTATTGCCCTGTTTGGAAATTTTGACTTCTTTGCCGGGCAGTCTAAATTCCTTGGGCAATCTAACCGCTTGCGACCGGCCGTTTTGAAAAAGCTTTGCTGTTGGCATGATGTTGCGCTCGCTAAAAGATAGATGCTGAAAGTATATATCAATAGGGGCTTATGGTCGAATGGATCGGAGGAGTTAGTGTAAGTTAGCAGGAATTTAAGTTTCAGTATTTCCGTTCAAGGTAACGTTGCCTCCAGTCCGGTTATGAAACATGCTGATCACGGCAATAAAGAAGGTGCCGCTAAATTGTTGCGTTTCGCTTCGGCCTACAACGATAGCGACAAACAGGATGTTACGCTGGAAGCTTAGGTCAGCCGGATGAAGGAAGGGTATGACAAGATTTATTACGGCACAGCAGACAGCTTCTCAGCGGCAAAAAACAGCCCAGGAAGAAGTCAATAAGGATATGACCGGCAATAACTTCCTGATATGGATCGATGGAATTTTTCCGTTCGCCCTGAGCTTGTCGAAGGGTGGGCGGAAAAACTTCGGGTCTACCGCGCGTCAAGCCGCTTATGCTTCGACAGGCTCAGCACGAACGGCTTGACGACCGAAAATAGTTATTTTTAACCAAATTCTAAGGATTTTGAAACCGTATTGAAACAAATTAAAGACGTGCTGGCCGATAAAGTCAGCGAAGTGCGTTTGAGCCATCGTTTAACTGAATCTCCCGTCTGTCTGGTTGCCGATGCCTACGGCATGAGTCTGAATATGGAAAGAATTATGAAAGATGCCGGACAAGGTTTTGGCATGGGAATGGGCAGAAAGCCGACCTTTGAGTTTACCCTACTCATCCGTTAGTGGTTCGTATGAAGGAAGAGCAAGACGATAGCCGCTTTGTTGATTTGACTCATATCCTGTTCGATCAAGCCATCTTGAGCGAAGGCGGGCAACTGGATGATTCGGCAGCGTTTGTGCATGAGTTGAGTGGGTTGTTGCACTAATCAGTAAAAATGAAAAAGGCTGGATATTTTCCAGCCTTTTTTTATGCTTGATAGTTTGATAGTGGTTGCAATGCAACGCGTTATATAGGAAAGCAGCCCCTATCCTTGCAATGGGTTGGGCTATAGTGAATTATTTTTAACAGCGGTTTACACGGAGTTTTTTACACGCCCGATCTGTCTCCGATGGTGTGAAACGGTTTCACCAGTTGGATCGGAGTTTCATTAATTTTCGTTAACTCACCACTCCACGCCTTCTGATATAGTCGTTTTAGGTCGGATTTATCGTTAGCGGTTAACTCACTTTGGCTACCATAATTCATGATGGTAAATGGCTTTTGCTTTCCGAACATTTCGCTCGGCCACGCGGTCTCACTGACGTTAGCGAAAAAGTGCCGTAGTCCGAAGACGTGGCCGATTTCATGGGTGAGTGTATCCACCTGTTCCTTCATACTCTGCGTAAACATCTTGGGATAAATTACTAATTCATGTTGCCCAGGATCTGGAAAGAAGGCGCTCGCTAATACGCATCCGTTAATGTTACAACGATCAGCCTCTCTTACCACAATCTCAAAGTCCCATGCATCATCTCGCTTAGCGAACTTAATGGGTATTGCGTCACCCCAGGCCGAAAGGGCTTTGCCTAACAATTCTCCAATAGCGGTTTTGGCGGCTTCTGTATCCTCGAAATGACTCATGGAGTGTTCTTGAAATCGCCAACGCAACGTCGTGTCTTTGGCCCATAGCGGAATGAACCCTTCCGAGGCATCGACGACTAGCTCAAGTGGGCTTCGATTTCCCGGCGTACCGAAACCTCGTGTATCTGTGCCGCAAATGACATGGTTTCCGAAAATGTGGATTTGGGGTTCCGCCACGCGAGCCGTGTCTTTCTTATTTCGTAGATTAAAAGGATTAGTTTTTGTCGAATCAGCTTTCGGTTGCTTCGTAGTTTTGGTCTCTTGCATGGTGAAGTTCCTTCGCGATGGATTAAGGCGTTTGTACTGTGACGAATGGAGAGCTTTGTATTCTTCGCGTATTCTTTTGCGAAAAAAGCTCATTTTTAATGGTGTTAGGTATGCGGCCGCTGCTATTGCACACTTAGATAAGCGCAACGCACCCAACATGGCTAATCATTTTTGGGATTGGTTTATCTATCCTCTTCCGTGCCGGCCAAATATGCGCTTTGTGAGTTACATTTTTAGCAATAGTTCGACACGCACAATGCCACATCAGACTACAGGAGTTGAGGCGGATGCCTTATGGGAATCCGCTCTACATTCTTGGTTGATTCTCTAGGGTTTTTCGGAGGTTACCTTGCTTTTCACAGTAATCTTCACCCGATTAGGGATTGCCGCAGAGTCAGATACTTCAAATTTAAAAGTTTCTTCCGTCGTGGGAATTTTAGATTTTCCACTTACCATGATTTCCCTTGGCCCCAATCGCTTAACCTGAATTTGATCAGTTGCTGGTATAGTTTCCCATTTTGGTTCAAGAAAAAGCGGTTCCTTTCCACCCGAGAATTGGATTATCACATCGTCATTAACGCCAATATTAATTTCGGTTTGACTGGCAGAGAGTGGTGTTATGGGGGTTAAATTTAAATCACAATTATTAACTGTGCCAAATTGCTCCACGGCATTATTGATCACGTTATCAATCTTCTTTGAGAATTCGTTTAACTGCTCCTTTTTTATGCAAGCAGATTCTAAAAACGCTTCAGTTACCCCCCCATTCTTCCCGTGCTCTTCTTTCCAGGCAAATGAATTAGCGAGCGGGCCAATTTCTTTTGCAGCATTAAGAATACTGTCAAGAGATGGTTCATTCTTTTCGAGCTCTTCATTTAGCTTCCCAATGATTCTGCGGCCTGCTGCTCTGACTTTTTCTGTAATTGTGGCATCTTGCGCTTCAAATAAGCTAAGATTTTGCGTTGCAACTTGATACTCAGATTCGCAAGCTTTTTCGTTTCCTTTAACGATTAGTTTACCTTGTTCTTCTAGACTGTTTACTGCGCTTGAAACTGCATAGGCCTTATCAACAACACATCCAAGGCCGACATCCGCAGCGTTGTATAATTTAATCTTAGTATCGCTGAAGAATAGACTCGCTCCGGTGTAGCTTCCGGCAGCCCCCAAACCCAAAGCAAGTATCAGGTCTCTACTTGCACCATACATTCCGGTTATTGCACTTCCCGCCGCAGCGCCAAACGCTGCAATTCCGAGACCTACTCTGTAATACTTGGTTTCCTTTCGTTTACCCCTTAAATCATATTGTCTGAATTGCGTGTCAACTATTGCTTTTTGTAATAATGGCATTTCTCCTATTGGCGTTTCTTCAGGACTACATTCTTTTACTTCAGCTGAATCAGCTAATTTGCATTTTATTGGTATTGGCGCTGGTTCTATATAAGGATTGAATAGGGCACAACCATTTAAAACAACCGACAATCCTATGATCCCAGAAATATATCTTTTTTTTCTTATCATTAGTCATAGCTCCAGATTAAAAAATAATAAATTGAAGTAAACGATATTACTCCTTTAGAAAAATTCTAATTAGAGCAAAAAAACGGCATCAAAAATTAAATTATTAATGCGCGGCCAGATTACACAATTATCCTAACAAATATCTATCTTCCTTCCGTACCAGTACCAAAGTACTGTCTTTCACAAGACCAACCAATCCCCAGTACAATACCTGCAACTATCCAATCCCAAGTCTTCAACCCCATGAACATCCTCCTAATCGACGACCATTTCTGCGCCCGTGAAGGGGTTGCTTGTTTACTGAAACAAATCTTCCCCGAGCTACAGGTATTCGAAGCCGAAAGTTTTGACGAAGGCTTGGCAATTGCTCGCACTACGCCGTTGAATCTGGTGTTATTGGATATTCAGTTGCCGGACAAGGATGGACTGACGGGGTTGGTGGAGCTGTGCCGGGAATTTCCGAATTTATGCGTGGCGATGTTCTCCGGCCTGGACGACAGGGAATTGGTGTTTGAGTCTTTGCGGCTGGGGGCGATGGGGTTTATTGCCAAGTCGGTATCTCGGCAGGCGTTTGTCGAGGCGTTGCGGGATGTATTGTCCGGGCGGGTGTATTTGCCGGCCTCGGTGGTCGGGCCGCAGCCGGTGCCGGAATTGGCTCCAACAATTGCGGGGATTAAGCCGGTGTCCGATCCGGCCAGTTTGGGGTTGACTCCGCGCGAGTTCGAGGTATTGGGCTGGCTGGTGCAGGGGCTATGCAATAAGGAAATCGCCCGCAAGTTGGGGATAGAGGAACAGACGGTCAAGAATCATCTGCGGCCTATTTTCCAGAAGTTTGCCGTGGTGCGGCGGACGGAGTTGTTGGTTAAGGTGTTTGAGATGGGGATTGTGTTTGGGCGGCCGGAGGTGGGGAATTGATCTTGGAAAATCAAGTGAGCATTTCAAAATTCGTCCGCCCGGATCGTGTGGAAGCCGTTCATGCTTCGACGAGCTCAGCACGAACGGCTTCCACACGATCTGGTTGCTATTTTTCAATTAAATAGCAAACAGTAATTCAGTCGTCGCTCATAGCCTTTGCCATCATTTCCATCAAAACCGCCCCGCTGGCCGGTTTACGCAGCAGTAGTGTGTTTGCCGGTAATTTTACCTTGTCTTCGGCGGCGATGGTGTGGGTAGAGAGGATTAGCGTCGGTACCGAACCGCAATCGGCCTGGATGGTTGCAATGATGTCGTGCGCGGTTTCCTTGTCCTCCAGATAGAAGTCGGTGATCAACAGGTCGGGCTGTCTGATGTTTTCGGCGAGAGCCGCATGGGTTTCTGCTTTGGATGCGGCTGTTTGTACAAGACAGCCCCAGACGGTTAATTGTTCGTTCATGGCCTTCAGCAGCTCATGATCTTCATCGACGATAAATATGAAGCTGCCAGTCAAGTTGGCTTGCTGTAGCGGTGCGCTAATTCGTTGCGGTACGATGCTTACCGGCAGGCGGAGTTGGAAATCGCTGCCCCGATGTAGCCGTGAATAGACTTGCAGGCTGTGACTCGGTAAGCGTTCGGCGGCTTTTAATGCGTAGGCCAAGCCGAGACCCAGGCCGTGAACTTGCGAATCGACCCGACGTCTGCGGCCGCGGAAAAACTCTTTGAATATCTCGCCGCGCAATTCATCGGCGATGCCGATACCGCTGTCGCAAACATGCAACTTGAGTCGAGTGCCGTCGACTTTAACCGCTGTGATGAGTATCCAGCCGCTGGCGGTGTATTTGATTGCGTTGTCGAGCAGGTTGCCGATGATCTGGCTCAGAATACTGGCATCGCTGTATACGGCGTAGGGCGGTCTTGAGCGTAGGCGGACTTTCAGTTTCAGGCCGCGTTTGGCGGCTTGCGGAGCGAACTGGTTTTCCAGGGTCGCTAATAGTGCGTTGATGTCGACAGGCTTCAGTAACGGGATTTGTTTGCCGGTTTCCAGGTTGGCGATGTCGAGGATGCGGTTGAAAGCATTGTTGAGTTCGTCGATGGCGGAGCCCATTTTATCGGCGATATGCTGCGATTGAGCGCCGGGTTCGTCCTCGAAAGCGGCATCAAGCGCCGATGAATAACAGCTCAATGCCTGCAACGGCTGACATAGGTTGTGGCTAAGTTGCCTTAAAAACAGGGTTTTATCTTCCGAGCTGCATTCGGCTTTGCGGCGCTCCCGAAACAAGTTGCGCGCATGAGTTTCCAGTTGGTAGCGGGTGCAGAAACCGAAGGCGTTGACGATCAGCAATATCATAATCGACGGCATCAGCGCCACGGTCTCAACGCCGATCAGGTGACCGCTTAGCGGCAGGGCTGTCATTGCCAGCAGGCCGAATGTTAAGGTTTCGGCAAGCGTCATGAACATTTGCCCGTAGGTAAAGAAATAAACCGGTAACAAGCCGATCCAGATTTCCGCATAGAGAGCGGGATTGCTCTCTATCAGCAACATGCAGCTGAGATCGACAACCGATAGCGCGGCACTAAGCTTGGCGATTGAGTTGATTTGACGCTCTGCTTGACGGTGTCGATGCAGGCTTATCAATAAAACGGTTAGCGTTAGCGCTATGAATAAGCGGCCAATGATTTCGCTTTTCGCTAAGCTGCCGTTAAACATGTCCAAAACAACGAAAGCCAGGAAGCAGGTTGCACCCAGCAGCAATGCTGTTTTCAAGGTGCTCAATGTTTCGGTTTGACGTTCCTGCCAGAACAGACGTTCGCTGTCGGCATCGAAAGGCGGTATCGAAAAGCGCCGGATTGGGATGTGTTTTTGTCTTACACCGTTACTCCGCCGCGGCCGGAATTGTAACGACGAAACCAGTCTGCGCGACGCATTGGCGAAGGGTGTTTCTGTTGGAATACGCATTGCCTTATTCCCGCTTGGCAAACCGGTCTGTTGTTTCAACCGAATGGCTTGGTCCGCTGTTTGAAGGTTGTTCTTGTTATTTGGCGTTCAGGCATTCTCGCTTTTATTGGCGCTGGTGTCCAACATGAGCCTCTTTTCAATGCTAAATGGCCTTAAGTCGGGGGGACGGCCGGTCATTATCTGCTATCGCAAAGTTGCGGATAATATTATTCCTGTCCTGCATTGGCGGATCAATGTAGAGAAGCCGCTATCTGATTGAGCTTATAATATTGATTGCCTCCCAAACCGTACGTCGAAAGCAGGGTGCATTCCACGATGATTTAACGCTTCACATATACATTAATTTAAAAAGTCTGGATAATTCCCAGCCTTATTTAATGTGCTCAAGTATCTATGGACTTCAAATTAATCAATACCGACGGCCATGCGCGGCGCGGTCGGCTTACGTTTGCCCGCGGCGTTGTGGAAACGCCCATTTTTATGCCGGTCGGCACTTATGGAACGGTCAAGTCGCTGACCCCCGATGAGCTGACCGGTATCGGCGCGCAGATTATTCTGGGCAATACCTTTCATCTAATGTTGCGCCCCGGTACCGATGTGATCAAGGCGCACGGCGATTTACATGATTTTATGCGCTGGGATAAGCCGATATTGACCGATTCCGGCGGCTTTCAGGTATTCAGTCTGGGCGCGTTAAGAAAAATCACCGAACAAGGCGTGACGTTCAAATCGCCGATCAACGGCAGTGCCATTTTTATGGGGCCTGAAGAGTCGATGCGGGTGCAGCGCGATTTGGGTTCGGACATCGTGATGATTTTCGATGAATGCACCCCGTATCCTGCGACAGTCCATGAGGCGGCCGATTCGATGCGCTTATCGTTGCGCTGGGCGGCGCGCAGCAAGGCGGCTCACGAGGGTAACGACTCGGCTTTGTTCGGCATTGTCCAGGGCGGGATGTATGCACATCTGCGTCAGGAATCGATAGCCGGCCTGGTGGACATCGGTTTTGACGGTTACGCGATCGGCGGCCTGTCAGTCGGCGAACCCAAGGAAGAAATGATGGCGACGCTGGATGTGGTGCATGGCAAGATGCCGGCCGATAAGCCGCGTTATTTAATGGGCGTGGGTACGCCGGAAGATTTGGTGGAGGCGGTCAGGCGCGGCATCGATATGTTCGATTGCGTGATGCCGACCCGCAATGCCCGTAACGGCCATTTATTTACTACTTTTGGCGTGGTGAAGATCAGGAACAGTCAGTATGAGTTCGATACCGGCCCGCTGGACGAGTCCTGCGGCTGTTATACCTGCCGGAATTACTCACGCGCCTATTTGCGCCATCTGGATAAATGCAAGGAAATGCTCGGTTCAAGGCTCAATACCCTTCATAACCTTTATTATTACCTGAGCCTGATGCAAGGCTTGCGCGATGCGATTGAAAGGCAAGAGCTGGATATTTTTGTCAAGCAATTTTACCAACAACGAGGAAAAGCCGTGCCGACTGTGGCATAATGGCGAACTTTTTTTAAGTACAACGCTTTTTCATAATAATAAACCCCGAGGATAATCATGAGTTTTTTAATTTCCGATGCTGTAGCCGCAGCTGCTCCCGCCGCCCAACAACCCGGCATTGAAGGCATGCTGTTTCCGCTGGGCATCTTAGTGTTTTTTTACTTTTTGTTCCTGCGTCCGCAATCCAAGCGCGCCAAAGAGAAGAAGCAAATGATCGCCGCAATGACTAAAGGTTCTGAAGTGGTCACTTCGGGCGGGATTTTAGGCAAGGTCGTCGATTTGGATGAAAATTTCGTTAAGCTTGAAGTCTGCGACAATACCTTTATTCAAGTGCAGCGTCATAATATTGAAAGCATGATGCCGAAAGGAACTTACAAAGCGATCACTAAAAAAGTCGCTAAAGTTTAATGCCATCGCCTGTAGGATGGGTTTCACTCCGCGCTTTAACGGGCCGCAACGCTCTACCCATCCTACGACATAGTTGAATTGTTGGAATAACACATGCAAAACCATTACCCTCTTTGGAAAAATCTATTGGTCCTGATTGTTTTTGCGGTCGGGATTATTTATGCGTTGCCGAATTTGTACGGCGACGATCCTTCTGTTCAGGTGTCATCGACACACCCTGCAAAATTAACGCAGGACCAAGCAAACAAAGTCGAATCCGCGATTAAAACGGCCGGATTCAATGTCAAGGCGTTCGAGTTTAACGACGGTCGCATTTTAGCAAGGTTTAACAGTGCCGATGACCAGCTTAAAGCGGCGGATTTGCTTAGGGATCAAATGAGCGACGATTATAGCGTCGCGTTAAACCTGGCGCCTACCACGCCGGCGTGGCTCAGGTCTTTGGGCGCGGAAGCCATGTATCTCGGTCTGGACTTGCGCGGCGGGGTGCATTTTTTGCTTGAAGTGGACATGGATGCGGCCGTTAAGCAGGCTGAAGAGCGTTACAACGATGATGTGCGTCTGGCGCTAAGAAACGAGAAAATACGTTATCAATCGGTTTCCAAAGACAGCGGATTCATTAAGGTTAAGTTGAACTCGGCCGATGACAAACCTGCGCTGTTGAAAGTTCTGGGTAAGGACTTCCGCGCGTTGGAAATTACCGAGCCGAATGAGCAGGATCAAGTCTGGTTGAAGCTTTCTGAAAAAGAAGTGCGCGATATTAAAAAATTCGCCGTCGCGCAAAATATGACCACCTTGCGTAACCGGGTCAACGAATTGGGTGTTGCGGAGCCGGTGATTCAGCAGCAAGGCGAAAACCGCATCATGGTTCAGTTGCCGGGCGTACAGGATACGACTCGCGCCAAAGAGATTTTGGGTACAACAGCGACATTGGAATATCGTCTGGTCGACGTGGAACACGATGTGCAAAAAGCGGTCGAAGGGCATGTCCCGGTCGGCAGTCGTTTGTACACTGAGAGAAACGGCAGCCCGATCCTGCTGGATCGCCGGGTCATCGTGACCGGCGACCAAATCGTCGATTCCTCTTCCGGCGTCGATCAGGACGGCAGGCCTTCGGTCAATATTTCGCTGAACGGCGTCGGCGCAGCCAAAATGGGTAAACTGACCCAGGCTAACATCGGCAAGCCGATGGCGGTGGTGTTTATCGAATATAAGGTTGAAACCAAAGTCGTGAACGGTCAAAAAGTCCGTCACAAAGAAAAGGTTGAAAAAGTCATCAACGTGGCAACCATCCAGGGCGTATTCAGTCATCGCTTCCAAACCACTGGTTTAGACAGTCCTCAGGAAGCGCGCAACCTGTCGCTGTTGTTAAGAGCCGGTGCATTAGCTGCCCCAGTTGATATTGTCGAAGAACGCACCGTGGGACCCAGTTTAGGCCAGGACAACATCGATAAAGGCATGTTGTCTTTTGTCGTGGGCTTTGCGTTGGTTGTGCTGTTTATGGCGGTTTATTATCGATTGTTCGGTATGATCGCCAACTTTGCGCTGGCGTTTAACGTGGTGATTGTGGTGGCGATATTGTCGATGTTGCAGGCGACGCTGACCTTGCCGGGCATTGCCGGGATCATCTTGACCGTGGGTATGTCGGTTGACGCTAACGTATTGATCTTCGAGCGGATTAAAGAAGAACTCAAGAACGGCAACACGCCGCAAGCCGCTATATTTATCGGTTATGAGAAAGCCTTTGCAACGATTCTGGATTCCCACTTTACCAACCTTGTCGTAGCCGTGGTGTTGTTCGCTTACGGCACAGGTTCCGTTAAAGGTTTTGCGGTGACGCTGATTATCGGGATTTTATCGTCCATGTTTACCGCCATTACCGGTACGCGGATGGTTATTAACTGGATATACGGTAACCGCAGGGTTGAGAAATTATCTATCTAAACAAATTTGTGTAGGGGCAATCCCTTGTGGTTGCCCTAGTTCAAACAACAACCAAAGGGCAACCACAAGGGATTGCCCCTACATAGAAGATTAAATATGTTTAAAAACGATATAAATTTTATAGGTAACCGGAATATAGCATTGATATTTTCCGCTGTGCTGACGCTTGTTTCGATCGGATCGCTGGCTGTACGCGGCTTGCAAATGGGTATCGATTTCACCGGCGGTACCTTGATCGAAGTGGGCTATCAAAAAACAGCCGATTTAACCGTGCTGCGCAACACCTTGGATACTGAAGGTTTTGGCGACGCCACGGTGCAAAATTTCGGTACCACAAAAGATGTGCTGATTCGTCTGAAGCCGCAAGAAGGGGTTAGCAGCGTCGAATTGAGCGCTAAAGTGCTTGAGGCTATTAACAAAAATACCGCGGAACCGGCCAGCGTGCGCCGGGTTGAATTCGTCGGCCCCCAAGTCGGCGACGATTTGGCAGAAGACGGCTTTTTGGCGTTGTTGTATTCAACGATCTGCATCTTGATTTATGTGGCCTGGCGCTTTGAATGGAAGTTCTCGGTCGGCGCGATCATCGCGACGTTACATGACGTCATCGTGACGCTGGGCTTATTCTCGGTATTAGGGCTGGAGTTTGACCTGACGGTATTGGCGGCGGTTCTGGCGCTGATCGGCTATTCGTTGAACGATACCATCGTGGTTTATGACCGTATTCGCGAAAATTTCCGGGCATTAAGAGGTAAGTCGACCGAGGAAATCATGAATATTTCGGTCAATGTCACCTTAAGCCGCACCATCATGACTTCATTGACAGTGCTGTTGGTGCTGGTTTCGTTGTTCTTTTTGGGCGGCGAGGTGATCCATAATTTTTCCGTTGTGCTGTTATTCGGGGTGTTTTTCGGCACTTATTCCTCTATTTTTATCGCCAGCCCTGCGGCTTTACTGTTGGGTATCAGTGCTGAGGATTTGATGATCCCGGTAAAAGAAGGCGCAGAATTGGACGGCAGGCCTTAGTTGGTTTTTTAATAATTGTCCACGAAATACACGAAAAGCACGAAAGATACTAAATAAATCAGCATGATGTATTACCCAGCCCCTCTTCACCTTTTGGGTGTCGACTTACAGTCAGGTATTTCTTTGGAAACTTTCGTGCTTTTCGTGGACGAAATGATTTTTCTAGGTTGATTGGGACATTCTTTCTCGGAAATTACCTTAGTCGGGTATAATCAGCTGCTTATAACTATTTATTCACACTTGGAGTTTTAAAAAAATGGCGATAGAACGCACTTTCTCAATCATTAAACCTGACGCTGTAGCAAAAAATGTCATCGGCGAAATTTACAGCCGTTTTGAAAAGAACGATCTGAAAATCGTTGCTGCCAAAATGCTGCACTTGACTAAAGAACAAGCTGAAGGATTTTACGCAGAACACAGCGAACGTGGTTTCTTTAATGATTTAGTGGCATTCATGATTTCAGGTCCTGTGATCATGCAAGTGTTGGAAGGCGAAAACGCGGTTCTTAAGCATCGCGACATCATGGGCGCTACCAACCCTAAAGAAGCGGCTGCCGGAACCATCCGCGCCGACTTCGCCAGCAGCATCGATGAAAATGCCGTACACGGTTCAGACGCTGTTGAAACCGCTCAAAGGGAAATTGCTTACTTTTTCTCGGACAATGAAATCTGTGCAAGAACCCGTTAAAACCAAAACCATCAATTTGCTCGATTTCGACAGGAAAGGCCTCGCGGCCTTTTTTGTCGAGTTAGGCGAGAAGCCTTTCCGGGCGACGCAGCTGCTTAAATGGATTTATCAGGAAGGGGTCGAAGACTTCGACCTGATGACCAATTTGAGTAAGTCATTGCGCGCTTATTTGAAGGAACACTGCACCATAGCAGCGCCGGAAATCGTGCTTGAAAAAGTCGCGACCGACGGCACCTGTAAATGGGTCATGCAAACCGGTTGCGGCAACAGGGTCGAAACGGTTTTTATTCCTGAAGAGGGACGCGGCACCTTATGCGTCTCGTCGCAAATCGGCTGTGCGTTGGCCTGTACCTTTTGCTCTACCGCGCAACAAGGCTTTAACCGCAACCTGACCACCTCGGAAATTATCGGTCAGTTATTCGTTGCGCAAAAACGCTTGGGGCCGGAAAACAGAATTACCAATGTGGTGATGATGGGCATGGGCGAACCGTTACTCAACTTCGACAATGCCGTTGCGGCGATGAACCTGATGATGGACGATTTCACCTTCGGGCTGTCCAAGCGCCGGGTGACCGTCAGCACCTCGGGCGTCGTGCCGGCCATGTACCGCTTAACCCAAGTCTGCGATGTCAGTCTTGCGGTGTCGTTGCATGCGGTAACCGATGAGTTACGCGACGAACTGGTCCCGATCAATAAAAAATATCCGTTAAAGGAACTAATGGAAGCCTGCCGGGATAACGCAAAACTAGCGCCGCGGCGCACCGTCACCTTTGAATATGTGATGCTCGACGGCATTAACGACTCGGTGCAGGATGCGCGGGGGCTGATCAAGCTGTTAAAAACGGTGCCGTCAAAAATCAATTTAATACCGTTTAACCCGTTTCCTAATTCCGCTTATCGGTGTTCCAGCAAAGAAGCGATTAATCGCTTTAAAACGCTGTTAAACGACGCCGGCATCGTCACCACGGTCAGAAAGACGCGCGGCGAAGATATTGATGCCGCTTGCGGCCAGTTGGTCGGGCAAGTTAAAGATAAAAGCCGCAGGCATTTAAAACTCCAGGCGCCAGGTTCGGAACGTGCCGCGTGATTTATCGAAAATGATTAATCGGCTTGCGTTAGCGCTGTGCGTTGCGGCATTGGTTGCCTGCGGTTCAGCGGGCACTAAAAGCAATAATGCCGAAGATGTGCATTTACAGCTGGGCGTGCGCTATCTCAGCATGAATAAGCTGGAATTGGCTAAGGAGAACTTGCAGCTGGCGCTAAAAAAGAATTCGGGCAATACCCAGGCGCATAATGCCCTGGCGTTTTTGTATGAAAAATTAAATCAGCCCGACAAGGCCAAAGAGCATTATGAGACCGCCTTGGCTCTGACGCCTGATGATTTGGGCGTAAAAAATAATTTCGGCCGCTTTCTCTGCGAACATGGCCGGTTTGACGAAGGCATGGCGTTCTTGTCCGAGACCAGTTCAAATCCGTTAAACGATAGGCAGTGGCTGGCATTAACGAATGCCGGGCGATGCGGACTGAGCATGGGGCAAAAACAACAAGCCGAGAATTACTTCAGGCAAGCGTTGCAACTCAACAGCACGTATGCGGCGGCCTTATCGGAAATGCAAAAAATCGCTTACGAAAAAGGCGACTATTGGGCGTCAAAAGGCTTTTTGCAGCGTTATCTGGGCGTTGCGGCCCATACCGCTGAAACCTTATGGTTTGCCGCGCAAGCTGAGCGGGCATTGGGCAATAAGGAGCTGGCCAGGGAATATAAAAACTTATTGCTGGAAAAATTTCCGCTTTCAAATGAAGCACAAAAAATCGCAGGGGTTAAAGATTTTTAGTAACTAGAAAAATAGAACTCAGATGACGCTGATGATTATGATCGAATGAGATTTTAGAATTATCAGCGTTCAATTGTATTTAATGACTGAATAGTTACGATTTTTACCCCGACACAACTCTACATACTATGGCAAATAACATTCAAGCAATTCGCGGGATGCACGATGTGCTTCCCGAACAGACGCCGCTCTGGCAGTATGCGGAACAATGCATCAGGGACGTTCTCGGCGCTTACGGTTACAGCGAAATTAGGCTGCCGATCGTCGAAAAAACCGAACTGTTCAAACGCTCTATCGGCGAAGTGACCGACATCGTCGAAAAGGAAATGTACACGTTTGATGACCGGAACGGCGACTCCTTGACCTTGCGCCCCGAAGGCACGGCCGGTTGCCTTAGAGCCTGCCTGGAGCATGGCTTATTGCACAATCAGGTGCATAGGTTATGGTATTACGGACCGATGTATCGGCATGAGCGTCCGCAAAAAGGCCGTTATCGCCAGTTTATTCAATTGGGCGTCGAAACTTATGGCATGGCGGGCCCCGATATTGATGCCGAATTGATTCTGATCATGGACCGGTTGTGGAAAAAACTGGCTATCCGCGATAAAGTCCGGTTGCAGCTTAACTCCTTAGGCACTATGCCTGAGCGTATCGTTTACCGGGAAAGTCTGGTGAGCTATTTCAAACAGCATCTCGACCAATTGGATGAAGACAGCTTGCGGCGGCTGGAGACTAATCCGCTGCGGATTCTGGACACCAAAAACCCGGCAATGCGGGAAGTTGTCGCTAACGCGCCGGAATTGACCGATTATCTGGGCGATGAGAGCCGCCGGCATTTTAAGGCGATAACCACGATATTGGATGATTTGGGCATAGGCTACGAGCTCAATTCCCGCTTGGTGCGCGGCCTGGATTATTACAGCAAGACCGTTTTCGAATGGGTCACCGACGAACTGGGTTCGCAAGGCACGGTCTGTGCAGGCGGACGTTATGACGGATTGATCGAACAACTGGGCGGCAAGCCCAATCATGCGGTCGGTTTTGCGATGGGCATGGAGCGCTTGTTGGCGCTGATGGAAACGCTGGACAACGTGCAACTTGCCGGCCCCGTCGATGTCTATATGATCCGGGTCGGCGAAACGGCGGAACAAGAAGGCATGCGCTTTGCTGAAACCGTCAGGAATGAAATCCCCGACCTGAAACTACAGGTCAATTGCGGCGGCGGCAGTTTTAAAAGTCAGTTTAAAAAAGCCGACAAAAGCGGCGCTGAATTTGCGATTATTCTAGGAGACGATGAAGTCAGCCGCGGCGAGGTCAGCATCAAACCGCTACGCAATAATGAGCTGGAGCAACAGAATATGTCTCAGCAGCAGGCAATTGAGTTTTTGCGGATACAGATTGATTAATCACCACGAAGGCGCGAAGTTCACGAAGAAAAAATAGAATAAAAACTTCGTGTTCTTCGTGCCTTCGCGGTGAAAATATTTTTTTAAATTTAAAAAGAGAAAAACAAGTGGAAATGTACGAAACAGAAGAAGAACAGGTTGAAGCCCTAAAAAGATGGTGGAAAGAAAACTCAACCTCCACCATAGTCGGCTTGGTCATGGGCATAGTCATTATTCTGGGCTGGAATTACTGGCAGGATCATAAGAAAGCGCAGGCAGTGCAAGCTTCCGGAACGTATGATCAATTATTGAAAGCGCTGGAGGATAATAAGAATGACAGCGTAGACAAGCTCGCCCAACGCATGCAGGAGCAATTTAAGGGTACCGAATATGCGGCATTCAGTGGATTATTCGCGGCCAAATTAAAAGCTCAGCAAGGCGATTTCGCTGCCGCCAAGCAAATGTTGAAGACTATTGCGGCAGAGCCGAATAAACAGTTGAGCAATATCGCCAAGATAAGACTGGTACGCTTAATGCTGGCTACCGGTGAATACGAACAGGGCTTGCAGGTCATCAACGAAGTGGATGCCAAAGCGGCAGCCGGTTACTCAGCCAATTACGATGAATTGGTCGGCGATTTGTATGTCGCGCTGGATCGTTTGGATGAGGCGCGTACCTCGTATCAAAATGCCTTGAGGAATGGACAGCCGTCACCGTTGTTACAGTTAAAAATTGACGACCTGACCGCCCAAGAAAAGTTAGACACACCAAAATAATGAGTAACCATTCAAGCTATATGAGTCAGGCGAACGGCGAAAGGCGAAAGGCGAAAAAGCCTTTTGCACTTTGTCTTTTGCCCTTTGCCTTTACCTTCTTAACAGGCTGCGCGGCTGTCGATAGCGTCGGCGAATCCATTTCCGGCATTACCGACTACTTTAGCGGCGGCGAGGATAATGCCGATCCGCCGAGCGTCCTGGTCGAGTACGCCCCTGAAATCCAGGTTGAAGTGGTCTGGAAGGAATCGATAGGAGTCGGCGCTGACGAACAATCCTTAAAGCTGATTCCGGTTATCGGCAGCGGGAAAATACTGGCGGCGGATCGGGAAGGATTGGTGCAGGCCAGAAGCCTGACCACCGGCAGTTTAATCTGGAAGACCGAAACCGAGCTGCCTCTTTCCGGCGGACCGGGACTTGGCGCAAGCAGTGTCATTTTGGGGTCCAGCAATGCCGAAGTCGTCGCCTTAAACATTGAGACCGGCGCCGTGCTGTGGAAAACCACGGTATCCAGCGAAGTGCTGTCCGTTCCGGTCGTCGCCAATGATATTGTTATCGTTCGCACCACAGATGGTTCCGTTATCGCCCTCGATGAAAAAACCGGCGGCAAACGCTGGAGTTACGAGCGCAACGTACCGGCGCTAAGCATACGCGGCACCGGATCGCCGCTGATTGTCGAAGACAAGGTCGTCGGCGGCTACGATAACGGCAAATTAATGGCCTTGCGTCTGGCTGACGGCAAATACGTGTGGGAAACCAGCATTGCCATTCCCAAAGGGCGTTCTGAAATTGAACGGCTGGTCGATCTGGATGTCGATCCCATCGCGATTAACGGCGTAATTTATGTGGCCAGCTATCAGGGCGGCATAGCGGCTATTTCGGAATTGGACGGCGATATAATGTGGCGCAATGAAAGCATTTCGTCGCATTCAGGTGTAAGTAACGACTACCGGTATTTATACCTGACCGACTCGGAAAGCCATGTCATGCAGCTGGATCAGCGTAGCGGTGCGGGTTTGTGGAAGCAAAAAGATTTGCACCAAAGGAGATTAACCGCCCCCGCCGCCTATGAGAATTATGTGGTGGCCGGGGATTTTGAAGGCTACCTGCATTGGTTATCCACTACCGACGGCAGACAAATGGGCCGTGTACAAATAACTGACGGTGCAATCGATGCCAAGCCTATCGTGCTGGATAGTATCGTGTATGTTTATGCAAAAGACGGCACCCTTGCCGCTTTAAAAGTTAAATAAAAATATGTTACCTGTAATAGCCCTAGTCGGGCGACCCAATGTGGGCAAGTCCACATTATTCAATTATTTAACCCGCAGCCGCGATGCGCTGGTTGCAGATTTTTCAGGCTTAACCCGCGATCGGCAATACGGCCGGGTAAAGCTGGGCGATCGTCCCTGCCTGGTGGTCGATACCGGCGGTATCGCCGATGATGCCGAAGGCATAGAAAGCTTCGCCAGAAAACAGGTGCAAGTTGCCTTGGAAGAGGCTGACGTCGTGTTCTTCATGGTTGACGCGCGCGAAGGCCTGAGCGCTTCCGACAAAGTGATTGCCGATACCCTGAGAAAGTTGGATAAGCCGGTCATCTTGGTTACCAACAAAATCGACGGCCTCGACGCCAACGTTGCCGCCTCGGATTTCTATGCCTTGGCGTTGGGCGAACCGGTGCAAATCGCCGCCTCCCACGGCCGAGGCATACCCGAACTATTGGAAAAGGTTAACCAACTGCTGCCGCCAGGCAAGGGCGAAGTTGAAGAGACTCATGACGGAATCGGCATCGCCGTGGTCGGACGGCCCAATGTCGGCAAATCGACGTTGGTCAATCGCCTGCTGGGTGAAGAGCGGGTTATCGTATTCGATGAGCCGGGCACCACCCGCGACAGCATCTATATTCCGTTTGAACGCAACGGCAAAAAATTCACCCTGATCGATACCGCCGGGATGCGCAGGCGATCCAAAATAGCCGAGACCATCGAGAAGTTCAGCGTCATTAAATCCTTGCAGGCGATTGAAAAGGCCAATGTCGTTATTTACTTGATCGACGCGCGGGAAGGCGTCACCGATCAGGATGCGCATTTGTTAGGCTTGGTATTGGAAGCCGGAAGAGCCTTGATTATCGGCTTGAACAAATGGGACGGCATCAGCGACGACCAGAAGGCAACCATTCATCGGCAACTCGATGTCAAACTGTCCTTTCTCGAGTTTGCCGAAAAGCACCCGATTTCCGCGCTGCATGGCAGCGGCGTCGGCAAAATGTTCGACGTCGTGCAGCAATTGTATGCAGCGGCAATGCTCGACATGTCCACGCCGGTGCTGACCCGTATCCTGAAAGAAGCCACCACCGCGCATCAACCGCCGATAGTGAATAGTCGCCGGGTTAAGCTGAAATACGCGCATCAAGGCGGCAGAAATCCGCCTATCGTGGTTATTCATGGCGTGCAAACCGATTCCTTGCCGGAGTCTTACAAACGTTACTTGATCAACTATTACCGCGACAAAATGGGTTTGGTCGGAACGCCGATCCGCCTGGTATTCAAGTCGGCCGCCAACCCGTTCCACGGGCAAAAGAACAAGCTGACCGAGTGGCAGGTGAAAAAGAAGGAACGCTTGATGAAGCGGGTGAAGAGCAAGAAGAGGGATTAATAAGGTACAAGGTAAAAGGCGAAAGGTTGTAAGCCCACCCTAACTTGATTTAAGCAGTGTAAAGCCCTCTCGGCAACTGCTCCATGCGTTGCTCTACCTCCTGCATCCATGCAGTCGTCCAGCGGGAGAGGGTTGGGTGAGGGGGAATAAATACAACCGTTTGCCATTAAATCAACACTACAGGAAACAATCATGGCTACCATCACATTTCAAGGCAAACCCCTCAACACTTGCGGCGAACTGCCCTCCGTCGGGAGCGACGCACCGGCATTTTTCCTGACCGGTCGCGAGTTAGTCGATGTCACCCTGGCAACCTACGCCGGAAAAAGAAAAGTGCTGAACATCGTACCCAGCCTGGACACCCCGACCTGCGCCGCATCAACGCGCAAATTCAATCAGAAAGCCTCGCATTTGGACAATACCGTTGTGTTGGCCGTTTCTGCCGACCTGCCTTTTGCGCAAAGCCGTTTTTGCGAATCGGAAGACTTAACTCACGTCATCCCCCTGTCAACTTTCCGCTCCAGTTTCTCCGATGATTACGGCGTAACGCTTGTCGACACCTTTCTGCGGGGTTTGACCGCGCGCGCCATCGTCATTATCGATGAGCATGACAAAGTGATTTACACGGAGCTGGTCGGCGAAATTGCTAATGAACCGGATTATGAAAGCGCATTGGCGGTGTTGTAAAACTGCGTCATTGTTTGCATGCCTGGAATCCATCAAGCCTCTATGGACCGCTTGGAGTTGTGACCAAAAGTTAAAAAACGGAAGGTAAAACATGGCTAAAATCGAAGGGATCAGGATACAAAATTTTCGTGGATTAAAGATGGTAAGCCCGGTAAGTTGTGGACGTGGCTAGAAGCAGAGCCGCATACCGATGGCAGTTGTTATCGGTAAAAATGGTGTAGGCAAAAGTACCTTGTTTGATGTCTTTGGTTTTTTGGCCGAAGCGCTTAAATTCGGTGCGGTACCGGTTTGTCGGGTTAGACTACGCTAATCCTGAGTTATTTTTTTCTATCCAATAGCGTGGGTGCTTATGGACACTATTCAGAATCTAATCGGAAACATCGAAAAGGTGATTATCGGCAAGCGGTCGGTGATCGAATTGGCGGTGGTTTCGTTACTGTGCCGCGGCCATGTGTTGCTGGAAGATGTGCCGGGCACCGGCAAAACCATGCTGGCGCGTGCCTTGGCTCGCTCCGTGGCGATGGATTGCAAGCGCTTGCAATGCACCCCGGATTTACTGCCTTCGGACGTGACCGGGGTGCCGGTGTTCAACCAGAAAAGCAGCGAATTCGAGTTTCGTCCCGGCCCGGTTTTCACCAATATCCTGTTGGTGGACGAGATCAACCGAGCCACGCCGCGCGCCCAGTCCGCTCTGTTGGAATGCATGGAGGAATTCCGAGTCAGCGTCGATGTGCATACCTACGACTTGCCCAAGGTGTTCATGGTGCTGGCGACGCAAAATCCGATCGAGATGGCCGGTACTTACGTGTTGCCCGAAGCACAATTAGACCGTTTTTTCATGCGTTTGAGCGTGGGTTATCCCTCGGTGGAGGAAGAAACGCGCATGATCTACGCCCAAGCCAATTCTCATCCCATCGAGCATTTGCAGCCAGTGGCCGACGAGGCCGATCTGTTGGCGGCGCGGGAGGCGGTGCGGGCGGTACATATGGATTCGTCGGTGGGCCAATACGTGGCCCGCATCAGCGCGGCTACCCGCAAGCACCCGCAGTTGCGTTTAGGCGCCAGTCCTCGCGGCACTTTGGCGTTGACCCGCGCCGCCCAGGGCTTGTCCTTGTTGCGCAAACAAGCATACGTCACGCCGGATACGGTCAAGGCCATGGCCGGGCCGGTATTGGAACATCGCCTGATTCTGCGGCCCCAGGCCGCCGCCCAAGGTAGGACGGCGCGGGAAGTGCTGGCCGAGGTGTTGGATCAGGTGCCGCCGCCGGTATGAATGCGGCAGTAGTCGTCCCACGGCGGCGCATCGCCATGCCGTTGGTGCTGATAGGCATAACTCTGGTGGCCTATTTTTCGGCGCTGAACCGGAGCCAGCCGCTGATTTGGGGCGTCGCGGCCGTGCTGTCCGCGAGTCTGGTAATCGGCTTCGCTTGGCCGCACTGGTTGGTGGGCAGACTGACCGTGCGGCGTAGCGGCCCGGACAAAGCGGCGGAAGGCAAGCTTATCAGCGTGGGTGTTACCGTGGAAAACCGGGGCTGGCTGCCTCGCTTTATGGTGGAGGTGGTGGATCGCCTGCCTTTCGTCGGCGCGGGCGAAGGACGCGCGCCGGGGGACGTGTCGTTGGGCCTGATCGGGTACATTCCGGGCCTGGGTCGGCGCGGTTTTCAAGTGAGTCTGGTTTGCGAAAAACGCGGCCTGTACCAAGTAGGGCCGGTGGGTCTTTCGACCAGCTTTCCGTTGGGGCTGGCTGAAGCGCGCCGCAGTGGGCAGGAGAGCTTGAGCACTCTGATTGTTTATCCCGAAATTTTCCCCATCGCCGCATGGCCTTTGCAAGGCGCTCCCAGCCTGATTCACCGGGGCGGACATTTCCTGCCCAGCGGAGCAGGTTCCTCCGAATTCCGGAGTTTGCGCGAGTACCGCCGGGGCGATAATCCCCGTCACGTTCACTGGCCCACCAGCGCTCGCCTCAACCAGTTGATGGTGAAGGAATACGAGCCTCTGGCCTCGCCTTGTTTGTATTTGCTTTTGGACTTGGCGGCTGACGCCAATGTCGGTCAAGGCAAGCATGCCACCCTCGAATACGCAGTCAAAATCGCCTCATCATTGGCGCGTCTGGCATGCGACAACAGCATGCCGGTGCGGCTGGCCGGACAAGGCAAGCAGGCAATCAATGTCAACGCGGGCCAAGGCGAAGCGCATTTCGGTGAAATCTTGGAGCTGCTGGCGGTCATCGACGCGGACGGCGAGACGCCTTATTACAAGATGCTGGATAAAGCGGCCGCTGATTGTCTGGCCGGTGAAACCGTGGTGATCTTCCTTGCCGAACCGTCGGGGCGCGCGCTGGACACTCTGCAATCGTTGGCCCTGCTGCGCGCACGCGGCGCACATTTGTTGGCGGTTTGTTTCGAGCGGCCATCCTTTCTGGCGGCGGGCGGCGGGGCTGCTGCGGTTGCCGAATCGCCATTGCCCGCCGGTCTGCTGGATCTGGGCGCGCAGGTGGTGCCGGTGCGCCGTGGCGATGACTTGATGCGCCTGTTCAATTCCTGATGAGTCCGCCGCTCACTTATACGCCTGCCTACTTGGGCCTATTCGCCAGTCTGCTGCTGGCGGTCTGTTGTAACGCCTATCTCGACATCGGCTACGGCGGCTTTGCCATTGAGACTCTGTTGTGGGGATTACTGTTCGGCCTGACCTTATGGTGCGGCTGGAGCCAGCAGGGTAAGGCCTCGGAGCAAAGCCGCACCTGGCAGAAAGTGGTGATGTGGCTGGGTCTGTTGCTATTCGCGAGTTTATTTTTGCATATATGGGGGATGCCGCGGGCAGGCATCTATTTGCTGGTCTTTTTGCAAGCCTCCATCAACTGCGTCACCACGACCCGCCGCCAGTTATACCTCGGCCTGCTGGTGGCGCTGGTGATGGTGATATTCGCTTCCTCCCACTACCGGGCCGATTGGACAATGTTGTTTTATCTGCTGCCGTTTGTGAGCGCTGTGGTGTTTACGCTGGCGGCGGAGCAGATCAACCGCCGGGCCGAAGAAGTTCGCAGTCTCAGCCTGGAGCAAAAAATGCTCGGTGGACAGGCGACGGCCATCGCTTCGGCGACGTTGTCCATCCTGATTCTGGGGGCGGTATTTTACACCATTACCCCGCAGACGAGCTGGACATCCTTGAGTTCGAGCTACGGCCTGCCGGCGGCTATAGGTATCGTGCATGAAGGCGAACTGGAACACGGTCAACAGGGCGGCAACTCTGGAACAGAAGGGAAAGGCTCGGGCGGCGGCATGGGATCGGTTCGTAGCCAATGGCCCACTCCGGCGGAAATGCGTCAGGCCGCTCAGCGTAGAGGAATGCCTCATTGGCAGTCCGCTGCCATCGTGACCATGGCCGACGTCACCGAAGCGCTGCAACAGCGACTCGCGCCTATCAGGCAAGCCTTCGAGGATTGGTGGGAGGCGTTCAAAAAATGGCTGCAAAAACATTTCGGCCATGTGATCGGCTCGTTGTTGCTATTGATGCTGCTGGCTCTGGCGAGCGGCCTGTTCTTCCTGCTGCGGGAAGCCAGGGCCGGTATTTGGCTGCACACTCGTTTCGACTATTGGCGTTATGTTGTGTTCGGGCGTCACGAGCTTGGGCGGGAAGGCGTCCGGCAATTCTACGGCGCCGTGGAACGGCTGTTTGCGCTGCACGGCGAACCCCGTCCCGAAACCCGTAACACGCAGGAATACCTACGTCGTATGGGCTTGGTGCGCCCGGCGCTACGGCTTGAACTGTTGGCAATCACCCTCCAGTTCGAGGACTCCCGCTATGGAGTCAAACCGCCCGATCAGGCGCAAATCCAAGCTATGCGCGAGCGCTACCGCCGTGTTTTTCGAGTGTTAAACGAATAGTTGTAGGGTGCGGCATCGATGCATTAATCAGATGACGCCCGTTAACCCTTCCACCAACAACCGCGAATACTGCTCGGCATCATAATGATGGTTACTGCTGTCGCTATTAAGCAGCTCGGCCTTAACGATGCCGCCGTCGCCCAAAGACACATCATCCAGCATGACATAGCGGATGCCGTTTTGCAGACAAACCCCCTGCATGATCCGGTTGAACTCCAAGGTCAGCGCGGTCCTTTCCACTTGCGAGGCGGTGACTTCCCTTCTGGCGTTGGCAATATCGCCCCAGTTGTTGCCGTCCTGAATGGTGGGTAGCGGGGTGCTGATGCATACGACCTTAAAACGTTCGGATAATTCAAGCAAAAATCGGGAATAACTGGCGACAGCTTTGTCCATCATGGCCGCAACGGATTCCCGGTATTTTTGCGCCCGGTACCAAATGACGAAGCCGGTATCGACTTCGCCCAGCATGATGATGACCTGCTGGGCGGCGGATTGTTCGACGGCTTCCCTGAAGATCGGATAGGCCATGGTTTTCGAGTTGGGATTTTCCAGTCCCGATGCCGTTGCGCCAATGACGGTGAGGACATTGAAAAACAGCTTCGGGAATTTTTCTTTGAATAACGGATGATTGAAAATAGGCGTATGCGAATCGCCCAAAACTAATATTTCCTGCATTGGAACCTCATCAGCATGTGTTGTATAAGTGGCGCGCCGGTTTTTAAAACGCAGACTTAATCCGCGTTAGCGTCCCGTCGACAAACAGTTTTTTTAGTTCCGCCACCATCGCCGGATCGAACATGATGCCGCTATGCGCTTCGATATGCGTTATAGCTTCCTCCATCGGCCAGGGTTCTTTATAGGGGCGTTGTGTCGTCAGGGCATCGAAGACATCCGCAATTTTTACGATACGCGCCGACAGGGGAATATCATCGCCCTTTAAGCGCTGCGGATAACCGCTGCCGTCATAGTTTTCATGATGGCCCGCGGAAATTTCCCGAGCGGTTTCATAAAACGGATTATTGCCTAAAATGCGAACCCCGGCCAACGGGTGCTCGCGCATAATTTCCCATTCTTCATCGGTCAGTTTATGCGGCTTTTTCAAAATGGCATCGGGCGTGGCAAGTTTGCCGATGTCGTGCAACATGCTCATTAAGCCCATGTGCGCGGCGGCCTCGTTAGCAACGCCCATGGCGACGGCTAACGCTTCGGTGTAATGCTGCACACGGTATAAGTGACTGGAGGTGTCCTGATCTTTACCCTCGGCCGCCAGACATAACATCACCACCGCGTCTTTGTAGGCGGCTTCCAATTGACCGCGCGCGGTATCCAAATCGCGTTTTAAAACCAGCGATTCCAGCGCCCGCACCACGGTCAAGTTGAGTTCGGCCGGGTCCCACGGTTTGGTGACGTATTTGTAAATGTGCGCGTCGTTGACGCAGGTCAGCAGCGATTCAACATCGGCATAACCGGTCAGTAAAATACGGATGGCGTCGGGCTGGATTTGCAAGGCATGGCTTAATACCTGATCGCCGCTAATATTGGGCATGCGTTGATCGCAAATAATCAAATCGACCGGATGTACATTTAAAAACGCAATGCCTTCTTCGCCGCCATTGGCCGATAGCGTTTTATAGCCTTTGCGAAAGCTGCGCGTTAACGTCGCCAGCACATCGGGATCATCATCAACCAGTAATATCGTATGCATCTTTATGCGTCCTTAATCAAGCGAAGTGGAAGAGCGATAATAAAGCGCGTACCGCGATTCAATTCGGATTCAACGGTGAGCGCGCCATGGTGTTTTTCAATAATGCCGTAAGAAATCGATAAGCCAAGGCCGGTGCCTTCGCCCACCTCTTTCGTGGTAAAAAACGGGTCGAAGATTTTTTTGCTGACCTCAGCAGACATGCCTGTGCCGGTGTCGGCGATACTGATGATCGCTTGATCGTTGATTCTAGCGGTGGCGATGAAAATGCGGCCTTTATCGGGAATGGCCTGAATCGCATTGGCGAGAATATTCATAAAGACTTGGTTGAGTTCGCCTGCATAGCATTCGACCGGTTCATTGAGCGCGTAATCTTTCTCGACGGTAATGCGGTCTTTGTAATTGTGATACAGCATTTGCAAGGTCGAGTCGAGGCCTTCTTCGAGCCGTACCGTTTTAACCTCGCCTTGATCGAGGCGGGAAAAATTACGTAACGACAAGACGATGTTGCGAATGCGATCGGCGGCCTGCTTTTGGCTGTTTAGCAATTTAGCCAGGTCGTCGGTGATAAAAACGTAGTCAATGTCTTCCATGTGGGCGTTTAATTTTTGTGCGCTCGGTTCATCCATACAGCGTTGAGCAAATTCGACCGTGCCTTTAATATCGGCAATATAGGCTTCCAATGGCGGCATATTGGCATAAATGGCGCCGACCGGATTGTTGATTTCATGGGCGATACCGGCAACCAGTTGCCCTAACGAAGCCATTTTCTCGGATTGCACCAATTGCGTTTGTGCGGATTGCAGTTTTAGCAGCGCATCCTGCAATTGCTGAGTGCGATCGATGACTTGGCGTTCCAGGCTGAGATTCAAGTCTTCCAATTCTTTTTCCACGACGACGAATTTATTAAATAATTCGCCTAAGCGCAGGGTCATGCGATTAAAGGCATTGCCCAAATCGGCCACTTCATCACGCCCTGAAACCGGCACTTTAATCGATAAATCGTTGGAGTCTTCAATGGTGCGGATGGTGGCGGTCAATTTTTTGATCGGCGTAACCAGAAGACGACTGAGCAAGCTAACCAACACAATCATCGGTACGCCGACTAACGCGGCGGCAAGCAATAAATTTTCGGTCAATTCAAGCAAGGGCTGTTGCGCGAGTTTTTCGGGCATGAACGCGGCGATTTGGAAGCTGAAATCGCCGACTGTGACGGGTTTTGAAATCGAACCCAAATAGCTGATGCCGTCAAAAAGCCATGCGGGCCGTTCCGAAAAATTATCATTTATTTCGATGGTTTTTACGCCGTTAGCCGTAAAAAGGTCTGCGCTGCCCTGGTTTCCTTCATGCGCTTTATGCAGTGCAAAGCTACTGTCTTTAGGCGCGAGCAGCCTGCTAATATCCTCCCAGGAATGGGTCATGACCAAATAACCCTGATTTTTTAACTGCGGCGGTTTTAATGCGGTCACATGGGCAATGACACTGCCGTTAATAAAAGGCAACTCATGCTTGAAGAGCAGCGCGTAATCCTGTTGCGTTTGCCAAGCTGGGGGCAATCGGGTTTTTAACACATCCGGTTGCGTCGAAGCGATCAGTACGCCCGACGCATTGAACACATATAAGTCGCCTTGTAACTGATAGTATTGTTTAAGATTTATCAATTCGGTAGTGATGCGTTTATCCAAATCATCCACCACCACGTCCAGCATCACCGACGAGGCTCGCCATGACAGTAAATTGGTGCGCTCGAACAGCAAGACATTACTGATTTCTGCGGCTTTATGATCGGCGGTATCGGTAAGATTGCGCTCAATCTGCTGGTTGATTTTTTCGCCGAATTGATAGAACACCACCGCGCTCAAGGTGGTGGTTACCAATAACACGATAAAACCGAAAAACAGCGTTAAACGAACTGAAAGCGAAAAGCGGGACATGAAGTGACTCAGCAGTTAGAAAATAGGGGCGAAAGGCGAAAGGTACACGGTACAACGTGGTTTGCGCGCTAGTTCCCAAGCTCCTGCTTGGGAATTCAGTACGGGAAGCTCTAGCTTCCCGGCTCGCAAAGCTGGAGCTTTGCTCACTGGGTTACCAAGCGGGAGCTTGGGAACCAGCGTAAGGTACACGGTACAACGCACGCAGAGCGTCACTGCCATTAAGTTAAGCCTTGTAGGAGCGGGCCGTGCCCGCGATGAGGGCGCGACAAGTCTACAATCGCTGTGCAAATATCGCGGGCGCGGCCCGCTCCTACAGAGTGTTGATGTGCTTAACTTAATAGCAGTGACGCAGAGCGTGGGAATGATGAGTTTATGTTTCGGGACGTTATTACCAACCATATCCTAAGCGCCTGCTTTACCGGGTTATTTACTTGAAAATTGTTGCAGGATTTTAATTTGCGGACTTTGCGGCTTGGTTTCCACATAACCGATCGCGCCTTTGATGCGTTCCACAAACAAAATAACGGCTTGCTCGGAGTTTTGGGTGACCGGCGGCGTTTCGCCTTTGAACAGCATCTGGTCCCAATAACTACCCAATTTATCCGGCGTGCTGTCAAAAATTTCAGCGGTGAAACGATTGCGGGCCTCGGCTTGCGCAGGCAGGTTAATCGGCATAATGTCGTCGCCGTTTTCCCAATGTTTTTTCTTAAGTAAATAAATCGCCGCAATATCGTCTTTATCCAGTTGAGCGGCAGGCAAATCTTTATTGGCGATAATGTATAAGTCGGCCCAGGCGATTGAAAACGGCATTAACGTAGCGGCAAGTCCTAAGATAAGTAATCTTTTCATCAGAATAACACCGCGATCGAACTATAGAGTCCTGTCTGGTTTTGATAAACACTCCCTTGGGTTTGTTGCCATTCAAGCTTGAACGATAAGCGCGGCACGGGGCGATAGACAATGCCGCCTAATGCGGTATCGGTCGCGGCCGGTTTGTTGGCGAATTCAAAATGTTCGTAGCGGCCGATCAGGCTGAAATGGCCTGCCAACGGCACCGCCATTTGCACATAGCCGCCCCAGTCATGATGCCGGTAATGGCGTTGATCGGTGTCGACTTGAGTGAACAGTAATTCGCTTTCCAGCTCAAACCACTTGTGTTGCCAGTTACCATCGATGCTAATCGAATTGCGAATCTCATTAATACGCGCAACGTCGGCATGTTGAAAAGAAACGCCCAAGTAATAATCCAAATCTTCGTGAACAATCCACCGTGCGCCGGCGACGGTTTGATAATGGCGCTCATGTTCTGTTAACGGTTTAGGATTAAATTCTTCGACCGGTTGCCAATAGACTTCGAGCGCATGGCCGGCTAACGCATCGAAATCGTGGCGCAGGTTAATGCCTGTCACGTAGTTGGCGCGGGAATAGGATGAGGTGACCGGGCGATTGGTCGTCCATACCAACGGTGCGGCATGTATGATATTCCAATGATTGATCGGCGCTAAAAATTTACCGGCGCGTAATGTGTCGTCGTCGGTGATGTGAATATCGTTATACAGCCGTTCAATGACCAGTTGCGCGCTGTTGAATTGCGCGCCTTTACCCTCTTCCCACAGCGGGATTTTGAACGCCTCGGCTTCCAAAAAGGGATTGAGCCAGCGATTAAATTTACCTGAGACGAACAAGCTTAAATCATCCAATTCAACGGCCGTGGGAGCGCGATTTGGCGAACCGGTCGCCAGTTTGGCATACCCTGAAACGGTGACGGCATCCAGCCACGATGACGTTTCGTCGGCATAAAGCGGCGGAGCTAAGCAAAGTATGACTAAACTGAATACGCGGATCAACGCATGGCAATGAAAATTTAGAGAAGGTGGCATAACATTAATATTCATAAGGTAAACAGTATCTCGGCATTATACTCATCGCGAGCTCAAAATTGTTCATCATTACCGAAATCGAACCGGTCGGAAACGCGCTTGCACTCCAGCAGTCAGCAACGTCCATTTACCCACCGCTTTAAAAAAAGCGGTAATGATCCTCCGGGAAAGCCGAAATGAAATATCATATAGGCCTATTTTTTAAACCACGACTGCCACAGTGTTATTGGAGCAGTTGATTGCGGAAAAAAACGCATGAGCAAGAATTTTTTGCTAAGGACTCCATCAAGAATAACTTCCTCTTATGGCGCCCACGCAGAGCGCTCGCTGTTATACCCAAGTATCTAAGTAACGCGTCATACCCGCTTCCCGGCGGCTATGTTTTGCGAAATCCTTAACGGGATCTTTCGCCCTATTCGTAAATTCAAAACCTATTCAGAAAAAAGGAAAACTAATGAGAATTCTATTGCTGTTTGCTTTATTCATAGTCTCTGCACAAAGCACAGCCGCCACGTTGCCGGTTAAAGAAATTGCCAATGGCGTGTATGTGCATTTTGGCAAACATCAATTCCCGGACAGCAAAAACCACGGCGAAATCGCCAATCTCGGTTTTATCGTCGGTCAAAAATGCGTCGCGGTCATTGATAGCGGCGGCAATCCTGAGCAGGGTTTGGCATTAAAACAAGCCGTTACCGAAATCACGCAAATACCGATCTGTTATGTGATCAACACCCATGTTCATCCCGACCATATCAACGGCAACAGTGCTTTCAAAGCGGCTGGGGTTAAATTCGTCGGCCATCATAAATTAGCTAGGGCAATGTCCGCACGCGGTTCCTATTATTTGGGCAAAGCCGCTGAACAATTAGGCGTTAAAATGAGCGCTGCCGATTTAATTCCCCCCGATTTAGAAGTTAAAGACAGTTTGAAGCTGGATTTAGGCGGACGAACTTTAATCTTAAAAGCCCATCCTGCCGCGCATACCGATAACGACCTGAGCGTCTATGACGAAAAAACCAATACAATATGGCTGTCGGATTTATTGTTTACCGAGCACGTGCCGACGCTGGACGGCAGCTTAAAAGGCTGGCTTTCGGAAATCGACAAACTGGAAAAACAGACTTTTCGATATGTGGTTCCGGGACATGGCGAATTAGTAACGGATTGGCCGCAAAGCATGCAGGCGCAAAAACATTATTTAACCTTGCTGCAAACTGAAATCCGCGCTGCGATTAAAAAAGGCCTACATTTGGAAGACGCCGTTCAAACCGTCGGTTATTCCGAGAAGAATAATTGGGCTTTATTCGATGAATATCACCGCAAAAACGTCACCACGGCTTTTGCCGAATTGGAATGGGAAGATTAATCGGCTGACTGCATTAATTGTTAACACCCAGCAAAGCTAAAACAAAACAGGAAAAGACCATGAAATACTCAAAACTACTACCGGCAATCTTCATAACGACATTATTACCGATTGCCGCTATCGCCGCTGAAGATGAAAAGATTTGGAATAACGTTTTAAAGCCTGAATACTTTGCCGGGCAAGCGATTGAGGAATCCGATAACGTGATTGAATTGGAAGCGCCGGTACGCGCCGAAGACCCTGCATTAGTACCGCTCAAAGTCACCAGCAAAATCAAGCAAAGCAAAGACCGCTACATCAAAAGAATCCTGATGCTGGTCGACAACAACCCTTATCCCTTTGTCGGCGACTTCGAGTTTACCCCGGACAGCGGCAAAGCCGACATTGCGATGCGGATACGGGTTAACAGCAACAGCAATATTCGCGCGATAGCGCAAATGAATGACGGCAAATTGACCATGACTAAAAAATTCGTCAAAGCCAGCGGCGGCTGTTCCGCTCCGGTCGGCGCCAATCTGGATGAAGCGATGGCCCGCTTAGGCAAAATGAAATTCAGGTTGGAGGGCGATGTTAAAGTCGGCGAGCCAACCTCGGTGCAGTTAATGATCAGCCATCCGAATATTACCGGCATGCAAATGGATCAAGTCACGCGCTTTATTAAAAAAGCGCATTTTGTTAAGGACGTTAAAGTGTCGTTTAACGGCAAACCGGTTTTAACCGCGAAAACCGATATTGCGATTAGCACCGATCCTAATTTCAGGTTCTATTTCGTGCCGGACAAAGCCGGTGATTTAAAAGTCGACGTAACCGATACCTCTTGCGAAACGCCGACCAAGAGGGATGTTTGCACTAAAGGCGACACTTATACTGAAACGTTTAAAATTCAGCCGTAGATTGGAAAACAAAACCTTCATTGACAATCACGGGACACTGCCGAAGGAGTATTCCTGACGGGGAAGGCGGATATGAGGGCGTTGAGTGACCCTCGTCGCTCCGTCTGAGACGTTAGGTGCGACCACTTCAGGCATCGAAAAAATGTTAGAGGCGGGGTTGCAAACCCCGCTCAGCTTAAAGGAACAAAAGCAAAGACGGCATAGTGTCTAAAAAAATAGTTCAGCGTCTGACTAAGACCCTATTACCAGTTGATTTTGTCTATACAGAGCCTATACTAAACTATCTTGATTTTTGGGATTAGTGCCTTGAAAACAAAAAGAATCGAATGGAGTAAAGAGAAAAATGCCGCACTCAAGCAAAGCCGCAATGTTTGTTTTGAAGCGGTAGAAAACGCCATTAATGACGATAGAATTTTAAATATCGTGCCGCACCACAATCCTGAAAAATATCCAAATCAGAAAATATTGCTGGTGGAAATCAATGGCTATGTTCATTACGTACCTTTTGTGGAAGACGAAGGCAGCTATTTTTTGAAAAGCATTATTCCTAGCCGTAAACACAATGCACACTCAGTTCAATCGCAGGATAAAACATGAAGACTAATGATTACACCGAAGAGGAATTAGAATTGCTGGAAGCCATGGAAAATCAGCCCATGGTCAGCGTGCCTAATTTGGCGTTGGAAATGGAGCAACTAAAAGCCTCGGTTAAAACGAAGCTGAGCAAAAGGAAATCAATCAATCTAAGGCTGTTAGAAAACGACTTGCAGCGCATCAAAACCGAGGCAATCAAAGAGGGTATTCCCTATCAAACCTTGATTAGCTCCATTCTGCATAAATATGTGCAGGGTGATTTAGCGGGTAGGTAGTGCTGGGTTCGGCAAGTTGTTTTCCTGCTTCACACAGGCTTCATGGCAACCTTTACGGCCTGCGTTATACGGGCTTTCACAAAGCGCAGCGCGCATCAACTGCGTTCCCACGCGGTGCGAGGTAATGAGAAACACCCCGTATAGGCATCTATACAGCATGTCATCCCGGCATGGATTGCCGGGATCCACGACTGCAAGGATGCAGGAGGTAGAGCAACGCAGGAGCAGTTGCCGAGAACGCAGGGATGTGATAGGAACCATACGGAAAATAACTTAAAAAGTAGAACTACAGCCTATCTTGTTGGCCGCACAAAGAAGCATTAGGTGGTCATCAGCATGGATATACAATAAAAATCGTATATCTTTTATAGGCGTCTGTCATGCAAGTTGCAAAATGGGGTAATAGCTTGGCCGTAAGGTTGTCTGCGCCGGTGGTCGAAGCGCTTCAGCTTAAAGAGGGCGATGACATCGAGAGTCATATCGCCGGAGAGCGGATTTTCGAACTTGAGAAAAAGCCCAGTCCGCAAGAGTTGTTAGTCCGGTTGCGCAAATATCGGGGGCGTTTGCCCGCCGACTTCAAGTTCGACCGCTTGGAAGCCCATGAAAACCGATAGACCGTTTTTCGATACCAACGTTCTGTTGTATTTGCTGTCCGAAGATAACCGAAAAGCGGATCGAGCCGAAACTATTATGGCTTCGGGCGGCATCATCAGCGTTCAGGTGCTCAATCAATTTGCCTCGGTCGCATCGCGAAAACTTGGGATGAGCTATGCCGAAATACGCGATATGTTGGGAACGGTACGCGCCGTATGTCAAACCCAAGCGGTGACTGTCGATACCCATGAACGGGGTCTGGATATTGCGGAACGATTCGGCTTTTCTCTGTACGACAGCATGATCGTCAGCTCGGCGCTTCAATGCGGCTGTAGCGTTTTGTATTCGGAAGATATGCAGCATGGTCAGGAAATCGATGGGCAATTGGTGATTTTAAATCCTTTTCTGGATAATTAAGGTTAAACCAATAAGGGCTTGTATTGTGCGCTGTTGAAAATAATCGTGAAATATCGATAGCCGGCAGTTTTGTGGGCAAGATGCAAAATTTTTGAAGAAATGTAGGGTACGCTGCGCGTACCGCATAGCTCTGTAGGCAGGAGTAAGCTGCTTCGAGCGACAGCGAGAACTGGCGTTTCAGGCAAACACCCTCCAAATTCGCCGGAAACGCCACCTCGCGCTACGCGCTTGGATGGCCTTATTCCGGCCTACGCCATAATGTTTTGAGGGCTTTTCATGAGCAATTATCGACGCTTGTATATTCCCGGCGGAACCTATTTCTTTACCTTGGTGGCTTACCACCGAAAACCGATCTTCGCCGATGGTGAACGGGTGGAGCAACTACGCCGATCTTTTCGGCAGCCTGGTAGGCCGGAATAAGCCGGTTCGAGCGACAGCGAGAACTGGCGTTTCCGGTAAACATCCTCCAAATCCGCCGGAAACGCCACCTCGCGCTACGCGCTTGGATGGCCTTATTCCGGCCTACGCCATAATGTTTTGAGGGCTTTTTATGAGCAATTATCGACGCTTGTATATTCCCGGCGGAACCTATTTCTTTACCTTGGTGGCTTATCGCCGCAAACCGGTCTTCGCCGATGGTGAACGGGTGGAGCAACTACGCCGATCTTTTCGGGAGGTAAAGAGGAAGCGCCCTTTTGACCTGCTGGCGGCGGTGGTTTTGCCGGATCATCTGCATTGTTTGTGGCGCTTGCCGGAGGACGATGCCGATTTTTCCACCCGCTGGCAAATGGTAAAGGCTGATTTTTCACGGCATGTTCCCGCAAAAATCCGAAAAAACGGCGCAAAAACCGTTTGGCAACCGCGTTTTTATGATCATTGCATCCGCGACGAAAACGACTTCCACAAACACCTGGATTACATCCATTACAACCCGGTCAAACACGGCTTGGTTTCCACGCCCAGCGAATGGCCGCATAGCTCTTTTGCGCGTTTCGTTGCGCTTGGGTGGTATGCAAGCAATTGGGGCGATATTGCGCCTTCCGATGTGGAAGACATCGCGCACGAGTAGGCCGGAATAAGCCGGATGCGCTCGGATGGCCTTATTCCGGCCTACTCGGTTAGCGTAAGGGTTCAATGATAAATGAGCCGGGTGGGCCGCCCAACATTATCGCGTGGTCACTGTTGGGCAAACGATAAGGCTATTTGTCCAACCAACACAAACTGACCTTACAACTTCACCGCAAGCTTTCTGTCCAGCGTTAATAATTTAATGCCATGCGCAGTGGCCGTGGCGGCGATTATGGCATCGGGCAATTTGACGCGGTGTTGATGCCTAAATTGTATCGTTAAATCTTCAATCAACGGACTAATCGCTAAATGCGTCATCCGATCCAATAGACGGTTGATGGCCTGCTCTTCATCTATAGTCAAATCCGGATAACTCAACAATTCCATCCGAGTGATGGCGCTAAACCCGCAAGCAGCCAGACTGATGTCGCTTAAAATAGAGATAGCTTCGTCATTGCCTTTAAGCAAGCCGATGATGGCATTGGTATCAAGCAGATAGCTAAGACCATTCATCACGCATCGCCTGTTGAATCTCTAACGGGTTGCCGTTGAATGAGGGGGAGTTTTTTAGTATCCCGGCAAAGTCGGTTAGTAATTCAGGCTGCTCGGTATGATGGGCTTGTCGGGTGTTGCGATAGATTAGCGCCAGGTTTTTTAATAATTGCGCAGGGCTAATATGCTCATGCTCTGCCAATTCATTAAGTAGGGCAGCCGTTTCATCATCTAATTCTATGATCGCCATGATTTATATCCCCTTTAAAATTCGTAGCTTATGCTTCATCACTGGGAAAAGTAAAATTTTCTTCAAATTCGCGCAGGTCTTTTTGTTGTTTACACTGCTAAACCTAGCCACGTAGATCGGACAACATCTTTTCGTTGCCCGACATCTATCAAGCCAGCGTCACATCAATATGTTTCCCCAGCGCCTTGGCTGCGGCTTCCAGCTGATCTAAGCGGGAGGCATGCTCAAGATCAAACAGCCGATCAACCTGTGCGGCCCTTTCCAACCTAAACGGCGTGCCAGCTCTGCTTTGCGGACGCCTTGTATCATCATTTCCCGATAAACAGCCGGCTTAATACCCTCTAACGCGGAAGGCCTGACAGTGGGTAAATCAGGACAGACGGAAGGCTCCGGCAAAGGTTTTCTGGCATCGACATAAAACGACAAAGCGGTTTCCCGTGTCGAATTTGCATGCAGGGAAGGTCTACAGCTTTATGGCTCCAGCCAACCGGTTACTTTATCATTTGCGTCGAAATCAACTTCGCCGCCTTTAGAATTCGGAAAATACCATGCTTCGCCTGTTTTCCACTTATCAATTTTACCGGGTTTTCCGAGCAGTGAAATGACATCGGCTTTCGATAGATTGACTTCTAATGCACGCCATGGATTACCGGTGACTTTTCTTTTTTTTAGGCCGGGGGCTTTGACGCAGTTGGTCGATTGTAATTCTTGCACCCGTTTTTTAAGGGCTTCAATTTCCAACTTCAATTCTTGAACTTCAGTTGACTGGGCCGGCGCATGGCCTGAATAACAAAACAAGCTGATTGTAGACATTAAAAAAAACTGCCGTACTAATCTGGCTATATGGCGATATAAAAAAATATTCATTTTGATTCCGGATTTAAAGCTTATGGCATAGAAAATCAGCCAGTTAGTAGCTAAAGGGTAATAACGCGAGACAAAAAAGTCTGCATTCCACTTTCAATCGGGCGAGGTTTGATTCTACTATCGCTGGAGATTCTTGAATAGAGCGACCGGTCCAATGGTCATAGTGCGGTCAGTTGCGATTCTTACAGGTTGATCGGTGCGGGTCGAAATAAAGGGTATTGATTTATCAGGAGTTATTGCTTTGTTGATAGAGTATCGAGATGAGCGGGCGTAAGTTAGTTTATAATCTTACGCGGTACTCCACTTAGTATGTAACGGCGTTAAAGTTGTTCGGAAAATGTTCATAGCATATTGATTAAACTGTAATAATTCGTCTGCATGCGGATTGTGGCCAATACGGATGCTAAACACTGTTCCTCACGTTGCTCCCCTTGTGTTGTATCCTCCCTGTTTTTTATGATTAATGTCTTTATCTCTGTGAGTTATGTCTGAAAATTATTCGTTTGATCGTGATTATTCGCTGGATTCTTTAAAAATTCCTCCCAACTCCATTCAGGCCGAACAATCGGTTTTGGGCGGATTGATGCTGGATAATCAAACCTGGGATTCCGTGTCGGACAAGGTGGTCGAAAGCGATTTTTATCGACGGGATCACCGGCTTATTTTCAAGACCATTGAACAACTCGCCGAAAAGCAGATTCCTTTCGATGTGATTACCATATCGGAAGCGCTGGAAGCGATAGGCGAGCTGGAAAACTCCGGGGGGCTGTCTTATTTAGGCATGCTGGCCAAAGACACGCCCAGCGCCGCGAATATTGTCACTTACGCCAATATCGTCAGAGACCGGTCGGTACTGCGTCAGTTGATACATGTCGGCACCGAGATTTCGGATTCCGCATTCAATACCGAAGGCCGCGAGACCGCCGACCTGCTTGAAAACGCTGAGCGCGAGGTATTCAAAATCGCCGAACAACGGCAGCGGGGGCAGGGCGGTTTTTCAACCATTAAGTCGCTGCTGGCGCGCGCTGTCGATAAGATTGAAACGCTGTTCGAGCAGGAAGGCAATATCACCGGCGCGGCGACAGGGTTTACCGATTTTGACGAATTAACCTCCGGCTTGCAGCCCGCCGATTTGATTATCGTGGCCGGGCGGCCTTCGATGGGTAAAACCACTATCGCGATGAATATGGCCGAGAATATTGCGATTAAAGGCGATAAGCCGGTTGCGGTATTCAGTATGGAAATGCCGGGCGACTCGTTGGCGATGAGGATGATGTCGTCGCTGGGCCGTATCGACCAGCATCGAATCAGGACCGGCAAGCTGGAAGATGATGAGTGGCCGCGCTTGACCTCGGCCATTAATTTATTGGCCGAAACCAAATTATTCATCGACGATACCCCGGCGTTAACGCCGACCGAAGTGCGTTCAAGAGCCCGGCGTTTGGCGCGCGAACACGGCCAGCTGGGCTTGATCGTATTGGATTATTTACAGTTGATGCAGTCGCCTTCCAGCGGCGATAACCGGGTGCAGCAGATTTCCGATATTTCCAGGGGCTTAAAGGCCTTGGCCAAGGAGTTGAATGTCCCGGTGGTGGCCCTATCTCAGCTCAACCGTAATCTTGAACAACGGCCCAATAAGCGGCCGATGATGTCCGACTTGCGCGAGTCGGGCGCTATCGAGCAGGACGCCGATTTGATCGTGTTCGTGTACCGGGACGAAGTGTATAACGAAGATAGCCCGGACAAAGGCATCGCCGAGGTCATCATCGGCAAACAGCGTAACGGCCCGCTCGGAACCGTCAGGCTCACCTTTTTGGGGCAGTTTACCCGTTTTGAAAATTTCGCGGGAACCTATCACGGCGAGGATTATGAATGACTCCGGCAGCCTATGCGGTGCTTAATCTGGATTCGGTTCAACATAACTTATCCGTGGTGCGCCGCTACGCGCCGGACGCTAAGGTTATGGCGGTCATCAAGGCCAATGGTTACGGCCATGGCATGCTGCGCATTGCCGAAGTCTTGCAGCAGGCCGATGCTTTTGCCGTCGCCAGAGTTGATGAAGGCATACGCTTGCGTAAGGCCGGATTCAAAAACAGGATTGCCGTGTTAGAAGGCTTCACCTGCTGCGAGGAATTGGCTGAATTATTGCTTTATCAATTGGATGCGGTGGTGCATTCCCCGGCTCAGCTGGAGATTTTTGAAACCCATGCCGTAACGGGAGCTTGTGCGGTTTGGTTAAAACTCGATACCGGCATGAACCGCTTAGGGTTTAAGGCAAAAGAGTTCGATTCGGCCTATCGGCGCTTAACCGAGTGCGCCGCCGTAAAGCAGCCGATTAATCTGATGACGCATTTTGCCAGCGCCGATGAGGTTAATGACGCTAAAACGCTAACGCAAATCAGCTTGTTTAATGAGACGGTTGCCGGTTTTTCCGGTCGGCGTAGCCTGGCCAATTCCGCGGGGATATTGGGTTGGAAGCAATCATTGAGCGATTGGGTTCGTCCCGGCGTTATGTTGTACGGCATTTCCCCTTTTCCCGGTTTGACAGGCTTGCAGCATGGGCTAAGGCCGGTTATGGCGCTGCATTCTCGGTTGATCGCGGTCAAGCGGATAGACGCCGGGGAGACGGTCGGCTATGGCGGCAGTTGGACAGCGGAAAAACCTACAACACTGGGCGTTGTCGCGATAGGTTATGGCGACGGTTATCCCCGTTATGCCAAGGTCGGAACGCCGGTCCTGGTCAATGGTCGACGCGTCCCGCTGATCGGCCGGGTTTCAATGGATATGATTACCGTTGACCTGGAGGCTGGGGCCGATGCCAAACCCGGCGATCCGGTGACCTTGTGGGGGGAAGGCTTGCCGGTTGAAGAAATTGCGCTATGGGCCGATACCATACCCTATACGTTGGTGTGCGGCGTGACCCAACGGGTGCGGGTTATTGAAAATTAGTTTCGAGCAGCGATTAACGCCTGATTCCATGATATTGCGAAAAAAGCGGGAAGCGCGAACAAATAAATTCGGCTGATAAACGCAGTTGATTTTAGATGCTAAACTGTTAAACGAAAAAGCCGGGGTTCTACATTTTGGTAAATATGTGCGTTCATATTCAAGTTGTTGGGATATATATTCAAGTAAAGGAAGAATAATGTTTGATAACAAATCTATTTTGATCACGGGTGGGACGGGTTCCTTTGGTAAACATTGCACTAAGACAATCCTTGAAAATTACAAACCGCAAAAACTGATTATTTATTCGCGTGACGAACTTAAGCAATTTGAAATGCAACAGCAGTTCGATAAACCCTGCATGCGCTATTTTATCGGCGATATTCGCGACCAGGCCCGCTTGCGCAGGGCTCTTGAAGGGGTAGACATCGTGGTGCATGCGGCGGCGCTGAAACAAGTGCCCGCTGCTGAGTACAATCCCTTTGAATGCATTAAAACCAACGTGCTGGGCGCGCAAAATCTCATTGAAGCCTGCCTGGATAGTCACGTCAAATGTGTCGTGGCGCTGTCTACAGACAAAGCGGCGGCGCCGATCAATCTATATGGCGCGACCAAGCTTTGTTCGGACAAGTTGTTTGTGGCGGCCAATAATATCAAAGGCGAGCGGGACATTCGTTTTAGCGTGGTGCGATACGGTAATGTGATGGGCAGCCGCGGTTCGGTAATACCGTTTTTTCTGGAACAGCGTAAGACCGGCGTGTTGCCGATTACCGATCCGGCCATGACGCGCTTTAACATCAGCTTGCAGGAAGGCGTGGACATGGTGTTATGGGCAATTGAACATGCCTGGGGCGGGGAAGTGTTGGTGCCGAAAATTCCTTCTTACCATATTACCGATGTCGCTTCGGCGATTGATGCGGACTGCGAGCAAAAAATCATCGGCCTGCGTCCCGGCGAGAAAATTCACGAGGAAATGATTACCTCCAGCGATAGCGTTAATACGGTGGACATGGGCCGGTATTATGCGATTTTGCCGGCAGGAGGGCGTTATTCCATCGAAGAGTATTGCGTAAAAACCGGCGCGCAGGCAGTGGCTCCGGGCTTTTGCTACAACAGCGGCAGTAACGGGCAGTTTTTGACGGTGGATGACTTGCGCGCTTTAGTGCGGACTCACTTAGGTTAAACGGGCGGCTTATGATTCCTTACGGACGCCAAACCATTAGCGAGGCCGACATCCAGGCCGTGGTGGATGTGTTGCGTTCGGATTTTTTGACGCAAGGCCCGGCGGTACCCGGTTTTGAAAGTTCGGTGGCTCATTATTGCGGCGCGCAATACGCGCTTGCTGTGAATAGCGCCACCTCGGCACTGCATATCGCCTGTCTGGCGCTGAGGTTGGGTAAGGGGGACCGTGTCTGGACCAGCCCCATTACCTTTGTAGCCAGCGCCAATTGCGCCTTGTATTGCGGCGCGCAGATCGATTTTGTCGACATCGATCCGCAGACTTACAATATGAGCGTGGAATGCTTAACCGATAAATTGGCACAGGCGGAAATCAACGGTTGTCTTCCGAAAGTTGTGATTCCGGTGCATTTATGCGGTCAATCCTGCGATATGGAAGCTATTTATCGATTAAGCAAGCAATACGGCTTTAAAATTATTGAGGATGCCTCGCATGCCATCGGCGGCAAATATCGAGGGGAAACCATCGGTAATGGTCGTTACAGCGATATAACCGTATTCAGCTTTCATCCGGTCAAGATCATCACTGCCGGCGAAGGCGGCATGGCGCTGACTAATGACCCATGCTTGGCCAAGCGCATGAAATTGCTGCGCAGCCATGGCATCACCAGTGATGCAGCTGACATGATTTCCCGCCCATCTGAACAGCTTTGGTTCTACCAGCAGATTGATCTTGGTTTCAACTACCGCATGACTGACATACACGCCGCATTGGGGCTTAGCCAAATGCGGCGGCTCGATGAATTCGTCACCCTTCGTCATGCAATCGCCCGGCGATATGATGAAATGTTCAGCGATTTGCCGATGGCGATCCCGTTTCAACATCCGGACTGTTATTCCGCCTTTCACCTCTACATCATTCGTTTAAAGTTTGAACAAATCGGTAAGACGCATCGGGATGTTTTCGACGCGCTCAGATCGGCGGGGATAGGCGTTAATTTGCATTACATCCCGATATATCTTCAGCCCTATTACCAACGACTGGGTTTCAAACCCGGCTATTGCCCGGAAGCTGAACGGTATTATGCGGAAATTATCAGTTTGCCGATGTTTCCGGCATTGACGGCAACTGAGCAAGACCAGGTGGTTAATGCGTTGAGGAGAGCGATGAGCTTATGAATATTGCCATTATTCCTGCCAGAGGCGGCAGTAAACGCATCCCCCGCAAGAATATCAAGGATTTCTGCGGAAAGCCGATGATTGCCGGGGCCATTGAGGTTGCCAAGGCGTCAGGGCTGTTCGAGCATATTGTCGTGACCACCGATGATGCCGAAATTTCAGAGCTGGCAAGGGCGTGGGGGGCTGAGGTTCCCTTTGTCCGGCCGGCGGAACTGGCGGACGATTACACGCCTACCGTACCCGTCGTTGCTCATGCTGTTGACGCTTGCCAAGCGCTGGGTTGGCAAGTCGATCAAGTCTGCTGTATTTATCCCGCAGTGCCGTTTATGCAATGTGGCGACTTGGTGGCCGCATTGCAGATGCTGGAGACGCATGATGGGGATTATGTTTTTCCTGTGGCCGGCTATCCTTCAGCGATCCAGCGCGCGCTACGGCAATTGCCGAACGGGCGGATGGAACCGTTTTATAGTCAATATGCCTCGACGCGAACCCAAGACCTTGAACCGGCTTATTACGATGCCGGACAATTTTATTGGGGGCGAGTACAGGCTTGGCTTGAGGGGAAAAACATTCATCAGCACGGGATGGGGCTGGTGATTCCCGGTTGGCGCGTCGTGGATATTGATAATGCCGAGGATTGGCAACGGGCCGAATTGATGGTTGCGGCGTTCAATGGCACGAACCGCGCTACCTAAAGACCTTATACGAAACTAATTGCCGGAGATAAAGATGGCTGAAAAATTTAAAACTCCGCAGGAGGAATTCTGGGCAGGTGAGTTCGGCGCCGACTATATCGGTCGAAACAACAGCCCGCATCTTTTGGCATCCAAATTGAATTTTTTCTCGAAGGCGCTTAAACAGGCGGGTCCGGTCACATCTTGTCTTGAGTTTGGCGCGAACATAGGCATGAACCTGAAGGCGCTGCAACTGCTTTACCCGGACATCCAGCTGCAAGCGGTCGAAATCAACCACGATGCGGCAACGCAGCTTAAGAACCTGGTTGGGGAAAGCCATGTAGTTGAAGGCTCCATCTTCGAATATCCGGTAGCCGGGAAAGTCGATCTCGCCTTGATCAAAGGCGTACTGATCCATATCAATCCGGACATGTTGGATAGCGTTTACGAAAAACTGTATCAGGCATCCAATCGGCTGATCTTGATAGCCGAATATTACAATCCGACACCGGTAGCGATTCCCTATCGGGGGCATGCGGATCGTTTGTTCAAAAGGGATTTTGCCGGTGAAATGCTGGATAAATACCCTGACTTGAAGCTGGTGGATTACGGCTTTTGCTATCGCCGCGATCCGGCTTTTGTCGGGGATGACGGTACTTGGTTTCTAATGCAGAAGGCTTAGATTTAAGTATGGAGATTGTCTTCCGTGTCGATGCTTCCGTTCAGATCGGTACCGGGCACTTCATGCGTTGCTTGACGTTGGCGGATGAATTAATCCAGCGCGGAGCGCAGATTCGTTTTGTCAGCCGTTATCTGCCGGAATATTTGGCTAATCTGTTGGAAGCAAAGGGCTATGAGTTGGCTCGGCTCGATAGCGCTGAAGATGATGCGGACTTAGATGAACTGTCTCATGCGCGCTGGCTGGGTTGCAGTCAGGCGCAGGATGCCAAGGCTTGTATTACGGCATTGTCCGATAGGGCTTGGGATTGGCTTATCGTAGATCACTATGCCCTGGATTCCCGCTGGGAGTCCAGGCTTCGGCAATCCGCCCGGAAAATCCTGGCGATTGACGACATTGCCGATCGTCAGCATGACTGCGACATACTGCTCGACCAGAACTTCTATGCGGATATGAACTCTCGGTATGCGGGCAAAGCGCCCGATCATTGCCGACTGATGCTTGGCCCCCGTTACGCATTGCTGCGTGAAGAGTTCCGGCAACTCCGCGAACAGGTCGCGCCCCGCAAAAGCGCGGTTCAACGCATCCTGGTCTTTTTCGGCGGTGTGGATGCGGATAACTATACCGGCCGAGCCATTCAGGCGCTGATTGATATGGGCGTTGCGGATATGCACGTGGATGTAGTCATCGGTGCGCAGCACCCCTGCCGTGAAGCAATCGAGGCTATCTGTCTTCGCGATCATTTTATTGTGTGTCATGTGCAAACGAACCGGATGGCTGAGTTGATGGCGGCCGCTGACTTGTCGATTGGCGCAGGCGGCGGCGCAACGTGGGAGCGTTGCTGCCTCGGCTTGCCGACGATAGCCATCGGAACGGCTGAAAATCAGCGTCGGCAGGTTGCCGATGCCGCGGCAGAAGGATGGGTGTACGCCCCTGATTTAAAAAATGATCTTGTCATCGGTCATCATATTAGCGCCTTGATCGAAAATAGCTGCCTGAGGCGACTGATCTCGCGTAATGCTATGCAGGCCGTGGATGGTAGGGGCATGTTGCGTGTCGTTGCCGGTATGGGTTGTGGCGGCATTGTGATGCGGACTGCAATGGCGGACGATTCGGAGCGCTTGTTTGCTTGGCGCAATGATTCGGCGATCAGGGCGGTTTCACGGAATTCCGATTTCATCAACTGGGAAGATCACAGCTGCTGGTTTGCATCGCTGTTGAACGATCCGAACAGGGTGCTGCTCATCGGTCAACGTGACGGCGTTCCGATTGGCGTTGTGCGCTTCGATATTCAGAACCATCAGGCGGAGGTCTCCATTTATTTGGTGCCCGGCATCACCGGTTGCGGACGCGACCTGTTGCGCAGTGCGGAGATATGGTTCGCCCAAAATCGCCGGGACATAAATGTCCTCCGTGCCGACGTGCTTGGCGGTAACGAACGTTCACATCAACTGTTCCTATCCTCCGGGTATGAGGTTGAGTCCACTTCCTATTTTAAGAAGCTTCAATAGCATGAATAATGTAGTCAAGATTGCCGGGAGATCAATCGGGCGGGGCCATGCTCCCTTTATCATCGCCGAGATGTCGGGCAACCATAACCAATCGCTTGAACGAGCGCTGGAGATCGTGGACGCGGCCGCCCAAACCGGCGCGCATGCGCTGAAAATCCAGACTTACACACCGGACACGATGACGCTGGATCTGGACGAGCGCGAGTTTTATATCAGCGATGCCAAGAGTCTGTGGGCGGGCTCGTCTTTATACAAGCTCTATGGTGAAGCCTACACGCCGTGGGAGTGGCATAAACCCATTTTCGACAGGGCGCGTGAGCGGGGAATTATTGCGTTCAGTACGCCGTTCGACGACACGGCGGTGGCTTTTCTCGAAAGCCTGGATGCGCCGTGTTACAAAATCGCCTCTTTCGAAAACACCGATCTGCCGTTGATCCGCCGCGCGGCGGCTACCGGAAAACCGCTGATCATTTCAACCGGCATGGCGACCGTCGCCGAACTCGATGAAACGGTGCGCGCGGCACGGGGCGCCGGCTGCAAGGACTTGGTCCTGCTTAAATGCACCAGCACTTATCCTGCCACGCCCGAAAATACCAATATCTTGACCATTCCCCATATGCGCGAGCTGTTCGGTTGCGAAGTGGGGCTGTCCGATCATACGATGGGGATTGGCGTGTCGGTGGCTAGTGTCGCGGTGGGCGCGACCGTCATTGAAAAGCACTTTACCCTCAACCGTGCCGAGGGCGGCGTGGATAGCGCTTTTTCGATGGAACCCGATGAGATGGCGCAGTTGGTGTTGGAAACCGAACGTGCCTGGCAGGCGCTGGGGCAAGTGAGTTACGGCCCGACTGAGGCCGAGCGGAAATCTCTCCAGTTCCGCCGCTCACTCTATATTGTGCAAGATCTGAAGGCCGGCGATAGGTTGACGCGCGACAATGTGCGCGCAATCCGGCCGGGCTTGGGCTTGCCGACCAAGTACCTGGAACAACTGCTCGGCAAGTCAGTGAAGCACGCTGTAAAAAAGGGAACGGCGCTGGGATGGGAGCTGATTAAATGAGTGCGGCAAGCACGGATTCAACGTCTTTGCGGGTCCTGATCGTAGGCTGCGGCAACATCGCCGGCGGCTTTGATTTAGGACGCCCGGCGGGATATTTGCCGTATACCCATGCGGGCGCATACAGCCGCGATGGACGATTTGATTTGCTTGCCTGCGTTGAACCGGATGATAAGCGGCGGAGCGAATTCATGGCCGCTTGGGGCGTGCCTGCCGGTTTTCGCTTGATTGAGGAGGCATTAGGCTCTGACAATCAGTTTGATGTGATCAGCATCTGTTCGCCGACGGATTGTCATGCCCATGATTTGGCTTTGGCTTTGCGTTTCCGGCCCAAGCTGATTTTTTGCGAAAAACCGCTGACAACATCGGTCGTAGAAACCCAAAGGCTGGTCGCGGAATGTGCCAGAATGAATATTCTGCTGGCGGTAAACTATACGCGCCGCTGGGATGCCGAGGTTTTAAAGCTTCAAGCGGATATGCAAGCGGGTCGATGGGGGCTGTTGCGGACAGTCGTTGGTTATTACAATAAGGGTATTTTAAACAACGGCTCGCATATGGTGGATCTTTTGCACTTGTTGGTTGGTCCGATGGCTATTGTTAAAGTCGGCAAACCCATCGATGATTTTTTTGCCAATGATCCAACCGTGCCGGTTTGGTTGGAAGGGCCTCAAGGCATACCCGTGCTGCTTGCTTGCGGCCACGCTGAGGATTATGCCGTCTTTGAACTTCAGCTGGTCTTTGCTCAGGGCATGTTGACCATGGAAGAGGGGGGACTGTTCTGGCGCGAGCGCCGTACTTTGGATAGCAAGGCATTCAAAGGTTATCGTATGCTTGACGCGGGGGTTCGCCGAGATGGGCAATATCCAGGCGCTATGCTCAACGCGGTCGATAATATTTACCGTGCCGTTAAACAAGACGATTCGCTGGCCTGCACGGGTGAATCGGCACTGGCCGCACAATGTGTCTGCGAGCAAATCAAGCTGAATGCCAGACAAAATGTACAAGAGCTATAACAGGAAAGGACGACCCATATGAGTAATTCGAAACTCGCGCTGTTTGGCGGCCCTAAAACCATCCAAACCACTTTCAAACGCTACAACCCAATCGGTGCTGAGGAAGTTGAAGCGGCTAGACAGGTCATCGAAAGCGGAGTGTTATCCCAGTTCCTGGGTTGCTGGAGTCCGGATTTCTATGGCGGTCCCAAGGTGCAAGCGTTTGAGCGCCAGTGCGAAGCTTACTTTGGTGTCAAACACGCAGTCACAGTCAATTCTTGGACTTCGGGCTTGATTGCGGCTGTCGGTGCGATTGGCATAGAGCCCGGCGATGAGGTTATTGTCACGCCTTGGACGATGTGCGCCAGCGCAACGGCTATTTTGCACTGGAACGCCATTCCGGTGTTCGCCGACATCGAGCCGGATACGTTTAATCTTGATCCGGCTTCGGTGGAAGCTAATATTACGCCCTATACTAAGGCGATCATGGCAGTAGATACTTTTGGTCATTCTGCCGACATGGATGCATTGATGGCGATTGCCGAGCGTCACGGACTCAAAGTCATAACCGATTCGGCTCAAGCTCCCGGCACTTATTACAAGGGCAAAGTGACAGGCACGCTGGCTCATGTGGGGGGGTATAGCCTGAATTATCACAAACATATTCATACAGGCGAGGGGGGAATTCTCGTTACCAATGACGATGAGTATGCCGATCGGCTACGCTTGATTCGTAACCATGCAGAAGCGGTTGTGGGCAACAAGGGGAACACCGACTTATGTAATATGGTGGGCCATAATTTTAGGCTCGGGGAAATTGAGTGCGCTATAGGTATCGAACAGCTGAACAAGTTGGACGGTTTTGTTGCCAGTCGCCAACGCGCAGCCGAACGCCTCAGTCAAGAACTGCGCGGGTTGCCGGGTCTGCGCACGCCAATTGTTAAAGAGGGATGTACGCATGCCTATTACGTTTATCCGATGGTGTTGGATGTTGAGCAGCTTGGTGTATCGCGCGCCCGCATTATTGAAGTTCTTGAGGCTGAAGGGATAAAAGGTTTGGCGGGCGGCTATACCAATATCCATCTGTTGCCCATGTATCAGCAAAAAATAGCGTATGGCTCAAAAGGATTTCCCTGGACGTCTGATATTTGTCGGCGTGACGTGAGTTATCAGAAAGGTATTTGTCCGGTGGCGGAGGAGCTGCACGCGTTTACCTATTTGGGCTTTGCCATGTGTATGCATGAGCTGGCGGATGGCGATGTGGATTTAATTGGGCAAGCGTTTCGGAAGGTGTGGGATCAAATGGGTAGCCTAAAATGATTTATGAACTTAGCAAAGATTATTTCGTTCGGTCTCTTACAGAAGCTGATCTGGATGGAGCTTACCCCAGTTGGTTTGAAGATCAAGAGGTTTGTCGATATAACTCTCATGGGAAATTTTTTAAGACGAGAAGCTACTTTAAGGGGTATGTGGATGCATTAAATCGGGATGATCGCGTCGTTTGGGCGATTTGCCATGTTGATGACGGTCATATCGGCAATATAAGTTTGCAAGACATCTCGACAATCAACCGCACTGCGGAATTTGCAATATTATTAGGCGATAAACGGCATTGGGGGAAAGGGGTTGGATTACTGGCGGGCAGAAGATTGTTAGATCACGGGTTTAATAAGCTGAATCTGGAACGCATATATTGCGGAACAGCGGCAACCAATGACGGAATGAAAAAACTTGCTAAAGCGATGGGCATGATTCTTGAGGGTACTCGACGCCAACATTTTTTTCTTGAAGGTTGCAGGGTTGATATGCTTGAATACGGCATTTTACGGGCTGAATTTAAAAGGGTATGAACTCGTGATTGCGGTGGTTTGTCACGATGCGGGGGGGGCTGAGGTTCTCAGTAGCTATGTACGGGAGTCAGGTCTGGAGTGCCTTTATGTATTGGAAGGCCCGGCACGCAAGATCTTTGAGCGTAAGTTGGGTTCCATTGCAACAACACCTCTCGGTGATGCGGTTCGTCAATCGGCATCGATTCTTTGCGGTACCAGCTGGCAGTCAGATATTGAGATTAACGCGATAAAATTGGCGCGATCATTGGGCAAGCATTCTATTGCATTCCTTGATCATTGGGTTAACTACCGTGAGCGATTTACCCGAGCAGGTATAACCTTGTTACCGGATGAAATCTGGGTTGGGGATCGGATAGCTGAGTCAATGGCAAAAGAGGTTTTTCCGGGGCTTCCGGTTACATGGGTGGATAACCCATATTTACAGGATATTCGGCGGGAAATGGCGGCAATCGAAACGCGCAATTCGCATCAACAGGATTCGATTACTATTCTCTATGTCTGCGAACCCGTCAGTGAGCATGCGCTGTTGCAACATGGTAATGCGCATTTTTTGGGTTATGTGGAGGACGAGGCGTTACGTTATTTTCTTTCGAACTGTTCGGTTTTAGGTAAACCGATTAAGCGTATCTTGATTCGGCCACATCCCTCGGAGCGGGCGGAAAAATATAGCTGGGTTCAGCGTGAGTTTGAGTGGCCTATTGCAATGGGCGGGGTAGATACGCTGCTGGAAGAAATTGTCGGCAGCGATGTGGTGGTTGGTTGTGAGTCTATGGCGATGGTGGTCGGCTTGTGCGCCGGTAAGAGCGTAATTAGTTGTATTCCGCCTGGCGGTAGAGCCTGCGTCTTACCGCATCCCGAGATAACCAGTCTTCAGGACGTGTTGGCGATGAAAAAATAAATTCTAGCAAGTAGGTCTAACAATGTTGAAAAAATAAATTAAAGTAATTTATCAATATGTCGATAACTATTATGAGATTACAACGGCAGCTTTTTAGAACTGCATTATTGGGTATTTTAAGGGGATAAGATCATGGCTATGACAATTAACACAAACATAGGTGCACTTAGTGCTCAAGGCCATTTACAAAAAACCAGTGGCATGTTATCGACTTCGATGGAGCGTTTATCGTCCGGTTTGCGAATTAATTCGTCAAAAGACGATGCTGCGGGTATGGCGATTGCCAACAAAATGACTTCGCAGATACGTGGCATGACGGTTGCCACGAGAAATGCTAATGACGGTATTTCCTTGGCGCAAACCGCCGATTCGGCGTTGGGGACTATGACTGATACTATGCAGCGGATGCGTGATTTAGCCGTACAATCAGCTAACGATGCTGGCGTAACATCAAAGGATAGGGAAAAGCTCCAGACCGAGTTTCAACAATTAAACGATGAGTTGACGCGGATTGTTAAGAATACCGAGTTTAACGGTAAGAAGATTATCAATGGTTCATTGTCGGGTGGATTAGTTATTCAGGTAGGTGCTGGTACTGCTGCCGACAACCATATATCTGTTGATATTGCCAATGCATCTGGGACTATCGCTAGCGTTACTGCTGCCAGTATAGGTAGTAATGCGACGGTGGGCGGTGCTTCGGCAGCGATTGATGCCCTGGATGCAGCCATTGCTTCTATCGATACCGCAAGAGCATCATTGGGCGCGGTGCAAAATCGGTTCACTACGACTATTGGTAACTTATCGTCTTCTATCGAAAATCAATCGGCTGCCCGTTCACGGATTACCGATACTGATTTTGCCCAAGAAACTGCCAGTTTGAGTCGTAATCAGATATTGCAACAAGCGGGTACGGCAATGTTGGCGCAGGCCAATCAGTCTGGGCAATCGGTACTTAGTTTACTTAGATAGCCTTTTTAGACAGAACAGGGGAGGCTTTGCCTCCCTTTTGAGCATACAGCATATAGAGTAGGTTGGTGTCATGAACAGTGAAATTACTAATGTATCTAAGCTCTCTCCCTTAACCATTCTTAGTAATAAGCAAAGTGACTTAAAAGAGGCTTCTATCGCTACGGTGCAACAGCCGATAGGGGGGGCTAAAGATGGTTTAAAAGAGCAAGCTGCCGATTTAAAACTCGATGCCCAAGCCCAAGAGGCGTCTTTGGCAGCGGTGAAAGAAGCGGCGGCGAAGGGGAACGCAATTTTTCAGGAAACTAATCGCGACTTGGAGTTCCATGTTGACGATTCGACTAAAAAAGTCGTAGTAAAGATTATTGATAGCAAGAGCGGTGATGTGGTGCAGCAAATTCCTACTGAGGATATGATGACATACATCAAAAGGATGCAAGAGCTTGATGGTGGGCAGGGAGCCATGCTTCAAGATAGGGCGTAATGTGTTAAGCACTTAAAGGATAGGGGAAGGTCATGGCCATTACATCGTCGACCGGAATTGGCAGTGGTATGGATATCAACGGCATTGTTAAGCAGTTGGTTGCTGCTGAAGGCCAAGCGCAGTTTAATTCGATTTCGCGGCAACAAACTACGGCGAATGCGCAGTTGAGTGGCCTAGGTAGTCTCAAGAGTGCATTGTCGACATTTCAGACTGCTGTGCGAAAAATTAATGATGTAAACCTGTTTCAAACTTATGCGGCTACATCCAGCAATGAAGCTGTTTTAAAAGTCACAGCGGGCACTGGTTCGGTAGCAGGTTCGCATACCTTGCAAGTGACGAACTTGGCTACGACTCAAAGATCTATAGCGGCAGCTGAGTTTTCCGGAGCTACTGAGGTTGTAGGCACCGGTACTATGACGTTTTCGGTGGGCGCTAAAACGCCTTTTTCGGTAGATATTGATGCTACCAATAATACCTTGGCCGGTATTCGGGATGCCATTAACGGTTCGGCAGACAATAATGGCGTAGTCGCTAGTATTATCAGCGTGAACAATGCAACCAATACCGGTACGGTATCGAAATTGGTATTGACTGCCAAAGACACAGGGTTGGCTAATGGGTTTACCGTGGGAGTGGTCGGTGACGCAGGATTGAGTCGGCTCGATACTTCTACGCCGGCAAACTATACGGGGGGGGCGGCAATAGATGCCAATATCCTGATTGATGGGCAGAGCGCCACCCGTAGCAGCAATGTCATTACAGATGTGTTGCAAGGCGTGACTCTGAATTTACAATCGGCAGCGGTGGGCACGGATGTAACGCTGGATATTAAGTTGGATAATGAGGCGATTAAGAAAACTATTGGCGATTTTGTATCAGCTTATAATACGATGGCTAGCGCGACTGACAGCCTAGGCAAGTTTGCCGGTACTGATGGAGGGAAGAACGGTGCGCTGTTGGGTGATTCGACACTGCGTCTTATAAGACATGATTTGCGTCAGTTGACCAGCAGTCCTGTAAGTTCAGGCAGTAGTAGTTTTAATACCTTGAAAACCATCGGTATTGATATAGATAAAAATGGTGTGATGACGATGGATAGCACCAAGCTCGATGCAGCCTTGTCTAGCAATTTATCAGCGGTAAGTGATTTATTTTTATCCACTAATGGGGTGGGTAGTCGGTTGAATGCTAAGGTGGGGACGTATTTGCAATCTGGCGGTCCTTTGGATACCCGTCAAACCTCGTTGAATAAGCAGTTAAAAGGCTACAGTGATCAACATGATCGCGTCCAGCTCCGTTTGGATAATATGCAGTCAGTTTTATTAAAGCAGTTTGTTGCTATGGATAAGGCTGTGGGCCAGTTTCAAATAACAGGCTCGTTTTTGACTGATCAACTTTCAAGAATGTAGGGGAATGATAGATGACATCCGTGGCGTATAGAAAAAATGTGAATAAATATGCGGCTGTTCACACCGAATCAGTGATGGATGATGCCTCGCCGCATAAATTAATACAGATGCTAATGAGTGGCTTTTTAATGCGAGTCAATGCGGCAAAAGGCGGTATAGAGCAGGGCGATTTTCAGGAAAAAAGCATACATATTTCTAAGGCATCTTCTATCGTAGGTGGTCTGATAGATGGAATTGACACTGAAAAAGGCGGTGATATAGCGAGAAATTTATTGAGCTTGTATGAATACATTGATGCTAGGTTGTTTGATGCCAGTGCTCAAAACAGTATTGAAATACTGGATGAGGTGCAGTTACTGATGCGGGAAATTCAGCAAGCCTGGAATGCTATTCCTGAGGCTTACCGGTAATAGACTTATGGTTGTTGCTTCTGAATTAGTGGTGCGGCTTGAGAATTTTGTCGAGCTTATTGCGATTGCTATTGAGTCAGAGGATTGGGAGGGCTTGAATAGCTTGTTGGTTGATCGAAGGGCAGTGTTAGAGCAGCTATGTACATTATCGTTGTCGCCTTTTGAGCGTAAGGCAGCTGTAGCTATGATGGTTCAGATGCAAACGACAGACAGGCAATTTGAGGCGGTGGTACAAAGCCAAAAAGACGCGCTACAAAAGCAAGCGTCCTCGCTTGCACATGACAGAAAAGTCATTCAGGCCTATCAAGCCTAATTGGCGTCATTCATTCTCCTTGCTCTAATCGGTAACACTATAGGGATAACGTCCTGTAAAATGTGAATTAAAAGCTAACTCTTAAATGATTCAAAAAAAACATGACGGCGGTCAGCTTGCCGGATACATGCCCCCCATCAAACCGCTGTATGCTTAACGCCTATCGGTTTACTTGTACGCTACCTAAAAATTTAATATGAATATTATTACCACATTGAAATCAATGTGTTAAATTTAAGCCTTGGTTTTTAGCTAGTTTTATAGTTGATGAGGTATTGGTCCTTACCGCCTATCAGTTTCTCATAACCTCACAAAATGTCGGCAAGGGCAGGTCATTTTGCAGACATCGCATGAGGCGGCGCAATCCGCGCTTAAACAAAGAAACTAAACTGCGGTAGAGTTTTTTAACACTCCCAATGTTCAGCGTTGGTCTGCTCTTGCGTTTTTTTCAAGTGGCGTGGGATGATTCAGTAGCTCAGTACGCCCCACACAAACA
>Ga0207975_100154_pt1 | contig 54979 bp, 52 predicted proteins | sample LakWasMe91_HOW11_2_FD_183913 | JGI IMG/M metagenome (GOLD analysis project Ga0207975, IMG submission 183913) | Freshwater sediment methanotrophic microbial communities from Lake Washington under simulated oxygen tension - Sediment Metagenome... | ecosystem: Environmental > Aquatic > Freshwater >...
CATGGATATTGGTTTGTTTAGCGACTTCAAGATACTGAATTTCAGTATCTTGACCAATGTCTAATCCATTTATTTTACTTCAAATAATTACACCCAACGGGTTAAATTAAATCTGTTGCACTGTAATTTATTAAGGCAAAAATATTAAAAAGACACTATATATTGTCACTTTGACTATATTTAATATTGGGATTAGCTCTTTTTTTAAACTGAATTTTTTGAAAACACCTGTTTCATTTTAAAGCATGCAGATTTTTATTGAAAAATCAATTGAGTTTTTTGGGTCAAAAAGAAATATCATTTGATGCTTTTTAGAAGAATTCGGTTTCCATTACGGTTATATATCCACGGATAAAAAATGTTATTGTGAGTAAAATTTTTGCAAGAAAATAGTAAGTAGTAGGGGACTATTTTGTGTTTTTAGCCCTGTTTATTATGATGTCTCTTTTATATGATATGATTTTCAGGAAAATGTAATTAATGTTAGTGATTACACTTATTTAATTTTATGTAACGTAGTGTAAAGCATGTGTAACATGTAAGCGATTCTTATCCAGTTTTAACAAATATATTTGAATCATTATTTTTTTGAAAAAAAAGAGTCTTTTAAATTTCTGAAAGTTTAACTTTTTAAAAGTACCAGTATGGATAAAAAGATTCTGCAGACAACTGAAGGCGTAGCCAAAATAAAATATACACCTAAGATTCAAATTTATACGATGAAAAATAAAATTAGTATCATTTTTACCTGCCTGATTTTAATTATGCAAACGGCAGCATTTTCTCAAAAAACAACAGCTACAAATCCCGTGATTTATGCAGATGTACCTGATTTATCTATCATTAGAGTTGGTAATACATACTACATGAGCAGTACTACAATGCACATGAATCCGGGTATTCCTATTATGAAATCGACCGACTTAGTAAATTGGAAACTTATTAATTATGCTTATCAAACATTAGAGGATAATGATGATAAACTGAATTTGGATAATGGTAAAAATGATTATGGCAGAGGTTCATGGGCCAGCAGTCTGCGCTATCATAATGGTACTTATTATGTCAGTACTTTTTCTGGGACAACTGGTAAAACGTATATTTTTTCCACAAAAAATTTAGAAAAAGGTCCTTGGAAAAAAAATGTATTAAATGCTTCTTACCATGACCATTCGATTTTTTTTGATGATGATGGCAAAGTGTATATGATTTGGGGAGCAGGAAAATTGGAGATTATAGAATTGAACAGTGACCTTTCTGCAGTTAAGGAAGAAACCAAAAAGGTCTTAATTGAAAATGCAAGTGCTCCAGCCGGAAGCAATATCATGCTTAATTCGGAAGGTTCTCAACTTTTTAAGGTGAAAGGAAAATATTATTTGTTTAATATCGCCTGGCCTAAAGGAGGAATGCGTACCGTAGTTATGCATCGAGCTGATAAAATTACAGGGCCTTGGGAAGGAAAAATTGGTTTGCAGGATTTAGGCGTGGCACAAGGCGGACTTATCGACACTCCTGATGGAAAATGGTTTTCTTATTTATTTAGAGATGCAGGAGGCGTAGGCCGTATTCCCTATTTGGTTCCTGTTAAATGGGAAGATGGATGGCCTGTATTAGGAGAAAACGAAAAAGTGCCGGAAACTTTAGATTTACCAGCAAACAAAAGCCTGATTCCGGGTATTGTAAATTCTGATGATTTTACGCGTAAAAATGGAGAAAGTGATTTACCATTAGTGTGGCAGTGGAATCACAATCCGGACAACAAACTTTGGTCTGTCAAAGAAAGAAAAGGCTATTTGAGATTAAAAACAGGCCGAATTGACAACAGCTTTCTTCAAGCTAAAAATACTTTGACACAAAGAACTTTTGGCCCCGAATGTTCAGGAACAACTTTAATTGAGGTCTCTAATATGAAAGACGGCGATTTTGCAGGACTTTCTTTATTGCAAAAAGATTTCGGACTGGTAGCTGTAAAAGCTGAAAACGGTTCTAAAAAAATCGTAATGATTGATATTTCCAAAGAAATTGAAAGTGTCCCTTTAAATCAGGACAAAGTATATTTTAAAGCCGAATGTAATTTCAAAGATAAAGCTGATACAGGAAGATTTTTCTACAGTCTGGATGGAAAAAAATGGATTAGTATCGGGAATGCGATAAAACTGCCATACACACTTCCGCATTTTATGGGATACCGTTTTGGACTTTTCAATTATGCAACCAAAGATACTGGTGGTTTTGTGGATTTTGATTATTTCCATATCAGTGATAAAATTTCAAAAACGAATTAGTTTTTTTTTTGCAACAAGCTTAGCTATTAAATTATAATATAAAAAAGCATGAAAATTAATTGTCTCATCATCATAAGTTTATTTTCAATATTCAGCATAAATGCGCAAAAATATCCTTACCAGAATCCTTCTCTTAGTTCAGAAGAAAGAGCTAAGGATTTAATTTTAAGATTGACACTTGAAGAAAAAGCTGCATTAATGTGCGACCAGTCTGATGCTGTGCCAAGGCTTGGAATTAAAAAATTCAACTGGTGGAGTGAAGCTTTGCATGGCTATGCAAATAATGATAATGTAACTGTTTTTCCAGAACCTATCGGTATGGCAGCTTCATTTGATGATCAGTTTGTTTATCGTGTTTTTGATGCCGTATCTGATGAAGCCAGAGCAAAATACAATCAGTGGATTAAAAACGGAAATGAAAACAAACGGTTTTTAAGTCTCTCAGTATGGACTCCAAACGTAAATATTTTTAGAGACCCGCGCTGGGGACGTGGTCAGGAAACTTATGGAGAGGATCCTTATCTTACTTCTCGAATGGGTATTTCTGTTGTGAAGGGACTGCAGGGACCGGCAGATTCTAAATACCGTAAACTTTTGGCCTGCGCAAAGCACTTTGCTGTTCATTCCGGCCCAGAATGGAGCAGACACGAATTAAATCTTAATAATGTAGATCCTAGAGAATTGTATGAAACCTACCTGCCAGCATTTAAAGCATTGGTACAGAACGCAGATGTAAGGGAAGTAATGTGTGCCTATCAGCGTCTGGACGATGAGCCTTGCTGTAGCAATACCCGTCTTTTGCAGCGTATTCTTCGCGATGAGTGGGGATATAAATATATGGTAGTTTCAGATTGCGGAGCTGTTACTGATTTTTATACTACTCATAAAGTTTCATCAGATGCGGTACATGCTGCTTCCAAAGCTGTACTTGCAGGAACTGATGTAGAATGTGTTTGGGAAAAGTACCCATTCAAAAACCTGCCTGAAGCTGTTGCTAAAGATTTAATAAAAGAATCCGATATTAACAAAAGTCTGCTTCGTGTTTTAGTGGGGCGTTTTGATTTAGGTGAAATGGATGATGATGCCATTGTTCCTTGGACAAAGATTCCTGCTTCGGTTCTTAACAATAAGGAACATCAGCAGTTGGCACTTGAAATGGCTCAAAAAACAATGACGCTTCTGCAGAATAAAAACAATGTTCTTCCTTTAAACAAAACAGCAGGTAAGATTGCAGTTATTGGTCCAAACGCTGATAATGAACCTGTGTTATGGGGAAATTATAATGGTACCCCCGTTAGAACAATTACGATAAAAGATGGAATTGAATCCAAAATAGGAGTTAATAAAATCTTTTATGATAAAGCCTGTGATTTGGTAGAAGATAAAGTAACCCAGACTTATTTTGACCAAATTTCATTTGAAGGTAAAAAAGGAATGAAAGCTACTTATTGGAACAATCCAAACAGAGAGGGCGCCAGTGTAATCTCTCAGCAAATAGTTAATCCTATAAAAATGACTACCGCGGGTCAGCATGAGTTTGCTTCTGGAGTTAAGCTGGAAGGATTTTCTGCAAAGTATGAAACAGAATATACAGCGAAACAAAACGATACACTTGTTTTTAAAACGGGTATTACCGGTGTTTTTGAATTATTAGTGAACGGAAAATCAATTTCAAAAGCCAATAATTGGCGGACTGTTCCTTCTAATATTCCATTTGTTGTAGAGGCTGGGAAAAAATATAAAATTGAAATTCTTTATGCTCAGTCAAACAATTGGCAAGCCAATCTTGAATTCGATTTTGGAAAAGGTTTTGATGTAGATTTTAGCAAATTGGTTCAAAAATTAAAAGGTATTGATACGGTAGTTTTTGTAGGCGGACTTTCGACTTTGCTTGAAGGTGAAGAAATGCCTGTTTCTTATCCGGGTTTTAAAGATGGTGACCGTACAAATATTGAACTTCCGTCTGTTCAGAGAAAATGTTTGAAAGAACTCAAAGATGCTGGCAAAAAAGTAGTTTTTGTAAACTGTTCCGGTTCTGCTATTGCTTTAGCGCCTGAGACTTTGAGCTGTGATGCTATTTTACAGGCATGGTATCCTGGTGAATCTGGCGGTCAGGCTGTTGCCGATGTACTTTTTGGGAATTATAATCCTGCTGGAAAACTGCCGGTTTCATTTTATAAAAATTCAGAGATACTAGGTGATTTTGAAAATTATTCAATGAAGAACCGTACTTACAGATATACAACAGATGTTTTATTTCCTTTTGGTTTTGGCTTAAGTTACTCTGAATTTAATATTGGCTCAGGCACATTAAGCAAGACAAATATAAAACCGACTGAAAACACGCAGTTAAGTTTTCCAATACAAAATATCAGTAAACGTGATGGAACTGAAATTGTTCAGGTGTATGTCCGAAAATTAAATGATACCAACGGTCCTTTAAAAACATTAAAAGCTTTTAAAAGAGTCAATTTAAAAGCGGGCGAAAAACAAAATGTTACTATCGATTTACCGGCTTCTTCATTTGAGTTTTATGATACTAAAATTAATAAAATGAATGTGGCATCAGGTGAATATGAAGTTTATTATGGCAATAGTTCGGATGTCAAAGATTTAAAGATGACTACCGTTTTCATTAAATAAAACAGTTTAAAAAAAAATGAATTTTAAAAAGAAGTGCCTTTTCGTATTCTGTAGTATTTCCATGTTGGGATTTGGTCAGAATCCTATCGTACAAACCAGCTATACCGCCGATCCCGCACCAATGGTGTATAATGGCAAAGTGTATTTATATACTTCCCATGATGAAGATGAATCGACTTGGTTTACGATGAATGACTGGAAGTTATACACCACCGAAGACATGGTAAACTGGACAGATCATGGGGCAGTGCTGTCCTACAAAGATTTTGGCTGGGCAAAGATGAATGCCTGGGCAATTCAGTGTATAGAAAGAGAAGGCAAGTTTTATATATATGCGCCAATAACCGATCGTCAGGGTAAAAACGGTATTGGAGTAGCAGTGTCAAATAGCCCTTACGGACCTTTTACAGATCCGTTAGGAAAACCATTAATTCAAAACAGCAATGCCGATATCGATCCAACGGTTTTTATTGATGATGATGGACAGGCCTATCTATTATGGGGAAATCCTGTATGCTATTATGTGAAATTGAACGAAGACATGGTCTCTTATAATGACGAAATAAAAACATTTCCAAACACCATTGAAGCATTTGGAAAACGTATAGGGAAAGAAGATCCTCGCAGGCCTACAACTTATGAAGAAGGGCCATGGCTTTATAAAAGAAACAAATTGTATTATTTATTTTTTGCTGCAGGTCCTATTTCAGAACATATTGGTTATTCGACAAGCAAAACACCGATTGGTCCGTGGAAATATCAGGGGGTTGTAATGCCTACTCAGGGAGGAAGTTTTACAAACCATCCCGGTGTTATTGATTTTAAAGGCAAGTCGTATTTTTTCTATCATAATGGTGCATTGCCAGGTGGAGGAGGTTTTACAAGATCAGTATGTGTAGAAGAAGCTGTTTTTAATCCGGATGGCACCATTAAACAGATGAATATGACCGAAGGAATAAAAAAAGGAATAGCCACTGTCAATCCTTACGTTAAGTCAGAAGCAGAAACTATGGCTTGGTCAAAAGATGTAAAAGCTATGCAGAATAATGAAGTAGGTGTTTTTATAACCGCCATGAAAAATGATGCTTTTACAAAAGTCAAAGATGTCGATTTCCGAAAAGATGGAGCTTCAAAATTTACAGCAAGGCTGGGTACAACCCACAACAGTGATGTATCTATGGAAGTAAGGTTAGACGGTGTGGATGGTGAATTAATTGGAACTATAAAAGTCCCAATGACAGGAGGAAACGATAGATGGGCATTAGTGACTACAGACATTCAGAAAGTCACAGGAATACATGATGTTTATTTTGTGTTTAAAGGAAAAGCTTCCAGCAAAATCATGTTTTTTGATTATTGGATGTTTTCAAAATAACAACAAACAATTAGATGTATCAATTGATCATTATTAACAATAAAATAAATTATTATAAAATGCCAATTAACTATCAGACCATTAAGAGCTTTAAGTTTATTTTATGCTTCTGTTTATTCAGTTTTTTTGCCTTGAATGCACAATCGGTTGTGGAGAGTCCGGACGGAAAGATAAAAGTATCAGTTTCGTTAAACAATGGAAAAGCTTTTTATAGTCTTGCTTATAATGGAAAACAATTTTTGGAAAACTCACCGCTTGGTTTAAAAACGAATATTGGTGATTTTAGTTCAGGATTGGTTTTAGAAGCCAATGTGAATAAAAATAAAATTGATGAAACGTATGAGTTAGCCAATATAAAACAAAGCAAAGTGCATTATGAAGCCAACGAGGCAGTGTTTTCTTTTACCAAAGAAGGCAAAAATGCTATTGATGTAATTTTCAGAGTAAGCAATAATAATGCGGCCTTCAAGTATAAAGTGTATCAGCAGAAAGAATCACGCTCCTGTGCGGTTCAGGAAGAAACTTCGGGTTTTTTATTACCTGAGGGGACAACTACTTTTTTGTGTCCGCAGAGTAAACCAATGGTTGGATACGCCAGAACAATGCCAAGTTATGAAACGTCTTACACTCTCGATGCTCCAACAGGGAAAAATGGTTCTGGAGACGGTTATACTTTTCCGTGTCTTTTTAAAGTAAAAAACAATGGATGGGTATTAATTTCTGAAACGGGTGTTGACAGTTATTATTGTGGAAGCAGGCTTATTGGAAATGATAATGGTTTATATACAATAGGATTTCCAATGGCGGGAGAAAATAACGGCAATGGAACAACAGCACCAGGTATTGCACTGCCGGGTGAAACGCCTTGGAGAACAATAACTGTAGGCGAAACATTAGCTCCAATAGTAGAAACCACCATTCCGTTTGATTTGGTTAAACCAAAATACGAAGCTTCAAAAAAATACCAATACACCAAAGGTACTTGGAGCTGGATCATGAAAATGGATAAGAATACGACTTTTCCAGTTCAAAAACAGTATATCGATTTTAGTAACGCAATGGGATATGAAACCATTTTGGTAGATGCGCTTTGGGACACGCAGATTGGTAAAGATAAAATTGCTGAACTGGCAAAATATGGTGCTGATAAAGGAGTAGGACTTTATTTGTGGTACAACTCTAACGGGTATTGGAATGATGCTCCACAAGGTCCACGCGGAATTATGGACAACACAATCATTCGCCGTAAGGAAATGGCATGGATGAAAAGTATTGGCGTTAAAGGAATCAAAGTTGATTTTTTTGGAGGTGATAAACAGGTTACGATGAAGTTGTATGAAGATATTTTAGCTGATGCAAATGATTTTGGCATCATGGTAATTTTTCATGGTTGTACACTGCCGAGAGGATGGGAACGAATGTATCCAAATTATGCAGCAAGTGAAGCTGTTTTGGCTAGTGAAAATCTACATTTTGGTCAGGGAAGTTGTGACAATGAAGCAAAAAATGCTTCTACACATACATTTATCAGAAATGCAGTGGGAAGCATGGATTTTGGAGGAAGTGCTTTAAACAAATTTTATAACGCTGATAATACGCCAAACAAAGGTTCAAAAAGGATGACTTCTGATGTATTTGCTTTGGCAACTGCGGTATTGTTTCAAAGCGGTGTACAGCATTTTGCATTGGCACCAAATAATTTAACTGATGCTCCCGACTGGGCAATCAACTTTATGAAAGAAGTGCCGACAACTTGGGATGAAGTTCGTTTTTTAGATGGATATCCGGGTAAGTATGTGATTCTTGCCCGCCGAAAAGGAACTAAATGGTACATAGCAGGTGTGAATGCCCAAAAAGAAATGCTGAAAATTAATTTGAAATTACCAATGATTACAGCGGGTACCGAATTGAAACTGTATAGCGATGACCATAAATTAAATGGGAAAGTAAGTACTGTAAAAATGAATAAAAACCAGCAGATTGAATTAACAATTCCTTGTAATGGAGGTATGCTGCTAGTCAATTAATGATTGGTTTTAATTGTAATTAACTAAAGTGTAATGAAGAATTTAACCTGTATTTTTAAAATTGAAATGGTGCTGGTTTTTATAATTAGCGCAGCTTCTTTTGCTCAAAATCCGCTTATCAGAGATCAGTTTACAGCCGATCCTTCTGCGAGAGTGTTTGGAGATAAAGTTTATATATTTCCGTCTCATGATATATTGGCTACTGAGGGGAAAGGCCGCAAAGACTGGTTTTGCATGGAAGATTATCATGTGTTTTCTTCGGCTGACTTAACTCATTGGACAGATCACGGAATGATAGTACAGCAAAATTCAGTTCCCTGGGTTAAATCCAATAGTTATAGCATGTGGGCACCAGATTGTATCGAAAGAAATGGTAAGTATTATTTCTATTTTCCGAGCATACCAAAGGACACCATTAATTATAAAAAAGGATTTACTGTAGGAGTTGCCATTGCCAGTAAACCTGAAGGACCTTATGTGCCGGAACCAAATCCGATAAAAGGTGTAAGCGGGATTGATCCTAATGTTTTTATTGATAAAGATGGACAGGCCTATTTGTATTGGTCTGGCGGAAATATTTATGCTGCCAAATTAAAGGAAAACATGACCGAATTAGATTCGGAGGTTAAAACACTCGTGAATCTCCCTGCGAAAGGATTAAAAGAAGGGCCGTATGTCTTTGAAAGAAACGGAATTTATTATCTGACCTATCCTCATGTCGAAAACAAAATAGAGCGTTTAGAATATGCAACTGCTGATAATCCTTTAGGTCCATTCAAAGTTGCAGGTGTTATTATGGATGAATCGCCTGCCGGATGCTGGACTAATCATCATTCGATTATAGAATTTAAAAAGCAATGGTATTTGTTTTATCACCACAACGATTTGTCACCTCAATTTGATAAAGCTAGATCAATCAGAGCTGATTATTTGAATTTCAATCCAGACGGAACTATTCAGAAAGTGATTCCGACTTTGAGAGGTGTTGGAATCACCAAAGCAAGAGATCAAATTCAAATTGACCGATATTCTGAAATAAGTGATAAAGGAGTTTCAATTTCATTTTTAGACAGTCAAAATTCCTTTCAAGGATGGAAAACTTCCTTCAATCAGTCAGGAGGATGGATACAGTACAATAATGTTGATTTTGGTCAGAAAAAATTAAAATCAGTGACTGTAAAAGCTTTTTCAGAAAAAGGCGGGGTTCTTGAGATCGCTTTGAAAGGGAAAAAACAAACGATTATCGCTAAAGTAGCTGTTCCCAAAGGCAGTAATTGGGCAGAAATAAAATCGCCTGTATTGAAAATGGAATCAGGGATGCAGAATTTGGTTGTTTTATCAAAAGATGATAATCAAATTGAAATTGATTGGATCAAATTTGAATAGCAGTACAAACTAAAGTTAGAAAAGAATAAAATTAATAAATAATTAAATAAATAGTTAGAAATGAAAAAGATACAAATCGTTTTATTTTCATCGTTAATGATGGGCTTGTTTTCCTTTACAGGTATAGGTGATAAAGATAAGCTCAAGGGTAAAACAGCAAAAAATCCACCAGTGTTTTCCAAAGTGGTTTATCAGGGTGACGATCAGTTATATAAAAAGAATCCATTAAAAGCAGGGGAGTTTTATACTCCGGTGCTGCAGGGATGTTATCCGGATCCAGCAATTACCAGAAAAGGGGATGATTATTATATGGTTTGTTCATCATTTGCAATGTTTCCTGGCGTGCCTATTTTTCATTCTAAAGATTTAGTAAATTGGACAGATTTGGGTGGGGTTTTAAATAATGTTAACGAATTTAATCCGCACGACACAGGTATCAGTGCAGGGGTTTACGCTCCGGGGATAACTTACAATCCGCACAATGATACTTTTTACATGATTGTTACAGCTTTTACTGGAAATATGGGAAATATAATAGTAAAAACCAAAGACCCGATGAAAGGCTGGGGAAGTCCAATTAAACTAGATTTTGGAGGAATTGACCCTTGTATTTTCTTTGATGATAATGGAAAAGGCTATATCGTTCACAATGATGCACCGGATAAAGGCAAAGAACTTTATATTGGACACCGCGTAATTAAAGTATGGGAATATGATACTGCAACTGACAAAGTAATTCCAGGAACAGATAAAATTATTGTTGACGGAGGAGTAGATCTTTCTAAAAAACCTATTTGGATTGAAGCGCCGCATTTATATAAAAAAGACGGTCATTATTATTTAATGTGTGCTGAAGGTGGCACAGGAGGTAATCATAGTGAGGTAATTTTCATCAGTGACAGTCCAAAAGGTCCTTTTAAGCCATCATCGAATAACCCAATTCTTACCCAAAGATATTTTCCAAAAGACAGAGCCAATAAAATTGATTGGGCAGGACATGCTGATTTAGTATTAGGACCTGATAATAAGTATTACGGAGTGTTTTTAGGAATACGCCCTAATGAAAAAGACAGAGTAAATGCAGGACGCGAAACGTTTATGCTTCCTGTGGACTGGTCTGGAACGTTTCCTGTTTTTGAAAACGGATTAGTTCCAATGGAACCAAAATTAAAAACGCCAAACGGAGCTGAAAATAAAACTGGAAAGGATGGTTTTTTTCCTAATGGGAATTTTACTTTCGAAGAAAATTTCACTACCAATAAATTAGATTACAGATGGATAGGATTAAGAGGGCCACGCGAAAATTTTATTTCAGTAACTAAAAAAGGACTGCAGATTAACCCATTTGAAGTAAATATTAAAGAAGTAAAACCAACTTCTACGCTTTTTTACAGACAGCAGCACAATAGTTTTACTTTTGCCACAACAATAGATTATAAACCTGCTTCCGAAAAAGATTTGGCAGGTATTACATGTCTGCAAAATGAGAAGTTCAATTATGTTTTTGGTATCACCAAAAAAGGAAATGATACTTATATATTGTTAGAAAGAACAGAAAAAGGGGAGTCTAAAATTATTGCAAGCACAAAAATTGACATCAAAAAACCAATTCGTCTGCAGGTAAAAGCAACAGGAGACAGTTATGAATTTAGCTATTCAATTGATGGTATTAATTTTAAAAACTTAGGAGGAGCAGTTTCAGGAGATATTCTGTCAACTAATGCTGCAGGAGGTTTTACAGGCGCATTGGTAGGATTATATGCAACTGCTGCTAATGATGCTATGCCTCAGTAAAAGTCTGTTCTTTAAGATATAGTTGATGCAAATGATAAGTCCTTAAGAGCATTTAACTCTGGGGCTTTTATCCTGTAATTCTTGGTATTTAATTATTAGCAATTGGTTTCATATTGCCTAAAAAAATAATTTATGATTCAATCTAAAATAAAATTTTATATGTTGTTACTATCATTTTTTTTAGTGATAAACGTATTTGGGCAGGCAATTAAAAAAAGTGAGCAGCGAACTCCTTCTCATTATGTTTTGCATAAAATGGAAGCGCAGGCTTTTAGAATTGCAGCTAATGGTAAATCAGTTTCAATTTATGTTGATCCCAATGATTGGAAAGGCGTCATTCGTGCTGCAAAAGACTTAGGCGATGATGTACGAAAAGTAACGGGGACAGCTTCTCCGGTTTTTGAGAGCGTACCATCTGAAAAGACTTCGATTGTGGTAGGAACTATTGGTAAGAGCCGTATTATTGACAAATTAATTGCCGCTAAAAAAATTGATGTTTCGGGGATAAAAGGAAAATGGGAATCATTTTTAATACAAACGATTGATAACCAGTTAGTAGTGGCAGGTAGTGATAAAAGAGGAACTATTTATGGAATTTATGATATATCCGAAAAAATTGGAGTATCACCCTGGTATTTTTGGGCCGATGTTCCCATTAAAAAAGCTAATGAACTTTACATAAAAGCAGGCAGATATATTCAAGATTCTCCAAAAGTAAAATATCGTGGAATATTTATTAACGATGAAGAGCCATCATTTGCACAATGGGCAAGAGGAAATTACGGAGGAATAAATTCCAAAATGTATGCTACTATGTTTGAATTACTTTTGCGTTTGAAAGCCAATTATTTATGGCCAGCAATGTGGGGAAAATCATTTAATGAAGACGATCCGCTGAATCCCGTAGTTGCTGATGAATATGGCATTGTGATGGGAACTTCACATCATGAACCAATGATGCGTTCGCAAAAAGAATATACAGATAGAAAAAAAGAAATTGGGGAATGGAACTTTGAAACCAATGAAAAAAATATTAGTCAATTTTTTTACGATGGATTAGAACGCAATAAAAATTTTGATAACTTAATCACTATTGGAATGCGTGGCGAAGGTGATGTGGCAATGGGAGAAGGTGATGATTTAAAGAACATCAAAACACTGCAGAATGTTGTTAAGAAACAGCGGGAAATTATCCAGAAAATATATAATGACGGTCCCGAAAACCACCCTCAGGTTTGGGCCATATTTACTGAAGTACAGCGTTATTATGATGCAGGCATGACAGTTCCGGATGATGTGATTCTTTTGTTTTGTGATAATAACTGGGGACAAATACGACGTACTTATCCTGAAAAAGAAAAAGTAAAAAATAGAATAGGCGGGGGTGGATTGTATTATCATATTGATATGAACGGAGGGCCTTGGAACGACCGTTGGGTCAACACAACCACAATTCCTAAACTGCGGGAGCAATTTAATTTAGCGTACCGATCAGGTCTTGATAAATTGTGGATCGTCAATGTTGGAGATCTTAAACCAAAGGAACTTCCTATCGATTTTGTTATGCATTATGCATGGAATCCGGATGCAATACCTGCAGATAAAACATGGGATTATACCGTTAATTGGGCCAGTAGTGTTTTTGGGAAAGAGCATGCAGAAGAGATTGCAGATATAGTTTCAAAGTATACCAAATATAATCTTTGGCGTAAACCTGAAGTACAGGTTGCTAATATTTTTAGCGTTGTCAATAACCATGAATCGGATAGAGTACTAAAACTATGGAGGGAAGTAACCGATAAAGCAGAAAAATTAAAATCAGAAATTCCTTCAGATGCTCAAGATGCTTATTATCAATTAGTATTGTATCCAACGAAAGCTTCGGCTGGTGTTGCTGAAATCTATCTGGCAGCCGATAAAAACAGGCTTTTTGAAAAACAAGGCAGAGTAAGTGCAAATGATTTTTACAAACGTGCTCATGATCTTTTTGAAGAAGATAAAAAAATGAGAGATTACTACAATGATACAATGTCCAAAGGGAAGTGGAAGAATATGATGAGTGACGTTCACATGGGGTATACAATGTGGTCTATGCCTAAAGCTAATCAACTTCCTGAGATGAAAGAAATAACTCCATTAGCTAAGCCAACGATGGGTGTCGCTATAGAAGGATCTGAATTATCATGGCCGAATGCTACTGATAAAGCAGTATTGCCTGTATTTGACGGATTGGCTAAATCCAGTTATTATATTGACGTATTTAACCGTGGTCTTGGAAAATTTGAATTTGTTGCCAAAGCAAATAAACCTTGGATTAAATTAAGTCAGTCTAAAGGGGTTGTTGAAAAAGAAACGCGTATTCAAGTTGATATTGATTGGAATGCTATAACCGATGGAACTTTTGATGGTGTGATTGAAATTAGTCAAGCAAACTCAATAGTTCCCGTACAGCTTAGTGTTGTAAAAGTAGCTCAGCCAAAAATCAACGAACCTTATTTTGGGAGTTTAACGGGAGAGTTTTCTATTCCTTCAAATAAATACAATGCTAATATACCAGGAAAGAATGCAAAATGGATTGCTTTGCCAGATTTAGGAAGATCAGAAGCGAGTATGGGAATTTATCCAGCAAATGCACCAAGTGCAACTGTAGAAACAGCTCCTCGATTAGAATATAAAGTCTTACTTTCTGAAAAAGGAAAAGCAAAAGTTTTTTTAGGTATTCTTCCTGTGCAGGATGTTAATCCAACTCGTGGATTGAGAATTGCAGTTGCTTTAGATAATCAAACACCCCAAATTATTGATGCTCGAAAAGGTATGGTTGATGAGTTCAAAGAATATACCCCAAGTAATTTAGCGAACTCAAAAGTGTTAAAACCACTTCCTCCTTTAAACAGAGATTGTTATTTGAACGGCAGTGGTAAGGAACGGCGAAGCGATATTTTTGACAATATGAGGTGGCTTGATACAGCATTAGAAGTAAGCGAACCTGGTATTCATACCTTGAAAATCTTTATGATTGATCCTGAAGTAGTGATTGACAACATTGTTATCAACCCAAATAATAGGTATCCCAGTTATTTTGGGCCAGTTCCAAATCAGTATAATGCAAAATAATTTTTAGATTCAATATGAAAAAGCAACATATCAAATGGGTTTTGTTTTTTAGTCTCCTCATTATTTTGGAGGGATGTAAATCCAGTCAAACAGCCGTAAATGGAATTGAAAAATCCAATACTCAAAACTGGATAGGAACTTGGGCTACGGCACAAATGCTTGTTGAACCCAATAATATGCCGCCTGCTCCGGGTTTGGCAGAAAATACACTGAGACAGATTATCAGGGTTTCCATTGGAGGAAAACGGATGAGGTTACGTTTTTCAAATATATTTAGCGATCAGCCTACCGTTTTAAAATCGGTAAGTATTGCAAATGTTGCTGATGCTCCGGCTATTGATGCAGCTACGCAAAAGATACTCAGCTTCAAAGGAAATTCGGGAGTAACAATGAACCCTCAGGAAGAAGTGTTTTCAGATGCTTTTGATTTTGCATTGCAGCCAGGCCAGCTTTTGGCAATTACCATTCATTATGGAACAGCTTCGCAAAAAACATCTGGACATCCAGGTTCCCGAACAACCTCTTATATTTTGGAGGGAGATAATCTGAACAACGCTGCTTTTTCGGGTGCGGTGAAGACAGACCATTGGTATTCAATTATGGGAGTGGATGTTGTTGCTCCTAAAAAATCTGCAAATATAGTCTGCTTAGGTAATTCTATTACAGACGGACGAGGTTCAGGAACTAATAAACAGAATAGATGGACTGATATACTTTCTGGGCGTTTATTAGAAAATAAAGGAACAGAACATATTGGAGTTTTGAACTTAGGAATTGGAGGAAACTGTGTTGTCAGAGGTGGATTGGGACCAACAGCATTGAATCGATTTGACAGAGATGTATTATCTCAGGCAGGAACAAAATGGTTAGTAATTCTTGAAGGAATAAATGATATTGGAGGAATCAAGAATGCTGAAGAGGCGCCAGTTAGAGCACAAGAATTGATTGCTGCCTATAAAGTGATGATCGACAAAGCGCATGCTAAGGGAATAAAAGTATATGGCTGTACTATTCTGCCGTTTGAAAAATCATTTTATGATGCTCCTTATCGACAAGAAGCCAGAGATGCTGTAAATGCATGGATTCGAGGAAATAATGGTTTTGATGCGGTAATTGATTTTGATGCAGCAATGGCTTCAGAGCCTGGCTCAAAAACTATTTTATCCAATATGCATGATAAGGATTTTTTACATCCAAATGAATTGGGTTATAAAAGAATGGGCGAAGCCTTAGATTTGAATTTATTTAAATAAAGCTATGAGTTAGCTTTTGTAAAAAAATCAATAAAAGACTTGAATTCTAGAATAGTTTTAAATAAAAATTAATATAAAATCGAAAGTAAATTACTTATGAAAAATATATTTATAGCTGTAGTATTAACCTCTTTGACTTTTTCGAGTACAATTGCCCAATCGCTCACAACACAAGTTCAAGTGAAGCAAGGCAGACTGCAGGGAACTGCTGAAGATGGATTACTGGTTTTCAAAGGAATTCCATTTGCAAAACCGCCAGTTGGTGATCTTAGATGGCGTGCACCTCAGCCAGTAAAAAAGTGGGATGGTGTGCTACAGGTAAATAAATTTGCGCCGGGTCCAATCCAGGGAGGAAATCTGCCTTCTGGAAAAAGCGAGGATTGTCTTTACCTGAACGTATGGACACCAGCTAAATCTGTAAAAGAAAAAGTTCCGGTACTGGTATGGATTTATGGAGGCGGATTTGGAGCAGGAGCAACTTCTGAAACCACTTACAACGGTAAAAACTTAGCCAAAAAAGGTGTTGTATTGGTCAGCATTGCCTACCGTGTGGGACAGTTAGGTTTTATGGCGCATCCGGAACTGAGTGCCGAAAATCCAAAAAATGTTTCAGGAAACTACGGCTTACTGGATATGATTGCAGGTTTGCAATGGGTAAAAGAGAATATTGCTGCTTTTGGAGGCGATCCAAATAAAGTAACCATTTTTGGAGAATCAGCAGGAGGTATTGCAGTAAGTATGTTATGTGCTTCGCCTTTGGCAAAAGGTCTGTTTAATGGTGCTATATCACAAAGCGGGGGTTCATTCGGTCCTTCAAGACTTACAACGTATCCAGGTGAAAACATGAAAACACTTAAGACTGCAGAAAATGAAGGATTGGATTATATGAAAAATGCCGGCGTGACTTCAATTGAAAAATTACGGTCGATTGAGGCTGATAAACTCCCTGCAGGACGTGGATGGCCCATTGTTGACGGATGGGTAATTCCTGATGATCAATACAAATTATATGAAGCAGGGAAATATAATGATATTCCCGTTCTTATTGGTTATAATTCAGATGAGGGGGCAAGTTTTACAAGAACCAAAGACCCAAAGGAATTTATCAGCAGTGTAGAAACGCGCTATGGTAAATTCGCAGAAAACCTTTTAAAAGCCTATCCTGTCAGTGATTCTTCGGTTCCAAAAACGGCTCGTGATTTATCCCGTGATGCGGCTTTTGGCTGGCAGACATGGTCTTGGGCTAGACTTCAGGCAAAAACGGGAAAGTCAAAAGTGTTTTTTTACTATTTTGATCAGCATCCAGATCATCCTAAAGATTCACCTTACTATGGTTTTGGTTCTTACCATGGTCAGGAGGTGGCGTATGTTTTTGAGAATTTAGATAAAGCAAACCCTCAAACGAGTAAGTCAGATTTAGCAGTTTCAGATCTAATGGGAACTTATTGGACAAACTTTGCAAAATATGGTGACCCTAATGGCAAAGATATTCCTAACTGGCCGGCTTTTAGCAATTCGGATCCCAAGTTAATGTATTTCAATAATAGTGCCTACACCGGTCCAGTTCCAAGTTTAAAATCACTAGAGGTTTTAGATTCTTATTTTTCCTGGAGACGTACACCAGAAGGCGAGGCTTGGGCAAAATAAATTCTATTTCAAATTATACTAAATTATAAATGCAACTGCTTAAATGACCATTAAACTATGAAGAATAATATCAGCCTAATGATGTTTGTTATTTTATTATTTTCAGCAAACACTATGTTTTCACAAAATCCTAATTTCCATATCTACCTGAGTTTTGGCCAGTCTAATATGGAAGGGAATGCTAAAATTGAACCTCAGGACACTGTAGAAGTTGATGGGCGTTTTCAGGTTTTGGAAACAGTAAATTGTCCAGAACTTAAACGTGAAAAAGGAAAATGGTACACAGCTGTTCCTCCATTATGCCGTTGTAAAACTGGTTTGACGCTAACCGATTATTTTGGAAGGACAATGGTCGCAAATCTTCCTAAAAATGTAAAGGTGGGAATTATCAATGTCGCAGTTGGGGGCTGTAAAATAGAGCTTTTTGACAAAGATAAATATGAATCATACGTGACAACCGCTCCTGATTGGCTGAAAGGAATGGTCAAAGAGTATGATGGAAATCCTTATGCAAGATTGGTCGAAATGGCAAAAATCGCTCAGAAAGACGGTGTGATTAAAGGAATTTTAATGCATCAGGGCGAATCAAATACTGGCGATACGCTTTGGACAAAAAAGGTCAAAATTGTGTATGACAACTTGATGAAAGATCTTAAGCTGAATCCTAAAAATGTTCCGCTGCTTGCTGGAGAAACTGTTAATGCAGATCAAGGCGGGATTTGTGCGAGCATGAATACAATTATAGCCACTCTTCCAAAAACAATTCCTAATTCCTATGTGATTTCGTCTAAAGGATGTACAGTTGCTAAAGATAATTTGCATTTTGATGCTGCCGGCTATAGAGAATTAGGAAAAAGATATGCTGAGAAGATGCTTTCGCTAACAGAAAATAAAGCGTCAAAATAATATAGAATTTCAGTAATGATTTTTACAGCTAATCAGCCAGATATTTACCAAATGATAAAAGCAAATTTATTCAAAAACATACATAAAACAGGATTATTTCTACTGTCTGTTATTGTTTCTTCTAATATGCTTTTTGCCCAAGAAAAAAAGAAATCAAAAGGAGCATTTGAAAATATAAAATACAGAAATATTTTTTTAGAAGTAGGGTATAAAAAAGCAGCTATTAGCGAGAAACTTTCTAAGGCTTATTACGATGTTTTTGAAGGTCCCAATCGTGTTTATTTTACTGTTGGAGATACAATGGCCTACGTATCGGATGTGAAAAATAAAGATGCAAGAACGGAAGGCATGTCATACGGAATGATGGTGGCAGTCCAGCTTGATAAAAAAGAAGTTTTTGACCGGATTTGGAGATTTTCAAAGGCGTATCTACAACATCAAAGTGGTTCTCGTGAAGGGTATTTTGCATGGAGTTTTAATCCGGTTACTATGAAGCAAAATTCCCCAGGCTCAGCATCTGATGGTGAGTTGTATTATATAACCAGTCTTTTGTTTGCTTCAAATCGATGGGGTAACAGCACAGGTATTGATTATTATAAAGAAGCCAGACGAATACTGGACGCTATGTGGAAAAAAGACGGCACTGGGAATATTTATAATCTGATTAATACCGAACATAAGCAAATAACTTTTGTACCCGAAGGCAAAAATTACAATTGGACAGATCCGTCTTATCATTTACCCGCTTTTTATGAAGTTTGGGCTGCATATGCAAAAGATGGGCATGAGCAATTTTATAGAGATTGTGCCAATACTTCAAGAGTGTTTTTTCATAAAGCGACACATCCGGTAACGGGTCTGAATTCTGATTATACAGAATTCAGCGGTGAACCTCATGTTACGCCTTGGATGCCAGCGGGATTTCGTTACGATTCCTGGAGGGTTCCAATGAACATTGCGATGGATTATGCTTGGTTTGGTAAAGACAAAAAATGGCAAAAAGAATATGCCGTGAAGTTTCAAAAGTTTTTAAGGTCCAAAGGAATGGATACTTATGAAGATCAATTCAATCTTGATGGTTCAACTCCCGAATTTATTCTGCCGGCTGGTTCTGTAAAAAAATTAAGGCACTCCATTGGGTTAGTTGCCACAGCTGCAACAACAGCAATGATAAATGATGAAAAAGGAAGTTTGGATTTTGTACATGCTGTCTGGAACGCCAAGCTCGAACCCTATGAGGATGGTTATTTTGACCCATATTATGATGGGTTAATGTATCTTTTTAGCTTGATGCATTTAAGTGGAAATTATCAAATCATAAGCCCGCAAGCGCATTAGATTTTTTTTTGCAATGAAATATAAGAAAGAATAAATTGAGTATTCACTAGGATTTTTAAAACAACAAAAATCATGAAACAATATCATTTTTTTATTGGATTATCGATGATTTTATTGAGTTCATTGGCTATGGCACAAATTGAGCCATTAAAAGTTATTGAAGATTTTAAACCTTCTTCAGTAAATCAGCAGGGTAAATTGTACCCTCAAGTGAATTCTCAGGGTCAGGTGAGAGCAAGTATTTTTGCACCACAAGCTAATAAAGTTCAGCTAGATCTTGGAGGTATTAAATACGATATGGTAAAAGATGATAAAGGTATCTGGACAGGAGTATCAAATCCTCAGGATGAAGGATTCCATTACTATCAGCTTAATATTGATGGAGCTTCGGTTCCTGATCCTGGAACAATATATTTTTATGGTGCAGGACGATTAGGCAGCGGAATAGAAATTCCTGCCGTAGATCAGGAGTTTTTTGCGATGAAAAATGTTCCCCACGGCCTTGTAAGCGAAAATATTTATTTCTCAAAATTGACTAATTCGTTCAGACGTTGTTTTGTTTATACTCCACCAAATTATAACGAAAATACAAAAACACGTTTTCCTGTACTTTATTTACAGCACGGTAGTTTTGAAGACGAAACAGGTTGGTCGGTTCAGGGCAAAGCCAATTTGATTCTGGATAATTTAATTGCTTTAAAGCAAGCGGTTCCCATGATTGTTGTTATGGATAATGGATATGCTTATAAAAACCAAGGAAGTTCAGAAAATAAGCCCATATCGGTTTTTGAAGAAGTAATGGTAAACGAGATTATTCCAATGATTGATTTAAAGTTCCGGACTATTTCAGATCGCGAGCACAGAGCAATTGCCGGACTTTCGATGGGAGCCAATCAAACTATGAGAATTACAATGAACCATTTGGATAAGTTTGCTTTTTATGGCGGATTTAGCGGTACTTCTAATTATCCAAGTGCTGATGAAATTGATCCATCAGTATTTTTAGACGGAAAGTTTAATGACGGGAAAGCAGTAAACAAACAGCTAAAAGTTTTATGGCTTGGACTTGGAACAAAGGAACCAAATCCTTTTCCCGGTTCAATAGGTGCTTTCAAAAAAATGCTTGATAAACAAGGTATTCGGTATGTATTTTATGAGTCTCAAGGGACTGCTCATGAGTGGTTAACCTGGAGAAGGTCTTTACATCAGTATGCGGGCTTATTGTTCAAGTAAATAAATATTTCTATTAATTAAAAATATATTTAAAATGAAAAAAAATCTCTTGACAATTATTGCTTTGGTTGTTATGACTAGCAGTTTATTGGCACAAAAAATCGAAAAAGAAAGCCCAAAAGGTTTTGACCAGGTTCGAACAGGAATTCCTAACGGGAAAGTTGAGAGTTTAGAATATAATTCAAAAACTGTGGGAACTACCAGAAAAGTGACTGTTTATACTCCTCCCAGTTTTAGTAAAAATAAAAAATATCCGGTTTTATATTTACTTCACGGCATTGGTGGGGACGAAAAAGAATGGTTAAACGGGGGCAGTCCGCAAGTGATATTAGACAATCTTTATTCGGAAGGCAAGATAGAGCCTATGATTGTAGTTATGCCAAACGGCCGTGCAATGAAAGACGACAGCGCCACAGGCAATATAATGGCTCCCGATAAAGTGCAGGCTTTTGCCACTTTTGAGAAAGATTTACTAAATGATCTGATTCCTTTTATCGAAAAAAAATACCCAACGCTCAAAGACAGAGAGCACCGTGCAATTGCTGGTTTATCTATGGGCGGAGGACAGTCCTTAAATTTTGGATTGGGTAATTTGGATAAGTTTGCCTGGATTGGAGGATTTTCATCTGCTCCTAATACTAAGATGCCTCAGGAATTGGTGCCAAATCCTGAAGAAGCAAAAAAGAAATTAAAACTGCTCTGGATTTCCTGCGGAGATAATGATGGGCTTATCTATAATAGCAAGCGCACCCACGATTATTTGTTTAAAAATGATGTCCCCCATATTTATTACATTGAGCCAGGTGTACATGATTTTAAGGTCTGGAAGAATGGTTTGTATATGTTCTCTCAGTTTTTGTTTAAACCGGTAGATCCTTCCAGTTTTGCAAAGTATACTATTTTAGGAACTCCGGCTGAAACTAATATCAGAAATGCTAAATATCCTCAAATATTACCAGATAATCGAGTTGTTTTTAAAGTGAAAGCACCTGAAGCAGTAAAGGTACAGATTGATTTAGGTAAAAAGTATGATATGACAAAAGACGGTGAGGGAACTTGGAGCGTAACCACCGATGTTATAAATAAGGGCTTTAATTACTATTCATTGCTTATTGATGGTGTGGCTGTTGCTGACCCGGCAAGTGAAACTTTCTATGGTATGGGACGTATGGCAAGCGGTATTGAAATTCCAAACAAAGAAGGAGATTTTTATGAATTAAAAAATGTTCCGCATGGTGACATTAGCACAAAAAAATATTTTTCAAAAGCCACTAATTCCTGGCGCGAAATGTATGTTTATACACCGCCAGGATATGATAAAGCCAGTGAAAAGTATCCAGTATTGTACCTGTTGCATGGTGGAGGTGAAGATCAGAGAGGATGGGGGGCACAAGGGAAGGCTAATTTAATTTTAGACAATTTAATAGCCGAAAATAAAGCCAAGCCAATGGTGATAGCAATGCTTGACGGTAACATGGGAAATACTGGTGGTATTGCAGGGTTTAATGAAAATGCGTTAAAGGCTTTTGAAAATGAATTAAAAAATGGGGCAATACCATTTGTAGAAAATAATTTTAAAGTTGCTACAGATGCCAGAAACAGAGCTTTGGCCGGTTTGTCTATGGGAGGATTAGAGACACTTTATGCTGGAATTAAAAATTCAGATATGTTTTCCAGTATTGGTGTATTTAGTTCTGGCTGGTGGGCAAATAATACAGAATTGTCAGGGCCTCAGTACGAGTTTATGAAAAATAATACAGCAGTTATTAATTCAAATATTAAGGAATTCTGGATTTCAATGGGCGGTAAGGAAGACATTGCTTATGAAAATTGTAAAATAATGATGAGCAGGTTTGATGAGATGGGAATTAAATACAAATACAGTGAATATTCAGGAGGACATGCCTGGCCGGTTTGGAGGCATGATTTATATAAGTATACTCAATTATTATTTAAATAAAATATTGTTAAGTATGACTAATGATATTATACAAAAGCTTTATATGAAGTTTTTTTAGTATCGTATTTCTAAGTTGTACGCCTTTTTTATGCTATGCAAATAATGATAAGTTACAATTAATTGGAAAGTGTTGAAAAATAATTGAGATTTTAAACTAAAAAAGGATGAACAACAGACAAGGGGGAGATATATAAAAAGTTATAAAGGGAATGATTTTAAATGCTTGTTTAAAAAGTGTTCATTGGTAATAAAAAGATTGCAATTTATTTAAAATACATATAATTGTTTAACTAATTTATTTTTTAATTCATGGAGGAGGTTAATAAAGATGTTACGATATATGACATTGCAGAGAAGTTAAATCTTGCAACTTCAACTATTTCCAGAGCTTTAAAGGATCATCATACAATCAGTGACAAAACGATTAAGAAGGTAAAAGAAGTTGTAGAAGAAATGGGGTATCGTCCCAATATTTTGGCAGCAGGTTTGCGTGGTAATAATACTAAAATAATTGGAGTATTGGTATCACGGATCAATAGACCCTTCCTTTCTTCACTAATTAGCGGTATAGAAGAGACGGCACAAAAATCGGGATATAGTGTAATGATTACTCAAAGTCACGATTCTTATGCAAATGAAGTGAATTTGGCAGAAGCATTATACAGCAGTAAAGTTTGTGGCTTGATTTGTTCCTTGGCTATGGAGACTAACGATGTGTCCCATTTTCAAAAGTTTTTCGACAAAAATATCCCCTTAGTTTTTGTTGATAGAGTTCCTAGGGAATTTGATACTAATCGCGTAATGATCGATAACTATTCTGCGGGATACAAAGCAACAAAGCATTTGATTGAGCAAGGTTGTAAACGTATAGCTCATTTAACCGGATTGCAGCATATAAATACATATAGTGAACGCAAAAGAGGGTATATTGATGCTTTAATTGAAGCTGGTTTGCCCATTGATGAAATGTTGATTATACATTATAACGCCTTAACTTTTGAAGAAGGAGAAAAGGCTAGCAATTATCTATATGATTTAGAAAATCCTCCAGATGGTATATTTTGTGCAAACGATTCAATGGCTGTTAAGGCTATTCAATGTGCTAAGAAAAGAGGGCTAAAAATGCCACAAGAAATTGCAATCATTGGTTTTAACGATGATCCAATTGCTTCGATGATTGATCCGGGATTGTCTTCAATTACACATCCATCCGTCGAAATGGGGCAAGCTTCAGCTAAAAAAATAATAAGCTTTTTAAAAGCGCCCAAAAAGAATGACATTTCCGAAATCACCTTTTTGAACACTGAAGTGGTTGTAAGAGAATCATCAAATAGACAAATTAAAAAATCCGGTAGCATTGATTTCTAATTTCAATTTGGATATCCAAGATTCGTATTTAACTAGAGACTGGAAATTGATAAAGAAACATCCACTCATGGAATAAATGTAAAAAGTTACACGGGAAATGTGTTCTTTCCGGCGTCATATCTACATTATAATAAGGTTGTTGATTTCGAAAATCTGTATGTTCTTGCTGGAGTTGAAGAAGACGTAGACGAAGATGTGGAATTACTCATAGACATTGTTGTTTTTAGTTATTTTAAATTCTACTCGTCTATTTTTATTTCGACCTTCTTCTGTTTTATTTGATTCTATTGGCTTAATATTACCGTATCCAATCGTTTTTATTCTAGTCAAGCTTATACCTTTATTACTTAAATATTCTGCTATTGCTTGGGCTCTATCATCAGATAGTTTTTGATTATACTCATCACTTCCAACGTCATCGGTGTGACCAGAAATCAATATTTTAGTATTGTTATTTTTCTTTAAAAAATTGAATATTCTTTCGAGTTCATCTATGGCATCTTCATTTAAATCAATACTATTTGATTTAAAGTTGATGTTTTCTAAAATATACGTCTTTTCAAGTACTAAAGTTTCTTCCTCAATAACTTTATTTATTTTATTCTCAACAATATTGTCCGAATTGGGTTTTATCAAAGTAACAACCTTATTTAATGGCTCTATTGAAACCATATCTATAAAGTAATATGAACTGTTATGAGTTGCATTGCTATTGATTTTTTTCTTTTTAGTTTTTGAATCATTATTAAAATTTCCAATTACAATATAGTTTTCTCCCCCTTTTGCTTTAATTACTTTTGAAACTAAGGTCCAATTATCTGAATTCGTATAATAGTCTTCATTTTCAACAGAGTGTTTAGAAGAGCTATTTAACCATAATTTTTTTAGTGAATTATCGGATAAATAATCTGAACTTGGAAGGTTTAATCTTGGATTTGAAAGAATAAAACTTATGTCACTTAGTGCATACTTGGATTTTTCTGCTAGACAAACATAAAATGAAACTTTATAATCTTTGTCCTTTTCTAAAGGACTTTTTAAGAGTCCTTGTATGTATTCTCTATAGTCATTCTCAGCGTAAAAGTAACATCCAGCATATTTTTCACCAAATTTAGCAGTTTGGTGTCCATTGTAATTTTCAGGAATGGAAATCATATGATTTTTTGCATTAATATCAAATAAATCTGTTGTGCCATCATTAGGAGTTGACCAGTATTTTACATTTTCATTAAATGCACTAATTGAATCAGGCGTGTATCGAATTTCTTCAAAACTTGGATTTAAAACTAAATTTTGAGAAATTAATTTTAAGGATACAAGTATAAAAACTGTAGTTAATTTAAACGATTTAGTCATTTTTGTTGATTAAGTTTTTTAATTTAAACGCAAAGTAAATTCTTATATTGTGATACTTCTCTTTATAATTAGACACAGCGTGAGGCTCTGTATAAATAGTTCTTTCTGCAACTTCTAATTTTTCTTTTTTTCAATCCTGTCAAAAATATTTAAATCAATATTTCAAATCAAGTTAATTAGATTACAGGCAATAACCTGTATAGTTATTTTAGGACGATTCAGGCAAAAATGGGACGGAGCAGCTTCCACTCAAAGCCCACTCAGAGGCATGGATAGAGTTTGAAACCAAGATAGAGTGGGGGAACTGAGGAATATTAAATAATGAAAATAAAAACACTCTATAGGCTATCTGAACAGTTTTAATAAAATGCTGTGTGAATGTTTAATATAATGAACGGATCTTTACTCCCTCATTGGAGAGGGGTGAGGATAAGCATAAGAAACTATTTTATATTTGCGTTTGGTATATAAAGCATTTTTTCCGTGCCCTCCCTTTTTAGTCTCTTTTTTATTGATTTCTAAGTGTTGATTCCCGGGGAATTACCTCAGTTTTTAATTCAATTATTTTAGGTTCGAAAGACTTTCCTTCTTTTCGACATAACATTTCTTCTAATAACAAATTAAAAGCAGCAACACCCATTTCATAACTTGGTTGATCAACTGTACTTAATTTTGGTGTGATTACCTGTGAGACCAGCCAGTTGCTAAAACCAATTACAGCAATTTGGTCAGGAACCTGAATTCCTTTTTCATTAAAATGGGCCAAAACCCCAACAGCAACTAAATCCGTAATGGCAAAAATCCCATCAATCCCTTTATCCTCCTCCAAAATTTGTTTTGCGAATTCGACTCCCTGCTCAAAAGTGATTGCTTTGCAAGAATACACCAATGAAGAATCAAACGGAATTCCATTTTTTTCCAATGCTTTTTTATACCCTAAAAAACGATCAATGGCATTTTGCGGATTTTCAAGACCACGAATATGGGCGATTTTTTTACATCCCATATCAATTAGATGCTGGACTGCTTCCATCGCTGCTTTCTGGTCATTAATAATAACCTTTGAACTCGGAATCAATTTGGAAATTTTATCAAATTGCACAAACGGAATCTCTTTTCTAAGAATTTCTTTCAGGTGAACATCATTATTCGAATCGTTAGACAGCGACATTATAATCCCATCAACTCTTTTATTTATCAAAAGCGCCACTTGCTTTTTTTCTAATTCTAAAGATTCATTGGACTGAAGAATAATAACTAGATAGCCATGCCGCTCTGCCTCAGCGATAATGCCATTAACAACTCCCGAAAAAAAATGGTGTACTACTTCCGGAATTATCAAACCTATGGTTTTAGACTCTTTAGTTCTCAAATTTACGGCAAAACTATTAGGTGTATAACTTAATTCTTCAGCTAGAGCAAGAACTGCTTTCCTTGTTTTTTCGCTAACATCAGGATAGTTCTTTAACGCCTTTGAAACAGTAGTAATAGATATACCTAAGCTTGAGGCTATTTCTTTTAATGTGGTCTCTCTCATAAAAACAAATATCGAAAAAAAAAATGACAAAATCGAAAACGTTTTCGGTGTTTTCGAAAACGTTTTCGATCAAAAACACTAACTTGTTTTGTGAAATTAAAAATAGATTTGATAAAAAATAACCAAATAAATTATTAATAAAATAATTTCAAACCATGAAAACAATAAATTCATTTTTTAAAAAAATGGGATTAGTTACAGCAGTATTGCTATTTAACTTCTCTTTTTCACAAAATTCAAATTTATCAGGAACAGTGTCTGATGCTTCAGGCGCTCCTCTCGTAGGTGTAAACATTGCAATAAAAAATACCACTAAAGCTATTGCAACTGACCAAAACGGAAAATACACTTTTTCAAATTTGCAAAATGGTACCATTACTATCATCGCAACTTATGTAGGATTCAAAGCAGCAGAATTAAATATCACAATAAATGGTAATACAGTACAAGATGTATCCTTAACAGAAGACGCAAATGTACTACAAGATGTTGTAGTCACAGGAGTGGTAAATCCTAAAGCCAAAATCAAATCCAGTGTTTCCATAACTTCTTTAGGCACGGAACAAATTACACAATCAGCACCAAGATCTACAGCTGAAATTTTCCGTACCATTCCCGGTATTCGTTCAGAATCTTCCGGAGGTGAAGGAAACTCAAATATTTCTGTTCGTGGAGTCCCAATTTCATCTGGTGGATCCAAATATTTACAACTTCAGGAAGATGGATTGCCTGTGCTGTTATTTGGTGATATTGCATTTGCAACAGCAGATATTTTTACAAGATTTGATGGAAATATTGCTAAAATAGAAGCAATCCGTGGAGGTTCGGCATCCACTTTGTCAACTAATTCTCCAGGAGGGATAATCAACTTTATCAGTAAAACAGGAAAAACAGAAGGTGGTAATTTGAGCACTACTTTTGGTTTAGATTATGGCAATTTTAGAACCGATTTGGATTATGGCGGAAAAATTGGGGAAGGTTTGTACTTTCACGCCGGTGGTTTTTACAGAACTGGTGAAGGAATTAGAAATACAGGATTTAACAGCAATAATGGTGGACAATTTAAATTTAATATTACTAAAGAATTTGAAAATGGTTCTATTACGGTTTACGCTAAATTCCTAAATGACAGGGCGGTTGCTTATATGCCAATGCCAGTAGCTGTTTCTGGAACAAATGCCAACCCAAATTGGAAAAGCGTTGACGGATATGATGCCACAACAGGTGCTTTACAATCTATTTACTTAACTCATAATCTTGGACTTGGGCCTGACGGAAATTTGCGCAGAGAAGCAGTTGCTAATGGAATGCATCCAATTTCAAAATCGATAGGAGCCAATGCTTCATTTGACTTAGGCGACGGATGGAAAATTAATGACAACATCCGATTCACATTAAATACAGGTGGTTTTATTTCTCCATTCCCTGCTGAATTAGCCACAGCTTCAACAATTGCCAATTCGTTTGGAGCTGGATCAACTTTAAGCTATGCTGATAATGGAGCCGCTTTTAATACTCCAAACGGTTTAGTTGCCAGAATTCACATGTTCGACACTCAATTAAACAACATGGGGAATTTTATGAATGATTTGAGATTAACGAAAAAATTGGACAAAATAGGAATAACAGCCGGATTTTTTAAATCCATGCAAAATGTATCTATGTCTTGGCTGTGGAATTCATATTTGCAAGAAGTTTCAGATGAGAATCCTCGTTTGATAAACGTTAAAAATGCTGCCGGTACATTATTATCGGAAAATGGTCTTTATGCTTATGGAACTCCAGCTTGGGGAAATTTAGCCCGAAATTATGATACACAATACAATGTTTCGGCACCATATATCAATATTACGGTGGATGCAACTGAAAAATTATCATTTGAAGGAGGTTTACGATATGACAAAGGAAAAGTAACGGGTTCATTTGCCGGAGGCGTTTCAACAACATATGACATCAACAATGACGGAAAAATATCAGTACCGGAACAAAATGTTTATGCGATTGATAATGCTAATGCTACGCCGGTAAATTATGATTACGATTATTATTCTTATACTTTAGGAGCCAATTTCTTAATTAATAACAGACAGTCTGTTTTCGCACGTATCAGTAAAGGTGCTTCAGCTAAAGCAGACAGAATTCTATTTAGTGGTTTGAATTATTTGGATGGAAATAAAATCAACGCTTTAGATTTCTTACAGCAATCTGAAATTGGATACAAACAAAAATTTAATAGAGGATATTTCTACGCCACGGCTTTCCATTCTAAAACAGATGAGCAGGGCGGTTACGAAGCTACTTCAAACAGTATTATCAAAAACAACTATAAATCTCTAGGTTTGGAATTAGAATCAGCCTATGATATAACTGATAATTTAAACCTTAGAAGTTCATTAACATACACAAAAGCTGAAATTACTTCTGGTGACAACAATGGAAACCAACCTAGAAGACAACCAAAATTAATGTACAGTTTTATACCTACTTATAAATTCATGAATAATAAAAACACACTTGGTTTAAGTTTCGTTGGTCAGTCAAAAGCTTTTGCTCAAGATAACAATCAATTAGTGATGGATGGATTTGTAATTGTAAATGGATTTGTAGAAGTAGGTATTGCAAAAGGATTGTCTTTAAATATTTCAGGAAATAACTTGTTCAACACACTTGCTATCACTGAAGCAGAAGAAGGCAGCATCACTGAAAACAAAGTAAACTATGTGAGAGCAAGATCAATGACAGGAAGATCTCTTTCTATGGCATTATCCTATAAGTTTTAATTAAATAGATATTGCATAAATGCAGATTGGTTTTCAATTCCTGTATTTTTATAGTACAGGAATTGATTTTAAAATCATAAAAAACACATAATTATGATACTCTCTAAACCTAAACTTAGTTTTTGGCAAATAATCAATATGAATGTCGGCTTTTTTGGCATCCAATACAGTTTTGGTTTACAACAAAGTGCTGTAAATCCTATCTATGATTTTCTTCACGCTAGTCCGGATCAAATTCCAATATTAAATTTAGCCGGACCTTTAACCGGATTATTGATTCAGCCCATAATTGGTGCAATGAGCGATAAAACTTGGCATCCGAGGTGGGGAAGAAGAAAGCCTTACTTTTTTATTGGAGCTGTGATTTGTAGTATTGCCTTATTTCTTTTCCCATTTAGTAGTTCGCTATGGATGGCTGCAGGTCTGCTTTGGATTTTAGATGTGGGTAATAATACCGCCATGGAACCGTATCGGGCTTTTATTGCCGACACTCTTAACGAAGATCAGCAGCCGACAGGTTTTCAAGCACAAAGTTTTTTTACCGGATTTGGTCAATTCTTATCCTATATTTCATTATTTCTGTTTCCCATCGTTTTTACAGGTTACAATGGGGAATTGCCTAACTGGATTTATGCCTCTTTCTTTCTTGGAGCAGTACTTTCAATAACATCGATTTGGTGGAGCATGAAAAAAACAGCAGAAATACCGCCTACAAAAGAAGAAATAGAAAAAATAAAATCAGAGCCCTTAAACCTCCTTTCTCCTTTTGTTGATATCTATCATGCTGTATTGGAAATGCCAAAAGTAATGTGGCAGCTTTTTTTAGTGTATTTATTTCAATGGTATGCTTTAATGTGTTTTTGGCAAAACAATTCCAAAAGCATTGCTTTGTCAGTATGGAATGTTACTCCTTCTAATAAAGAAATTTATGAAAAAGCAGTGGAATGGATGGGATTGATTGGCGCATTTGGATTTATTATAACCTTTTCAGTAGCTTTTTATCTGGCAAAATTAGCCAAGAAACACAGTCCCAAAATGGTGCATTTTGTTTGTCTTTTGTTTGGGGCAATTTCATTTTTCTTTTTCCCTATAATACTAAATCAGTATTTATTCTTTCCGGTAATCATTGGTTATGGGGTCGCATGGGCAAGCATGATGGGAATTCCTTACCTGATGGTTGTTACCAATATCCCTAAAGAACGATACGGAGTTTATATGGGAATAATCAATATGATGATTGTGATACCAATGATTTTACAAAATTTATCCTTTGGTTTTATCTTAAAACATTTTTTAAATAATGATGCACGCTTAGCCATCACTTTTGCGGGAGTACTTTTAATATTAGGCGCAATAGCAACACTTTTTATTAAAAGTAAAAAACCGCAGACTATGTAAAAATTGGTCCGATAAACCATTAAAAAACAACAATTATGAATAATATAGATATCCTTTGTGTTGGTGAAGTTCTTATTGACTTTATCGGACATCAATCAGGAGTTTTTATTGACAACACTAGAGATTATCATCGCTATTTAGGAGGTTCACCTACTAATGTCGCTATGAACTCTTCAAGATTAGGTTTAAATGCTATTATGGTAGCAACGGTAGGAAATGACGGTTTTGGAACTTATATTTTAGACAGGCTGTCAAGTGTTGGCTTAAATACAGATTATATCAAGTGCCTGGATAATAAATCTACCAGCGTTATTTTTGTTTCAAGATCTGAGAGTACACCGGATTTTATTCCATACCGTGAAGCCGATTATTGCATTGATGAGGAACAAATATCAAAAGAAACATTATCCAAAACTAAAATATTTCACACTACTTGTTTTGCTTTAAGCAAAAAACCAGCACAGGACACCATTTTAAAAAAAGCAGAAGAAGCATATAACTTAGGCTGTCAATTGAGTATTGATGTCAATTATGCCAAAAAACTTTGGAACAGTCAAGACGAAGCGATTCAAGTAATCAAAACGTATTGCAAGTTCAATCCGTTGATAAAAATTAGTGAAGATGACATGTTACGCCTTTTTGAAAAAGAACTTCCTCATGAAGAAATATTTAATTTTTTCCATAACGAAGGCGTTGATATCGTTTGTCTTACATTGGGTAGCAAAGGAGTGAAATTATCTCAAAAAGGAAACGACCTTATACAACTGCCTGCTGTTAAAATAGATAAAGTTGTTGATACCACAGGGGCTGGCGATGCTTTTTGGTCTGGTTTTTTATTTGCTTATATCAAGAAAAAAACAATTAATGAATGTCTGGATATTGCCTTAAAATTAGCGGCTTTAAAACTACAAAATGTAGGTCGCTTGCCAGACAATATCAATATCTTATCTCAACTATTATAAAATTATCATGGAGCAAAATAACAAAACAATCACTAACGGTGTTATGCTTAACGCCTATCCTGACAGTATTGGGACCAAGCTGTGTGACACTATAAGTATGCTTAAAAAACCGGACTTTAAGGATGTTTTTTCTTTATTCTATGTGTTGCCTACATTTTTTAATAGCGATTTAGACAGAGGTTTTTCTATTATTGATTATAATATTAACAACGATTTAGTTACTACAGCAGATTTAGATGCTTTGAATGAACTCAATATTAAATTAAAATTTGATATTGTATTAAATCATCTCTCCGTTGCATCACCACAATTCAAAGATTTGCTAAAAAAAGGAAATCAATCAAAATACAAAGATTTTTTTATCAATTGGAATGAATTTTGGGAGGGCAATGGCCAAAAAAATGAAGAAGGAATTATTATTCCTAAAGAAGAATTTCTCAAGAAACTTTTCATGAGAAAATCTGGTTTACCCATATTAAAAGTGCATTTCCCAGATGGCACCGAACAACCCTATTGGAACACCTTTTATCAGCAAATAACTTATAAAAAAATTGCTGCTGCTGATTTGCAAAATATAAAACAATTAACAGCAGAGCAGCGCATCATTATAAGTAAAAAAATCAACGATGCAATCGAACAAAATCAAGATTTTAGCAGTATAAAACTTGAAGATTGTGCGCCTTTCAAAACAGAAATTTTACAAATCGTTGAACAAAATCGTTCCTATTTAGGGCAAATGGATGTCAATGCAACATCTCCATTAGTTTGGGATTTTTATGAAGAAACCTTAAAAAAACTAAATGGTTATGGTTGCAATATTCTTCGTTTGGATGCTTTTGCTTATTTGCACAAACAAATTGGCAAATCGAACTTTTTCAACAAACCCGGCACTTGGGAATATTTAGAGCGTATCAAACAAATTGCAGACAAAAATAGTTTAATGCTCTTGCCTGAAATTCATGCAGAATATGGACTTCATTTGCATGACGAAGTAGCAAACGAAGGTTATACTATTTATGATTTTTTCTTACCTGGTTTGACTATCCACACTATAGAAAACAAATCGAGTAAAGCTCTACTAAACTGGGCAAAGGAAATTCTTGATAAAGGATACAAAACAGTAAACATGCTGGGTTGTCACGACGGTATTCCAGTTTTAGATTTAAAAGGAAAAGAAATTAATGGTGTTTACAATAAAGGCTTGTTAGAAGATGATGAAATAGAAACCATCATGAGTACAATCATCGAGCGTGGTGGTCGTGTAAAAAATCTTTATGATCCATCAGGGAAAAAGATTTCTTATTACCAAGTAAATGCCACTTTCTTTAGTGCATTGGGTGAAGACGAACAAAAATTACTTTTGGCTAGAGCGATCCAAATGTTCATGCCAGGAATACCTCAGGTTTGGTATCTGGATATTTTTGCAGAAAAGAATAATTATGAAGCAGCAGATCATGGTGGCAGTGCAGGGCACAAAGAAATTAACCGTACCACATTAAGTTTGCAAGACATTGAGCGTGGATTAAAAACTGATGTTGTAAAGAAACAGTTGGAGATTATTCGTTTAAGAAACACATCAAGCGCTTTTTTGGGCAAAGTTGAAATAAATCCATCGACTGATGATTCAATAGCTATCAAATGGACCAACAATAATACTATAGCATATTTAGAAGCCGACCTTAAAACCAATACGTTCACAATACATCATACCGAAAATCAAATTACTAAAAAAATGATTTTTTAATGTCTTGCCCTAAAATAGGTATACACTCTAGAATGGTGTATACCCATTTTAGGACAAGACAGTAGTTCAAGTCCTTGTATTACTTAATATTTTACTTGTTTTTGTTTTTTAATGTTAGATCAAATACAAACCAAGCGAATGAAACGATGCCTATTGCAAATAAAACATCACCAAAGGTTCGCAGCCATTTTAAAGTAACCATGGTAGGGTCTTGCATTAATTCAGCGGAACGGGCATACCACATTCCTTTTTCGATACTTTCGATGGCTTGCCAAATACCAATTGGAAGCAAACTCATTGTTGCCATTAAAAAAAGACCAATATTAAGTGACCAGAAAGTGGTTTTGATTAACTTGTTGTTCCATAAGGTGTTTCTATACAAACTTCTTAGCACGAATAACATCAAACCAATTCCCAACATTCCATATACTCCAAATAATGCGGTATGACCATGAAGAGGAGTAGTATTCAAGCCTTGAACGTAATACAATGCTATTGGAGGATTAATGATAAACCCAAATATACCAGCTCCGAGAAAATTCCAAAAGGATACAGCAAGCATGAAATAAATAGGCCATTTATAATCATCAACCCAAGCTGATGCTTTAGAAAGTTTATAGTTGTGATACGCTTCATATCCGATAAGGGTTAACGGTACTACTTCCAAGGCGCTAAACGTAGCTCCCAAAGCCATAACGGCACTGGGTGTCCCTGAAAAATACAGATGGTGAAATGTACCTAAAATTCCTCCAGACAAAAAGACTATAGTGCTAAACAATACATTCAATGTGGCTGTTTTGGTTTTCAATAAGCCCAAACGAACAAAAAGGAAAGCAATTACAACTGTTGCAAACACTTCAAAGAATCCTTCTACCCACAAGTGGACTACCCACCATCTCCTGGATAGTGTATGAATAATGCATGAAAATGAATTGTAGAAATATGGGGTATCATTTTGGGGATAGCAATGTAAAACATCTGCAAAAAATACTATAAGAATCTTATAATTATACTAAACATCAAAAAAAGATCGATAAGGCTAAAATGAATTTGCTTCTATTGACCTATTTCTGAGTGATGGAGTGTCTTCATTGAAAGTAGGAAAGATTATTTTTACTTAAAAGGATGTCGGGTTATTGGCGGGTTGTTTAAAATGGAAACAAAGAAAAACCCCAGTGCTTACTGGGGTTTTTAATTATTATAGTGACCTCGACTGGATTCATTTTTTTTACAATTTGTAAACGAAAACAAATAAAAACAAATACAATTAGTATTTATTGTAAAAACTATTATATATTTGTGGTGTTAATTATTAGTATTCGTTTATAAATGTCGTATGAATTGTCGTTTAGAAACTAGTTGCTGATAATTTTATTAAAAACGTTTGGGAAGGCGTTTATTAATTTTAAATCAAACGAAATATGGCAACTTTGAAATTCTTAATTTCGGGGAAGAAAAGTCCAACCGAAATTAAAATTAGGTATCTCAATGGCCGTGCAATAGATATTATTGCAGGAACAAAATTATTTGTTGAAGCCAAAAACTGGGATGAAAAAAATCAAAAAATTAGAAATGTTATTTCGGTTCCGGATAGGGATAAAATTAACGCCAGGTTAATTGAATTGAAATTCCACATTTTCAATTCTGCAAACAGTGATTTCATGGATGGAGAAATTCTCAATAGAATTTGGCTGGAGAAGTGTATCGCTAAGTTTTTTAACCGTCCTTCGGTTGATGCGAAAAAAGCTATTGAATATCATAAACTATATTTATCTGATTTTGCCGAAAGATGGCTAAAAGAAAAAGCGCCAAAATTCAAAGTGTCTGCAGATAAATACATGGATGATACAACTATTCGCCATTATACCGTATTAAAGAATTTGATTAAAAAATATGAAGGAAAGGATAAAATAAAGTTTTCTTCTATTGATGATGTGTTACTGGACAACTTCTCGGAATTTTTGACTACTCAAAAGTATGCTGAAAAAACAGCAAAAAGAATGATCGGTCGTTTTAAGTTTTTTTGTGGCAGGGCAGAAGCGGAGAACATAACTATAAATCAAGCTTATAAAAACAGGGTTTTTGTTAAGAAAGAGGAAGTTGATTATAAAGAACCGTATTTTGACGAGATTGAAATTAATAAAATTTATAATCTTGATCTAAGCGAAAATTCTACTTTGGAAAATGTTAGAGATAATTTAATTATTGGACTTTGGACTGGATTACGTGTAAGTGATTTCAATAATAAATTGAAAATAGACAATTTTAATGATGATTTTATTGAAATTGAAACAGAGAAAACGAAAACCTTTGTTTCAATTCCTATTCATTGGATGATATCTAATATTTTGAAGAAAAGAAATGGAGTTTTGCCTGAGAAGATAAGCGACCCTAAGTTTAATAAACATATAAAAACCATTTGTAAAACACTTGGATTTAATCAAATGATGATGGGGGGTGTTCCTACAGTTGATCCAGTTACCAAAATCAAACGAAAAGTTGTTAAATTATACGAAAAACATGAGCTGGTTACAAGCCATATTTGCCGTAGAAGTTTTGCCACTAACATTTATGGTACTGTACCAAACAGCACGTTAATGGCTATTTGTGGATGGGCGAGCGAAGAACAAATGCTTGACTATATCAAGAAAACCAATAGAGAACACGCAGAAGCGTTGAAAAAAGTATGGGATAAAAAATACCAAAAAGCAGTTTAATATGGAGACTAATAAAAAAATACTTAGTTTTGATACTCCAAATGGAAATATATTTCTTGATTTGGATGAATATAAAAAGCAAGATTGGGAAATCAAAAACAACACGAAAATGGAAAACAAAACACCGCTTGGAGAAAAAAAGATAGAAGACAGCGAAATACTAAAAAATGTAATGAAAGAGTTAAGGTACTCGGGATTACAATTTGGAAAGGAATTAGGGTATTCTTCTACTGCTTCAATACATCATGTACTTAAAGGCACTAATAATCGCAAAATGAGTGATGATATGGTCAATAGAATCATTAAAGTATTTCCAGAAGTAAATTACTGGTACTTGAAAAAAGGGCGATTGCCTATTATTTTGGAAGATAAGCTGGCACAAAATCAAACGAATATACTTTTTGGAAAAGAGAAGCCTATTACCGCTGATTATAGCCAAGAAACATTCAATACTTTAAAAAATATCGAAGCAATTTTATTGAGAATAGAAGATAGTTTAAACAAAAAAAGCGACCAATAAGGTCGCTTTTTTTCTGTTAATAGATTGGTAGTTTTGGTTTATCAATTGGCTGATAGTGGGTAAAGTGATCTATCCAATAATTAGCATCGTCATTATATAAGGTTTCTACAATTGGATAATTATACCCAATTTTCATTACCCAAAATATATTTCCTTCTTTCGGCAAATCCGATTCGCTTTCAATCTTTATCCAACCGTTATTGTTTTCAATTCCTCTTAGTCCTTTAGGTCTTTGTATATAAACCCCGTGCCCAACCGCTTCATAATCTAATGAATTAACATTTAAACCTTCCTCGCTCCAAATTCTTTTTTGATTCCATCCGTTTTTATCAATTGAATCTTTTTGCTCTTCGTATGCTTCCAATCCTATTTCCTGAATCCAAGCTTGTTTTATTGCGTCTTCTTTTGTCATAACTTTTAAAATTAAATGCAATTATTTTCTAATTCGAATTTTAGTAATGCGTGTTTTTCGGGAAGGGTTGCTTCTCGTAGTTCTTCAATTCCTGATAATATACAGTAATTGCGGTCGCTTCTTGAATAGAAGTTTTCAAAACTATTCCAATAGTGCAAACTGTCAAAAAAAATTAATTGTGTAGTTTCAAGTTCTTTAAATCTTACCACTAATTGAGTTTGAGAACCAAAGGATATAAAGTAAATTTTACCTTGTTCAAGTTCTGAAGGTTGGATTGTTAAGCTCATTTGTTTATTCTAGTTTTTTATATTTATCAATAGCTGTTTTTGACGATTTAGTAGTAAAAACAATTTTACCGTTATAGTATAATTTATATCCTATGCCAAAAGTAAATGTAAGCTCCTTTGTAAATTTGTACCATATTGTTTTAGCAATTGAAATTTCAATAGTTTTTAAATAATCCTGAATTGTTTGGATGTTTAATTCAGGAATTTCTTCTTCATTTTTTTGCATGATTTAAATGTTAGGGATTAATTTTCTTGATACTTAATTTCAGAATTTAAAGCCGAAAGGATCTTTCCCATCATTTCGATGGTTACACCTTTGCGCTTGCCTCTCTCGATATCACCGATGTAGGTATTCTTTCTGTTGCCAAAAACTTCTTCCGAAACATCGGCAAGGGATTTGCCTAAAGCCTGGCGTTTGTCTTTTATGAATTTGGCGAAAGAATCTATTGGTGCTGCTGTTACAGATTTATCCATGGCGTTTCTCGTGTAATTTGGTGATTAATGCAGAATTTTCTTTGGTGATTTTCCAAATAATTTCTTCGATATTGTTGCGCTCCTGTGTGGTTATTTTTAGCATCCAAGCCAGTAAGGTTACCACAATAAGTAAAAAAGCAATTATGAATAATAAAATATGTGTTTGTTCCATTTCTAGCGGTTTTTGAAATTAAATTGATAGTTGTATTGCTCTTTTATTTCGGCAGATCTATTTTTTAAACTGCTTACTTGCAAAGGAACATTGTTTACAATGTCGTGAATATTGGCTAATTCTATTTGGGCAATATCCCCGCCCATTACCGTAAACCAGTAATAAAATTTTAGTATATTTTCCATATGGTTGTCAAATTATAGACAGGCCAAGCCTGCTAATATTAGTAAAATGATAATGATTGTTATACTGTAGTCTTTTTGTTTCTGTGACATAAATTTTACAATTGATACTAAAAATTAGTACATAAATTAACAAAAAATAGTAAGCATTTTGTCTTTGAATTTTTTGGATTTAATCCAGTTATCCAAAAGATTTTGAACTCTATTTTCGAGCTCAAAATCTTTTGAAATAATATAATCTTCGTCACAAAACCCACCGTAATAATTGGCATCAACATAAAAATGTAAGTCCTTGAAGCTTTTTATTGTTGTGGGGATGGTTTTTTCTTTTATATCTGCCAAAATTTCTTTTTTGGCTCGTGTTATTACGGCTTGGAATTTTTTAGCGTTCATATTAACAAGCTTGTTTTGTTATTGCATCAATTTTATGCATGTTTCTATTGACTAAATCAATGATTTTTCCGTTGTATTTGGTGGCTTTATTTTTGGTTCCTCTCGATTGAATTATTTTTAAAGTTTCTAATGAAATTTCAATAGTTTCCAGTTTTACGTCATTTAATGACGCTGATAAAATCAAAGAATCTGTTTTATTGAAATATTCATTTGTAAAAACACAATGTCCGTGTGTTTCTCCTTCAACTAAGAAATCTTTAACGGATTCTAATACTTTAATAGTGATATTGCCGTCAGAAAAAGAAAGTCCGAAATATGATTTTTTAGTTTCAGAATACTTTTTTTGGTAAGTTTTTAGATTCTCTTTCATTTCCGAAATTTTCTCTTTAAGCTGAATTTTTCGTTTTTTCTCTACTAATTTATCATGCGCCTTGTTTAGGTCTGCAGGACAAATGTATTTAGGGTTGTGAACATCTTTGTTGAACTGTTTTAGTAAATCAATGTAGTCTTTCCATAAACTAAAATCTTTGATTATATAGCCGTTTTTTGAGCAAATTTTTATACTGCTCCAATTGTTTGAAACACTTGTTTTGTGCTTAGTAATATAATAGTTCAATGTGTCGATTTGATTCGTTTTTAGTAGCGTTTCTGCATTAGAATCGCTAAGTATTGCAGTAAACAAGTCTTGTGGGGATATATCGTGGAATTTGCCTTTAAAACCATTTCTTTTTATGATTGGTAAAATGTTTTTTGCGGGGTAAATTTTATATGGATTTAAGAAAAATAATCTATGATTTTTAAAATCTTTAGATTGTACAGTTAATTCACTCCCGTAACACCATTGGTCGTAATATTGCGACATTGATTGTCTGTTTTTTGCCATACTGGTAACATTTCCTTTTTGATCGATAAAGTGTTGCATTACTTCAATATGATAATAAGTAGGCAATTCGCTTTTTTTCATGTTTTTGACAGAAAGAAACATTCTAACAACTTGAAAGTTTTCCTTTGTTGTTACTATTGAATAGTATTCTCTTTCGTCAAAATGAACTTTATTTTCACCAAACATTTTTAATTTGTTTCCGCAATTTGGGCATTTTGGCGATTTTAATTGTTTTATGGGTTTCCAATTATGAGCGCATTCAAGACAGTGAATTTTATTTCTTGAAATTACTCCCCATTGCAAAAATGATTTTTCAGAAGAATAGTTTTTTTGTTCTTCTGTGATTTTTGGTAGTTGAGAACTCAATTCAACTACTTGTCTTTGAAGTGCTGTTTTTGGTTTCATAATTAATCGAATAAAGAGGTTTGAATAAAAACTTTAACAGGTTCTTTTTTAGAAGGTTTGTTTTTTATAGGCTTTTTTAAATCATCGGAAATGATTTTTTTATAAGCTTCCATTTTAGGATTATCTTTTGGTTTTTCGGGCATTTGGCTTACTTGGGGACGTTGTACGGTTTTAATTTCCTCTATGCTGTCTTCATCATAGTAATGAATAGCCATATTAAAAATTTCATCGTCATTCCAACCGATTCTTTTTGCTTTCTGTACTTCGGAATAGATATATTTGATACAGCCGTCAATGCTTTTATTTTCTTTTTTAAGCGTTTCGGCAAAAAGACTATCGTTTTGCGCTACTTTTTGAAGGTGTGCGCTGATTGTTTCTTTAAATGGGTCTGTTGCTGTTGCGGTCATTTGATTAGTTTATAATTCCTTAATAAATGCGTCTTTATTTTTTACAGGCACGTAAAGACCTGCAATAATATGTGTTACTTTTTCGCCCTCTTCAATAAATCCATCATGTAATAGTTTATTGTATTTTTCTTTGAAAGAAACCATATCAGACCCGAAAAAAAAGAAACCGCCATATTTTTTAAGTAAGGCGTCAAATTTTCCGTTTTTGTTAGCCTTTTTTTCTGCTTCGGCTTCTTTCTCTTTGTTGATTTGCTGTATAATTTCTTCATTTCCCCAAAGTTTAACTGCTAATTCCAAATTTTTTTCGGCTTCGTTTCGGTCTTTCTTAGCATACGTTAATGAATAAGAGTGTGAACGCTCGTACTTTCCAGACTTTAAGCCCTCATGACGTTCTTTTGTCTCTTCAAGCTTATATTCGTAATACTCTATGCTTTCGGGCATGGATAAATTAATCTTGTTTGCTTTGGCTTTCCAATAGTCTGCTTTACTTTCGTGTTGTTCAGCAACTTTTGACATTTCAATAGATTTACCCATTCTGTTATGATTTCTTTCAATTAAAGCACGGTGTCTTTTTTCTGAATGGTGACCTACTTTAATAGGCTCGCCCAATGAAAGAAAATCTCTTCCCTCGTGTGATGCTTCCCAAAATTGAGTTGATTTGTTTTCAGCACTCGCAGACCATTTTTGGTAACGCTCAGCCTTTTGTTTGCAAAATTCTTTATAGTTGAAACCATCAGCACGAACTATTGAGTAATAGTAAAAACCATCTTTACTTAAAACAAGATTAAAAACAATACATTCGTGTTCTTTGCCGTACTTGGTTTCTAAAATAATAGTTTCTCCTTTTTCGTGTTTTTCAGGGCATTTTGCAACAAAAACGTTAGCAGTATATTTTGCATAAGTGTTCATAGTGTGGAATTTTAAAAGTTATAGAATGATTATTTTATGAAGTTGATTTTTTTTAATTGCTCGATAGAGTGGGTATCCCATGAAAAATGAGTTGCAATTTCTTGTTTTGACATCTTTTTAAAACTAGATGAAACAGGATGAAACCGTTTAATAAAAACAATTCCGTGTTTGCCGTGTTCAGCAATCAAATTGCCTAAGACTTCATTGTCTTGATTAAATATAAATTGCTGTAGATTACCGTTAAATGAAACAATAAATAGCCCGTGTGATGTAGATAAGTATGACATGATATTATATTTTAAAAGATTGTTTTAATATTTTCCGTTTATAACCTGTTGGCGTACTTCTTCGGCTTCCTCGTGGGATCTATATTGCCCGTAGTTCTTAACTACTATTTCATTGACAACGAGAACCAACTCAAACCAAAATCTATTGTAACGACTATCTATAATCAACAAATCGCCTTCGATTAAATGTTTCATAGTCCGTAGCTTTAAAGATTAATGTAAATATTTGCGATGCTTCCAGTCGTGGTAAAGGCAACTTTTTCAACTCGATACGACTTATCTTCTGAGCCTAAAAAAATGTAGTCGCCTACTCTAGGCACAAAAACCGAATCGTAGTACTTAATTACATTGTGATGGTTCGACAGCTCCCGAACGATCACCAAGCCAGTTAAATCTTCAACTATATACGTATTGAAGAATTCAATGATTATTTGTTTTAACTTTTTCATATTTAGAATTTAAAAGTGTACACGTTAGTAAAAACAAAACAGTTTAAAAGCATCCAAGCAATAGCCGATACAATAAGAACCAAAGCTATTTTTGATAAAAGTAATTTCATGGGCTTAGTTTTTAGATTTAGTATTATAAGTACTAATTATTAGTACTAAATTAAACATAGTTTTACAACTGTTTCGGCTATTTTAAGCCATCATCAGGCAAAGCACACACTTTGCGACAGTCAGCGTTTATCTATTCGTTAAACCACTGGATTTCGGTATTAGCCTGAGTAATCACACCCTATTTTATACTGTTTAATCAGTTCCGCCACTTTGTTTAAATCTGTGGTCTCGACTTCGTAGTAACCAAAATAACCTCCTGATTAACTACACTACAAATATAGTGTATTTTTACATTTAGTACTAATTATTATCACTGTATTTTCACCTGTTTTTACTACTATAAGAAAATAGTATCATGCAAAAACATTCATAGATAAAATCTATAATAACATCTAAGGCCTGTAATCGTGCAGACTCAGCAACAACAGCCAATCAATTACAATCAATACAACCGGTTCAAAAAATGAAAATCAATTGAATTAAAAAATCAATTAAGTTTTTTTTTTTTTTTTTTTCATTTGGAACTCAAACAAGCTAATGATCAATAATTTAAATCAAACTAAATCCATATTCAAACATCAAACTTTACTCAATTACATTTCAATAGATCAATTCAATTAATATTCATTAAACTATTTATACACTAGAATATTTTTTTATTGTGGCTGCAACGGATTGGAAAGCCTATGAATAAACGTTTTATAGCTTCAAATGCTTTAAATATTCAGGAATATGTCCAGGATTAAATCATACATAAGAATGTCAGGAGGTTGAGGATCTGAAATACTCATAGTTTCGTAGTCGTTGTATGTATTGTCGTGTGAATTTGAGTATTATTTTAAACTTTCCTTATTTAGTAAGGCTTAACAGAGGTTGAGCGTGACCCAAGCAGGATTACAACGAACAGTAAGATTAAAATATAGTAGTGATTGCACCCAAAGAAAAAGCCAAAAATTATATTGGATAAACTCAAAAATTGACCCCCATACCCCAAAATAAATCGATTTCCTTTTCAGCCACGAACTCGAATATACCCTATACCCTCCCAATAGGAAAGCCATAGAATAAAAATAATTTGAAATAAATATTTGTGATATAATTTCCTTGTAAGAAAATTAATTTCGAATTGATTGTATAATATAAAATAAGTGTTAAATGTTTCAAATAATTTGGAAATTAAAAAAACAAAAAGTTACTCAAAGTAATTAGTATATAAATTTTGAGGTGTTTTTGTGGGTTAACTTATTGATATTGTTTCTGTTGTGGAATAAATATCTATTTGAAATTATCACTGGGTGATAATTTAACTATCAGTAGGTGATAGTTTCGGTACTAATTATTGTTACTTATTGTAAAAATAATTTATATTTGTGGTAACGAAAATGATAATCCCATGATTCAACTTACCAAAGAGCTTTTTATTTCTTCTATAGAGGCCATTAGAATACAGACACAAAAAGACAATGCGAATGCAGTGGCTATTGCCGAGGTTTTTAATACTGACGGTATAAATCCTTACGACAACAGTATTCTTGTAAAGGCATTGTTTAAAATGCTTCAGTTGTTCTTCCCGAAGGATGCGAATGACTTCTGTGAGATCGAGCATTATTGCTTTGATATGAATTTTGGTAAGGTTGCGGACCAAGAATTGATTACTCCGGAAGACTTGTGGGATAGATTAACCGATACGGTAATTGGTTCAGATGCTAATTCTGCTTTTAAGCCATCAAAATTCTTAATAGATGAAGTAGGGTTATTTCCAAGTGCAGCTAAAAAACTATGGCTAACTAAGAAAGAAGATTTAATTCTTCCAATTGGAGAAAGAATAAGATGGCGTGACAAGCAAGGCGCAAATACTGATTTGAGATCAACAGAGCCAATCCCATCTACCCATCCGCTTATTGACGATTATCCAAAGCAAGTGACAATCTTAGATTTTATTACAAAAGAAAAAGAAGAGGCCCGCGAAACGATAAAGCAAAATAGCCTTTACAGTATATGTTATGCGAACCAATTATTCCTTGAAGGTAAAATCAGCGCATTAGAATCCATTGAAAAAGAATTGAAGCTAAAACAGTAATGCGATGGCGTATAAAAACTTTAAGAGCTTCTTACATGGATGCGCCGGCAAAACAAAACACAAAAGCTATCTGGCTGCAAAGTACTTTTTAGATAACATTCATACAGATACCGGTTCCGAAGTTTATAAGTGCAAAAACTGTGGTAGCTTTCATATTGGCACTATCAGGAAGTTTAAAAATAAAACCAAGACGAATAGCAGCAGAAAAGAAAAAGACGAGCACAAACAGCACAAACAAAAGCATAAGAAATTCAAATACTGATTATGAAAGAAACAATCACTATACCGAAAGAAGATATTCAAAATATCAAACCAGTAGAGCAGAAAAAACAGCTTCAATTGATAAAAAGATTCAAGCCACAAAAAGGCCATACATTATTTGAAATTAATAAGGTTACAGGTAATGTTGTAAAGGCTGAATTTGAAGTTGAAAAAGACATTCATTTCGACAAAGCCAAAAGAGCATTGGTACCGTCGCCAAACAAAAAAGTAATCATGCGTGAAAACTGCATCTACATTTCGGCATTGAATATCAAAAACTGTTTCAAGAAACTAGGTTTCGTAATCAAAAAGTAAATGGCAGATATAAAAGTCAGAGTCAGCAGTCATGCCGAAAGCGAAAACAGCTACGGTGTTTTGGTTGATCTTATTATAATTCCAGAAACGAATCATTACTCAGCCAGTAGATTAGAGTGGTTTCCAAAATCGATTTGCACGCTTGAAAAGGTTGAAATCGAAAATAAGCTTCCGGAATATTACCTAACGGCTCCTGAGTGGATTTTAAAACAAAAAAAAGTAAAATACGAGTTATGAAATACTATCTAGGAATTGACCCGGGAAAGCAAGGAGCATTCGTTGTTATTGACGAAAATTCAACTGTCATAGAGAAAATTGGCACGCCGCTTATCGGGAAAGAATACGATAGGCAAGGAATTGTTTCTATTCTAACCAAATATCCATATCATAAAATTGGTTTGGAAAATCCTGATGTCATATTCGGAGTTAGCAAAAGTGTCGTTGCTTCCCTATCGCATTGTGTTGGATTGATTGAAGGAATGATGCTGGGTTTACACGTTCCGTTTTTATTAATACGACCAAAGGAGTGGCAAAAAGAGTGCTGGAAACACGTTAAAACACAGAAAAAAGCGGACGGAAAAGGGAACGATACCAAAGCTACTTCAATTATGGCAGCGGTAAACTTATGGCCAAACGAAAATTTCAAAGTGACTAACAAGGGAGGAAATTCAATTAACCACAACGATGGAATGGTAGATGCTGTTCTGGTTGCGGAGTATGTGCGTAGAATGTTTAGATAATCAATTATGAAAACAATTATTACCATTGCCACTATTGTTTTTTTTATAGAAAAACTATTAAAACCAAGATTAGATAAAGCCGATGGGAAATATATTCTTTGGTATGGTATAACAAATAGAAAATTTATAATCCTATGAAAAAACCAAACCTTCAGGCGGTAAGAAAACAATTTTGCAATGCCAAAACAATTACCTGCCTTACCAATAAAATCAATATTGATGTTACTGGTATAACCGAATTTGAATATGACAATGAAGCCGAAATATGGACTTCTGTAGGCGGTGCTATTACATTTTGGAAAAACGGTGAATATGCCGCTATTGTAACTTCTGTTTCCAAAAAGAAACAATGCAAGTGTGTAGAATGCGATAAATCGAAAACAGTAAAACGTAATCTTAAGAAATAATGCTTTACAAAGACAATAGAGATATTCGAGATAATCGGTATGAAGGTGATTTAATTATTGAATGCACCAATGGAGTTTCCAAAAAGGAGGCGCTTACCACAATAAAACAGATTATTCAAAATGATGCAGACTATAGTCAACATTTGATTGATCAACTTTTACTAAAAATTGAAGGATATCAAAAAACTATTGATAGATGTAACTTAAGGCTGAGTGATCCTGAATTGGAAAATATAGAAATCAAAGAAAGTCCTTATAGTAAAAATACCAAATCATGAGAGCATCCGGACAAACCACTCGACTTATAGACGAAGCCGTACAGCATCTTTTCAATACAGGACAGCTGTTTTTATTAAAAAAGACTGCATTAAATAAGCAACGTTCCTTTATTCCAGAAGGAGGCCTTTTATTTGTTGATCCTGATCACAGAATGTCCAATCAGGCCCAAAACAATTTTATTTACCGAGTAATGAAAAGACTTGAGTTTGAGCATTCAGGAAGTCATAAAATCAAAACAATAAGCAAAGATTATATTCACGTAATAACTATTTAAAAAATGAAATACTTCCTAGACACTGAATTTTTAGAAGGCCCGCAAAAAGAGAAATTTCCAATATCATTATTCAGGAAACACACTCCAAATACCATTGATTTAATATCGATTGGAATTGTCGCCGAAGATGGCCGAGAGTACTATGCCATTTCAAAAGACTTCAATTTGAAAGAAGCTTGGAATAGATATGACTTAAAGCCAAATCACCTATATCCTTTAGGTCCTGAAAATGTAAAAGTATACTGGATCCGTGAAAATGTTTTGAAGCCTATTTGGGAAGAACTAAAAACCCGAGAATTTGATATCGTTTTAAACAATTACGAATTGAATTATTTTTATGGAGCAAAAAAATATATTCCTGTTTGTGGTAATAATTTTACTTACAAAGATTTTAAGAGATTGCTTTTAAAATACGGAAAAACCAATAAAGAAATTACCTCAGATATTTTAAAATTTTGTATAGATGAAGTTTACGTTACAAAAATTGACGGAAAATTGGTTGGATCTATTGATTCAGTAAGAGGAAATCCAGAATTATACGCCTACTACGCCGATTATGACTGGGTGGTATTCTGTTGGCTTTTTGGAAAAATGATGGATTTACCAAAAGGATTTCCAATGTATTGCCGTGATTTGAAGCAGATTTTTGACCAAAAAGAAGATTGGTTAAGAATTCCAACAGCAAGGCAAAACATGGATTTAAAACAACATCCTGACTTTCCTAAACAAGACCCATCAAAATCCCACAACGCCATTGAAGATGCTCGCTGGAACAAGAAACTTTATGAATTTTTAAATAGCCTGTAAATGAATCAAGTAAAGGAGTTTTTAGAATATATTTTCAATGCTTTTAAAATATGGGTAATTGTACAGTCGTGGGAATCAGCATTAATCGTTCGAAACGGAAAGAGAATAAAAGAAGTTTCAGGAGGTATATTTTTTAAACTCCCTTACTTTGATAGTGTTTTTGTTCAGGAAAACAGACTCAGAGTTATAATTCTTCCTATCCAGACTATAACGACTAAAGATGGACATACTGTTACGTTGTCAGCTTCTTTAGGATATTCAATTGAATCGATAAAACAACTTTATAAAAAACTTTTTCATCCTGAATCCACTCTTCAAAATATATCAATGGCATATCTATCTGAGTATATTTATAAAAGTGATTTAAAAGAAATTTCTCCTTCACAAATAGAGGAATTGGTTATAAGTGAACTCAGAAAAGGCGATTACGGTTTGCAATATGAATATTTTAAGATAACAAATTTTGCCGTTGTAAAAACTTTTAGACTTATTCAGGATCAAATGTGGGTATATGAAGGATTATCAATGAGCAATAAAAAATAAAAAACCATTAAAGCAGTCCGACTTGAAAAGATGCCGGAACCGGACAAAGTAATTTCATAATGAAAAAAAAAAGGTAATATCATACTTGGCCAAAGACGTTTCGCGAAGCTACAATGAAAAATTGGAGCTTTTGCGTTTCGCGTCAGTTGCAGTAGAATCAGCATTTACCAAAAGGTATTACAATTCGCTGTTGCTGCTTATGAAATTGTCCAGGGCAGAAAGGATATTCCTTGACTTTATCACCGAGGAAATGGACGACAATAATCTTATCACCAATAGCGTCCAGATCAGGAATAAATTCAACAGCCTCTTAAAAAAAATAGGGCAGGACACCTATGCAGACAGTACCATACACCGCTGTTTTGCCAATTTGACACAAAACCACCTTATTTTGAAAATGAAAGGACGCGGACTATATCAAGTAAGCCCCGTTTTTTTCTTCAAAGGTTCCGAAGAGCAGCGCGCCAAAGTATTGCGCGGTATTTTGGAAGCCATCAATAAAGAGCCAATCAATAAATTACGAAGAGAACATTTTATTGGTAGAGACCCTTCTTCGATTCCGGAGCCGGAAGCTGATTAATTTTCGAAATCAACTCCATTCGTTTTTTGTCAAAAGCAGATCTTGTTTTCTTTTTCAACAAAGGATTATTATCATATCTTGTTTCGGTGATTTTCTTTTCACCCGAAAGTAATTCGTAAAAATTAGTGACAATTTCGTGGCCTTTTCGGTTTATTTTGTATATGTGCTTAGAGGCATTTCTGCCCTCCTGGACAATCCCGACAAATCCTGTTTCAATCAAGTTTTTGAGTAAACAGTATTTAAACTGTTTCGGCATTTCCCTATAATCTAATTGGGTAAAATACTGCTTTGGCGCAAGAAAAAGCAATACTTCAAGCAACCCTAAGTCAATATTATGCTTCTTTTGAATATACTGCCTTACAACAATCATATTTTCAAGCAAATCATAGCCTCTAAATACCGGCAAACGATTTTCCTTCGAGTATTTAGCCGTTTTAGACTTCCCGCTAACATTCCATCGTAGCGAAAGTCCTTTCTTTTTTAACGTGTCCAAAGTGTCCTTGGTAACCACATCAGTTGCTTTCCTCCCCATATTTTAAAACACTAAAAATTAGTACTACAAATATAAAAAATTAGTATTAATATAAATATTTTCTATTATCTTTGTTTTTTATATAGTTTTTAATTATAAAATTAAGATGGCAAAAGTAAATAATACGGACATTTATAAATATGATTTGTTACCAAGTCTATTAGATTTCCTATTGGGTTCGGATGCCGACAACTATAAAAAAACAAGGAGCTACAGAATTAGTGACGTGATCAAGTTAATCAATGGAGTTAACGGACGCGACAATCTACAATTCAATTTTTCTGATGGAACAGATCCTGATAAAAATTATTATTACCCGGGAACTTTCTTCACAGATACGAATGATACAGATCCATTAAATTTTACTCAGTTAATTTTCAATAGACAATCAAATCATCCTATTGACTTGACGTCGTTATTCGACAGATTAAGCGAAAGAAACGATTTAATTCTGAAAATAGAAAATCCAAATGACCCGAATGACTTTTTTAATTTCAAGATCAACAGTATTGAAAACCATGAAAATTATTTTATATTTAATATTGAGATTTTCAGTGACTATTACTTAGGGATTTTAAAAAACGAACAAGTTTATAGCATTTATTTTGACCTAATTGGCCCAAAAGGTGATAAAGGCGACAAGGGAGACAAAGGTGATACTGGTGATGCCGGTCCGCAAGGAATCCAAGGAATCCAAGGTGAGCAAGGCGAAACTGGCCCGCAAGGAGTTCAGGGGATTCAAGGTATTCCAGGAGAACAAGGAGAGCAAGGGATTCAGGGTGAAGATGGATTGTCCGCTTATGAGATAGCGATAAACAACGGAACTTTTGTAGGTACCGAAGAGGAATTCGCAATACTTTTAGGTTCCATAGAAGGAAAACTAGATAGTGACGGTTATCCTGGTACCGCAAAAACACTGGACGACAGAATTGCCCTATTAGAAGGAGAAGAATCTTTTTCCAATCACTTCACTGGAAAATCATACGCCATTTGGTCTGGAACAGGATTGACATACGATGTAATTTATACCAGCTATTATCTTCAAGAGGTTTTGTATCCAGGAGGAACAACGCAAATAACACTTGGTACTGCCGACACGACTAATCCAAGATTCGACAACATTGCTGTAGATGCAACCGGACCAATTGTTATTCCGGGTACGCCAAGTGTCAGCCCCGAAGTTCCGTCTGCCGACCCAAATACTCAATTGAGCATTACGCCTGTTTTGGTGAATGCTGGTGCGACCACTCCAAGCGGAGCGATATCAGAGACGGTATATAATGAAAATACTGAGTGGACTACAGCTTCCAACAACGGAACGGTTAATTTCAACGCCACTACAGCTCCTTTTACCGGAACTAAACATCTTAATTGCGGAGTATTCACCAATGGACAGTATATTCGTTTTACCGCTCCATCTGTAAACCAAATAGCAGATTACGACACTTTGAAGTTTTACGTGAACCTAAAAGTGACGTTTGCGAATACGGCCAAATTTTCGGTAAAAATATACAATGGAGCCACATTAATTAGTTCCGTTCTTACAATTGATTCCGGAACATACAATTTTAATCGAAATACGATTAACACCTATCAAACTATTGTAATTCCACTTTCGGCATTTACTTTTTCGACTTCTTCCTTCAACAGAATCGAAATTGTAATGGTTGGAACTAATGCTTCAGGTTTTTATCTGGATAATATGGCCTTATCTATTGGCGGTGGCAGCAGTTCCTTAGAGCAAAAAGCCATAACCTCAATTATTACTGATAGCGGTATTGCCAATGCTACACAAAAGGATGATACTTTTCAATTCAAAGGATTTGGAGGGTTAATTGTAAGTGCAATAGGGAAGGTTATTTCCTTCACTCAGGATCTTACAAATTATTACACCAAAGCCGAAACCGATTCCGCCGATGCCGCAACATTAGCAAGCGCACAATCCTACGCTTCCAATTTGATTACACAGTTAATCGATGGCGCGCCGGCTGACGCAAACACGCTAAAAGAATTAAGCGACAAGATTAGTGCCATCAATGCCATAATTGGAGGCACTGCACCTGATGGTGACAGTATTGTAAACACCGTTTCTGAGTTGCTACAGGTTTTTGCCACTTTCCCCGAAGGTGTCGATTTGGTTACTCTATTAGCAGGAAAAGTAAACACTACCGATGTATATAATGCTCTTGACTGCATAGTTGCAGGCAAAGTGCTTGATGCAAGACAGGGCAAAGTGTTGAATGATGCAATTGCAACTTTGACAACTGCAGTTAGTAATAAAGTTGATAAAGTTGCAGGCAAAGGACTTTCAACAGAAGATTACACTACTGCTGACAAGGCTAAAGTTGCTTTAATAGATCAATCTGTTTCTGCTGCTGAAAAAGCAACATGGAATGCTGGAGATATGACTACTAATACAGCTCAAACCGTTTCAGGATTGAAGACTTTTTTAAACGGAATGATCGGGTTTAGAAATTCTGCAAACACATTTACTAACCTATTTTCTGTTATTACAACAGCTGCAAGAACTTGGACATGGCCTGATAAATCAGGCACAGTGGCAATGACTTCTGATATTATTGACAAATTAAATGGAACTGTAAATTACTTAGTAAAATTTGGAACTACGACAACTGGTATATCCAGTATAATTAAAGACGATGGTACTTTTTTAGGTGTTAATTCTATTTCTCCTATAGCAATGTCAAAAGACATACAATTAGGAAGACAAGGGAATAAAGAAATAGGTATTGAGCAGAGTGATTCGGTTACACCAGGACGTGATTTAATAGTTTCAGCAGGTAGAACTATTAATTTCCAAGAAACTGCTTTATTTGTTGCCATACCAAATACTTTAAACAAATGGGAGTCTGTTGCTGTAAATAATAATAATGGAGATGTATATGCTGTTGTCGGTGCTCCTGGAGATATTTACAAGCAAACAGGAGGGACTGGCTCTTTTGTGTCACTGGGAGTTGGTAATAAATATTGGTCTGCAATAGCTATTTATGATTACAATAATGATGTATATGCTTCGGATGCAAATGCAACTGGTATTTACAAGCAAACAGGAGGAACTGGCTCTTTTGTGTTAGTTAGTGGGACAACTGGGTTAAATATTGCTTCTATTGCAATAAATCAATCTAATGGGGATGTATATGCGGGTATAGGTTATAGTGCTCCAATTGGCTCAGGATTTACAGGAGATATTTACAAGCAAACAGGAGGGACTGGCTCTTTTGTGGCTATGGGGCAAACTGCTAGGATGTATACAGGTTTATATTTTAGTTCTAGCGGGGATTTATACGCAGCGGTATATAGTTCGGATATTTTTAAAATGACTGGAGCAACTGGAAGTTTTGTTGCTTTGGGAGCTGGCACAAGACAATGGTCATGTGTATCGGGAATAGGAACAGATATTTATGCGGCTGTTGGTTCTAATAGCGGCACAGGAGATATTTACAAGCAAACAGGAGGGACTGGCTCTTTTGTGGCTATAGGGCAAACTGCTAAATGGACAGGATTAGCATTTAAAAATTCAGGAGTTGGGTATGCCAGCGCAGGAACATTGACAAATGATTCTATATATACATTATCTCCCGCTAATGGTTCATCTGATTTAGACGGTGGTACTTTAAAATTAAAAGCTGGAACAGGAAAGGGGGCTGGTAAATCACGTGTGCAAATAGTAACAGGAGCAAAAACAGTATCTGGTACTACAATGCAGGGTGAGATTGTTAGAGCTGAGTTTTATGAAGATGGTAATTATAAGAGAATAGGAACTCCTGTTTACGCTGATAATGCAGCAGCTTTAGCAGGTGGATTAACCGCAGGAATGGAGTATAGAACTGCTACAGGAGTAAAAATGGAAGTTTATTAAATACATAAATCATGATACAAACTATATCCCCAATACTTCAGAACAGAAACGGAGTATTAAGTAAATTGAAAATAGAAGTACGTCCTGCTGAACGCACTGAAAACGGTAGAAACTATCTTGTAATAGATTGGAATTTAGCTAACACAGAAAATGCTATTTTCTCAAAATATGTGCATTGGACAAATGAGCAAATAGATTCCATGGAAGCTTATATTGAGGCAAATTATGATTTATCTGGATTCACTAGAGAGGAACGAGAATATAAGAAACTTCAAATAGCATTACTGATAGATACTCAGACTAATGTATTTGAAAATGGAAAAACTATTTGGGGCATTGAGCCCAATAATTGGGAGTTTTCACCTGCAGTACAAGAGTAATGGGATTCCTTCTATTCATAATCGCGTATGTTTTGTATTTGCCATTAACAATCTGGAATTTTTGTCTTGTAGAGAATAAAAAAGGCTATTTCCGTAGTTCGGCAATTACAATTGATAAGTTAGCAAATCGTGAATTTAGAACACTTTGGAATAAAAAACTTAGAACTGAAAACGGTTACAAATTCGGTGCTGAAAATGAAACGATATCCAGTGCTTTGGGTAAAAACCAAAGAGACAAAACACTCACAAAAACAGGCGAAAAACTTGTTTGGCTCTTAGATAAAATAGAAGAAAATCACTGCCTAAAATCAATTAATAATTTTTAAAACCACATAAAATGAAAAAAATCATGGCTATAGCACTTCCAAAATTCGCATTTATATCATTGATTGTTAAGAAACCGATGCTTTTGGTTCCGATAGTTCCTGTTATTGCAGTGACAACAATAGTCGTAAGCTTTGAAGCGATGTTCAAAGTTTTAGGGTGTTTTTTTTTAGCGGATCTTATTACAGGATTATTGGCTTCATATTTTAGATGGAAAAAAAGCGACCATGAAGATCGTTGGTTTTTGGGCAGAGGAAAAGACAAAGAAGGCTTCTCTAGTGACAAGGCCAAGCAAATGGGGGTAAAAGCTGTAATATACTTAGTAGTTCCATTGGCTTTGGTTAGGCTTCAGAATGTTTTGTATTTGAAAAATTTAAAATACAATACAATTTCAGAAGCCGAATTTCAATTAGGAACACTCGCTATAATACTTTTTTGTTTTATCGAAGGATTTTCGATTTTTCACGAAAACCTTCCTGACTGTGGATTCAATTTATGGGAAAGAATAAAAAAAATGATAGGGTTTTATAAAGAAATTAAAAACGAAATAAAAGAATAGTCATGAATGAGATCATTAGAATAGCAGAAAAAGAAATTGGTACTGTCGAAAAGCCGGTTAATTCAAACAAAACCAAATATGGAAAATGGTTTGGTCTTGATGGCGTAGCCTGGTGCGGAATTTTTGTAAGTTGGTGTTATGCACAAGCTGGATTTCCTTTGCCAAAAATTGGATTTTCAAAAGGATATGCCGGCTGTCAAACAGCAGTCGCTTATTTTAAGAAAAACGGAATGACAACCACAAGTCCCGTTGAAGGCGACATCGTTTTTTTTGATTGGAATAGCGACGGAAGATACGACCACAC
>Ga0207975_100155_pt1 | contig 54959 bp, 31 predicted proteins | sample LakWasMe91_HOW11_2_FD_183913 | JGI IMG/M metagenome (GOLD analysis project Ga0207975, IMG submission 183913) | Freshwater sediment methanotrophic microbial communities from Lake Washington under simulated oxygen tension - Sediment Metagenome... | ecosystem: Environmental > Aquatic > Freshwater >...
TTCGCAATAATATGAAAAATAGTTTGATGGAAATGAGTGATAAAATCTTACTCCGTAAACGCTCAATAATAGAAACGGTTAACGATGAACTTAAAAATATTTGCCAAGTTGAACATTCTAGACATCGCTCATTTATCAACTTTTTGTCAAATCTTATCGCTGGAATAATTGCTTATAATTTTCTGCCTAAAAAACCTTCTTTGAAATACGAAACGGTTAAAACTAACCAATTAGCAGTATTTTATTAATCGAGTTCAGGTTGGCAAGTTTAGGCGCAATCATACGAAGTCCTTTCTCGCTGTATTTTTCCGATCCACACAATTCATAAGTTATAGGGCATCTATTCATCTTTCCACTCTTTTACTGTTACTGCACCTACCAAATCACTTCCGGTTGCAAGCAGTTGAGAGAAATAATCATGCTTATCAATCTTGCCTATTTTCAAGAGTCCCTCAAGCATTATTCCTTCCGGTAATAAGCCTTCAAAAAAAGATGGAAATTTTGCAAAGGAATAGTTTTTCTGAGTCAATGGCATCGTCAGCGATACTGCTTCTCCTTCATAGTGGTTATCATAAATAAATTCATAATTACCACTATTTTCTTCAATCAAGACCCCTGCCCTTTTACCATGGACCAATATTATTGCTTTTCTCATGACTATTTATGGATTGGGCTTTTAAACTGCACTGTAATATTCAAAACTTTCAGTATAGCCAAAAATTTCTTCCAAGTAACAGTTTCTTTATTTTTTTCAATATCAAAGACTGTGGTCTTCCCTACTCCTGCCAGATTTGCCAATTCCAATTGTGTCAACCCAGCTAGCTTACGATGTTCTTTTATAAAGAGTCCAAGATCAAAATCATTCATTTTTTACCGTTTTGACAGTAAAAACAAACAAATAGATGTTACAGCTGGCTATTTTATTTAAAAATCGTTATTTTTTACTGCTAAAACAGTAATTTATATATAAAGCATAGCGAATCGAATAAAAAAACAATTATAGCACCTAATTTTACTGTCATAACAGTAATTACTACGTTTTAAAAAAATAGAAAGTCTTTTTGACCCGTCCTGTGTTATTTCTCATCATTTAACTCTTCTTCATCCGGCTTTTTGAAGTAGTTCAATTCCTTTTCTACTTCTTTTTCATCTTTATTATTTTTCTTTATTAGAAAAATAATTAGTGCAATAGCACCAATAAAGACTAACGATAATATAAACCAATTTGTTTCCATTTTTCAATAGTATTTTCTTTTTAAACCTTAGTTTTTATGAAAACTTATTTCACTTAAAGATAAGCATAAACAACAAACTAAAATTATAACACATTCACAATAAACGACTTTCTCCATTTTTAAAATTAAAAACCTATTGAAGTAGCTGAACTCTAGCTATTAGCAGAAATGATTCTTTTTATGTTTGTCACTTTGACAGTTTTAATATTCTAAATGCTCCTTGTCCAACGAGAAAAAATATAATTGTTCCGATGATAAGGTCCGGATACTTTGAATTTGTCCAGTAAACAAGTCCTCCCACTACAATTACACCTAGATTTACAATTACATCATTGGAAGTAAAAATCATACTTGCTTGCATGTGTACTTCTTTGCTTTTACCTTTTCCAAGTAAATACAAGCAAAGTCCATTGCCAATAAGTGCAAGAATTGAAATAATTATCATTGTCCGGAACGCAGGATTTTTTTCAAGTTCTACAAACCGTCTAATAACTTCTATAAAGCCTAAAAGCGCAAGTGTCAACTGAAAATATCCTGCGGATTTTGCAATATTTTTTTTTCGTGTCATTGTCCCACCAACTGCAAAAAGTGCTAATCCGTAAACTATACTGTCAGCAAGCATATCTAAACTGTCTGCAACAAGTCCCATTGAGTTTGCAATAAAACCTGTCGTAAGTTCAAGTGCAAAAAAGAAAAAATTTATTATCAAAACTTGCCAAAGAAGTCTTTTTTCTTTATCTGTGTTACTGGTTGTTATTGTGTGCTTGTCTGCCGAAACGCTCTCAATAATGGAAGTATCAAACTTTAAGTTGTCAAGTCGCTGAAAAATTAGGTCGTGATTGTCTGTGTGGAAAACCGTGAGTTGCCGGTTTGGAATATCAAAGTCCAACGCTTTAATGTTGGTCAAGTCTGCAAGTTTCATCCGTATCATTAGTTCTTCGGATGGACAGTCCATCTTTGATATTTTAAATATCGTTTTCTGCATTGAATATTGTTTTCGGTCGAGATCGTCTTACCATTACTATCAAAAGTCCCTTGCTACAAGAGCTTTGACACTAAATTAAGCCTTATTTTCGGATTTACCGCCCGGGTCCCTATAAATGTCGACGAACATACGAAGCAAAACTTTTCAAACACAAGACCATTTTTCAATTAAGCCTAATACCCAAATCTCGCGTAACTGCTACCCCGTTTTATCAGAACTGTTCCGGAAACTATAGAGCAGTTTTTATTTTCATTCTTTACTATCACGCAGTCTCCCCCACTCTATCTTGATTTCATGCACTATCCATGCCTTTGGGTAGGCTTTGAGTAAGCTTCGATTCGTCATACTATAAAAATTGAATTGTCTTTGTTGATCTTTGTGAATCAAATAATATACCGACATTAAAAAAAATCTCAGAAAGCAAAAGAGGCTGCCCTAATGGACAGCCTCACTATTTTAAAAATTAATTGTTTTTATTTGATAAACAAATGAATTACATTTTTATTTTTCTTATTGCTTAACAATTGTGCTTCTAAAAGTTTCAACACCATTTTGAACAACTACAATATAGTTTCCGGAAGGCAAATCGCCGACAAAAACATTTTGTGCTACTGTGGTAAAACGAACACTTCTAATTTTATTACCTAAAAGATTATAGATTCCAATTGTTGCATTTGGATCCAATTTTGAGGAAACACTAGTATTAAAACTGTCCTGAACAGGGTTTGGATACACAGTGAAACTTGGTGAAGTACTCACCTCCTCTTCAGAAGCCATTTTTGACAAGGTAGAGCAAGAACCTATTTTATCACCATGTTTTAAATGCGACTGAACAGCTGATTGTGCTACACATATCATATTATTATTATTGTGACAAATCATTACTTTGGAATTATCATTACCACATCTAACATCCTGAACATTGATTACAATTGAAGCTGTAGATTGACATCCTCCCGCATAAGTCGCCGTTACGGTATAAGTTCCTGCTTGCGACACTGATATTGATGAACCGGTTACTCCTGTACTCCAAGTGTAGGTAACGTCCTGATTACCTTGCGCTAGTGCATTAAGGGTAAGTGTTGTAGGCCCATATCCTAAATAGATAGTATTTTTATCATCTATTGAAGGATTCATCACATACACATCTGGTATAGATACCTGCACTGAAGGACAAACTACATTTACATTTACAATTTCTGAAATGGTAGCTGCACCATCATTATCGGTCGCTTTTGCAGTTATTGTATAAGAACCTGTTGCGACGTTGTTCCAGTTGAAGCTGTAAGGCGCTGTTGAATCTTCACCCAATTTAGTTGACCCGTTGAAGAATTCAACTTTAGTTACGCTTCCATTAGCATCTGAAGCATTAGCAGTGATGGTAATGTTTGCAAGGGCTGTATAGTTAGCATTATCGCTCGGTGACGTGATAGAAACCGTTGGCAATACATTGTTTACTGTTATATTTACATTTTCAGAAGTCGTAACAGCATCTCTATCGTCAGTCACTTTTGCAATTAAAGCATAAGAACCAGCCGGAACATTTGTCCAATCAAAACTGTAAGGAGCCGAAGTTGCTTCACCCAATTTATTAGTTCCTTCGAAAAATTCTACTTTACTTACAATACCGTCCGTATCCGCTGCATCGGCAGTAATAGTAACAGTTGCAGGAGCGTTGTAGCTTGCATTATTATTTGGCGAAGTAATAGAAACCGTTGGTTTATTGTTCACGAGAAGGACTTCAGATGCGGCTTTTAATATAGATTTTGGATGATTAACGCCTTTGTCTTGTCCCAAATCCCAAATCACAACTCCCAATAAATTTGAGTCAACAACATATTGTGATTTTGTTTTAATGGTATTGACTCCATTAAAATAATAAGTACCTCCGCCATCCACTACGGTATCTACAGAAACATCCGGATCATAAGTGTCAACAATATATTGGTAAGTTAAACTACTTGAGCCCGTGGTTTGTCTTGCAAAAGCAGGCAATCCAGCAACTATTTTGTTTTGAGGCAACCCTGCATTTACCCAGCCATTTACATAACCTTGCAACATAGACATTGATACTTGGGTTCCTCCTGCTATTCTTTGGCCATAAGACATTAATTGGACAAAATCGGCCTGAGCGAACTCATCTGCCAAACTGGTATGGGTTGGGTCTATTGTAACGGAGAGCTGCAAATTTGTTCCTGCAAATGCTGTTTTTATTGCGTTTAACAAAAGTCCATAATTCACATCACTCACTGCACCGTTGTATGCTTCCCAGTCTATGTCAACACCATCTATGCCTTTGGCCAGACAAAAATCTTTTATATTCTGGGCCAAGTTATTTCTTGCTGTTGTATTTGCTGCAGCTTCATCAAGGTAGTCGGATTGAACCCAGCCTCCCAGAGTAAAAAATATTTTGGTTTTTCTTTGACCTCTCCAAGTTTTTAAGGTTGAAATATCTGAATCTATTGCAGCTATATCACTGATAGGTGTAAAATTGCCTGAACTATCCACACGTCCTAAATCACCATTGGCATTTGGGCCCAATGAAAAATAAAATAAATGTGTAAGGCGGCCAAATATATCACTGGTGACTTTACTTATTGAGTAATAAGGCAAATACCCCCCAACATAATGATTTGTAACGATAACTGGTATAGTACTAGGGTCAACAACAATCTCGTCACTGTAGATTGCTCCAGTGATGTCACCGGAATAAGAGGTTCCTTCAGAACCTGAAACACTTGTTGTTGCCGTATTGTCATTAAAATTCCAATACAATTTTAAATTAGCATAATTGGGGTGTGTTGCATCAATTGCCACATCTTTCCAATTATTGATGGTGGTTGCGCTCAAAGCGTCTTTCCATAGACGAACTTCATCTATTTTGCCATCAAAAGTATCTGCGGCAAGTTCAACAGGACTTACATTTGAAGGAGCAGTAGCTTGAACTGTGCCAAAGTAAGCCGTAGTTTGTAAAACTCCATTCACATAGAGTTTTATTCTATTGGCAGCGGTGGCTTGAGTACCATCATAAACCATTGCCAAACGATACCATTTGTGCAAACCAAGTACAGCAGTGGTTGTTTTTTTGTAGCCATTGACACCATTGGAAACAATTCCCAAAAGACTTCCAGCATTTACCTGCAGATTGACCCTGTCAGTTAATGAATTGAACTTTTTAAAAATATTCTGCGCGCCATTCCACGAGTCCATGTTTATTGTGGCCTCAATAGTAAATTTAGCTGCACCATTGAGTTCTGATACGGTGGCTGGTGTTGTAACCTTGTCACCTGGATTAAAATCAAGATAATAATCTTGAGCATTTACATTTGTGTTACAAATTAAAAGGATCATGAAAAGAGCCTTCAAAAAAGTGTTTTTGGGTAGAAATTTAGTCATAGTATGTGGTTTTTAAAAATTTAAAAAATAAGTGCAACAAGCAAAAAAATGCCACATTCTCATATAAACACCTCTTGCTAATAGAGAAAAAAATAGAATTCCAATAAAACGTTAAAAAGTTTCTTACTTTTTTATCTTTACATTTAATTCGTTGATTTATTTTTTTGGCTGTTTTTATTTTTTTCCCTTCAGGATTTAAATCCATACTTAAGCCAGATGATAATAAATACAATATCTAGATTTTTTTTAACCAACTCAAAAGGTGATTCTGGATTTCATGAAAGCCCCAATTAACACATTTTTATTTGTCTAAAAATTTCGATATTTTTTTAAATAATGAATACTATCGATTTGTTAAAAGCAAATTAATCTTAATTTTATTTTAATTAAAATAGCATATCTAACTATTATGATGGACTATATTATTACAAAAGAATATTGTTATCCGTAATTAACCAGTAGTACATTATTAAACACTCTGGTTCTGATAATGTGCAACACTAGTTCGAGGTCGAGAAACCTCGATGAGCGTTTTCTAGTTTGGAAGACTCTATTACGTGAAGCATGGAAACTTTAAAGAACAAGAATGTACTAGCTTGTGAAGCAACTACACTTTCATTAGTTGATAATACAAAACGAATTCGAGGTCAGGAGAGCTCGAACAGCTGGGACAGTTCCAGAAACTATTGAGTAGTTTTATTTTCATTTTTTAGTATCACCCTGTCTCCCTCACTCTATCTTGATTTCACACACTATCCATATCTTTGAGTGGGCTTTGAGTGGGCTTTGAATCGTCCTTGAAGTAAATGTAAATTCATTTAACTATTTCACGACATACAGTTTATTGACAAATCCAAAAAAACAAAAAAAGGTGTTCAACAGCCGAACACCTTAAGGAATTTTATAAATTATATTTTCACATTTATTGTGAAAATATTTCAAAAGCTAGATGAAATTACAGCTCAAAATAAGTTAAAAATTTTAAATGTACTTCGACTTTATCTTTAAATTTAAATACTTTAAGAGCCTGTTTAAATTTTATTTTTGAGATTTATTATTAGAGGATTTTTGAGTGAAACGAGGCAAATTTTTATAAAACAACAGAGCTATTGTATAAAAATTTAACGAAGTTGTAGCCAAAAATCGTCATAAAAGAGTCAATAAATAAAACTTAAACAGGCTCTAAGAACAATACCTTTTAAAACACAACTTCTATCGTAGTTCCTTTTCCTATTTCGGAAGTTATTTTTAATTCGCCATTCAATGCATTTGTTCTTTCTTTCATATTCCTAAGTCCAATGCCTCTTCTCGCCTTTTCGGTATTGAACCCAACTCCATTGTCCCAAATGCGAATAGTTATTTTATTCTCTGTTTTCAGTATTATAATGAGACACCGTTTTGCTTTGGAGTATTTATTGCAATTCTGTATTGCTTCTTGAATAATGCGATAAATATGCATTTTATTGGCACTTGAAACTAATGGCCACTCTATAAATTTGTCAAGCGATAAATCAAATTTTGTATTGCTCTGATTTTGCTGGGATTTCAAAAGATCAGTTAGCATTTCAGTGAAGCTTTTATCTTCAAAAAGTGAGTTTTTACTTAAATCATGAGAAACTCTTCTGATTTCGATTTCAGCTTTTTCCAGCTCTTTAATCAACAACTCTTTTCTTTCTTTTTCGTTAGAATCCAATTGCATTAAATTAAAACGAGTAGCAAAAACACTATTAATTACACCGTCATGTAATTCCATAGCAATTCTATTCCTTTCTTCATTACGAACACGCTCTGTCTCTGATTGTTGCTTTAACAGTAATTGATATATTTTTTCGTTGGCTTCTTGCTGCTCTTTAATAAGAAATAGTTCTTTGTTTCTGGTTTTAAGTCGGTAAATAATTAGAAACCCGAAGGAAAACAATAATATTAATGACGCAACAACAATAATTCCCGCATTCTGTTTGGATAGTGTATGGTTTTCTTCTTCAACCAAATCAGTCTCATAGGCAATACGGGCAAACTTATCCCTCGTTTCTCTTTCAACTTTTTGCAAACTGTCAGAAATCCTTAAATATTCATTGGTAAAATAGTTTTTATCTTTACTATCATTACTCATTAATAATTTTAATGATTCTAAAGTCAATTCGCTATACTTTATCTTTTTGGATAACGCCAATCCTTCTTTTATAGTGCTTAAGGCCCTTACGGTATCTTTTTTATAAAGATAATAGCGCCCTATATTATTTTTCAAAGATGCCGAAATAGACTTTGCATCTATACTATCGCTTACTTTTAATGATTCGGTCAATATTTTATATACGTCACGGTAATCTCCCATTTTCATTTTGGAATAGCAAAGATTATCGTGCAGCATTACATAATACTTTGGCAATTCATTTTTTAAATTTTGGGTTTGTAATCCTTTCTTATAAAATTGTATCGCCACAGGAAAATCTTCCATTTTTTCATATATCCTCCCAATATTGTTGATACAGGTCAGCCTGCTGATAAGTATTTTATTTTTATCATATTTCGCTTTCTCAAGGACATCCAATCGATTTAAAGCCAAATCATAATAACTCAATGCTTTTTTATAGTTTTCTAAACCTTTCAAAGCACAAGCTAGCTGGAAGTAGCAATGGTATTTTAAATCATTTCTATTAATTTTTGAAAAGAATCTTAAAGCTTTAATCGCCTCAGTTTCCGTCTCAGCATAATTTCCATTCTCAAAAAGGACAGATGATTTCAAAAGTGCCATAGTTCCCAACATTAAGGAATCTTTCAAAGCAACATATAATTTTTCAGATTTAACGTAATAGCTGAAAGAACTATCGTATCGTGATTTATCATAGTAATAATTACCGATATAGCATAATGATTTTGCTATATGCGAGCTGTCTTTTTTTAGATTTGACAGCTCCAAAGCTTTTTTAGATGCTTTCTTGTATTTTTCAAGTTCACCCAAAAAATAATATTTATTGGCTGTTTTAAAAAGCAAATTTCTGTTAACAGAATCATTTTCATGTTTTAACAGATAACGATTGAGAGTGTCCAATGCAATTATCTTATCAGAATCTTTTATATCTAAAGTATCTATCTTATTTAAAAGATTGACAACTCCTTTTTTATATGCATGTTTATCCTCTAAATCAACATCTTTTTGACAACTTATCGTCAATAAGAAGAAAATTAGAGACCAAAGTATTTGATATTTTATTTTCAATTTTTTGATAAATTAATTTATCAAAAATAAATATTTAAAACCAGATAATAGGTATTATCTGGTTTTAACTTATTTTACATTAAGGTCTAATAGGATTTCCTCCATCGATTGGAGGCGGTGGGGCATCATCCGCTTCTTGCATACTATTGTTAGATATAGTATCCTGAATTACTTTAGTTGCAGTCGCAGATGGAGAAATTTGATTTTTATTTACTGTATTTTCATTTTTCACATCATCTAAACTGTCATCAGAACAGGAAGAAACAAGAATCATAGCTGTAATGAAGCTGATAGCAAATAATAGTTTTTTCATAAAAATTAAAATTAAATAATTAGACAATAGTTTTATTTTGGCTTCTCAACTTAGAGTTACCTTTTCTTTTAATAAAGTCAGTAATTAACTTTTCAGAATTACTAAAAATGAACCTTTCAAAGTCTGGCTGTATTACATTAAAAGCCTGATTCCCAGAAAATGTTAAACAAATCAAATTAAAGAACGCATTTCAAAAGCTTAAATAACACAGATATAATTTTGAAAAAAGTAGTAGCATCATTACTTTTACCAATAAATTTGAACAATTACCAATTGTAGATTAACTTTTATAATTTAATTTATAGCCGTTTAGACATCATTGTTCGCTCAAGTAAAAAAAAGAAAATTCTTAAAAAGTTATATTTTTAATTGACTAAATTGTTGTCGGTAATAAAAAAGAAAACTGGATAAAATTATCCTTTGAACATTACAGCTATGCAATGTAATTAGATCGTTTTTTTTTCTGTTGCAGAAAAACTGCCTATTTTGTTAAAGTTAAATTATGTTTAAATGAATATACTCGTAGTTGATGACCATCCAATGACTGTAGAAGGCTATATTAATACGCTTTCAAATGCTCCTTTTGGATTAAATTCACCCATTTTCTCAAGAGCACATAATTGTAAGGAAGCCTGCTTAAAAATATTGAATTACAGAGCTATAAAAAAGTCATTTGACATTGCTATCATTGATAAAAATTTGCCAGCATATGAAGAAAATGAGATTTTATCTGGAAGTGATTTGGCTCATTTTATAAGAGAAATGATGCCTGATTGCAAAATCATCATGATTACAGCACACACCGAAATTATTATTGTTTATGAAATTTTCAAAAACATAAAGCCAGATGGATTTTTCATAAAAAATGACATTACTCCTGAGAAATTGCAAGAAGGTCTTATGGAAATCATTAAGGGTGAACCGTACCAAAGCCCTATGGTAAAAAGCTGTATTAATGAGATATGGAAAAAAAAGCTGATGGTTGACGACTACAATCGGCAAATTTTAATCTATTTATCTAAAGGTTTTAAGATAAAAGAGTTAGAAGATATTATTACTCTAACAACAAGCGCTATCCAAAAACGTATCATCCGAATGAAAGATGTCTTTGAGGTTTCTGACGACTCAAGCCTTGTAAAAGAAGCAATTAAGCAGGGTTTCATATAAAATTTATCGCCTTCCATATAAAATGTTGCGACAAAGCAATAAGAAAATATGTTATTCTATAGTTTCGCGCTAACTCCAAAATAATAATTTCTTCCAGGAGCCGCATTATAAAAACGATTTCCAGCTGCATTAATATCATTTCCTAAACTATACTTTTCATTCGTATTTTTTCTTAGTCCTTGCGCTTTTAACTTGTTCAGCGGTAACAGCGCTGGCTTTATTACCAAAACTATTTCTCACATAGGTTAACACATCAGCTATCTGCTTATCTGTAAAATAACTGAATGAAGGCATTACATTACTGTATATTTCACCGTCAATGGCTTGCTTAGACATTCCTTTTAACAAAACATTTATAAGACGGGAAGAAGAACCTAAAACATAAGTCGTTTTTGCAAGAGGCGGGTTTAAACTTTGCACACCTCCACCATCAGCCATGTGACAGGTTACACATGATTGGTTATATATAGTTTTCCCAGAAGCGATTGATTTTGCAAGAGAGTTTGGCACTCCAGCTTTTACAACTGGCTTTATTGCAACTGTTTTTGCTGGAACTTTTACGACAGTTGATTGCTTTTTAACATCATTCGTAACAATAGCTTTTGATTCTGGCTGCTTTTTAGATTCTACATTTGCACCTTCATTATAAGAAATCTTAAATATTCCTCCTTTTGCATCATCACAAACATATAAGGCTCCATCTGGTCCTTGAGCCAAACCACAAGGTCTTCGTTCTGCCCTGCCTATAGCTGCCTTCTCTGCTGATCCTGCAAAATTATCAGCGAAGATTTCCCAATCCCCATAAGGTTTACCATCTTTAAAAGGCTGAAATACTACAAAATACCCCTTTTGAGGTTCTGGAGCACGATTCCACGAACCATGAAAAGCTATAAAAGCACCATTTTTATAACGAGCCGGAAACTGATCTCCCGAATAAAACAATAAAGCATTGGGTGCCAAATGCCCCGGAAATGCGACAACCGGATCTATATATTTGGATGAACCTTCTTTTTTACCATCACCACCATATTCAGGAGCCTGAATTTTCTTCTTTTGAATTTGATCATAATAAATATAAGGCCAACCGGCATCATCATTTTTATTCAAAGCAAACATACACTCTGCAGGTAATTCTGCATTTTGTTTCGAAGTATAAAGTTCTGGGAATATAGTATTAAGTTGGTCCCTGCCATGCTGCATCACATAAAGCTGGTTATTTTGTTTATTCCAGTCTACTCCAACTACATTTCGTAAACCCGTGGCATAACGAATTCCATCATCATAGGTTTGATTTAACTTATCACTGCGAAACATCCACACACCACCGGAATTTTTCAACAAGGGACAATCCGGAATACCCATTGAACCCATCTGGCGATCCTGTTCCTGACAGGAATTGGACGGACAACCAATTGGAATATACATATTTCCGGCATCATCAATTGCAATTGATTTTGTTTCGTGGGTCCCTTTATCCACAAGACCTGTTACCAACTTTTCGGGATTATCAGGTGCTATTACCTCAAACCGCTCATTTAACTTGTAACGAAAAATTTCACTGTTGGAAGCGGTGTACAAGTAGCCGTTTTTAAGAAATACTCCCGTTCCTCCGAAATTACCAAACTTGGCTTTAACAGTTGCTTTTGAATCCTTTTGTTCAAGATATAAAGTTCCTACACCGTCTTTTAATCGGGCTAAACGAACATAAATTCCATTCGAAGGAGTTATCACCAGATGACGTGTCCGCCCAAGATTATCGGCTATTAACTCTGCTTTGAATTTATCCGGAAGTATTAATCCTGCATTCGGCTTTACTTCAATTTCCTGAGCAAAAGAATGATTTGCCAGAATTGTTAACAATATTATTTTACAGATATTACGTCTTAACATCGTTTCTATTTTTATTAGTCTGTTTTTTTTTGTCTAAAAATGAATTATTTCTAAAATCTAAATTAGCTAAAAAATTACTTCATTTTTTTTACCAGTCCAATTTAACAAGTGCTACTGCCTGTCTTTTTAATTCAAGAGGTACAACAGTTTTCCCAGCCGAAATCTTGATTTTCTTATTCGTAATCTGGTTCAACTGACCAGCCTTTTCAAGAGCGGTGATCTGATCTTGCGTTGGATTTTGTGGTGATCCCATTTTTTTTCCAGACTTCATAGGAGTTACTATTTTCATCATCAATCAGAAATATGTTTTAAAAAGACAATTTTTTATAAAACCGACTCTCAATTCAATTGGGTTTTCCAAATAATTATTGTCATTTTTAAACAAAAATATCTATGTAAGTAACCTCATTAGAAACCGGCATTATACCATGACGTTGTGTTGAATTAAAATACAAACTAGCACCTGTTTTTAATAAATATTCAGAGTCTCCAACCTGCATTTTCATAGCACCATCAACAACGAAAACAAATTCTTCTCCATCATGAGAAAGTAAATGAGGAATTACTTCATCTTTTTTTGCCACAAAAAGGAACGGCTGCATTTTCTTTCCATGAAACTCCGAAGCATAAGGAAATATAGAATATCCTTTTTCTGTTTTTACCAATCCTCCTTCAGCTTCAATCCTGGGAGTTACAATAGCTTTTGACCAACCTTCCTGCTCCAGTAAATTTGACACATTTGTTCCAAGGACTTTGGCGATTTTGACAAGAGTTGCAACTGATGGTATAGTCTTATTATTTTCTATTTTAGAAATCATACTTTTTGAAAGCTCACAAGCATCTGCAACTTCCTGCATAGTTCTGTTTTGTGCTGCTCTCAAAATTTTAATGCGGTCTCCTATGCCCAAAACCCCACCCTGTGTTTCGTTATTATTATCCATGATTCTAATTCTAGATTCAACATTACTAAACAATCCTTTTGATTGACCTTACAAACAAAAATTCAATTATTCAATATTGTTGAATAAAAATAAACTTAGTTTTTCTATAACTCCAACTGCTCTAACTGATATAATACCAAATAAAAAATCGACTCTTGTTTTCACAAGAGCCGATTTTCTTTAACTAATTTACAACCTATTTTTTGACAATCATCTTCTCAATAATATCGTTTCCATTTGTAATATGTAACGAATACGATCCCAAAGGCAAGCCTTCTAAATACATTGTTTGCAAAGTATTATTCAAAGCTTGAGTACGCACTTTCATTCCCAAGATATTGTACAATTCCAGTTTTGCACTAGGATATACTTCATTTACTTTTACATACAATATACTTGAAACTGGATTTGGATAAACGACTACATCACTATCCTCTTTACTTGTAGCACCAGCCGTACTGCAGCATCCCAATTTATCACCATGATTCAAATGTGCCTGAACCGCATTAGAACTCACACAAATCGTTTGACCATTATGACAAATTGTAACCTTATCTCCAGAATTTCCACATTGTACATTTATTAAATTAACAACAATAAAAGCTGTTGATTGACAACCTTTAGCATCGGTGATTGTTACCGCATAAGTTCCAGCACCGGACACAGATATTGTTTGGGATGTCTCATTAGAATTCCAAGCATAACTATACGGTGCTGTTCCTCCTGATGGAATTGCTGTTATGTTTAAGAAAGGAGATCCGTAGCCAATATAAATCGTATTCTTCTCACTAGCTGTAGCGCTAAATACATAAACATCTGGAATCGTGACTGATAATTGAACAGGGTTTGTATCATCACAATCCGTATTGTTTTCAACTCCGCAAGCTATCGCAGGACCAGCTCCTAAACCATCACCGTCAAGATCAGCATACAATAGTTTATCATCATCACAATCAGTATTATTAGCAACGTATCCTTCAGGAGCTTCGTCCACCGGAAATAGCGAAACTGCAGCTACCCCAAATCCATCACCATCTCTATCTGCATAGTATTCTTTATTTACCGTTAGCGATTGTGTCATCGAAGGCGCTTCAACGTATATCTCATCTCCAGACTGTGAAGCCGTAATTGTTGTAGTACCCACAGCAACAATATGAACTTTACCATCCACAATAGTGGCCACATCAGTATTCGAACTGGTATAAGTAATAAGAAGTCCAGAGCTTACTGTTGCAGGAGAAAAATCTACCTCGTTAATCACTTTTTGAGAATCCGAACTAAGCGTTATAGTTTGGCTTAATTTAGTTTTTACAGCAATTGCATCAGAATCACTACTTTCTCCTCCTGTATTTACGGCCGAAACTTTATAATAATAGGTTGTTCCTTCAGTTAAACCTGTATCAGAATAAGTTGTTCCTTTAGTAAATGCAGCTATTTTTTCATAAACACCGTCTACAGTATTTGCTCTTTTCAAATTATACGAATTAGCATTACTAACTGTTGACCACGTTAAATCAATAACTGATGTAGATTTTGCAACACCAGAAAGATCAGTTGGAGCTGCCGGCACAGGATCTTGTGTAAAAGTAAGTATAGCAGAATATGTTGATTCAACATTATCTTTTCCAACCACTTTCATTCTATACTCCGCAGAGGAATGCACGACATCATTAACTTCTAAAGCAGTGTAATCTGAAGATTCGTAAAAAACCGAGAAATTTGCTTCACCTGCAAGCCTTCTTTCAACAACATACTTATTTACCAAATCATCATTGTTTCCAGTCCATTTCAAAGTAATACTATCAGAAGCTTGTGTAACAACATAACTTAAGGTTTCTACCTTTGGAGTCCAGGTAGGAATATATTCTCTAGCAGGATTAAACGCTTTTTTGGAAGCGTTACTTGCATAATATTGACCAGCCGGAGTAAGAACAGTATAATCAGTTGCTGAGCTTGAAATCACCGGTGCCGTTTTAAGCCAAACGTAATTTGCCCAATCCGGGTTTCTAGTTTTAAAAGCGTCATTTATGGTAACATACATTGCACGTGAATCCTGCACCCAATTGTAAATCGAATAACGCTCTACATAATCGGTATTATCCAAAACTTTCAATACAGCTGCCAAATCATTTTTATGCTTGGTCGCATTTGCATCCGTTAGCTTATCAGGACCGTCAGGAAATGAATTTCCTGTCCAGTTTGCCCCAATATTCCATTCGGTTATCCAAATTGGTCTGTGATATTTATTGTAAATACTTTGCAAATCATTTGCCCATTGTGTCGCAGACTTATACCAATAACAATGAAGTGCCATGTAATCAACTCTATAATTTTTAGCTTCTGCCTGAGTCATAAAATTCCCCAACCAAGAATTAAATGGGTCTGATGTGGCGGGTGATCCCAACCTTAAACCAGATTGCATAAGAGAAGGCCATACACCAAGAGCTGTTTCAACTGTCATATTAGACTGATCCGGACGATCCGGCTCATTAAACCCTAATTGATGAGTGTAGCCTTCTTTAGTATTTGCAGGTCCAAAACTAGGCCAATATGCTGTTTGTCTAATTGGCACATACTCTACATTAGACGTCGTAGTTCCTCCAGTATTCCAGTTGTAATACCATGAAATATTTGTCGCATCCATAGCTGATGTAGCTCCACCAGCAAGCCCTTTTTTACTAACTTCATGCCATCTCATCGTTCTGACAAACGAAATAGTTCCTTTCAAATAAGGTGGCAAAACCGGTATTTCTATATCTTGATTTTCGGCAATAAAAACCCTACTATAACCTGTACCGTTCGAATTGGAAGCAAACGTAGCCATATATCCTTTTTTCAGTTTAAAGGATTTGATTTTGTTATCCAATCCTCCTAAATTGCTGTATGGGGTAACAATATCAAATTGTTGAGCAGTACCTCCAAAATTTTCTTCAGTAAATACTTCTAACGGTTTATAATCGCTTGATTGTGGCACAACAACAGAACCGGAACCATAATTAGACACATAAACATTTACATTATTACTAGCAGGCACACCATTAACAGTAACAAATTGCAAATAGGAGTCAATAACCACAGAAGGCTTGACCGCATCAAAATAAAGTCGGGCGTCAGCAGAATTTAATTCGACTTTGCTATTAATTAACGGATTAAAACCACTTGTAAGATGCAAAGACACTCCCGAGTTCAAAACCACATTTGATTTAGAATAGGCACCAACAGAAACCTCCGGATTTGTAATAGTTACATTTACAATTGATGGCGAATCAATTTTAATCGGTGCGTAAGCTGCATCTTCATAAGTCACCGAACTAACACTCATATCTACTGCACCATTGACATAATTTTTCCCAATAACAATTCTTGAAAATCGCTGTCCCTTCAGTTTCAAATCTCCAATACCAAAAAGCGCCCGATCTCCAGTTATTGTCACATAATAGGTACCTGCGTTTTGAGAATGAAAAGAGAAATCACCTTTTCTTAATTGATTTATAGCACCAGTAACAAAATTTTTAGACCCAATCACTGTTCCCGTACCATCAGCTGAAGTATTAATACTCACTGTCATTCGATTTCCCGGATTACCGTTAGATATGTAATCATAAATCCATGAAAATTGATAATCCTTAGAAGCTTCTAATTGTACTGGAAAAGAATAGACTGAATTCTCAACTGTGCTACTATCCCATCTGATATACATGAGCCTTCCCGAATAATTTGAACCGTCTGCTTCAAATGTATGACCTGTAGTCACATCCATATATCTGGAACCGCTAGTACTATTTGCAGTATTAAAAACAGTAGCTGCACCGGGATTAATCCAGCCGTAGTCCGATGGTTTTCCAGCACTATTTTCAGGCATACCATCCCAAGTATTAATCAAATTTGTTGACTTCAGTTTTAATTCCCCAATACCAAAAAGCGCCCAATCACCGGTAATTGTAACGTAATAAGTTCCCTCAGAATCCGACAGAAAAGACATATTCCCTCTTCGCAATTTAAACGCATTTCCAGAAGTAAAAGTCTTCGAAATTATTGCACCAGATCCATCCGATCCAGATGAGATCGCTACATTCATTTTTACACCAGGCGAAGCATTTGCAACAAGCTCATAAATCCATGAAAATTCATATTGAAGCCCTTTTTCCAACTTTATAGGAAAGCTGTAAGTAGATCCCGAAATACTATTATTATCCCAACGAATATAAAGTAACCGACCTTTATAAGTTGATCCGTTATCCTCAAAAGTATGCCCTGAAGTTACATCCAAATACCTTACACCACTTCCGCTATTAGCTGTATTGAAAATTGTAGAAGCAGCAGGATTTGCCCAACCATAATCTGAAGGTTTTCCAGATGTATTACCAACAATACCAGCCCATTTACCTACTGCATTGTCAGCACCATAGACTATTGGCTGATTCGCCGAATTCTCATCAGTCACATAATCAAGTGCCTTGGATGTTAAATAATGCCCATCCTGATAAATATGTGCATATCCGTCTTTTACGGCATATCTATACGTTTGCTCTTGAGCATTGTCTGCCGAAGCACTTAAATTTTCCACCAAAGGCAAAAGCGTTGTATTATTGAAAGTTGTCTTGTCTAAAGAAGTTCTAAACCCAACTCCATTCTTATCAGACGCCTGAACATCAAGTCCTCTTCCTGAAGCAGAATTAATCTTAGCCTTTACTTCAAGTGTAAATTCATTTGTCCCAGAATAAGGCAAAACTATTGTATCCAAGGCCGTGGAGCCTGTAAATGTCCTATTGCCACTTAAACTAGTGGCAAGACCTACTTTTGTAGGCAGATTTGGAGCCTGTGCATAGATTTGGCTTGCAAAGACTGCTAAAAACAATAATAAAATTGTGTAATTTTTTTTCATCTTTAAATCATTTTTAATAATTATAAAACTTCACTCATTTACTCATCTACAATATTGACAATAAGAGAAATACATCCTATATCAGCAGAAATTCCGCTATCAATAAATAGTAAACATTCCAAAATTACCTTAACATTTTTTGTAGGAAGGGGGAGATTATAATATTAAAGAAGGGTCATATTAGCATTTAAACAATTAAAAACACTATTTTTTACACCATACACAAATAAAACCTAAATAATATACAAACATTCAAATTATTTAACTTTTAAACAAAGTGACATTCCATTAAAGAGTGTTATAAAAAAACAGCAATTGCAGCCATTTAATCAAAATAAAAAAGCTGCTCCTTATAAAAGAAACAGCCTTTACTGACTAATTTAAAAACTAATTTTCGAGCTTGCTAAAATGACTTCAATCATTACTGCAAACAATACATTTTTGCTATTGAGAATATTATTTTTTCAAAGGTTTAATTCCCTCGTGTGTAGGTTTCACCGTTAGGATATTCCCTTCTTTGTCAAACTCCATTTTATCGATGCAAACTTCTCTGTTGAATCCAGCAGGTCTTCCCATTGTAATTCCCTTTGGATAATTGAAACGGTGATACACAATGTACCATTCGTCTTTGCCCGGTATTTGAATTATCGAATTATGACCTGTTGCATAAATCTCAGCTTCTTTGTCTTTGGCTATGACCAAATTATTTTCAGGGATGCTGATTTTTCCGGTAGGTGAGTCAGAAGTTCCGTAACGTACTTTATAATTCTCACTTCGGGTATCATCTTCTGACCATAAAAAGTAATATTTTCCGTTTCTGAAAAAGACAGTTGTACCTTCACGGAACGTTTTATCCGGTGTTATTACTTTGACAGTTTCCTCATTGATGGAAATCATATCGGGGTTAATTTCGGCGCAAGCCATATAATTATTACCCCAGTACAAGTAGTTTTTCCCGGTTTTTGGATCGGTGAAAACATCGGGATCTATTTGTTGTCCACCTGTAACTCCATTTGGAAATTTGTCTATCAATGGTTTTCCTGAATCTACAAAAGGGCCTTTTGGACTATCGGCAACAGCCACACCTATTTTCTGACCTGCGGTAAAATAGAAATAGTACTTGTAACTGTCACCCACTTTTTTCTCCAAAATGCAAGGAGCCCAAGCATTTTTCTTTGCCCAACTTACGTCTTTTTCCAAATCAAGAATAACTCCTTCATCAGTCCAGTTTACCAAATCGGTTGAGGAAAATGTTTTAAAATAAGTCCCAGACCAATTGTCAAAACCATCGCTCGTTGGATAGATATAGTATTTCGAATCTTTTTCGGAATACATGATATCCGGGTCGGCATATAAACCGTTCAAAACAGGATTGTTTGCCACCGAAGCAGTAACAGACCAAGTCTCTGATGGCTGCCCATTTATTGCAACAGTATATTTTACAGCTCCTTTGGTAAAATTCTGAGGCGTTTTTGGTTCAATCGTTACACCTGCATATTTTGTAAAATCAGGTTTGAATGATGAAAGATTGGTTCCCTGTTTTACCGGTAAATGAACTTGTTTTAAAGTTTCATCTACTTTGACATTCGTTTTCTTAACTTCTTTTGCTTCAGGCGAACTCATGATATCTTTTGTGGTTCCCCATTTGCTTTCCAATCGGGCGACTTCTTCGGCAGTAATTGGCATTACGGTTCCGTGTCTCGGGTGAAAGTTCATCGAAACCGCATTGTCAATAACCGAGAAATTTTCTAAATCACTGGTTCTGGTAAACTGATATTTCCCTTTTGTATAAAGATCATACATCAGTATATAATCATTCGAGTTATTCAGTTTGAAAACTCCTGCTCCTTCTACCGGATATTTGGTTTGCTGTACATATTTGTCCCTCAAAACATAACCTTCGGTCAATTTATCGGAAACAGCGATTTTTATGCCCGCTCCTTCCCCTTCTGTCTTAAAGAAAAGATGATATTTTCCATCTTTAAAAATAATATCCCCGTCGATACAAGATCCATTCGTCGGACTGAAAAACAATTGTTTCGGCTCGGTTTCCAAATCCGTGAAATCTTTATTGGCGTAAGCGTAATAAATAATATCAGGGTTATTGCCATTTTTCATGGACCAATAAATCATATACTTCCCTTTTTGGACATCGTAAATCGTTTGTGGCGCCCAAACCCGTTTTAAATCTTCATTTCCGGGAAATCTTTTTTGAATGTTAATTTTACTGGAAGTCCAATGAATTAAATCGGAGGATTTCAATAGAGTCATTGCTCTGTTGGAATCCCAACCTTTGGCCGAAACCATATCGGTTACCACCATATAAAATGTTTTCCCATCAGCTCCGCGCAAAATATGAGGATCTCTCACACCGCCAGTTTCACTAATATCAGCAGAATTAATAATCGGTTTATTGTCGTTTAATGCCCTGAAATTATAACCGTCATTACTGATCGCAAAGCGAATCGCTTCTTCATCATTGGAATTCCCTGTGAAATAGGCAAATAAATAAGCTGATGTTTTTAAATTGGAATTCTTAGTTTCCGATTTTGGTAATTTCTTTTTCGAAACCTGCTGTGCATTGGCCGTGCCAAAAAAAGACAAGGCAACCGCCAAAACAGCCAACTTGCAAATCTGCTTTTTGGGAATAAATAATATTAAATTCGAATTCATTATTTATAGTTTAGATTAGTTACAGACTTTGTGATTCTACTATTTTACAAATAGCTTTCTATAGCATTAATATTTCCAGACAAGTACATCGGCGGTTTTTATTGATTGGGTTCCGATAAGAATCTTAGCGCTTTTTGGTAAATCCATATTGAAGACTTTATCAGAATAATTGACAGCGATTCCAAATCCGTCACGATATTCTACCATCACGCCTTCCGGATAATTTTCTATTGGAATATTTTGCTGTTGGTATAATTTCGTCAATACTTGTTTTTCAAGATCTCCATTTTTTGAATCCAAACCGATATAAGTTACAGTCCCCTTACCTAATTTATGCGAAATAACAGCAGGAGTTCCCGAATAAAAATCACCCTCGTAAGTTCCCCAAATTTCTGTTTCCTTATTTGGCTTTAACAAATCTCCCCAACTGATCCACTCATATTCCTTATCGTTAAACTTTATTATACCTGGCGAATGAGGCATCAACAAATCATAGGAATCAACTTTGGAACCTATTAAATTCCACATTGGTTCATAAAATTTAGCCTCCCAAAGATGACCTTTCTTATTTTGAATTCCTGATCGGCAACTTAGTACCAAATTCCCTCCATTTTTTGCATACAAAGTCAGTTTGTCAATCATTTTTTGGTCAATCATTTGATAAGCAGGCACGATTAAGACCGGATAATTTGAGAAATTAGTAGTATCACGAACAAAATCAACAGGTGCACCAAAAGATTTTGCTGCTTTATAATATTTTAGGAAATGACCGATTGTATTCCATTCTTTTGTTTGCTTGTTTAGGTCAATCCCCATTACATTGTCGCCATTAAACAGTATGCCCGTTTTTCGCTTTAGATAATAATCCGGTAGTGTTGCCTTTGCATCATATTTTGTTCGCAACATACCAATTTCTTTAATGAACTGGCTAAACTCCATACCACCAGGAGTAGGTGTTACGCCATCTGTACCAACGATTCCATAATGAAATTGCTCATAACCATATAAAGGCGCACGGTAGCGATATGTACAAGTGAATTTGCTGCCTCCGGCAAAAACATGCCATAACCACATACGAATACTTCCCGGCAATGGCTGCGGATTAATACTTCCCCAGTTTACCTGACCCGGCTGCAGTTCCATAACGCCATACATGCCTTTTGTAGGTCGAAAAAAATCATTAGCCATAGCAATATTTGAATAATCGCCTACACGATAACCTTTCAGACCTATTCCCAGACTTCCTCCGTAAACCATATAACGTGTGTAACAATCAAAATCTAATTCTTTGCTCATACCAACATAACTTACATTGTAGTTTGGTATGTAATTAGAAGTAATCCATTGATCTTTGGTTGCAAACTTGCGTATTGTTAACGCCTGTTCATCCAAAAAGGTTGCAGTTTCCTGATCAGCGAATCTAAAATGATCTAATTGAGAATGCAGGTTCATCCCCCATTCTTTATGCAGCGGAATATTAATTTGGTCAAAACTAGTATAAATTCCGCTCCAGAAATTGTTTCCCCAAGCTTCATTTAAGGTGTCAATGTTTTTATATTTTTCCTTTAGCCAATCGCGGTAGCGCTGCTGTGCATCGGCGCCATAATCAAGAAAACGACTTGGTTCATTATCTACCTGCCAACCCATTATACGTTTGTCATTGCCGTATCTTTTTGCCAATTGTTCAACCATTTTCATAGAATAGGTTCGATAGTAATTACTCGAAAAAGATGCGTGCTGTCTAGAACCATGATCTGTTTTTGTTCCATCCTCATAAGTCTCAAGTACATCAGGATGCTTGCGGACTAACCATACGGGAGGCGTCGCAGTCGAAGTACACATAATAACTTTTAAATTATATTTTGCAGCAATTTCTATAGCTTTATCAAGCCATTTAAAATCGTAAACACCTTCCTGCGGTTCTAGCTGAGCCCATGCGAATTCAGCAAAATGGGTAAATTCAAAACCCATTGCAGCTATATTTTTCAAGTCGCGATCCCATTGACGGGGATCCCAATGTTCAGGATAATAATATACTCCCACTCTTGTAAGATCTTTTTTGGGAAAATATTTTTCGAATTTTTGAGCAGCCGAATTTATGCTAATAAGTATTCCAAATAAGGCAAATATTATTCTCAAAACGTGTTTTTTTTCTTTCTGTTTCATTACATGCTGTATTACAGATTATTGTTTATCAAAATCAATCAATTTCTTTGTGCCGTCATTAAATTCAATTACAACTGTATTCTCTTTTTGCTCTAGTTTTTTAACTGGCATCAGCTCATTTTTCTTCCACTTTTCACCCGACTTTTTCCAAAGCATCAACGTTGCATAAATCCCCGACTTATTTGTTTTTGAATCGCTCATAACATCAATTACAGTGCTTTCATTACTTTCAGGATGCAATCCTTTTGCATTAACCGTTTCTGTTTTGTCCCAACCTAAAACAGGAATCATTGCCAATTGGTATTTTCCATTATCAATAATAGTAACCTCATGACCTTCAACATTTTTTTTGGTGGTGACAATTTCTTTATCCAGTTTTGGTAAAGCGTAATGTCCTAAACGCAGCGAAATAGGTTTATCGCTGTTATTTTTATCGACTCTCAAAATTCCGTTCGTCAAAGGAATATCGGCTAAATTAAATTTAATATTTTCATCGGTTTCCAAAACTACATCTCTGAAATAAATTCCGTTTTCAAACTTTTTAAAAGTATATAATCTGAAAGCTTCCCATTGATCATTTTTGTTTTTGACAACGTAATTCATCGCTACCTCTCCATTTTGGCCATCAGCCTGCCAAGGGAAAGCACTGTTATAAGATAATCTGTTATAGTTTTCTGTTGATCTAAATTTCTGCCAATCGCTACTTACTTTTTCATGGCACCAGGCTCTCACTTCAGAAGCGCCGATATTAGGATAATCGGTAATTAAAATTCCTGAGCCTTTTTGAAATTTATTACAAACCTGATCTTTCTTGAATTCGGTTTCCCAGTTTCCTTCATTTTCTTTTGCTGTCCAAAAAGGATTATCATCCGGCAATAAAAGACCCAGAAAAGCTTTCCCCAACCAATATACACTTCCTCTACAGCTATACACTTGTACGGCTGGTTCAAATGCCCCATAAAAACCAAGAGTAGGCACATTATCTTTCATAAACTGTGGATGCTCCAAAAATTGCTTTATAACTCCGGATGAAATTCTTCGCAACCAACCATTATTTATGGCAGCATCATTTTCTAACCCCATAAAAGGTAAAGCTGCTATCGTTGCAATTCTATAGCTGATACTTCGCCCAAACATAATCATCTCCCCGTTACGGCTAAACATTAAAGGATAATTGGAATTCATATCTTTGAAATTGCTTCTAAACTTTGCTGCATATTCCGGATAATATTTATTTCCAAAATATTCAGACCACAAAGCGCCATACAATTGATAGCCCCACATACTGTAATAATCATAGGCCGGATTATCGTTATACCAGCCGTCGCCTCTATAATCGTTTAAAGATTTTTGCAAATATTCCTCTAACAATTTCTCATTAACTGGATATCCTTGGTCTTTGAAAAAACTCAATACAAAAATGTTAAAAAACTTCCAGTTGGAAGGCACAGTAGGCCCATCCCCATAACTCAACATAGATTTTGCTAATGCATCTTTTTGATCTTGAGGAAGTGGTTTCCAAAGCACCTCGGGATTGGTCATCAAAGATATTGTTATAGCGCCGTATTCAACTAAATTCTGACTTGGCCCACCATTTTTGGCACGGGGAACAATATAAGAAGGGCTGCTAGGATCGATCAATTTACTGAATTGATGTCTGTAATAATCCGCCACTTTGATATTATTAATCACCAAATTAGGATTTTCTTTTAGAAGCGGAGAGGCTATAAATAAAGTTCTGCTCAAACCTTCTAATTTCTCCGTAGGCACTCTACTTTCATCTTGAGGATAACTTTTCCCTTCTTGTTTTGGAAACTTCATTGGATCATCAAGAGTATGAATATAACTGAATGCTCCTTCCAACAAATAAAGTGCAGCATCCTTCCAATGCTGTTTTGTCATTCCGGTGTAAGGACTAATTTTATAATTGGGATCTTTTATCTGAAATACATTAGCAACATTTTCTTTTTGCTGTGAAAATAAAGACACACTGAAAATGATTGCTAAAAACGACATCGTTTTTAATTTATTCATTTTTAAAATATTTTGTAATTCTTGGTATTTACATTTTATTTTTTTTTCACTGACTGTATCTTGATATTATTTTTATTTAATCCAGGCGAAGAAACTTCAAGATTGATGACACCTTCACCAGTACTTTTAATAATTACCAAAGCACGTCCATGCCACGCTTTACGACTATCAGCCACATATAAATCCGTATCTTTTAAATCGGCATTGTCAACTCCTGCTATTGTTCCGGCGCCGGAAACTTTAAATGTAAGCTGATTTTGTGCATTTGGATTCAAAACACCTTTCTCATCGGTAATTTCGACACTCACATATACTAAATCCTGATTATCGGCAGATATAATTTTACGGTCAGCAGTTAATTTTATTTTTGCTGGCTGACCAGCTGTTTTCAACAAAACTGATTCGGCTTCTTTATCATTTTCCAAACCAACAGCTTTTAATTCGCCTCCTTCATAAGGAATTACGAAAGTTGCTTTAAACTCTTGCGCCACACCGGTTTCTTTCTCACCTAAGACTTTTCCGTTCAAATACAATCTTACTTTTTTATATTTTGAATATACTTCAATTTCAATATTTTTTACTTTATGATTAGGCCAAGTCCAACTCTCCCAAGTTGGCCAAACAGCCCAGGACGTAAGCTTTATTGCACCACTTTCCGGGTTTGGTTCCCGAACTGCCATATATATTTTTTCATTATCATTATACAACATGCTTCGGTAATGAGAAATTGGTTTTCGCCAGCCAGTTAAATCTATGTCTCCACAATAAGCACCATGCCATGGGTAAAAATTTGCTGTCCAATGTTCTCCTTCTGGCTCTCCCGGGTACACATATCGCCCAATGCCCGACTCACCCAAATAATCCATTGCCGTCCAGACAAAATCACCCAAAATATAATTGTGTTTTTGAACCAAATTCCAGTTAACAAAAGCATCTTTAGGATAAGATTCGGTCTGTACAATAATTCGCGAAGGAACTCTTTCATGGTCAGATTCGGCATGATGAAGCTGATAATTGTATCCTGCCACATCGTGAGCTGCCATTAAAGGATCAAAAATTTCCCAGCCTTGGTCCCAAGTAGTCATTGCGGAAGTTACCGGGCGGGTCGAATCAATATTTCGTACAGCATTTGCCAGCATTTTTGCAGTTTCAACCGCTTCAGGCTTGGTTCTTTCTATAATTTCGTTACCAATACTCCACATGATTATTGACGGATGATTGCGATCTCGCAATACCATAGATTCTATGTCATGTTTCCACTGTGCATCAAAAATACTAGCATAATCGAATGTATTTTTCTTCTCTTTCCAGCCATCAAAAGCTTCATCAATTACAAGCATCCCTAAGCGATCACAAGCCTTCAAAAAGGATTCAGAAGGCGGATTATGCGACGTTCTAACCGCGTTAAATCCAGCTTCTTTCAGTAATTCAACTTTTCGCTCTTCAGCACGATCATAAGCTGCGGCACCCAGCGCTCCATTGTCATGATGCATGCAACCTCCATTCAACACAATTTTTTTTCCGTTTAATAAAAATCCTTTTTCTGCGCTGAAATCAATTGTTCTGATTCCAAAATCTGTTGTCACGGCATCAATAACCTTCGCTTCTTTTTTAATTATTGATTTAACCTGATATAAATTAGGTAATTCAACCGACCATAATTTAGGATTTTCAACCACTATAGTTTGAACTATTTCTTTTTCCTCGTTCGGTTGGAGTTCTATTTTATTGGTTGAATCTACAGTATTTTTATCTTTTGCCTGTTTGATAGCTGTAGTAAGCAAAAGATTTTGCAAAACAGCTGTTTCGTTCTTTACAATAGTTTTGACCTGAACCTTTGCCTTATTATTTTTGACTTCCAAAGTAGTAATTGCAACGCCCCAATTTTTGACATGAACAGGATTTCTCACCATTAACCATACGTTACGATAAATACCCGAACCACTGTACCATCTGCAATTTTTCTGTTGTGAATTATCGACCTTAACCGCTATAATATTTTTTTGTCCAAATCTTAAATAAGGCGAAAGATCATACTCAAAAGAAGTGTAACCATAAGGCTGAATACCAACTGATTTTCCATTGACAAACACCTCCGAATTCATGTAAACTCCTTCAAAACAGATAGTAATCTTTTGATCTTTCCATTCAGCAGGTACCGAAAATGTTTTTCTGTACCAGGCTTTTCCCATTGGATAAAAACCACCATCTCCTTCGCTTGGATTATTTTTTTCGGATTTGCCTTCAATGCTCCAATCGTGAGGTAGATTTAATTTTCTCCAATTGTTGTCGTCAGAATTTGGCAAACTATTTTCAGGAGAATCTCCTAAAGAAAATCTCCAATCAGAATTAAAAAGTTGCTTTCGTTCAGCAATCACATTTTGCGCTGAAATTTCAGAAATACAGCCTATTAGCAATAAATTGATTACGATAAGTGTCTTTGTAAATCTATTTTTTCCAATCATTGTGAACTGGTTATTTTTTGATTATTTAAAAAAAATGTTTTACACACTAACTGTATAAAAATCACAATACATAAGTGTAAAAACAACACTTTTCAAATATATAACAATTAGACTTAACTTCTTCCTCCGAAAAAATTCTTTAATTTAAAATTCTGCGCCTAAAAACATTTATACCTAATGCTTAAAAGCTATAAAAAACTGCCTTTATAGTTGAAAAGGATTCCTCTATGGCGTATAAGGTTTTAATACAACTAATTTATCTCCAGACAAATAAACCTCAAATAATTTCGGAATTCTAACCGTTTTACCGTCAATTTTTCTATGGCTGTGAACCGACATAAGCCATTTACCTTCAAAAGTTTTAAATAACATGCCATGACCAAAATTTGGTGGTGTAATGGGGTCTTTTTCTTGAATCCATGGGCCATCTAAAGTACCGCTTTCAGAATATGCTACTCCTTGAGTATAAACATCATAAATCCAGCTGGTCCAAAGCATTCCTAAACGTCCAGTGCCTGTCTTAAACAAATAAGGACCATCTGTAACCTTATTCGGCTTATCATTGCCGTTAGCATCTTTTTCTCTGCTCCAAGGTGAGTCACTTGCTTTAAAAAGCAATTTCCCTTCCCCAATCGAACCGCTTAAATCTGATTTTAGCTCTATTTTTTCAATAGTTCCATTGCTATTTTGCAGCCATTCATAACAATAAATCATATAAGGTTTCCCGTCTTTATCAATCCAAAATGTGCCGTCTAGTGTTGGCTTATTTGCAGGCAGATAAATTTTGTCTTTCATAGGCAAATAGGGCCCCTGAGCATTATCGCTGACCAAAATATGACTCGCGCGGCGTTCAATTACATTACCGCCAACCGTATCTATTTTCACGTTTCTATTTGTAAATGTGGCGAAGTAGTAATATTTATTTTTATACTGATGGAATTCTGCTGCCCAAATCATGGGGTTTGCTCCCATCCAGGAATTTGGGTCTGTTTTAGCGATGTCATACGGGCCACTCCATAATTTTAAATCTTTGCTCTTCCAAAGCAGTCCGCCCGTACCGGTCATATAATACATATTGGTTTTCTTATCTGCTAAAATAGCCGGGTCGCTTAATCTAATGGAATCTAAAGTAACAGCTTCTTTTACCGGTCTCTTTTTTTGTGCCTGCACTGCTGAAAAATATAAAATACATATAGACATAGAAAGCACAAGACTTAACTTATGTTTAAAATAATTTTGCTGTGTTTTCATTTTCATAATTCTTTAAATTAATACGCTAATTACAACTGCTAATTTGGCTTCGCCTACCTACAAATTTATTAATTCAACCCGTTGGGTGAAATTATTTTTAAACACATAGAAACATAGATTTTTTTTTACGTTTAAAAGAGTTTGATAGACGTTTTACTTTTCTCATAGTCAATCTATGTGAAAAATAGTGCTATTTTCTATCTATTCTTTGACGATTGATTATTATTCTATGTGTCTATGTGGTTCATTTAATTATTTAATTCGAATTTCACCCAACAGGTTAATTCACCGACATCTGATTCTATTTTCAGCATTATTAATTTCTTTCAAAATCCAGAAGATTCCATTTATCAAACCAATTCAAAACAGGCTTCCCATTAGTTATTATTATTGGCAACCAAATATAACTTCCATCAATTGGATTATCCGGTTTCCAACGGTCGGCCATAAAAATAAATTGATCTTTTTTCCCTTGAACAGGAAAAATATAAGTGCTTTGTGAATGGAATGTCAACTCCGCATCTTTGCCCACGCATGGATTTCCTAAAGCTTCCCATGGACCCCAAATAGATTTAGATTTAAATGAACGTGCTTCATTGGGATCCCAGCCTGTACAACCCGAAGTTATCATGTAATAAAACCCATCTTTTTTAAAAATTGCTGGTGCTTCATTATGACCTGCCGGGGCAACTCTTGTCCATTTTTTAGTAAAGTCCAAATAATCATCTGTAAGCTCCGAGATATGAAGTGTCAAATTATTTTCGGAAGAATGTATTAGATAAGCTTTGGCATTATCATCAATATATATTGTCATATCTCTGGACATTTGTCCTTTATCAAAATCCCTTCGAACCAACATTCCGTTTCTTATTGCGGTCAACCATTCCGGGCTCCAGGACTTCAAATTGCTTTCATTACCCGAAGCTGATTTAAATTCATCTTTAAAATCCATTGGCCAGATTCCTTTATTGGGACGATATGATTTTTTGAATTTAAAAGGTCCTTTGGGTGTATCACTTATAGCAACAGCAGCCCTTGCGGCATCATAACCTTGTCCTTTCAGCTCCAAATGAAACCACATCACATATTTACCCGTTTTTTTATTAAACACAACTTTTGGACGTTCCAAAATACACCCTTTTGTTATTTCATAATTAGGATCTTCTTCAACCTTTAATACAATCCCTTCGTTATGCCAGTTATACAAGTCTTTTGAAGTGTAACAACTAACTCCTTTCAAAGCAGTATTCCCCTCGGGTCCGGCAGTCTTAAATTCGCCATACCAATAATAAGTTCCACTAACAAAAATGACACCGCCACCATGAGCATTAATATGTACTCCTTCAGTATCTTTCCATTCTTTTCCCGGAATAAAATAATTGTTCTGACTGTAAATAAAAGAACATACAAGGCTTATAATTATCGAATATTTTAATTTCATTTTACTTCTTTTTTTGATAAACCCTGATGTAATCTATTATATATTTTGTTGGAAAATCTGCAACGGAAAAATTCCCCCCATTAATTCCTCCTACTGCAAGATTTACCAGCAAATAATGCGGCTGTTGGAATGGAATAATTTTTTGATTAGCATTTTGAATCGTTTCTTTTATACTAGTCTCATTTAATAATTGATCATCAACATATAATTTGATCCAATTCTCATCCCAATCCATTCTCCATACATGAAATTCATCTGCCCAATCTTTTTTAAAATCACTTAAAGCAACTGTTTTACTATCCCAAGCTGTATCAGGTTTATTTGATTTCCAAGCGGTGTTTGCCAAAATTTTCCCCATATAGTATTCCATAATATCAATTTCACCATTTGCAGGCCAATTCCCCTCTATACCCAAAGTCCAAAAGGCCGGCCACATTCCTTTTCCAACTGGAATCTTAGCCCGCATTTCAAACCTTCCATATTTCCAGGAATGTTTCCCCTGCGTAATTAAACAGGATGATGTAACTTTTATAGAATCTCTATTTTTGCTCCAATCTTTATCTTTTTTTGACACAAAAATTGGATTGACTTTACTTTCTTTCCTTGCCTCAATAATCAAAAAACCCTCTTTACAATAGGCATTTTCTTTTTGATACCATTGGTCTTCCTGATTTCTGACAAAACCAGTTTCGTAGTTCCAATTCTTTTCATTGGGAACACCATTAATATTAAATTCGTCACTCCAGACTAACTTATATTTTCCTTCTTTCAGCGCTTTTTCTTTGTTTGGAGCAAAAGCAAAAGTCAATACCAATGCCATTCCAAAAACCAAAAAACCAAAAAGAGGAAATCTCATTTTCTTTACTTTTCTTAAATCAAAAACCTTCATAAACCATCAATAAAATCATACTAATAACTTAACCAAATGCTGCTCCTCTTCCAGATTTGAAATTCTAAAAAAGGATATAAAATTTTTTAAAATTTGGCCAATAAAAGCCTAGAGCATCATTTCTGTACAATGACAAAAACGATACTTTAAATTCAACTTTTTAAAATTTGTAAGGGAACTGAAAAATTTCAGAATAGATCAATAGTAGTTTAACAGCTCACAAAAAAGAAGTAATTATGAGCTGTTACTACTATCTAGTTTAAAACTAATCCTAACTAATTAAACTAATATATCTAAATCAAAGAATATTAAATTTTACTTTCATCTTCAACGGCATCTTGCCACTTAGTCCAAACTTTAACGTTGGCATCATAACCATCATAACCGAAGTTCTGACTTAATGTTCCTTTAATATTAGCCGTTATCGCACTGCTTGGAATAGGCCAGTAATTATTGCGTTTGTCCATGGTATAAAACTTAGTCCCATTTGGAACCACAATACCAGCTGGATATTTGTTGTAAAGGGTATAATGCACAATACGTTGCCACCAATAACTTCCTCCCGCTGCATCTCTTCCGGACTGTTTGTCCCAATTGGTTTTACTATAAGTATTACCCCACTCATCTGGTTTTCCGCTGAGTGCAAGACAGTGTGAAATACGTTTTAACTCAACATTTCTCCACTCTTCAAGGTAAAGTTCTCTTCCTCTTTCTGCACAGATATCTCCAATAGTTACGTTAGTGTACATTTGAGAAGCTCCAGCTCTCGCTCTGATGACATTCACATCCTGAGCCGCTCCAGTGGTATTGCCTTGATAAAAACGTGCTTCGGCTCTTAACAAATAAGTTTCGGCTAAACGGTATAAGTACCAATGTGCTTTACCTCCTGTACTTGCTCCTTGAAAATCAGTCGCATTTGGATTGGTTTCATTTACAACATCGTGCAAGTAGATTTTATACAAAGGAAAATCAAACCATTCGCGTAAAGTATCTTTTGATAACAGAACGTTATTAAATTTCATTCTAAAATTTTGTTGATAGTAAGCAGAATTCTTGTCACTGTATTTAAGATCGGTCATATTTACCCAGTTACCAACAGTGCTGTTATGTCTAAGATCCTGCTTGTCCTCTACACCATTTACAACCCACATAGGTCGTTGAGAATAATAGGATGCACTAATCGTAGCGATACCACGTCCAAGTGCTCTTGCATAATCATATTTTGCTTGATAACTAGCGCTATTCGAGGCAAAACGACCAGCTGCTTGTTTACCATCTGGTGTTGTAAGCGTACCGGAATTCCAGTTAGGTCCAAAAATTCTCATCGAAGCAAACGGCAAAAATGATTGTACCCCGCCATTTGGCATTACCAATATGGCTTCTTTATTGGCAGCAATAACCTTATTTTCAGGCCTATGTAAATCCCAAATAACATTTCGGTTAATAGTCCATGTTGTTGGATTTCCTCCCGGATCAAAAGTTCCAAAAGTGTTTTGCATCAAAGAATAACCGGAACTATTAATCAGGATATTGGCCTGTGCTTCGGCCTCTGCAAATCTTCCGGATGCCAAATAACACTTAATCAATAACTGACGACATGCCCCTTTGTTCACTACACCTAGATAAGGTAATTTTGACTGCTCCGGTACCCATTCTACTGCCTTTTCCATATCAGCTGTAATCATTTCAATGATAGCTTCTTTTTTAGTAGAATAATAACTCTGTTTTGGAACTTCCAAAATTTTAGTAATTAGCGGAACATCTCCAAATTGATATACTAAATTAAGATAACGGTATGCTCTATGAAAATAGGCCTGACCGATATATTTGCGTTTAACATCTTCACTTAAACTTTTTACGTTGTCAATGTATGTCAATACGGTATTGGCATGTTTAATTCCCGCGTAAGCTTGACCCCAATAAAACCCGAAGTAAAAATCATCATTTGTATCTGTTTTAAAACTCATAGTGGGCACCATAGTGTTAGCAAAATCAGAAATAGTACTACTGTTATCCGTTTTCCCATATTTTGCCATATCAGAGAAAACATATTCCGTACCGATAGGCACACTATTACCGGCGGAATTATAATGGATATAATTATTGCGCAGTTGTTTATCGGCACTTGCTAAAACTGCCTGCAATCCTGTCTCAGTACTAAATGTTGTTTCCGGTTCGTAAAACGAAAGTGGATCCGGCTCCAGAAAATCCTTTGAACAAGAAACCAAAAGAGCCGTTGCCGCTACTAAAGGTGCAAGTGTTGAGATTTTATTTTTTATATATCTTTTCATCGTTGTAATTATTAAAGTGAAACGTTAAAACCTAAATTAAACATTCGCGTTGCCAATCCCCCAGTTTCCGGGTCTCCATAGTATTTCCATTCACCAGAAGCAGCCCATGTTGCAGCATTCTGAACCGAAGCAAAAATTTTGAAATTTCTCAGATGCAAGCGTTCTATAAGATCTTTAGGAAGTGAATAAGCTAGAGAAATATTATCTAAACGAATAAAACTACGATCATACAATTTTGCTGTTCCAGCGCCTGCAGGTCCTCTGGCATCAAGTCGCGCCCAGTCATTGGTTGGGTTATCAATTGTCCAATACGGATTTACAAACGGGTTGTAGTTGTTTGTGTACAAACTTCCGTCATTGTAAGTATTCATATAACGACCATCAAGTGATTTATGCCCCATATAGGAATACATATTAATTGCTAAATCCCAATTCTTATAAATCTTAAATTCATTACGCATCGACCAGTTAATCGGTGGAGCTGTCTGTCCTAAAAACTGTTTGTCTTTTTCATTATAAGTTGGTTTTCCGTTAACGTCATCCGCAGTATAACTGTTTTCTACTTTTGGATCACCAGGGCGTTGTCCATATTTTGCAGCTTCAGTCGCTTCTTCTTTTTGCCAAATTCCGATTACTTTATAATCCCAAATTTGAGAGATTGGTTTGCCAATAAACCACCCGTTAGTCTTATCATCTGACTCTTTCTGTCCGATAACATTACCATTAGCATCCTTAACGTCTTCCATATTACCATAAAGTGCTTTTATGGTATTTTTATTATATGAAAATGCAGCGGTAGTAGTCCATTCAAAGTTTGGATTTTTCATATTCAAAGTAGTAAGGCTTATTTCAATCCCCCTGTTTTCAACCTCTCCTAGATTGGTTGCAATTGATGAAAATCCAGTGAAATCAGGTAAACGTTGACTCATAATCATATCATTGGTAATCATTCGGTAAACATCTATCGTACTTGTGATTCTGTCATTTAAGAATCCAAGGTCAAGACCAATATTTGTTGCCGTAGTTTTTTCCCATTGAAGATTTGGATTTGCCATACGGTCAATTCCTAAATATTTCATATCAACAATATTTCCTGAAGCATCTATATATCCCATTGTTGCTCCGGTACCTGAACTTAAATTTGCCAAAGCCAAGTAGGGATCGGCAAGTGATCTGTTTCCGTTCTTACCCCATGACAAACGTAGTTTACCTGTACTCATAGGCTCCCATTTAAACCAGCTTTCTTTATTAAAGTTCCATGCGAATGCAACAGAAGGGAAAGTTGCGTAAGGATAGGATGCTCCAAATGCGGAATATCCATCACGACGTATTGTTCCTGTCAACATATAACGGTTATCATAGGAATAGAAAAGTCTTCCCATTAATGCATCAGCCGTCTGATGTGTATCTGTTGTAGAAAATGAACTGTTTAAAAGCGTTGCATTTTGTGTATTGTGAAAGCCAAGGGCATCTGAAGGCTGAATATTACGAGCATATGTAATATCTGACCATGATTTAAGGTCTTCAGCTTCCTGAACAAACGTTGCTATGATATGGTGTTTCTGAGCAAATGTATGATCCCAGGCTAATGTATTATTCAGATTCACATTGAATTTTTTACCATTACCTCTATCTACTCCTATAGTTGCAGCGTTCCAGTTTTTATTACCTGCTGACTGAAAATAACGGTTGTAAAAGAATTCATATCGTGGCGCAACGTTAAAGGTATATGTGATACCAGCAGGCAAAGTTACCTTTGTATTGAAAATGGTATTTAATATTGTATATCCTTTTTCAAGCTCCATAAACTGGCGGTCATAGTAATAATTGTACCCCCCGATAGTTGCTCCCATAGGCTGTCTGGCATAAGAACCGTCTGCTTCTGTAAAATTAGAGAATGGGCTGTTTCTTAACATATTTGCATCCCAATAATTAGTACCAACTCCAACAGATATGTCTCCGTCTGAACGGTCTTGAAAATTAACGTTTGCTCCAAAGTCAAGCCAATCCGTAATTTTGGTATCCACTTTCATATTGGCACGAACTGCAGAATAATCGTTACCCTGGATAGCTCCTTCAGCTGTAAAATAGCCTAAAGACATATAATAATTTACTTTATCACTTGCTCCGGAAACGCTTAAATTATTGTCATGATTTATTCCAGTTCTAAAAGTACTGTCATACCAGTCGTGTGTTTTTCCTGAAGTAAAATTCTTCAAAAGTGTAGCATCAGTAATACCCAAACGGAGTCCCCATACTTCATTTAAACTCTTCCCTTGTATTTGTGCAGCAGGTTGATAAGCTAACCATTGCGCTTGAGTTAATCCATACTGATCCAATTGGTTAGGATTAGTATAATACCCCGGCTTACCTGCAGCTGTACCTGTTATCCATGCCTCGTAATTTCCGGTTGTTGCATTTGTACCATAGGTTTTAGCAGTTTCCCAATCTTGACGATATTTTATATATCCCTCTGGAGAATACACATCGCGATAGGCACTTTTGTTAACAATAGTAGTATTTGTGGTAACATTAATAATTGGCTTACCATTCTTACCTCTTTTTGTAGAAATAACGATAACCCCTGCTGCAGCTTTAGATCCATATACAGCGGTTGCCGACGCGTCTTTTAAAATATCGATCTGACCAATATCGTCAGGATTGATTTCTGAAAGCTCACCATAAAACTGCATACCGTCTAAAATAATAAGCGGTGAATTATGATTCGAACCATTTTCATTGTAAACAGAAGTTTGTCCACGAATCTGTAAAGAGCCTCCTCCTTTTGCATCAGCTGTATATCCAACTTTTAAACCTGGAACACCACGCAATAAATCTTGAACTGTCTGCGGGTTTTGATTTGCCAAAGCTTCTGGTTTAACCTGAACAATTGATCCTGTCAAATCCTTTTTCTTCATTTTACCGTACCCAACCACAACTACTTCATTTAACGAAGAGGCCTCACTTAACAATTTCACTGTAATTGTAGTGTTCCCTTTTAAAGCGACCTCCTTAGTTGTAAAACCCATAAAGGAAATTACCAACACAGAATTTTCATCTGCCTTTAAAGCAAATTTTCCATCAAAATCTGTTGTTGTGGCAATTTTAGTTCCTTTTACCGTAACTGTCGCTCCTGCTAATGGAATCCCATTTTCATCATTAACTTGCCCGTTTATACTTTTTTCTTTCTGTACATTTTGCAGTTCGCTTGAGCTTTTGATACTAACAGCATATGCATGAACTTGAGACAAAGAAACGAATGCACAAAACACAATAAGTTTCTTTTTCAAATCAAATACAGATACATAATCAGAAGCTTTCTCCTTCTTAATAAAATTTGTCATCTCTGTTTGTAATTTTTTGGTTATACTAATTTTGGTTAAGTCCGCAAATCATATAAAATCTTCAAATAATACGATCACTTAAAATTTAGTTTTAATCGTTTTTAAGAATTCATATACTTTATGATAACATATAATTAACATTACAAATGTATCATAAGACCTATGAGCAAAAGGGGGTAATTCTAACATGATAGAAGGGGTAAATCATGATTTCACCATTTAAAATCATTTTTTTTATATCTATCACAAAAAAAATATAAGAAAAATAAACAAAACGTAATTTTCACAAAACTCTACGATAAGACTATCAATAAGTAATTTATCATCTTTTTAATAAAAATGACGACAATAATTGTCTAGATTTAAAAAATACACGACATATTTATTTTGCTCCATCTATAAAACATCCTCAAATCCCCTCTTTTGAAAACAAACCGTTTTAAACAATTCTTAAAGCGCGCGAAATAAGTGTTGTTTTTACAATTAAAAAAATATTCAAGAGATAAAAACAGAGGAATAAAATGACTATTTGTTATATTTTTAAGAAAAAGAATTGTCAACTTTTTTAGAAAAACAAAAAGGCCGTCTTTACAGACAGCCTTCTAAATTTTTCTAAAATTTTACGCTCAAATCATTTAACAAAACGATACATCTCGGATGCTGCGAGTAAAAAAGCACCAACACCAAAATCGGATGTGGAATTTTTATCTACCACTTGCCCAGGAATGGCTTTTTCGCCAATTGGCTGTACATAGCCTACTGTCCCATCCGATTGAAGCGCAAACGTAGTTAAGTAATTCCAAGATTTTTCAACCACAGGCAAATACGTTTTTTTATCTAAGAAACCATTATTGATTCCCCACAAATAACCGTAAGTAAAAAAAGCAGTCCCACTTGTCTCTGGTCCTGGAGCATGCTCCGGATCTAAAAGACTTCTTGTCCAATAGCCTTCTTTTTGTTGTACAGCCGCCAAAGCTTTGGCCATGTCTTTGAAACGATCAATGTATTCTTTTCTATGTTTAGCATTTTTTGGCAAATCCTGAATAATTTTGGCATAACCTGCAAAAATCCAACCGTCTCCTCTAGCCCAAAAGTCTTTTTTCCCATTGGCACTTTTATGTTTTGGATACACATATTTTGCATCGCGGAAATATAATTTTGACTCATCATCATACATAATACTATTGGCATACGTCAAATAAGAATGTAATTTTTCCAAATACATTTCATTACCGGTTACTTTATACAACTTAGTCATCACCGGCATTACCATGTACAATCCATCTACCCACCACCAGTAATCATTAGCAGAAGTGCTCATTTCATATTCCATCACTTCACGGGCACGTGCAATTTTGCTAAGATCATTCTTTCCTGTAAAATTGTACAAATCAATATAGGTTTGAAAACAAATCTGCCAATCGCCAAACAACACATGTTTATCATCTTCTCCATAATTATATTTCCATTCAGACTTATCATTCGATTTGGCCCCCATCCATTGATTTTTTTCAGCCCAAGCCATCGAATAATCCAAATACTTTTTGTTTTGAGTTATTTTATAGGCTTCCATATTTCCGGTATGGTAAGCCGCGATATTCCAAAACGCATTTCCCAATTCGGAATGTGTACTTTGCCAGCGGTTATTTACTTTATCTATAATAGAAATAACTTCTTTCTTAGATTGTTTTATTGCAGTTTCCTGCTTTACGGCACTGCTTTGAGAACTTACTGTCATGAAAGAAACAGCAGTCATTACAATAGATAATGTTCTTTTAAAATTCATAGTTATCTTTTTTTAATTATCATGTTGATTTCCAAAAACTCTCATTCAATATATACTTATTATCCCTAACGTTTTGATACTTCTTCTTAAACTCTGAAGGGTTCAAATTATAAAATTGCTGAAAGTGTTTCCTGAAATATTTAATATCACCAAAACCAGCAGCCGAAGCGGCTTCGTTTATCTGCAAATCGGTAGTAATTAACAATGTTGCTACCTTTCGTAACCTAACGTCACGCGTAAATTCTGAAACCGATTTACCAGTAATTTTTTTAATTTTTTTATAAACTAAAGAATAACTCATTCCGATTTGCTCGGCCAAATCATTCACGTTAAAATCTTCAACATCCAAATTCGAATCAATGATATCAACTATTTTATCAATCAATTTTTTATCTTCATCAGATAACTTTGGACCGGCAGCTTTTTTGGTAACCGAATTAAGAAGGTAATTCTGTTCGCTGTCACGACGATTGAGAATTCCGTTTATTCGCGCCAACAAATAATCATTATCAAATGGTTTGGTGATGTAATCATCGGCTCCAACTTCGGCACCTTTAAGCTTCACATCTTCCGAAGTTCCTCCGGTAAGCAAAATTACAGGAATGTGTTTTAGTTCTTCATCAGCTTTTATCTGCTTACAAAATTCAACACCGTTCATTTCTCCCATCACCACATCAGAAATTACTAAATCTGGCTGAACTTTTTTAATTATAGCCAAGGCAGCTTCTGCATTTTCAGCAACGGTGATATGATATTTTGTGGCTAATATTTGCTTTAAATAACTTCTTATATGAACATTATCATCTACAACCAAAATACTTTTTGCATTCTTTATTAAACCGCTAACATTTTCAGGCTCCTCAATTTTTGGCAATACCTTTTCCTGTATTACCGTATCTTCCAAAGCTTCTTCCAAAAACAAAGTTCGATCACTCAAGTCTTCACGGATTTCCACATCTCCAAAATGTTCTTTCCCAAGCGGTAATCGGATCTCAAAAATAGATCCTCCATTTTCATTATCTATACAACTTACTTTTCCGTGATGCTGTGCAACAAACTGTTTTACCAAATAAAGTCCAATACCAAAGCCTTTACGGTTGTTCTTGATGTTCTTATTTGACTGGAAAAACAAATTAAAAATCTTTTCTTTATCAGTACCCACAACCCCTTCTCCATTATCAATAACCTGAATAATGACTTCTTTATCTGAGCTGCGCAAATTAACAGCAACAGTTCCGTTTTCTTTTTCGGTAAATTTTAAGGCATTCGAAATCAGGTTAAACAAAGCCATTTCTATTTTTTCCCTATCCACATATACAAACAGCTTTTCTTCGGAAATACTAAAACTATAATCTATTTTTTTCGTTTTGGCATGATGCACAAAGCAACTAAAGACTTCTTTGCATAGTTCTGTAATATCAATTTTTCCTATTTTAAGTTTTCCAGTCTCTGTCTCTGTTTTTCTAAAAAGAAGAAGCTGATCTACTAAACTCAACAATCTTCTGGAATTGTTATAAACCATCTCAATAGCTCCGGGATCTATTTGTTGATCTGAACCATAAATGATGTCCTTCAAAGGATTAATAATCATCGTTAAAGGCGAGCGGAATTCATGGGAAATATTGGTAAAGAAAGTTATTTTTTTCTCATTCAATTCCTTTTCCTGCTTCGCTAGATCCTGTGAAAGCCTTACCTCATATTTGAGCTGTGCTTGCTCACGTTGGTATTTGTTAACGATATAAATAATAAATGCGATAATGACAAAATAGATCAAATAAGCCAACACGCTTCTGTACCAAGGTGGCAATATGGTAATAGGCAATGAAATCGATTTGGTATTCCAAACACCATCAGCGTTAGTCGATTTAATTTTTAGCACATAATTACCTTCTGTTATTCTTGAATAATTGGCACTTCTGATATTATCAACATAATGCCATTGCGAATCCCATCCGTCTAAGAAATAAGCATAGGAAATCTTTTCGGGTAAGCTGTATTCCAATGCCGCGAAGTCTATATTCAGCATCGATTCATCATAAGGCAATTCCAATTTATCAATCCCAAAAGCCCCTAAACCCGATTGATCGTAAACTTTATTATTAACTTTAATTGAAGTTATGACCACTTTTGGAAAGTCGTGAATTTGTCCGCTTATTTTAGTGTCAATGATATTAAAACCTTTAATTCCTCCAAAAACTATTTCTCCTGTCGATAATTTTAAAGCCGCATTGTAATTAAATTGATTGCTTTGAAGTCCGTCAGCATCATGATAACTTGTAATTTTTCTGCTATTTGCATTATAAACAAATATTCCATTATAGGTACTGCACCAATAATCTCCTTGCTTATCCTGAACAATATTTAAAACTGAATTATTTGGAAGTCCGTTTCTCTGGGTCAGAAAAGTTTTTTTAAAAGTTCGAGGATTAAAAATCATCAAACCTCCTCCTTCAGTACCAACTAACATTTTGGTATCAGAATGGGAAACAATGGATCGAACAGGGTATTTTACTTCAATCTCTTTACGTCTCAAAGTTCTTGGATCGAGTTGAATCAATTTTGAAAAATTCCCTATCCATAGATTCGAATTCTTATCTTGGGCTATCGAAATGATTCCTTTGATCTTGGCATCTACAAAATCGAATTGATCGCTTACTTCATTATATCGGTACAATCCTTCTTCATCAGGAGAAGCAGCCCATAAAACATTGTCTTTTCCCCGAAAAAGCACCCAGATATTCTTTTGATTCGCCTTTAGTTTAGGATTAAAAAAGTTGTATTTTTTAAAATTATGGGACTGAGAATTAAACAGGCAAGCCCCTCCTCCATAGGTTCCAAACCAAGTTCCTTTTTTATCTTTTACAATCGCAGAAACGAAATTATTACTAAGCGAATTTGGATTATTTGCTTCATACGAATAGTTGGTAAATGTATTTGCCTTTCTATTCCACAAACTCGCACCTCCTCCGTCAGTACCAATCCAAAGATGATCGCTGTCCTGTTCCGATAACGACAGAATAAAATCGCTAGGCAAAGTATTTTTTATTTTCTCATTCCTTGAAATGGTTGTAAAAGGGCTTTTTCTTTCTTCTATCGTATTGACACCTCCTCTTAAAGTTCCAATCCAAACTCGATTTTTATTATCTAAACATAAAGATGAAATAGCATTACTATTCAATTTTTCCTCAGCCAGTCCGGCATTTAATGATGAAAAAGTATCCGAAGCATAACTGTATTTAATAACTCCATTTCCATTTGTAGCAATCCAAAGTTCTTTGGCATCAGGCTTGAACATCAAATCTGAAATAGGATACTGAATTTCTTGATTGGTATAAACGTGGTAGGTTTTATTTAGGATATTGTATTTTAACAAACCTTGTTCCGTTCCAACCCATAAATTTGAAAATTTATCAAATAAAATACAACCTGCGCTATCAACCTCCGAAAAAACTTCAAAAAGTTTCTTTGCCGATGCATCCATAATTACAAGTCCAACTCCCGAAACAGAACACCACAATTTACCGGATTGATCAAAATCCATTCCCAAAACATGGTAATCCCATTGCAATTTCCCCTTTACATAAAGCGGAATCTGAACAATTTTCTCTTGCTTACCTGCACAATAAAGTAAGCCTTTACCTGCAGTACCGATATACATATTGGATTTATAATCCCTGACTACATTGACAACAAAGTCTATTAACTCCATTTTTGAAGTCTTGGCATTTAGATAACTCTTTGTTTTAAAACGATTTGTCAAATAATCGTAAACACTTATTCCTCCTTTTGTAGCAATCCAAATCTCATTTTGAGTACCACAAATAGAATTAACCCTGTTATTAATTAACGAATTCGCATCATTTGGTTCATTTCTAAAACTCAAAAAATTATAACCGTCATATCTGCTTATACCGTCATAAGTCCCAAACCACATTAAACCTCTTTTGTCCTTATAAACAGAAGTAACGGCATTATTGGCAAGTCCATTTTTTATACCAATATAACCAACATCATATTTTTCATGGCCATATTTTTGAATAGAAGATCCTACAGCTTGTGGTTTAGCCGTACAATAAACTAAAAGCATTAAAACTAATAGGATTCTATGTTTCAAAATAGTATTTTTTAGGATTAAAGGTGTTCTAAAAATATTTTATAATTAGAAAAACCTATGAATACAAACTCATAGGCTTATCTATACAAACATAAAGAAAAACGGCAAATTAATTGATCAATGAAATGATATATGAATAACTATATTGCTTATCCAATAAACGATAAGGATCATGTGGAAGTCTTCCCCAGCTATCATCTCCACCAAGACCTCTTTGTTTGTAATCCAAATGCAAATACACTGCTTCTTTAGAGTCTAAATCCAAATCAGAAGGATGGCGCTGTGCTTTATTTTTACCGGGATCCAAATCTTCGGTAGGGATATTCAAAGCACTGAAACCAATAGGTTGTAATCCTTCTATTTTCATTCCCTCACCTTTACTGTTTTTTAAAGTCAGCCAGCGAACATCTGTTTTATAGCCGGATTCCTGAGGACGAATATAATTTCTTGTAAATTGATTAATAACCTTATCTGAATATTCTCCCATAAAAGAAGCTGAATTTCTATCAGAATAATTTTCCCAAGGTCCTCTTCCATAATAATCCAAATTATCAAATACTCCGTTTAGTTTTAAACGCATTCCGAAACGAGGCATTTCCGGCAAATCTTTTCCTTTCATATCAATGGCTGCAGTAACTTTTATTGAACCATCATTTTGAATAAGATAATCAACTGTATAAGGAACATCTACTTTAGCTAATTGATAAGCAACTTTTACTAGCAAACCTTCTGACGATTTTTTATCCAAATTAACGCTTATAACTTTTGGATCTTTTGATGCTTCTTTCCAAATTTCCAGCTTACTTGGCATTCCGCTTCCAAAATCATTGTCTGTTGGAGCACGCCAGAAATAAGGTGATGGAAAATTGGTAAAAATTACATTCGCGTCATTTTTACGCATATATTTCAAAAGCTCGCCTTTTTGCAAATCAAAATCTCCCGTAATCTTTTCATTTTCAAAAGAAAGGATATTGTTTTTAACTGAGTATTTCAATTTTACTTCATTCTTTGCAACACTAGTATTCTTAAACCAAGAACCTTTTCCAATTGCAAATTGTTCTCTTGCAAATTCATGCCCTTTTTCAACTAAAGGAGTGTCATACTTCGAAAATGCATAAACATTTAAAAAATATTCTGAACCAGCATCAAACGCGCCATAATCCAGCTTAATTTCTTTTGTTTCTTCAGGATTGACATCCAAATTAAACTCGCCTTCTTTTACCTTCAACCCATTTTTAATCAATTCCCATTTAAAAGTATAATTAGAAAGATTGGTGAATCTAAAATAATTTTTAATCAATAAATCCGTCTCATTTTTTAACTCAAATTGAATATCCTGATATACTTTTTTAACTTCCAACAAACCTGGATGAGGAATCCTATTAGCGGACACCAAACCATTAGCACAGAAATTTTCGTCATTGTGCAAATGGGCACCTCCTAAATCTCCTCCGTAAGCCCAAAATTCAACTCCTTTTTCATTTTTAGTTTTTATTCCCTGATCCACCCAATCCCAGATGAACCCGCCTTGCATGTTTTTACTGCTTTTGATAATGTCCCAATACTCCTGAAAATTTCCGCTACTATTCCCCATCGCATGCGCATATTCACACATAATGTAGGGACGTTTTTTATCAGCATTTGCATAATCCTTCATGCTTTTAATACCAGGATACATCGGACAAACAATATCCGTATTTCTATTTTCCCCTGCTTGCTCAAATTGAACAGGACGAGTTGAATCCACTTGTTTTAACCAATCGTAGGCATCGTAGAAAACGGGGCCATTACCACATTCATTTCCCATTGACCAAATTATAATCGAAGGATGATTTTTATCAAATGCGAACATTCTTTTTATTCGATCCAAATGCGCAGGAGCCCATTCCGGTAAATATGCCGGATGCTTTGACTGATCGAACCAATTTTGCCATTCGGCTCCCATTCCATGTGATTCAATATTCGCTTCGTCAACCACATAAAAACCGTATTCATCACACAAATCATAAAATTCAGTATCATGTGGATAATGGCACATGCGAATTGCATTAATATTAAACTCCTTCATTAACTGAAGATCTTTTAACATTAATTCTTTATTTGGTACGTGTCCGTTTACATCGTCATGTTCATGAATATTCACTCCTTTTACCAAAACGGCCTTGCCATTAACCAACAATTGAGCATCTCTAATTTCAACTTTTCTAAACCCTGTTTTTCTAGAAACAATTTCAACAATTTTTCCCTTATTGTCCAATAATGTAATGGTATAGCGGTACAAATTTGGAGTTTCGTTATTCCATTGTTTTACATTATCAATTGTTTTTGAAAAACTGATTTTTGGGTCTTTGTCGTTTACCTTTTTGTTTTCAGAATAAACTACTTCTCCTTCTTTGTCAAATAATTCCACTTTGACAACAGGGCTTTTTATTTTGTTGTTTTCAAAATATTTTAAAGTAACGTCAAGGTTGAAAATCCCATTTTTATATTGATTATCTAATTCGCTTTTTACAAAATAATCCCAAATAGCAACCTTTGGCATTGCCTGCAAATAAACATCACGCTCGATACCGCTTAAGCGCCAAAAATCCTGATCTTCTAAATAACTTCCGTCATGCCAGCGAAATACCTGAACCGCAATTAAATTATCACCTTTCTTTAAAAAAGAAGTAATATTAAATTCGGCTGGTGTTTTTGAAGCTTTTGTCATTCCCACTTCTTTTCCATTCAGAAATACTCTGGCATAACCAGAGATAGAACCAAAATGAAGTATAATTTCTTTATCATTCCAAGAATCTGCTACTGAAAAATGACGTCTATAAGTAGCTACAGGATTATAATCACCATTTATGAAAGGAGGATTTTTAGGAAATGGATAAACTATATTCGTATAAATAGGAATATCATATCCTTGCAACTCCCAGTTAGAAGGGACTTGGATATTTTTCCAATTAGCATCATCCAAGTTTGCTGCATAAAAATCCATTGCTCTCTGAGAAGGATTCTTAACAATGCTGAATTTCCAGCTTCCATTCAAGCTTTGATACAATTCTGATTTTTGAGGATTATTGTCCTTTAGCTCAGCTTCATTACTAAATAATAAAAAGGAACTTCTGCCCGCCTCTTTTCCCCGATCAAGTATTTGAGGATTTTCCCATTCATTGGACTGAGCATAATTTATCTGTGCTCCTAAAAACAAAACAAGTGCTAAAACAATTTTCTTCATGTAATTATTTTTGATTTTCTAATTTTAATTCTAGTCAAAAAATTGTCATCCCAAATTAGCTTAATGAAGTACACTTATAAAAAACCATTAAACAAACCATCCTAAATAGTAGCCAAAAAATAAAAATAGCTTTAAATAAGGAATGACAAAATTTTATATTACAAATTTAGATTTCGCTATAAAAGACATGAGGGGCATAATCGCAAAAAAGAAGGGGCATATCAATATACCCCTAAAAAAACGCAGCTTAAATCAGCTTACATTCATCTAATTTCAACATTCTTTAATTCAAAAAGAGGAAGAAAAGGAAAGTTGTTTTTGCCAAAATCAAAAACTATTTATAGTAACATATCTAAATTCTGTTTAACTTTATTTAGAAATAGCTATCAAAATGTATTTTTTTAGTACCAATTTTGTATTTGTATTTCAGTTATATTTTCCACTTCGCAAAACAGAGGTTTGCACCTATAAATATAATATAGAAAAAAATCAGGGTGAATTGAAAAATTTCAATTCACCCTGATTGCAATAGATTTTTAAAAATTCGTAAGCAGAATAATTTCTTCATTCCAGAAATTACTGCCAAATTATCTTATCTCAGAAAATTATACTCCACTGTAAATAGTAAATCCTCCGTCAACAGTTACTTTTGAACCTGTAACAAATTTTGAAGCATCACTCAATAACCAAACCAAAGCTCCATTCAATTCTTCTGGTTTACCAAAACGTCTGAATGGCGTATTTTGAATAACCGAATCTCCTCTTGATGTTAAACTTCCATTGGGGTTCGTCAACAAAGTCCTATTTTGTTCTGTAAGAAAGAAACCTGGAACGATTGAATTCATACGAATCTTATCGCCATATCGGTTGCAAAGCTCTACCGCAAACCATTTGGTATAGGAATCGATTGATGCTTTAGCCAAACTATATCCTAAAACTTTGGTCATTGCCTGTACCGTTGCCACAGATGAAATATTAACAATACTGCCACCTTCTGTATTGTTTTTCATCACTGCACCAAAAACTTGCGTTGGTAAAATAGTTCCAAATAAATTCAGGTTCATCACCTGTTGTAAAGCTTCCATATTCAATTGAAAAACATCCTGTTCCGGCTGAATAACAGCATCTGGGATATTTCCTCCTGCTGCATTTACCAATCCGTCAATTCTTCCATATTTGTCAAGAACCAAATCACGGGCTTTAAGCAAATCGGCCTCATTAGTCACATCAGCTATCAAAGCAATGGCTTCTCCTCCTTGTTCTTTAATTAAATTAACTCGTTCATTGGCTACTTTTTCATTTCGGCCCAATAGACATACTATTCCGCCGGCTGCGGCAATTGCCTCCACAAAGGCTCCTCCTATTATTCCTGTTGCTCCAGTGACAACAATAACTTTTTTTTCTAGTGTAAAATCGATCTTCAAATTTGTAGTTTTAGTTTTTTTTGTCTATTCCATTAAAAATACTACTAAACCTCGCGCTCCATGTGCCCCCAATACAAGGGATTGTTCGATGTCAGCAGTTTTTGATGGCCCGGCAATAAAAGTTCCAAAACCATATTCTTGACCACCTATTCGATCATAAGCTTGATGCATAGTAGCTACAATATTATGCTTATTTACGACAATAGCCAAATATTGTGGTATAAACGCTGAAACTCTTTGACCCAAAATAGCGTCGGTTACCCAAAGTGCCGAATTTTCGGCAACGCCAAAATGTGCCTTAACCAAAGTCAATTCTACATCTTCCAAAGAATGTGGATCGACATCCAACCAATCTGTCTTTGCAATTTCGGACAGTTCCGGTATAGTCGTGATTATTCTTTTATCTACGGCGTAATTTTTCTTTACAAAGTCAATTATATCTTGATAATCTGAGACTTCGACAAAATCACCACCAATACCCTTTAAAACCGTTTTATATTTTTCGAGTATATCAAAACTTTCAGAACCCAAAACATTCAAATCGGGCAATTCACTAACAAATGCTGGCTGATTTTGCTTTACTTTTCGTAATATTTCAACTTTACTACTCATTGTTTTTCCCTTTTGATTCTCTTGAATTTTTCTTATACCAATCTCTAAATGATTCTTCCGGTACTTCGGGCATTTCCCTGTTATCATACCATTTGTTTAAACCATTATTAACCATGATAGGTGCATTTTTCATTACAAATTTCCCCATTTTACCTGCCAAATTAAATACAGTAGGACTTGCCAAAACGGTTGCCATTGTATTCATGGCAATTGTTTTTGCTGTTGGGGTATGCCCTTCTTTTACCAACACCTGTCGCCATTTGTACAATTGATCATGGATATCAATTTTTACAGGACATACATTGGTACAAGAACCACAAAGCGTACTTGCAAACGGTAAATCGGCATTTTTGCTCATATCCAAATTAGGAGCCAAAATAGAACCAATAGGACCTGCAACCGCGTTATGGTAACTATGTCCACCACTGCGTCTATAAACCGGACAAGTATTCATACAGGCTCCACAACGAATACATTTCAAAGAATTCCTGAAGTCTTCTCTTCCCAATTGGGTCGTTCTGCCATTATCCACAATAACAATGTGCATTTCCTGCCCTTCTCTCGGCTTTTTAAAATGACTGGAAAAAGTGGTTATTGGTTGTCCTGTGGCACTTCGAGCCAATAATCTAAGAAAAACGCCTAAGTGTTTGCGCTGCGGAATCAATTTTTCAAATCCCATACAAGCGATATGCACATCGGCAAGATGAGCTCCCATATCAGCGTTTCCTTCATTGGTACAAACCACAAACTCACCAGTTTCTGCAACAGCAAAATTCACCCCTGTTAAAGCCACTTTCCTCGTTAAAAAAGTATCCCTCAGGTGCAATCTTGCAGCTTCGGTTAAATATTGCGGGTTATTGTTTCCTTTTTCGGTTCCTAAATGCTCGTGAAAAGTTTCGCTTACATCTTCTTTTTTAAGGTGAATAGCCGGTAAAACGATATGGCTGGGCGGTTCATTTCTAAGTTGAACAATGCGTTCTCCCAAATCGGTATCGATTACATCAATCCCTTTTTCGGTTAAATATTCATTCAGATGACATTCTTCGGTAAGCATCGATTTGGATTTAACCATCTGCTTAACACCATGCTTTGCAATTATAGAATGTACAATTTCATTGTGCTCTTTTCCGTCTGCAGCCCAATGAACGATAACACCATTTTTAAGAGCGTTCTCTTCAAATTCCACCAGATAATCATGAATATTCGAAAGAACATTATTCTTAATCTTAGACGCTGTTTCTCTCAGTAATTCCCAATCCGGAATTTGATGAGCTGCTTTATCACGTTTCTCCCGAACGAACCAAAGTGTTTCATCATGCCAATCTACCCGTTTCCCATCTTTGTTAAAACGAGCAGCAACTTCACTGTGTTCTACTATTTTTGTTGAAGACATCTTTTTGTTATTTACAAATTAAAAAATAGAAATCTTGACTATTCTTTTTTGACATTATTCTTTTTTAATTATTTACAAAATTCAAGAGATTTTCATGAATATTGTCCTTCTCTTTAATTTCTGTTGCTTTAACATTTTTAAGAAATACATTTTCTACCGGAAGCTCTTTTTGTCCCAAAACTCTAGATATAAACTTTACATTGGTAGCGCTTACATTTTCGAGATGTATATTTTTTATCGGAGTGAACCTGCGTTCAATAGTTGGAACCAAATCCCTCCATTGATACAACACATCGGTTTCGATTCCTAATATTCCTTGATCAATTTTACCTGAAGTCACATTGCTCATGTAAATATTGCTTACATATCCACCTCTGCGTTCATTGGTTTTTATGAACAATAAGTGATTCAATTTTGCTCCGTCAACAACATTGCAGTTATCGATAAATACATTTTCAACTCCGCCAGACAATTCACTTCCAACTGCCACTAATTGATGCCCATTTTTGACCGTACAATTGCGAATGACAATATTCTTTGATGGTGTATTCAATTTCCAAGCATTTTTTCCACAACCCGATTTTATCGCAATTGCATCATCTCCTTGGTCAAAAACACAATTTTCGATTAATACATTCTGGCTCATTTCCGGATCAACACCATCGTTGTTATGGCCATGCGCGTAAACTTTAAGATTTCGGAGTACAACATCTTTGGACAAAAAAGGATGGATTGTCCAAAAAGGGCTATTGGTAATCGAAATTCCGTCCATCAAAATATTGGTACAACGATTAAACTGAATGAATTGAGGACGAAGATGCGCGGTATCGTTAACCATCATCCTCTCTTTCATCGGTTTATCATAAGAGGCAAGGTAATATAATCGCTTAAGGCTTTCCATGTGAGGCTTTGGGCGTTTGAACCATTCTGTCCAAACATCCATTTTGGCTTTCAATTCACCTTCACCAGTAATAGCAATATTTTTGCATTGATAGGCATAAACCAATGGCGAATAATTAAGACATTCGTAACCTTCCCAAGTGCTGTTTACGGCAGGCAAATAATCTTTTGGATCTTCGGAAAAAAGTAAAACAGCACCTTTTTCCAAATGTAAATTCACATTGCTTTTAAAATGAATTTTACCCGTTAACCATTCCCCTTTAGGAATAACAACAATTCCTCCGCCTATTTTATTAGCTTTATCAATTGCCTTATTTATAGCATTGGAAATTTTAATTTTATCTCCTGAAATAGCGCCAAAATCAATGATTGAGAATTTCTTGCAATTGCTAAAATCCGGTATTTTAATAGCCGGCATTTCAAAAGGAGCCTTAACTATTACTTCTTTTAAAGGCACCGAAGCTTGATTTTTCTTAAAAGACAAGAAAATAACTGAAAGAAAAAACACCAAACCTATTGTTATTTTTTTCATCATTGCAGTGTTTTTTTCAATTTAAAAACTAATAGTTAAACAATTGATTTCCGACTTAATTAGCAGTTGAATTTAATATTTCAGCGATATGAATTGTTTTTATTGGGCTTTTTTGCCTTTTCAAAATACCATCCAAATGCATCAAACACGACATATCAACTCCAGTTATATAGTCCACTCCTTGTCGTTCATGATCTTTCACACGGTCTTGTCCCATTTTTACTGAAACAGCTTCTTCGGTTACACAAAAAGTTCCTCCAAAACCACAACATTCGTCTTTTCTGGTCAAAGAAACCACATCAATCTCTTTGATTTTACTTAACAACTGTCCAGGTTTAGAGAAAAAAGGTGCATTCAATTCGGTCATTTGAGAAAGTTTCAAACCTCGTTGTCCATGACAACTTTGGTGAATACCAACTCGAAATGGAAATTTCGCATCTATGCTTTCCACTTTCAAAACATCGGTAATAAACTCTGTCAATTCATATACTCCTTTCCTCATTTTTGAAGCAAGTTCTTCCCTGTTTTCGTCGTGTAAATGATCTTTTACATGCAACACACAACTTCCAGAAGGGCAAACTATATAATCGTATTTGGAAAAATTGTCAATAAAATTTTTATCACAACCTTTGGTTAAATGTTCATAACCACTATTGGCCATTGGTTGTCCGCAACAGGTTTGGTCAAGCGGAAACTCAACTGTACATCCCAATTTTTGCAATAATTCATAAGTAGCGATTCCTACTTTTGGGTAAAATTGGTTTACATAACAAGGTATAAAAAGTCCGACTAGCATACTATTTTAATGTTTGTAAAATTTCAAATCAATTAAATCATTTTGGATAGGCTTAGGATTCCAGCTATCATGAATTGCCAACGCAGCGCCCAAAGCACTTGCCTGAGCCATCGATGCAGCATACACTTCCATCTCCGGATAAGCTTCTGCCAACAAATTCATAAAAAGGGAATTTTTACTAAAACCACCATCCACAAAAATCTTTTTCACAGGACTATTATGAATTATCAGATTAGTAGAAGATACTTGCTGTTCAACCAAATCAAGCATCAATTGGTGATAAGCAATTTCATAGGTTTTGAAATCGGAAAGATTTCTTATTCCAAAAGCACATTCTTTTAATATTCCTGAGCTTACCTTTTTTGAAAAAACAATTGAATAGTTAATCGCTCTTAAGTTTGCGGCAATTTTTTTATCGTAATACACTTCTTTGTAAGTATCCAAAGGGACATTAAAGTGTTCAGCCAGTCTTTTGGTTTGTACCTCATGTACATTCCCAGAAAATAAACGAGCTGCTTTTACCGGTTTTTCAATGTATTGCAGATAACACAAACAATCAGCCTCTAATTCATCAAACGTTAATTCTTTATTATTAAAAGGGTTTAACGAAATACTCCAGGTTCCTGTTGACAACAAAACAAAAGGTTCTGTAAAGTTTGCAGTATAAGGAATAATAGCAGAGGAACTATCATGCAATCCGCCACCTACCAATAATCCGTCAGCTGTTTTGATAGTATCTTTACCGTAATGAAAAGGCGGAATCTTTTCGATTATATGCTCTTTTTTAAGCCATTTGTGATACTTCATCTTTTTGAAATTCCAAAGATTCGTATGACATCCAACGCTTGTAATATCTGTAAAAAACTCTCCCGTCAAAATAGAGCTAAGGTATTGTGGCAAATGCAAACAATATTTTACTTTCTCAAATAAATCAGGTTTCTCCGCTTTCAGCCTATAAATTTGCATGCCCGAATTAAGGCTTCCCAAAACCGGGGAAGCCGTTTTCAGAGCAAACTCTTGTTTTCCTTTGTACTTTTTATAAAATTCCTCTTTTAGATCTTCGGGATAATCCTTCAAATAATTATATAGAGGCGTCAAAGCATTTCCTTGATCATCTACATAAACAAAACTAGCCCCATAAGTGCTAAAATTGACTGCTTTTAAGACATAGTTCGTCAGATTTTTTATTTCTGATAATTGTTCCAGCATCCAGTTTTTAAGCAACACTATATTTTCGCAGGGAAAACCATCTTCATCCACCGTTTCTTCAAAATTCACTGATTTTTCCCAAACAATTTTATAGTTTTCGTTGAACAAAAAAACTTTTTTGTTGGTTTTACCAATATCAAAAATTGCGACTACATTCATTATAGTATTTTTTACAAGCCTGTAGCCATAGTTTTTAATCCTCTTTCACCGATTAGATTCCCTCTAACGTCAAGACTGCGGTACAATGCTACCGGATTTAATGCCGCTCCTGCACGTAAACGAGCTTCGGCTACCAAAGCACGAACATCTGTACGGAAAGCATTTTGTAAAATTTCCTGTGCTTTTACCACGTCATTTTCTTCCTGAGCAATTTCCAATGCTTTTCTGTCTACAGAAAGCGCCTGAGCATAAGCAATCATAATCGCTTCAACAGATTGCAACAAATCTTCCATTGGATCTTTAATATTGTGGGAAGCATCAATCATCCAACCCAAATCTTTGGCATGATTCATTCCTCTTGCGTCCATACCTTCAACTAATTCATTGAAAATAAGGAATAATTGATATGGTTTTAAAGCTCCGGCAGTTAAATCATCATCACCATATTTTGAATCATTAAAGTGGAATCCACCTAATTTTCCTTCCATCAATAATATAGAAACGATTTGCTCAATGTTTGCATTTGGCAAATGATGTCCTAAATCAACCAATGTTTGAGCTCTATCACCTAATTTTTTCACGTAAGAATAAGATTGTCCCCAATCAGCAACTGTAGTTGAGTAGAAATTTGGTTCAGCACATTTGTACTCCAAAAATAATTTCCAGTTAGAAGGCATAGCTTCGTAAATTTCTTCCAAACTTTCCAGCGTGTTTTGGTAAGCTTTACGGAAATTTAATTGTCCAGGGAAAGAAGATCCATCAGCTAACCATACAGTTAAAGACTCAGAACCCAATTCGATTCCTTGCTTAATAACTTCAATATTGTGAGCAACAGCTTGTTTACGAACCGCTTTGCTTACATTTTGCAATGAACCGAATTTATATGAATGAGCTTGGTTCGCCTGATCCTGAAAAGTATTTGAATTAACCGCATCAAACTTCAAATTATGTTGAGCAGCCAATGCTTTTATTGCATTTGCATCTGTTGGGATATCCCAAGGAATGTGTAATGATATTGCTCCTGATGAATTGTTTAAAGCATGTAACAAACCTACATCTTCGATTTTTTCTTCCAAAGAACGTGGCTCACCACCTCCCGCAAAACGTCCAAATCTAGTTCCTCCTGTTCCTAAAGCCCAAGATGGAATTGCAATTTGAAAATCGATTAACTTTTTAATAATGGCTTCTGATTCTGCAATTTCTGAGGCAGTAAAAACCAATTTATTCTGATGTGCCTTTAGCAATTTCTCATTATGAGATTCTATATTGTTTGATCCTATTATCATGATATTAATTTTTTTTGTGGAGTTTAAAATCTCCTGATTAACTTACTATTTTTACACTTCAATTCATTTGAATAAACTAAACTTTAATCTATTCTTTTTTTTATATAAAAATAAGTCATTTTTAATTTCCTCTAGTTAAATATGCCTATTTTGAAACTTACTTCTAAGAAAAATCTTGGTCTTTTACTAGCTCTAAAAAAAACCTAACGCCCGACATTGCTGTCGGACGTTAGATAAACAAAAACCACTTTGTTTAACCAAAACCTAAAATATGTAAAAACTATCTGTAAAAGCCCATGGCCACTCCGCCGTCAACATTCAGTGCGTTTCCTGTCGATTTACCCAACAGGCCACCAACGAATGCGAAACAAGCGTTTGCAATGTCATCTGGCAATATAATTTCGTTCAATAAGGTGCGTTTAGCGTAATATGCTGGCAATTCCTCTACCGTGATGCCATACGCTTTAGCACGTCCTTCTGCCCAACCTCCGGACCAAATATTCGAATCCGAGATTACCGCATCAGGGTTTACCGTGTTCACACGGATTTTGTCTGCTCCTAATTCGGCAGCCATTAAGCGCGTCAAGTGTGCCTGAGCCGCTTTGGCCGATCCGTAACCTGGATTGTTTGGTCCTGCAACCACTGCATTTTTGGACACGATGTTTACGATGTCACCACCAAATCCTTGTTTACGCATTATTTCGATTCCCGCTTTTGAAACAATAAATTGTCCTTTAACCAAGATATCGTACAATCTGTCCCACTCTTCCAAAGTGTGGTCTGCGATTGATTTAGAAATACTGATTCCCGCGTTGTTCACGATGATATCGGCTCCACCGAAAGCAAGACAAGCTTCGTCCAATGCTTTTTCAGTGCTTTCAGTGTCAGTTACGTTCAATAGTGTGCTTGAAACAGCGTCTTTTCCGAACAATTTCA
>Ga0207975_100156_pt1 | contig 54746 bp, 46 predicted proteins | sample LakWasMe91_HOW11_2_FD_183913 | JGI IMG/M metagenome (GOLD analysis project Ga0207975, IMG submission 183913) | Freshwater sediment methanotrophic microbial communities from Lake Washington under simulated oxygen tension - Sediment Metagenome... | ecosystem: Environmental > Aquatic > Freshwater >...
CTTCAACGCCTTGCTTGCCGGATTTATCCTGGGTAATAAACTGGTTGCCGCCGTTTAGGGTGACTTTTCCCAGTTGCGTTTGCGGCAGGGTATTCAGCCGCCAGCCGCGGGTCATGTTGCCGGTAATTGTGTCATTGACGGTGTAGCCTTGGCCGTCGAAATCGAGCCATAGCTTTCTGGTCAGATTGAGTTGATTGGGTTCGGGCTCCGGGTCGCCGCGGCGGATGGTTTTAAAGCCCATCGTTTGTCCCTGATTGATTTTATAGGCCGGGAAGTTTTTCCAGTCGTCCGGTAAGTTGGTCAGGCTCGGATCGATGGCGCTGAGTTGTTCGATTTCAACCACGCGCAGTTGGGGGCGGGCATCGAATGACCAGATTTCCGATTCCGGCCATTGGAGGCCTTGTTCGGTAGGAGCGAGCGGGAGCGCAGTCAGTTCTTGGTTGTTTCTGGCCAGGATGTCGATTTGCCAGTGGCCGGGACGCAGCTGGATCAATAACTGTCCATCGGGTTCGAGGCGTGCCGGTAACGGGCTTTGCAAACTCAGCGGAATAAAGCCGTCCAAAAGAGGCCGGGGTAATTTCACTTCGCGCTGCTCGCCGGAGACTTCCAGCGCCAGTCGGGTCAAAACCTGCGCGGGTACGTCATCGGTGATTTTGCGGAACACCTGAATATCCAGGTTGTTTTGGACGTTTTCCGGTTTTTTCAGGCCTGTCTCGCTTTCCTTTAGCCACAGCTGCCCGTCTTTGATGGTCGGTGTCGGTATAGTTTGCCCGTTGATGCGCAGTTCAATCAGCCCTGTGTCGTCGGGTATCTTTAAGTTATCGGGAACGGCAGTCCACAAGAACTCGCCCTTGATTTGGTGCTGCAAGCCGGCAGCCAGTTTAATTGAAGGTATGCCGTCTTTATCCATGACCAGCGAGGTCTTGTTATCAACCGTCACATTAAGAGGCCAGTGTTTTTTATCGCCCGGTAAGCTGATCCAGCTGTCTCGGTACACCGTCCAGCTTGTCGAAAAAGAGCCTTTTTCGTTGGTTAAATCAAGCTGGGTTTGGGTAGGCCAGCTACAGCGTTTTTCTTCGTAGCTGTTGTATAGGAAAGGGCAGGTGGGTTCCGGGCTATCCTGCAATACCCAGGCTATCCAGGGTTTGAGCGGTTCCGGCACCTGTTCCGGCGTTAGCGGTTTTGCCTGAGTGGCTGAGGTGAATAATACTGCGCTTAAGAATAGCCAGACGATATGACTCATGATGCACTCCAGATTGATTAACCACGAAGACACGAAGTTTCTCATGCCTTAAGTTGGCGAGTCCTTGCTCTGATTAAGGGCTCAGCACTCAATTTTTATGCGGAGCTACTCGCTAACTCACGTCCTATCATTGACTCCATGTCAACAACCCGTGGGTGTGCATCAACCGGCTTTAGCAATTGCCGCATTTTTTGTTGCAGATCCGCAGGGTTGATGGCGCGTGGGCGCAGCTTTGAATGCTTCGCAGGTTGCTCAAGATGCAAGACGACTTTCAACTTGCGTGAAGCCGATACAGCATGGGCTAGCTTTTTTTCATTAGAATCGCTTGCATGAATTTTTGCCGGAATGATAGCGGCCAATGTATCAAAAACTTTGTGCGCGACTTCTTCTGCCAGATCAGAAGGTTTTGTGCGGGAATTGATACGATAATCTTTGACTTCAATTAACCATGCTGTTTTATCTGAATCAATAGCAAGCAAATCCAGAGACTTGATACCGTTCCACATGCGTGAGAATTGATTTCGATAAAATGACCAGTCATCGTATTTGCCAACCGGCCAATCATCAGGAAAATCAAAATTTAATCCATCTACGTTAAAATGCTGCATAATCAATCGACTGCCAAAAAGCGGTCAGATTGTGCCAGCTCTTCGTCTAATGCAGCTATATCGCCTATGTCGTCTACAGTGGAACCTTGATCGATTCTAACGCCGTCATCGGTTCGATGAAGCCCAAAGAATTTTGCTTTAACTTTTTTACGACTTGGATCGGACAGTAATATTTCAAGTTCTCGCAGCAAGAAAAGACTGTGAGTAGCAATAAAAACTTGAATGCCGGAGTCAGACAAATCCAAAATACTTTTTGCTACTTGTTTGATGAGTACAGGGTTGAGATTGGCTTCAGGTTCGTCCCAGAACAGGTAGCCTTTGTCGAGCAGCGCTCCCGTTGCAATCAAGCGTGCAAGCATTCCTAATTTACGCAAACCTTCAGCAACCAATGGCATTTCCATGCGACCGCTATCATTCTTTAAATAAAAGCGCCCGTTTTTATCAAGCTCTATTATTCCGCCCATTGCTTTTTCTAAAGGTTCAAGAAGCTCGCGAATTCGTTTTTCCTTGGGGCCTCTTTGTATTAATGCACCGAGTAAAAGACAGGTATCACGCCAGGTTTCTTCAAATTCAAGATAGTGTCCTTCATAAACAGAAATGAAATTAGGAAATATGGTTAGCAATTCACGTGTAGGTAAATATGCAGGAGAAACATCAAGCCATGCATCCGGTAACTTTTCGATACTCACTTCAGATTTACTGTTGCTGGCAAAGCTGAAGGCTATATCCCAATCACTTTGCTCAAAGACTAAGCGAATATCGCAACGCTCTCGCCCTTGTTTTCTTTTCGCCAGGCGACCTAGCGATTCGGGGCGGAAAATATTAACCAATTTATCGGCAAGCCGTGTTTGTAAAAACGACTTAGTGGGTAACGAGGGGGAAAGTAGCCCTCTTGGCTTGCGCTGTTCTTCTGCGCTCACCGCCAATACCGAATAAATCATCTTAAGTAAATGTGTTTTACCAGCGCCGTTTTCGCCAATGATCACATTCAAATTCCGCCCGAATTCGAGATCTGCTTCTGAAAAGACGGTCAGGTTTTTGAGGGTAATCCGCTTTATCATTGCTTTTTCTCCTCAGGAATTAATGCCGTTTTAACCATTTGCTGCTCTCAACCGGGAAGTGAAATAACAAATCACCTTTCCAAAAAATTCCTCAACATATCATGCCCATGCTCGGTCAAAATCGATTCGGGATGAAATTGCACGCCTTCAATATCCAGTTGTTTGTGCCTTACGCCCATGATTTCATCCAGCTTGCCGGCTTCGTCCTGAGTCCAGGCGGTTATCTCCAGGCAATCGGGAATGCTCTCCTGTTCGATGACCAGCGAATGATAGCGGGTGGCGGTAAACGGATTGTTAAGGCCTTTGAAGACGCCTTGATTATGATGATAAACCAGCGAGGTTTTACCGTGCATGATGCTCTTGGCATGGATGATGTTGCCACCGAATGCATAGCCGATGCTTTGATGGCCGAGGCAAACGCCCAGAATAGGGGTTTTTCCGGCAAACTTTAAAATGGCCTCAACGGAGATGCCCGCTTCTTTTGGCGTACAGGGGCCGGGAGAAACCACCAGCTTATCGGGCGCCAGTTTTTCTATATCCGCTACGGTGACTTGGTCGTTACGCACCACGGTGACTTTGGCACCCAGCTCGCCAAAATACTGCACCAGGTTGTAAGTGAACGAGTCGTAGTTATCGATCATGACCACGTTAACGGCGCTCATGATTGCTCTCCTTCCAAGCCCGCTTCGGCCATACTCACGGCGCGGAAAATTGCGCGGCCTTTATTCATGGTCTCATCCCATTCGTTTGTAGGTACGGAATCGTAAACGATGCCGGCACCGGCTTGTATATGTAACATGTTGTTTTTGATCACCGCGGTTCTGATCGCGATGGCGGTATCGAGGTTGCCCGACCAGGCAATGTAGCCGACTGCACCGGCATAAATGCCGCGTTTGACCGGTTCGAGTTCGTCGATAATTTCCATCGCGCGTATTTTCGGCGCGCCGCTGACGGTTCCGGCGGGGAAGGTCGCTGCCAGCACGTCAAACGCGTTGTCGCCTTGCTGCAATTGTCCGGTGACGTTGGAGACGATGTGCATCACGTGCGAATAGCGTTCGACGATCATTTTATCGGTCAACTGCACGGTGCCGATTTCCGCGACCCGGCCGACATCGTTGCGGCCCAGGTCGATCAGCATTAAATGCTCGGCCAGTTCTTTAGGGTCGGCGAGCAGGTCTTGTTCCAATTCAAGGTCCTGTTCCGGCGTTGCGCCGCGCCGACGGGTGCCGGCAATCGGGCGCACCGTGACCATGTTGTCTTCCAGCCTGACCAGGATTTCCGGCGACGAACCGACGATGTGGAAATCGTCCAGGTTCAGGTAAAACATATACGGAGAAGGATTCAGACAGCGCAAAGCCCGGTATAAATTAAGCGGCGAGGCGGTATAGGGGATGGACATGCGCTGCGACAGCACCACCTGCATGATGTCGCCGTCGGAGATGTATTGCTTGGCTTTCAATACCGCATCTTCAAAACCTTGCTGGGTAAATCCGGAGATAAAATCGGACTCTTCGACTTTTTTGTGGCTGTGATTCTTGGTCGGCTTGGCTTGCAGCTCGCGCAGTTTGACGGCCAAATCATCGATCCGCGCAAGCGCACGGTTATAGGCATCGTCTTGTTCAGGGTTGGCGTGAGTCAGCAGCAGCATTTTGCCGGACAGGTTATCGAACACCAGCATTTCTTCGGATACCATCAGCAGAATGTCGGGATTGCCCAGCGGGTCTGACTTTCCGGTACTGCGCAGCTTAGGCTCGATATAGCCGATGGTTTCATAGCCGAAATAGCCGACCAAGCCGCCATTGAAACGAGGCAACGTATCAATATCGGGGACGTTATAGCGCTCCTTAAACTGCTCGATCCAGATCAGCGGGTTGTCGTGGCTGACCGACTCCAACAGTTCGCCGTTTTGTTCCAGACGGATTTGGTTACCGGTGACTTTGACGATCGTTTTGCAAGGCAAGCCGATGATCGAATAACGGCCCCACTGTTCGCCGCCGTGTACCGATTCGAACAAATAGGAATAAGCGCCGTCGGCCAGTTTCAGGTAGGCGCTCAAAGGCGTATCCAAATCGGCCAGCACTTCGCGGCAAACCGGGATGCGGTTGTAGCCCTGCCGGGCATAGTGGTTGAATTGTTCTGGGGTCATTTGTTATTCAGCTGTATAGAGTTCGGCAAGTGAAGCCGCTTTTAAAACAAAGAGCTATTATCAGGATGTGTATTACGCTTTCCAAGCGAATCAAGGTCAATATTGAGATTTACCTTGCCTTTATAAAATGTTAGCTCCGCAACTTTATTTTTATTAATTAACTCTTGCAGCGCCAATGCAATAACTTTAGTTTTTGTTGTAATGTCAGTGAATTGCATGGCTTCTGGTGTAACTCTTCGGTTGGATAAAGCGTTGTTTTCATTTTTGTAGCTCTTTTGTTAGTCATGTAGGGTACGCTTTGCGTACCATTTTTAAAACAACTCAGGCAATTAGGCCAACAAGGTATGCGAAGTGTACCCTACAACCCTATGGGTTAATGCATTTCAACTCTAAGAGGAAATTCATTAAAAATAAGGCTATGCTCCAGTTCTCCGGTATTTTTGTAAAACTTCATATTACCTTCCGAGTCACATAGCCAAAACTCTTTGCAACCTCTGGCAAAGTAAAGCTCTTTTTTTTCATCCATTTCCGCAACGGTGTTCGAAGGCGAGATGATTTCGACACATATTTCAGGCGCTTCAATAAAGGGTGTCGCATCTTCATTAGTTTGGATAAACTGCGTCGATGCCCAGGCAACATCCGCTACTTTTGTTCCTTCATGGGTTTCTACCGAGCATTCGGTAATCACGGTGCCGGTGTGCATGATGCGGCTTAGCAGGGTAACGATTTTTGCCTGATAGATCCCATGTTTGTTGGTTGCAGGACTCATGACGATATTGCCCCACTTATCGGTCTGAATTTTATAAGGTAAATTTGCTAATACGGGATTTTCACAAATACTTGCCCAATTCATAAACTTATCCTGGTAAAAGTCATTAATACAAAAAGTGCCAAAAGCGCTACAGCTTTAAGTTAAGCCGTCATTCTTCTGTTCCGGCAATTCCTGCCGGAACGATGCTGCTTTTCTTAACTTAATGGCAGTGACGCTGGAGCAATGTTAACCTGCAACCCATTTTCAACCCGCTTTAGCTAATTCAGCGCGCATTTCATCGATTACTTTTTTGTAATCAGGCTGGCTGAAAATCGCTGAACCCGCTACGAACGTATCGGCTCCGGCCGCTTTAATGTCGCGGATATTATCGGTTTTAACGCCGCCGTCGATTTCCAGGCGAATATTCAAACCGCTGTTGTCGATTCTTGTTCTGACTTCGCGCAATTTATCCAGCGCTGACGGGATGAAAGACTGGCCGCCAAAGCCGGGGTTAACCGACATCAACAAAATCATGTCCAGTTTGTCCATGACGTAATCCAGATAATGCAGCGGCGTGCCTGGGTTAAATACCAGTCCCGCCTTGCAGCCGGAATCTTTAATCAGTTGCAGGGTGCGGTCGATATGCACGGAAGCTTCGGGATGGAAGGTGATGATGCTGGCACCGGCTTTGGCGAAGTCGGGAATAAGACGGTCAACAGGCTCAACCATTAAATGAACGTCAATCGGTGCGGTAACGCCGTGTTTTCTCAGCGCTTCGCAAACCAAAGGCCCGATGGTCAGATTGGGCACGAAATGGTTATCCATCACATCAAAATGCACAACATCGGCACCCGCTTTTAAAACATTGTCAACTTCTTCACCCAGTTTTGCGAAATTGGCTGACAGAATGGAGGGAGCAATCCAGTTTTCGTTCATTTTCTGATCCTCTGTGTTAAAAAATTATTAATTATATCTTTTTTTTGCGCAAACTCTTATGTTTACGCTCGTGTTTATAATAGCCGCACTTGAAATCAACAGGATAAGCCTAATTCATGAAACTGGTAACCTTTACGTATGACCACGAAACCCGTGTAGGCGCTGTCGTTGATGGCTGTGTCGTTGACGGAAAAAATAATACTAAAATCCCGCGAACCATGCTCGAATTTCTGAGCGTGGGTTCCGCTGCGCTGAATGCTATGCAACAGCAAATCGACAGCGGCAATGATCGTATCGCTCTGGATCAGGTCAAACTGCATGCGCCGGTGCCAAGGCCCGGAAAATATTTGGGCATCAAGCTGAACTACGCCGATCATATTGAAGAAACCGGCATGGATAAGCCGGAATATCCGAGTTTTTTCACCAAGCAAGGCACCTGCGTGATTGGGCCTGGCGATGCCATACACCGGCCTAAAGTCTCCGATAAGCTGGATTATGAAGGCGAGCTGGCGTTTGTGATCGGCAAGCGCTGTCGCCATGTGCCGCTCGACAAGGCGCATCAAGTCATTGCCGGATTTACCGTCGCCAACGATGTTTCGGTGCGCGACTGGCAGTTTCGTTCGCCGACCTTTACGCTGGGCAAATCATTCGATACCCACGGTCCGTTGGGACCGTGGATCGTTACCGCCGATGAAATCGCCGATCCGCATAACCTGGATATTAAAACCTGGATTGACGATGAACTGCGGCAAAACGCCAATACCCGGCATATGATTTTCAACTGTTATGAAATGATCGCCTATTTGTCGCAAGCGATGACGCTGGAACCGGGCGATGTCATCAGCACCGGCACGCCCAGCGGCGTCGGCGTAAAGATGACCCCGCGCGGTTATATGCTGCCGGGGCAGATCGCCCGGATTGAGATTGAGGCTATTGGCACGCTGGTTAATCCGGTTATTGAAGAACCGGATGATTTGGGTTTCATAAAGTAACGACGCTCAACGCGGCCGCTAATTGCGGCTGCTGATCCCCTCTCTCTTCAGGAGACCTACCCGCGCTATCCGTCGACTGCACAGATGGCGTGGCGTTTAAACGGATTTTAAAAAATGCGCCAAGTTGGTTTTACGCTGAATTAATCGGGAATTATTCCTTTTTTTCCTGATGTGCTGAGTAGGCGCTTCATCAATGCCATACAAAGTCTACAATGTGACGATCGATAGCGGCAACTTGCGATTAGCCGTCTAATGGTTATGAAGGGAATATAAAAACTGTGATCGCAGGCGCTATATGTTTTTGTATTTTGATTAAGTATATTCAAAACCGGTAATGCGCGGAGAGTAATCGCCAATGAGTAATAAGTTAACAGCAAATCTTGGTTTCACCCTGATAGAGCTCATCGTTACCATTTCCATTGTCGCTATTCTTGTGGGTGTAGCCATACCCGGTTTTACATCAATCATAAACAGCACCCGGTTAACAACCTATGCCAATGAATTGGTTGCCTCGTTAAATCTGGCCCGTAGCGAAGCCGTTAAACGCGGAGTGCAAATTAGTGTCAGAAGAAAAGGAAGTACCCATCAAAACTGGGATTCAGGCTGGGATATTTTTACCGATTTAGACGGCGATGGCGCGCTTGATGCCGCGGACACCTTGCTTAAAACCTATCCGGCTTTAAGTAACGGTTTTACCTTAAGAACCGGTACTGTCGGCTATCAGGACTTTGCCGCCTATTTGCCCAGCGGCTTAAGCTTAAATTCCAGCGGGGACACATTCAGATTGTGCGATAGTTCAGCCGATACCGGGGACTCCCGTGCAATCGCAGTAAATGCAGTGGGTCGCCCAAGAACTTCTGAAGGAACCACAGCATGCCCTTAATCCGGTCAAAACACGTTGCTTGCCGGCATGATGCCTTATGAACAAAAATAAGGGATTCACCTTAATTGAAGTTTTAATCGCGACATTGGTTTTAGCCGTCGGCCTACTTGGGTTGGCAGGACTTCAAGCTGCCAGTATTAAAAACAACCTGAGTGCCTATAACCGTAGCCAAGCCACGCAATTGGCCTATGACATGGCCGACAGAATGCGCGCCAATAAAAATGAAAGTCTGAATCCGGCAACCGGCAGTGTTATTGCCGCCGGCACCTATCTGACTATGGCCGCGACAGCTGCCGCAGTTCAGGCAAACTGCGCAACCGTGACCGGCTGTAGCTCTGCGCAAATGGCCCAAAATGACCTCTTTCAATGGAACGCTGCCTTAACCGGCACTCTGCCCAGCGGCGCGGGAACAATAACCGTTGACGCTGCAACGCGGGTTTTTACCATTACTGTCAACTGGGATGAGAATAGGGACGGTGATGTCGATGGCGATGGCGGCGCTAGTGAAGGGGATGTCGACAGCGATGGCGATACTGATGACGATCCCTTCTTTGAAACGAGCTTTCAGTTATGAAAAACCCGCAAACAGGATTTACGTTGGTAGAACTGATGATCGCCATGCTGCTGGGCCTATTTTTAATAGGCGGAATATTGCAGATTTTTCTCGGTTCCAGACAGACCTATCGAATGCAGGAGAATCTGTCCAGGCTTCAGGAAAATGGCCGCTTTGTCATGGATTTTATTAGCAGGGACAACAGGATGATGGGCTTTCAGGGCTGCGCATCCCGATCAATAGTCCCTAATATTATCATTGATCCCAAAAACCCCAATCCGAATCCCGCCCCTGCCACGCTTGCAGGAGGACTTAGCACGCCGCTTGTCGGCAGCAATAATGTTGCCAATAACTGGAGCGCCGGTGCATGCGGCGCTGCCAACGCCTGTGTGGACGGAACCGATGCGATCACCTATCATTTTGGCGCAGGTTGCGGCGGGTATTTGACAGGCAATATGGGGACAGTTAATGCCAACATTCAAATACCGGCGTCTAATAGCTGCAATATCAATATGTACGATGTGCTTATGCTTTCCGACTGCGGTTCGTCGGATATCTTCATCGCAACCAGCGCCTCATCCGGCAGCGGAGTGCAGACTATCGCACATGCCAATAATCAAAACACTACGAATAACCTCAGCAAGCTCTACGGCTCCGATGCCGAAGTGCTGGTATTTCGGTCATATAGCTTTTTTATTCGTAACAATACCGACGGCGAACCGGCATTATGGCGGCTGGATAATTCCAAGCCTACAAGCACAACCAATCCCATCGAATTGGTTGAGGGTATTGAGAATATGCAGATTTTATACGGTGCGGATACCGATGCAACACCGGATGGCGCGGCCAATTATTATGTGGCTGCGGGCACGACCGGACTCAATATGAACCAGGTGGTCAGCATCCGTGTCAGTGTTTTAGTAAGAAGCATAAATGACGGCTTAGCCGCGCAGCCTGTAGCCTACACATACAATGGCTCAACAGTGACGCCGACCGACCGGCGGATCAGGCGGGTTTTTACTTCAACCATTGCCTTGCGCAACCGGTTGCCATAATAAGGAAGATGTTAATGATTAACCCATATGCTTCATTTAAGCGCCAGTCCGGCGTGGTGCTGCCTGTCAGTATGATTATGCTGTTGCTACTTACCTTAATCAGCATCACCGCCAGTCACGTGACCGGCCTTGAAGAGAAGATGGCCGGAAACAGCAGGGATTCCAATCTTGCCTTTCAGGCCGCGGAAGCGGCCTTGCGTGGCGGCGAAACGTTTTTAAAGCAAGCGAACCTGCCCGCGTTCACGGCAACAGGCGCTAACGGTTTATACAACGAAGCCGGCGCGCCGCCCCAACAGAACGACGATTGGTCAAGCTTCAACACGATAACCTACAGCGAGGCCTCTTTGGGCCATACGGACAGCGCCCCTCTTTATGTGATTCAAGAATTAAGCTCTATCGGCAGCGGTTCCCTGGATGCCGGAAATTACTACGAAAATGAATTATATCGGATCACCGCACGGGGCGTCGGTGGCACCAGCGCTGCCGTTGTCGTGCTGCAATCGGTTTATAAACGCTGATCCTCCCATCAAACCCGAATATCGCCACACACAATCGGAGCGGCCCTCATGAAGACGAACAACACTAAAAGATGCCGACATATCGTTTTTAAGCTTGTTTTTGCCGCCTGTTCGAGCATGCTGTCAACGACTTTTGCTGTGGATTTAAACATTGCCCAGTCGCCATTGACTATTTCGCAGGCGGCCTCGCCACGCGTCATGCTGACCATGTCCCGCGATCACCAGCTTTACATCAAAGCTTATACCGATTATTCCGACCTGGATAACAACGGTACGCTGGACACCAGCTATATCGATACGTTTGATTACTACGGCTATTTCGATAATCAAAAATGCTACACCTATGTCAACAGCCGTTTCGAACCGGCAAGCGCCGCAACAGGCGCCAACAGCCATCACTGTAGCAGTCAATGGAGCGGCAACTTCCTGAACTGGGCTACCATGACGCGAATGGATGTTATCCGCAAAGTGCTGTACGGCGGTTTTCGATCCACGGATACTACCGATACGGTGTTGGAACGCAGTTTGATACCCTACGATGTGCATGCCTTCGCCAAGGTATTTACCGCTGCATCGACAACGGACATGCAACAATACGTCCCTTATGCCCAAACAACCATCAGTTTGTGTAACCTCACCCAAGGCTCGGGTCTTGCCAAGGATGCCGGCACCGCGACCTATCCCCCTTTGCTGCGGGTAGCGAGCGGCAGTTTTCCAAGCTGGGCGGCTTCCGAAGTTACCCAGTGCCAATGGGGTTCGGGAACTCGACCGGCCAATAGCGTCAACTTGGTCAGCGCAAATGCGGATACCGGGCTTAATGTCCGGGTCAAGGTTTGCGTCTCAGGCCTGGAGGAAACCAATTGCAAAACTTACGGCAGCAATAAGAAACCCACCGGTTTGCTGCAAAAATATGCCGAAGCCAGCAAGCCGGTGTATTTCGGTCTGATGACCGGCAGCTGGGCTAAAAACAAATCGGGCGGCGTGTTGCGCCGCAACGTGAACCAGATGTTTGACAACAGCACCGGCAGCGCCAACGAGATCGATAAGACCAATGGTCAGTTTCTTAATCAGGCAACGACCGATGCCGGTATTATCAATGCCCTGAACCGGTTTAGAATCAGCAGTTACGATTTCACCAACCATGTGTACCAAAGTTCCTGCAACAGCCCCGGTTTGCTCAGTTTTAACAATGGACAATGCGTGGAATGGGGCAACCCTTTGAGCGAGACTTATCTGGAATCGCTACGCTATCTTGCCGGTAAAACGACGCCAACGACGGATTTTAACACCAGCGATGCCTCGTTCATTTCCTCACTGCCCCAGATAAGCTGGGTCGATCCAATGCCCTCCGCCGAATGGTGCGCAACCAATTCAGTCATAGCAATTTCAACGGGACTCAATTCCTTTGATGGCAATGAGCTCAGCAACGATTTGGGCATCACTGCCGCAACCGAAACCGACGCCGTCGGCACCGCAGAAAATATCAGCGGCAACTATCTGGTCGGAAGCAACGGCACGACCAACAATAAACAATGCACGTCCAAGTCGGTCAGCAATTTATCGTCGGTGGCGGGCATTTGCCCTGAAGTGCCCAGTTTGGAAGGCACCTATAACATCGCCGGTTTGGCTTATTACGCCCGCACCCACGACCTGCGTTCCGATAGGACCGGAAAACAAAATGTTAATACCTACAGCGTAGCGCTGGCAGAAAGCTTGCCGAAGTTTGAAATCCCGGTCGGCAGCGGCGCCGTCACCTTGCTGCCCGCTTGCGAAGCCAATTCTACGGCCGGCGCAACGGCCGCCACCAGCAACTGGCGTATTTGCAGTATGACCGATTTAACGGTGGAAAGCCTCACCTATGCCGACGGCAAATTGGTTTCCGGCAGTTTAAAAGTCAACTGGGAAGATTCAACCTGGGGTAATGATTACGATATGGACGGCATCGCCGGACTTAAATTCTGCGTCGGTTCAAGTTGTACGCCGGGGGCTACAAACAATGCCGCGCCCAGCGCAGGGAACACGACCATCAGGGTCGAGGCTTCGGTACTGCAAGCCGCTGCCGGACATGCATTGCGCTTCGGTTATACCATAACCGGCACCACCGGCGATGGCGTCGTGTTGCCTATTTTGCGTCCCGGAGGGAGTAACTTTAATTTAGGGGCCGCTTTACCCTCCGGCGTCACGAGTCCCACGACGACCAGCTATACTCAAGGCACGTCCAGCGCCAGGTTACTGGAAAATCCGCTGTGGTACACCGCCAAATACGGCGGCTTCGATACGGTCGATTCCAGTTTGGCGGATACCCCTGCCAATCAATCCTGGGATAAAGATAACAATGGCATACCCGATGCGTTTTTCAGGGCTTCCAACCCTGCGCTTTTGGAGAGTGCGCTGGATACCATTCTTAACGATGTGCTGGTCAAATCCGGGTCGTCAGCGGCGGTAACCACCAATTCAACCCGCCTGGATACCAATAGCGTTGTTTACCAGGCTAAGTTCAACAGTGGCGATTGGACAGGCCAATTGCTCGCCTATGCGATCAATGCCAATGGTAGCATCGCTGCCAACCCGACTTGGGATGCCGGGCAACGGGTCACTGCGCAAGGCATCAATGACCGTTCGGTTTTTAGTTATAACCCAACTGCAATTTCAACTAAGGGGATTTCGTTTCTATGGAATAATTTGAATGCGGCCCAACAGGCCTTGCTTAGCGCAAACCAAGTCGATTATCTGCGTGGCGACCAAGCTAACGAACAACCCTCCGGCACGCTTCGTAAACGTTCAGGTACAAACGCATTATTGGGGGACTTGGTTAATTCCGACCCTTGGTATATCAGCAGTACCCGCAATTTTCGCTTCGATAAATTGTCCGGCACCGAAGGCAGCAGTTACTTAACTTTTCGTGACAGTGCTGCATTTAAGGCCAGAACGCCGATGGTGGCAATTGGCGGCAACGATGGCATGCTGCACGTTTTTAACGCTAATATCACCGGCGCGGGCAACGGTAACGAGCTCTTCGCTTATGTGCCGCACACGGTATTAGCCAATTTATCGGCATTTACTTCCCCGATCTATTTAAGCGGCGGTCAGCATAAATATTTTGTCGACGGTGCGCCTATTGCCGGCGACGCTTATTTCGATGCCGACGGCAACGGTCAGAAAGAGTGGCGAACAGCGCTGGTTGGAACCTTGGGCGCCGGCGGCAAGGGCATCTTCGCTTTGGATATGACGTTCCTGAGTCCGACTAACTATGCGAGCGCTGAAACAAGCTTCACCGCAAATAGAGTGCTATGGGAAATCAACGCCGGTTCCGCCCCCGTGGCAACCGACTTGGCAGATGATTTGTCAGGCAGCAATAAACGCTACGGCTTTACCAATCATTTGGGCTATACGCTAGGACAAGCCTCGATCGTGCGCATGGCGAACGGTGATTTTGCCGCGGTATTCGGTAACGGTTACAACAGCGTTAATCAAAAAGCCGTACTGTATATCGTTGATATAAAAACCGGCGCGCTGATCAAATCAATTTCAACAGAAACCGGCGATACCAGCAGCCCAAATGGTTTAGCAACGCCTATTTGTGTTGACGTTAACGGCGACCGTATCGTCGATGCCATTTACGCCGGCGATTTTAAAGGGAATCTCTGGAAATTCGATGTCAGCAGCAGCACCGCGAGTCAATGGGAGGTGGCATTTAAAACCGGCAGCACTCCAAAGCCGTTGTTTATAGCCAAAGACAGCTCTGGAACTGTTCAGCCGATCACATCCAAGCCGCAGGCAGGCCTGCATCCGCCTTCATCAGGCACATACGGTGTATTGGTTTATGTAGGAACCGGCAAATATTTTGAAACCGGGGACAATACTGTGCCTGCGTCCCCGCAAACACAAAGCTTTTACGGCATTAAAGACCTTTGCGTAAAACGCGCCGGCGCCAGTGACACATGCAGCAGCGCCTCCCCCAATGCCGTGCGCTCAGAACTGGTGCAACAATCCATTCTGGCTGAAGGTACCGCGGGTAACTTTAGTGTACGGGTCTCATCCAAAAATGACGCTAGTGTTCATGGCGACCCGACCAAAAAAGGCTGGTACATGGATTTACTAACCCCGCCCAGTACCGCCGCCGGCGAACGCGTGGTTGTGCAGGCGCTATTAAGAAACGGGCGGATTATTTTTGCGACCATGACCCCCGATAACGGCAAATGTTCTTTTGGCGGCAGCAGTTGGCTAATGGAATTGGACGCGCTGACAGGCAACCGTCTTAATGAAACGCCTTTCGATTTAACAGGTAATGGCATTATCAGTAGCGAAGATATGGTTAAGTTCATTGATACTAACGGCGACGGTATTATCAATAGTAGTGATGCCAACACATCGGTATCCGGCAAAAAAGCAACGGTGGGCATTATCAAGACGCCTGGTGTAGTAAGTTCGGGAACTGTTGAATACAAATATACCAGTGGATCGTCAGGATCATTGGAGAGCACTACGGAATCGACATCCGGCGCTGGAACTCGCCAATCATGGCGGCAATTGCGTTAGTCGGTTCCCGCGTCCATACTCAACATTAATTGTTTACACATATATTTAGAAACATGAACAAACAACACGCGTTTACTTTAATTGAACTCATGGTTACCGTGGCTGTCGTCGGCATTCTTGCCGGCATTGCTTATCCCAGTTATCAGGATAGTGTCAGGACATCGCGTCGAGCGGATGCGAAAGGGGCGCTATTGGGGCTCGCTAATGCGATGGAACGGCATTTCACGGAAACGAACAGTTATTTAGGGGCTGGAACGACCGGCGGTAATACCGGAAGTCCGACTATTTTTTCAGCCACCAGTCCTGTCGATGGCGGGACTCCTTATTACAATTTAACCATTAATGCGGCGACGGCCGGTAGTTATACGCTGAATGCGGCGCCAACCGGCGCCCAGGCTAATGATCAATGCGGTACGCTGTCATTAACGCAAACCGGCGTTAGAGGCATTTCAACGGCCCTTGCGGTGACGGATTGCTGGTAATTGCCGACTTATTTATCGCTGTCCATCAAGTGCCTTTCTTAATGGTAAAAAAACTTAATTTACTCACATTCTTTTTGACCACGGCTCTGGTCGGCAAGGTGAATATAACCGTCACTTTCAAGCCGCCCAGTTCGGACTCGTCCAAGACAAGTTCAGCGTTATGTATCGCTGCAATCCGTTGCACGATCGAAAAGCCCAGGCCGGTGCCCTGCGCTTTGTTGGCGGTTTCAACGCAGCGATGAAAGCGTTTTAGCGAGTTTTCGTATTGGTCGGGCGCTATGCCCGGTCCCGAGTCCTCAATGCACAGTCTTAATTGATGCTCCGTCCCTGTCAGGCCGACTTTTACCATGCCTTGAGCCGGGGTATATTTGATCGCGTTGTCGATAATATTCCTGATCAGAATATTGATCAGCAGGGTGTTGGCTACGATGGGCGCCGCATTAACTTCATCGTATTCCAGCTGGATCCGTTTTTTATGCGCGTCGGTATCCAGTTCGGCAATGATGCGCGGCACTTCGCGACTGAGCACCGTGGTTTCCTTGGCTAAGTACTCGGTGCCGGATTCGATGCGCGAGAAGGTCAATAACTGTTGCACCATGTAGGTCATCCGGTTAACGGCTTGCTCAATCCGCTTGAGCGCCTGATGTCGAACCGTTTCGTCACGGGTGCGCATGGCAACCTGGGCTTGGGTCAGCAGTCCGGCCAACGGCGTTCTTAACTCGTGCGAGGCATCGGCGGTAAACCTGCGTTCATGTTCAAAGGCCTGTTCAAGCTGGGCGAACAGGTTGTTGATCTCATTGACTACCGGGATGATTTCCTTGGGCAGTTTTTTGCTGGACAGCGGTTTAAGGTAGCTGGCTTCCCGCCGGGATAAGGCTATTTCCAGCCGGTTAAGCGGTTTTAAGGAGTGTCCGACAATAATCCAGATGACAATGCCTAAAATCGGCAAGCCGACCAGAAACTGCGTCACCAATTGCGCCGATATTTCATCGGTTAGTTCGGCGCGGATTTCTTCCTTTTGGCCGACATGGATAACATATTCGCCGTTTGAGCTGGAAATGCTGAATACATGCCACAGATGCTCGTCGATATTGGTTTCGCTGAAGCCGTTAGCGGCCGAGGAAAAGGCAAATGTCGGCGCGCTTTCCGAACGCAGCAATAAGCCGTCCGTCTTGGACCATAGCTGAAAAGCGACTTTTCTTTCGTATTTGTGGCCTAACGCGCTGGCTTCCAACAGTCCGTCAAATACGTCCCATAATTGATCGTCAATATTTTTTTTGCTGAAACTATGTACCGCAAATTCGGGTGAATTTTCCGAGCGCAGTAATAAACTGTCGCCCTTAGCCCAGAATTGAAAGGCGCTTTGCTTTTTGTTTTTACGCCCGGTATAGGGGTGCAAGCGTTCATCAGTCTGCGTTTGCGCCCAATGCTTGGATAGCGAGCCTTCCCGTACCAGGCTTTCCACAAACACATGCAGCACTTTGGCCGATTGCGCCAATTCCGCATCGAACAGGCTGGCGACTTCGTCGCGGGTGACTTTATAACTCATATAGGCCGTCACTCCCCAGATCAACATGGATGCGGAAAGCAGGCTGAACAACAACAGTTGGCGTAGCGAATAATTCATTAATTCTCGGGGCTATTCAGTAGGTAGGAAATGGAACACGGATGACACCGATTTGATGGATAAGTACGTAATTGTCCACGAAAGGCACGAAAAAATTTTATAACGCACTAGTGCTCAGTCAAATTTATAATGTCCAGTGAAGAAGGCTATGTGGGAGCGGCTTTAGCCGCGACAATCGCGGCTAAAGCCGCTCCCACACATGCCGAAAAACGCTTGCCCAACTACTTATCGGTTAAAGCAACTACCCTATTCGTAATTTTCGTGGACGATACTTTTTATTAAAATCAATCTTCATCAATAATATAACCCACACCCCTGACAGTGCGGATAATGGACGAGTCGAGTTTTTTTCTCAGATGGTGGATATGTACTTCGACGGTATTGCTTTCGACATCGGAATCCCATGAGTACAAGCTTTCTTCAAGCCGGGCGCGGGAAATAACCTTGCCGATATTGCTCATTAAAAAACTCAGTATCTCAAATTCTTTTTGCGACAGCTCAACCTTTTCATCGTTCCAGGTTACCTGATGGGCGGCAGGATCCAATACAATCCCTTTATACTCGATATTGGGGACGCTACGGCCTTCGTTTCTTCTCGCCAAGGCTCTTAGCCGGGCGCACACTTCATCCAGTTCAAACGGTTTAATCACAAAATCGTCGGCGCCGCTATCGAGGCCCTCCACGCGATCAGGTACGGTATCCTTGGCGGTCAGCACCATTACCGGGGTTTCGTCTTTGCGCGCTCTTAACGCTTTCAAAATGTCCAGGCCTTCCATATCCGGCAAGTTAAGGTCCAGTACGATCAATTCATAGCAGTTGAGTTTCAAGGCCTCGTCGGCCAGTTTGCCGTTGGTCAGCCAGTCAACCGCATAGCCTTCCATTTTTAAACCTTCGACCAGTCCATCGCCTAGTATTTCGTCGTCTTCAACCAGTAACAGTCGCATATATTCTCGTTTTGAAGTAGTTAGTCATCAATAAATTGTAGCGGCGATCCCTTGCGGTTGCCTTAAATCGGCAGGCATAAGATCGGCCCTGCGCCGCATGAAGTCTTATTCATCAAAGGTCCATGTGTTAAACTGACCGCCATTTAAAACCATACAGCAAAAAGTCTCTTGCCGCCGCTTAGTCTCTATATTCATATTCCCTGGTGTATTAAAAAATGCCCATATTGCGATTTTAATTCGCATGCGGTTAAAGCCGACATGCCCGAAACCGCTTATGTTGCGGCACTGCTGGACGATTTAGCCCTCGACAGGGAACGCTATCATATCACCCGGCCGATAAGCAGCATTTTTATCGGCGGCGGCACCCCCAGTTTGTTTTCGCCCGAAGCGATTAACCGATTATTGCGCGGCATAGAGCAACAGCTGAGGCTTGAAGAGGGGGTGGAAATTACTCTCGAAGCCAATCCCGGCACGTTTGAAAGCCATAAATTTGCTGAGTTCAGGGCGTTGGGCATCAACCGCTTGTCGATCGGCATACAAAGCTTTAACGATTCCTTATTAAAAAAACTGGGCCGCGTTCATTCGGCGCAGGAGGCCATTCATGCCGCCGAGATTGCCCGCCAGTCGGGTTTTGACAATTTTAACCTGGATTTGATGTTCGGCTTGCCGGGGGCAAGTCCTGAAAGCACTAAAACGGATGTGGAAACGGCGATAAGTCTCAAGCCTACGCATATTTCCTTTTACCAGTTAACCTTGGAACCCAATACCTGGTTTCATAAGTTTCCGCCCAAGCTGCCCGATGATGAAACCATCTTCAGTACGCAAAAACAGTGTCAAAGCCTGTTGGCCGAGCACGGCTATCGACAATATGAGGTCTCGGCCTACAGTAAACAAGGCCGACAATGCCGCCATAATGTAAATTATTGGCAGTTCGGCGATTATTTGGGCATAGGCGCGGGCGCTCACGGCAAAATCACTCAGCAATTACCGCAGCGCATTATTCGCAGTTTTAAGCCCAAAAGCCCGGAACAGTATTTAAGCGATTCGCATCAAAACGGCGGGGCGGAGGCGATTGCTGTAGCGGAGCTGCCATTAGAATTCATCATGAATCATTTGCGCCTGAAGCAGGGCTTTACACTGGAAACTTATCAGGCGGCAACCGGCCTTGCGGCTGAAACGCTGGAACCTGCCTTATCCGATTGCGTGAAACAAAACTTGCTTGTCCAACAACACAATCACTATTATTGCTCGGAACAAGGCTGGAACTTTCTGGACAATATTTTAGAGAAATTCATTCATTAATCCCTGTAAACTTAACTTCCATAATTATCATGCTTGATTATCAAAAAGACTTTATCTCCTATGCGCTGGAATGCGGCGTACTAAAATTCGGCGAATTCCAGTTGAAATCAGGCCGCATCAGTCCTTATTTTTTTAATACCGGACTATTCAATACCGGCGCTCAACTTGGCAAGCTGGGACAGTTTTACGCCCAGGCCTTGATTCAATCCGATATTAAGCCGGACATCCTTTACGGTCCTGCGTATAAAGGCATCACGCTGGTCAGCGCGACATCGATAGCCTATGCCCGGTTAACCGGCGAAGATATTCCCTTCGCCTTCAACCGCAAAGAAGCAAAAGATCATGGCGAGGGCGGCAGTTTGGTAGGCTCGCCGCTACAGGGCAAGGTGCTTATCCTGGATGACGTGATTACTGCCGGTACTTCGGTCAGGGAATCCGTAGACATCATAAAAAATGCCCATGCAACACCGGTGGGCGTATTAATTGCGCTGGATAGGCAGGAAAAAGGCCAAAATGAGCTGTCCGCGATTCAGGAAGTTAAAGACCAATTTGCAATGCCAGTGCTTGCCATCATTAGCTTGGCAAATATTATTGAATACCTGACGGTTGATGAGAAGACAGACGCCTCTTTACTCGATGCGATAAAAGCTTATCAAGGTCTTTACGGTATTTAAAAATAGCCAAGCCTCGTTAAAAAATAAACATCTTAAGCTAACAGTTCTTGATATATAGACTACAATTAGCCAAAAAATCATCGTCATCCGGCGACTGCACGGGCGGTATTCGGTCCCTGCAATACCTGCGTAGACTGCATTCATGCGGCCTATGCAGGGCTACAAATCGATAGTTTCGACTAACTTATAAAATCATGTTAGCAACAAAAGGCGCACCATGAGGAATATGGAATTTAAAGAACAAATGCACGAATATTCGGTATGGCGTGCAAAATTGGTTCAAGCTATAGAAATGTACCACCAATGGCGTAGTCGCTACAGCATGAATGATCCGCATAGCACTGAAACCATTTTAAATATTCTTAATGGCCTGCAATCGGACAAGATCACGCTGGCTTTTGTTGCTGAATTTTCCCGCGGAAAAACCGAACTGATTAACGCGCTGTTTTTTGCCGAAACAGGGGTCAGGTTGCTTCCGTCTTCGCCGGGGCGCACCACCATGTCGCCCACCGAACTTTTTCACGACGAACAGGGCGGCAATTACATCCGTTTGCTCAATATCGAAAGCCGCCTTGAAGACATTTCGCTGGCAGAATTCAAGAAAAATCCGGATCGCTGGACCCAGATCGACCTTGACTGCGACTCACCCACGCAAATGCAGGAAGCGTTTAAGGAACTGGTCGCTACCAAGCGGGTTGACCGGGACATCGCCGATAAGTTGGGCCTGTGGAATGAGCGTGAAGCGGCAGAGCAGGGCATCGTCAATCCGGATAAAGTTGAAATTCCCTGCTGGCGCCATGCCTTGATCAGCTTTCCCCATCCGTTATTAAAAGAAGGCTTGTCGATACTCGATACCCCAGGCTTAAACGCCTTGGGAACCGAGCCGGAATTGACCTTAAGCATGTTGCCCAGCGCTCAAGCCATTATTTTCGTACTGGCTGCCGATACCGGCGTGACCAAAAGCGACCTGGAAATGTGGCACAACCATGTTTGTAATAATCGTGGCGGAAGCAAGCAGGGTTTAGCGGTGGTGATGAATAAAATCGATGCGATGTGGGATGATCTTGCCGATGAAAACGGCTATGACGATTCCATTCGCTCGCAAATAAAAACCTCGGCGACTACTTTAAAAATAAACGAAAACGTCATTTTTCCGGTTTCAGCCAAACAAGCGCTGCTTGCCAAGGTTAAAGCCGATGAGTCTTTGCTTGAGAAAAGCCGTCTGTCCGCATTGGAAAACTACCTGGCCAACGATATTTTAAAGCAACGCAAAAATATCCTGCTGGGAACCATTGCTCGCGACATCGGTTTTCTGGTTAATGAATCGTCCAACTTAACAAGCGCTTCATTCGCAAATGCTGTTGCGCAGCTTGATGAGTTCAAAAAAATCGATTTCGAAAACGCCGATATGACCGGTAAATTGATGGCCGAGACGCGGGATCGACAAAATCTTTACATGGCCAATGTCGAGAACTTCCAGGCCAGTCGCCGGGTTTTTGCCGTTCAGGCCCAGATGCTGATTGATTCATTCGCCAAAGAAAAAATCGATGACATCATCAAAACCACCAAACATGACATGGCAAAGAGTCTGACAACCTACGGTATGAAGCAAAATATCCGTAAATTGTTCGATGAGTTGCGTGATCTGTTGCAGGACTCCGTCGATATTACCAATGAAACCCGGCGGCTGGTCAAGGCGATACACAAAAAATTCAAGGATGAATACGGCTTTAAGGAGATCGAGCCTCAGCTGTTTTCGATCAAACAATACCAGATAGAACTGGAACAGATTTTCGATGAAGGTGAAGCGTTTCGCTCCAGCGCCAAGACCACGATGTCGGAACAAAGCATTGTTATCAACAAGCTTTACAGTACGCTGATAACCAAGGCCAGGAATATACTCAAACAGGCGCATGCCGACGCTACGACCTGGAGTAACGGCGTTTTAACGCCGCTGATGCATCAAATTAAAGATCATAAAAAACAGATTGAAGGCCGTCTGCAAATGTTGAGAAAAATCAACGAATCGAAAGACAGCATTATTGAAAATATTGCCAGCCTTGAAGCGGAATTGGAGCCGTTAAAACGGCAACGCGAGGAATTGGCTATCATCATTAACGCGATGCAGCTGGATGTTGGCAGTTAAACGGACATAAGGTTCAAAGTGGATGGGTGGAGGCGTTAGCCGAAACCCATCCAGGTTCTGTTCATTTTCTTCTAAAAATCAAATCCCAAACGCCGTGACCCAAGCGTAAACCGCGTTGCTCGAATCTTGTTAGCGGGCGGTATTCGGGGCGTTCGCAATAGTCGCCGGTTTGGCTGGTATTGCCAAGACCCGCGCCGGACGACAATATTTCCAGCATGTGTTCCGCATAATTTTGCCAATCCGTCGCCGCATGGAAATAACCGCCAGGCTGCAATTTCCGGGCTAATAATTCCACGAAACCGGGACGGACGATACGCCGTTTATGATGCTTCTTTTTCGGCCACGGGTCGGGGAAAAACAAATGCACGCCAGCCAAGCTGTTATCGGCAAACTTGTGTTCAATAATATCAATCGCATCGTGACAATAGATCCTGACGTTGGTCAGGCCTTGCTGATCCAGCAGCAGCATTAAATGTCCGACGCCCGGTTTATGCACTTCGATGCCGATATAATCATTATCGGGATTGGCCGCCGCCATCTTCGCCAGGCTGTCGCCGGTGCCGAAACCTATTTCGACAATCAACGGCGCGGTACGGCCGAAAACCTGGCTGAAATCATAGTCGGCATTAGGATCGAGACAATATTTATCCCAATGATTATCCAAAGCCAATTGTTGGCCTTGGGTGATGCGTCCTTGCCGACGGATAAAACTGCGGATTCTGTGCGTGGGAGTTTGTTCAGGTGTGAGCATAAAAACGAAAGGCTATAGAGAAATCATTTTGTCCACGAAAGACACGAAAAGCACGAAAATTCTCTAAAGAGACGCTAGGCTATGGAATGCGGCCCCAATGGCGGATTGCTAAACCAATGCAGCATACTGATTTATTCTGGCAGATTATATGCAGGGAGCAGACTAAAATCCCGTTCACCCTTACAGGCTCAGGGTGAACGGGATTTTAGTCTGCTTGGCTGTATTTTTTGATAATCGGACAAAGCAGAATTAGAGGCGCTCGGTAATGGTTCTTGCATTACTCTGCTACGATGCTTTTGGTTTTCGTGCTTTTCGTGTCTTTCGTGGACAAATGTAGGGTTTTAGAATAAAAAGACGCCCGCACGGGCATCTCGGCAAAATTAAAAAAACAAGCCGTCTATCGGCGATGACGCCGAGGCAAAACGCTTACGCGGCATGCGTCCCGCCAAGAATGCTTCCCGGCCCGCTTCGATGCCTTTACGCATGGCCGAAGCCATCAGTATCGGGTTTTTAGCGGCGGCAATCGCGGTATTCATCAACACCCCGTCGCAACCCAGTTCCATAGCAATGGCGGCGTCGGACGCTGTGCCGACGCCGGCATCGACCAAAATGGGTACCTTGGCATTTTCAACAATGGTCAGAATATTATAGGGATTGCGCACCCCCAGACCCGAGCCGATCGGCGCAGCCAGCGGCATGACCGCGACGCAGCCGATCTCTTCCAGCCGTTTGGCGGCAATCGGATCGTCATTGGTGTAGACCATCACGTCGAAGCCGTCTTTGACCAGCAGTTCGGCGGCGATATAGGTTTCAGCAACATCGGGAAACAAAGTGGTTTGGTCGGCCAGTACTTCCAGCTTGACCAGCTTGTGGCCGCCGAGCAATTCCCGGCCCAAACGACAGGTTCTTACCGCGTCTTCGGCGGTATAACAGCCGGCGGTATTGGGCAGAATGGTGTATTTATCCGGCGAAATGACATCCAGTAAATTAGGCTCGCCGGGATTTTGGCCGATATTGGTGCGGCGTATCGCCACCGTCACAATCTGCGCGCCGCTGGTCTCGATGGCCAAGCGGGTTTCTTCCATATCCTTATATTTGCCGGTGCCGACCAGCAATCTTGAGTGATATTTGACCCCGGCCAGCATGAAAGAATCATCCTGACCGCCGCCAATCGCATGGACAATTTCCAGACGGTCCCCGGCTTGTAACGCCTGAGTATCGTATTGCTGGAACGGCAGAATTTCCTTATTCAGTTCAATCGCAATTTTTTTGCCGGTTAAGCCCAAATCGCTAACCACATCGGCAACCGTGCTGTTTTCAGCGCAGTCGCGGGTTTCGCCGTTTACATAAACTATCATTTACTTAAACTCCGGCTGGTGTCGACGGTTCTGCGTTTTTGCACCGCTTGCGCCAGCTCTCTTAACAACGGGACGGTATCGTCCCAGGACAAGCAGGCATCGGTAATGCTTTGGCCGTAGACCAGCGGCTGTCCTTCAACAACCTTTTGGCTGCCCGCCTTCAGATGGCTCTCAATCATCACGCCCATAATCCGGTGGTCGCCGCCCGCGATTTGCTGGGCGACATCGTCGCCGACGATCAACTGCCGCTGGCATTGCTTCAAGCTATTGGCATGGCTGAAGTCAATCATGATATTCGGCTTTAGCTCGGCCTTGACCAGGCCTTCGGCGACCTGCTCAACGCTGACCGCGTCATAATTAGGGCGATCATTGCCGCCCCTTAAAATGATGTGTACGTCTTCATTGCCGGTGGTTGAGAAAATAGCCGAATGACCGGCTTTATTCAGCGAGATAAAGTGATGCGGACTCATCGCCGCGCCTATCGCATCGATGGCGATTTTTATGGTGCCGTCGGTGGAGTTTTTAAAGCCGATAGGGCAAGATACGCCCGAAGCCAATTCGCGGTGTCCCTGGCTTTCGGTGGTTCTGGCGCCGATTGCGCCCCAGGCGATCAAGTCGGAAACATATTGCGGCGTGATTAAATCCAGGTATTCGGTGGCGGCCGGAACGCCTGCTTCATTGACATCCAACAACAAACGCCTGGCGATGCGCAGGCCCTTGTTGATATTGAAACTTGAATCCAGGTCAGGGTCGTTAATCAGGCCTTTCCAGCCGACCGTTGTGCGCGGTTTCTCAAAATAGACCCGCATCACGATGACCAGATCATCAATTAACTCGTCTTTAATCGCTTTTAAACGCTGGGCGTAGTCAAGCGCAGCTACCGGATCATGAATGGAGCAAGGCCCCACCACCACAACCAGCCGATCGTCGAGTCCGGCCAGCACTTTATGAACGTCCAGTCTGGCCAGTGCAGTCGTTTGCGCCGCAGTTTCGCTAATCGGCATTTCGGTATGAACTTGAACTGGGGCAATGACTTCTTTAGTCGCGCAAATTCTCAAGTCATCAGTAATATATTTTGTATGCATTACGCTTTCAACCCGTTACAGGATTATTGTCGGAATTGGTCATTTTAACCGATTTTAAAATTCTTTTGTTAGAGTTCTTGTCGCGTCAAAGACAGTTACCTCAAGTCATGCCAATGGCTTTCAGGTAAAAGCACATTGGCCGTATAGGATAAAAATTTAACCGAACCGGGATATTTACGGACTTACAACGATCAGTGTTTTCAAATTCAGTGAGTAACGGATAGCGCTATTTTATGTAGACAAGGCAATGCTTCCGGATGCAGCGAAAGAGCAGTCGGTTAGTTAATTAAACTGTGTTATTTAACGCACTAAAAACAAGTCATATGACGCATTTTCATAAAACGCAGCCTCCCGATAAAAGCGGATCGTTCGCGCAGGGCAAGCGCGGCAAACATAATAATGAGCGAAAACGGTTGTTAACTAACGAGTAAGTAATTGATTACGATAAATTAAAAAGTTGAGGCCGGTAGCCCTGTCGGCCGATATTTTCGTGGTTTTGGTGGCTTGGCATGCAATATGCTGTTATGAGCAGACTACCCATGACTATAACAATTAAAACAATGAAAAAGTATCTACTATTGCTGGGAATAACTTACGTAGGCTGCGGAGTTGCGGCCGAACCCGTCAAGACTAAAAAGACAGACAAACAAGCGCAGACAAAAATCGATAAATACCAGGGCGAGGAGATGGTGACTTACGGGACCGTGACCGATAGAAAGTTTCCTGATACCGCGAAGGCGACGCCTACCTATACCATTGATGCCGCAGACGTTAAAACCAAAGTCAATGCGACAACGGTTGAGGATACTATGAGATATGCACCAGGCGTATTGATACGCAAACGGTTTATGGGCGATCCGAACGGCACCTTGGGCATGCGCACTTCAAATTCGTTTCAAACCGCACACAGCATGGTTTACGCGGACGGCATGCCGCTGCACAACCCTTTGCGCACCAGTTTCAGCGGAGCGCCCCGATGGTCGATGGTGTCGCCCAGCGAAATCGATTCGGCGGACGTTCTGTACGGGCCATTTTCATCGCAATACAGCGGCAACTCAATAGGCGGCGTGATTAACCTGAACACTAAAATGCCGGAAAAATTCGAAGCCCAAATGGACGTTACCGGCATGTTTCAGGATGTCCATCGGTCAGGGCGTAATGAAACCTTAATGGGCTATAAAACCTTTATTTCAGCAGGCGACAAGTTCGATAAGTTCAGCGTTTGGGCCTCTTATAACCGTTTTGAAAACGAGGGCCAGCCGCAGACCATCAATGCCGCGGCTTTAACTACGGCGGCAGGCGGAACGCCAATTACCGGAGGAGAAGGATACCAAACAACGACCGAAGCCCCGGCTATTGCCTACGGCGACATCGGTATCGCCCAACAAACGACGGATCTGTTCAAGGCCAAATTCGCTTATGATTTTACCGAAGAGTTGCAGGGACGCTTCACCATTGCCTATGAAGATCGGGTCGGCAAGGTTGACGACCCGAACAGTTTATTAAGGGATGCGGCAGGTAATACTGTATGGGGCGGGGCCACCAGCGCAGGACTCTCGTCCAGTCAAAACTACAGAACGGCCGGCGGCAAACGGTTTGCCGTTCCCGGTTCGGTTTTCTCGGTCAGCGACTCGGAGCGCCAGGCGTTGAACTATGGCTTGGGTTTAAAAGGCAAAATATCGGATAACTGGAGTATCGATACCACCGCCAGTTACTATGATGCGTTCAATGACAGAACCATCAGTTCAAGTCTTAATCCCAATCATCCGCTAAACAAAAACAAAGGCCAGATTTCCGATGAAAAACCCTGGTGGGCGACGTACGACCTAAAGCTGGCGAACGACAAGTTCATGGGGCGGGATGACCTGTCCTTTATGGGCGGTTATCAATTTAACCATGCCAGTTTGAATCTGGATGTTTACAACAGCAATAATTACAAGGCCGGATCGGCCGATGTGAAAACCAACGACAGTGGCGGCGCGACTCAAACCAACAGCGCTTTTTCGCAGTTGGAATGGCGGTTCTTGCCCGACTGGAGCGTAATGGCCGGAGGACGGTTCGACCACTGGCAAGCCCTTGACGGTCATGTTCGGGTTTTTGACGATCCGACGACAACGGCAAATGAAAGGAATATTCAAAACTATGCCGACCGCGATGCCTCTCGCATTTCGCCTAAAGCGTCGCTGGAATATTCGCCCGACAACTGGACATTTCGCTATTCGTTTTCCAAAGCGTACCGTTTCCCGATTGCCGAAGAAATGTTCGCCAGCTTGTCCAGGCTTAACAGCATCACTACTTCGGCTCCCGGATTGGGGCCCGAACAAGGATACTTTCATAATTTCATGACCCAGTACGATATTCCCAGAGGTTATGTGCGCGCCAATTTCTTTTTTGATCAAATCAATAATGAAATTAACAGTACTCAAGTAACTATCAACGGCCAGACGACAACAACCTTTCAGCCGATCGACCAAACCGAAGCCATCGGCGTGGATCTGACTTATCAACAGAACGAAGTGTTTAATCTGCCGGTGGATTTAATGGCTAATACCACCATCATGAATAAGCAGATTACCAAGCATAACCCTATCGGCACTAACAGCGTCAACTACACCGGCAAAGAGTGGGATCGCTTACCGCAACTGCAAATCAACGGCTCGGCAACGTATCATATTACGCAGCCGTGGGCCGCGTCAGTGGGCGTCCGTTATCGTAGCGACTCGTTTCAAACGTTGACCAATACCGACACGGCGGCCAATGTTATGGGCGGCACCGATGAATCCACCTTTGTCGATTTAAAAACCACTTATCAATTGCCGATTAACCCAAAACTGAAAAGCACCCTCTCAGCGGGGATCGATAACGTTTTTGACGCCAATGCCTTTGAAAACCATCCTTATCCGCAACGCACCTATTTTGTTAGCGCGTCGCTGAAATATTAACCGCACCTATGAAATAGTTTTTTTGGCGGCACAAGGATGTGCTGCCTTTCAATGCTACATCTAATAACAATAATTTTTAGGAGGATTCCATGACACATTCCAAACCGCCTTATCCGCTTAACCCCCGACGGGCTCTGATTTGCTTGCTGATAGTAGCAACCCCGCTCGCCGCAGCCGAAACCAAGCAAAATGTTAACGGAAAAAAAGCGCCCGTGGACAAATCCAAAGCGGTGATGGCGGATATGACGGTAACCGAAAAAATAACGCCGACCGCCAAGGAAAGATACAAACTGCCGACGACTACGGAAAGCGTCACTCGCGAAAAACTCGACAATACCGTCAACGCGATGACTGCCGAGGATACTATTAAATACCTGCCCAGCATTCAGGTGCGCAAACGCTATATCGGCGACACCAACGCGCCGGTGGGCTGGCGTACCTCGGGCACCGGCGCCAGCGCCCGCGGCCTGATTTATGCCGACGGCATTATCCTGTCTTCCTTGTTGGGCAATAATAACGGCAACACCGGTTCGCCGCGCTGGAATATGGTGTCGCCTTCGGAAATCGAGCGGGTCGACGTGATGTACGGTCCGTTTTCAGCGGCCCATGCCGGCAATTCGATCGGCGGCGTGATTGACATCACTACGCGGATGCCGGAAAAGTTCGAGGCCGGCGCCGATGTCAAATCGACTTGGCAGGATTACGGTTTCTACGGCAAGAACAAGACCTTCGACAGCCAGGAATATTCTTTCAATGTCGGCGATCATTACAAAGACCTGTCGTTTCGTTTTGATGTGAGTCATTTGGATAGCCATAGTCAGCCTATCACGTTCAATAATCCTCTTGTTTCAACGACCGCTACAAAAGCTGGGGATACCGCAGTAACGGGAGCTATCGCTAACCAAAATGGCGCGGGTGTTAATGCGCTGGTGTTGGGCGAAGGAAACCTTAATCACACGGTACAGGACAATTTCAAATGGAAATTGGGCTATGACTTGACCCCGACCATCCATGCCGCCTATACCCTGGGATTATGGCAGAACGATAATAATGCGGGCTTTAACAGTTTTTTACGCGATAGCGCCGGTAATGTGGTCGATAGCGGCAAGGTTAATATTGGCGGAAGGCAATATGACCTGGGCAGTACTTTCGCAGAAACCAGAGCCGAACAAATGCACTGGTCGCACGGCATGAATCTTAAATCCGACACCGGCGGCGTATTCGATTGGGATTTAGCCGGCAGCGTGGTCGAATACGGCACCGATCTTAGCCGCACATCGACACAAGCGCCTGCGTTGGCCGCCAAAAACGGCGCCGGCACGGTGACCAGTTTGACCGGAACCGGTTGGCATACCGCCGATGCCAAGGGAATTTGGCGTCCCGGCGCCGATCTGCTGGGCAAGCATGAGGTCAGCTTCGGTTTTCACCACGATTTATATACTTTGGATAATCCGCAATATACCGTTACCAACTGGCAATCGAACGAAACCGGCACTATTAACTCCAACTCGCAAGGCAAGACCCAGACCGAAGGCTATTGGCTACAGGATGCCTGGGACTTTGCTAAAGACTGGAATTTCACTGTGGGCGGCCGAGTGGAAAACTGGCACGCTTATGATGGCTATAATCAGGGCTTAGCGGGCGGCACGCTCAAGTCGATCAATCAGGCCGAGCATAATGAACTGGAGTTTTCGCCCAAAGCCAAATTGAGCTGGAAGCCAATGGACCGGGTGCAAACAGGTTTATCCATCGGCCAGGCCTATCGTTTTGCCACCGTGACCGAGTTGTTTCAAACCACTACGGTTACTCAGGGCGGGGTAACCAATATTGCCAATGGCAATCCCAATCTCAAACCCGAAGAAGCCTTATCTTCCGAACTGTCCGGGGAGTATTTCCTGGATCAAGGCAAGTTGCGTCTTAGCTTGTTCCAGGAACGGGTCAAGGATGCCATTTATACGCAGCGCGGCTTTTTAGCCACCGGCGGTACGGTCAGCTCCGCTCAAAATGTCGGCGAAGTTCAAACTTACGGTATCGAGTTTGCAGGCGAAGCCAGCGATGTCGGCATACAAGGCATTGATATTTCCGGCAACGCCACTTGGACCGATTCCAGAATTACCGAGAACGCCGTTGCAGATGCGGCGGCCCTGGCCGCGGGCAACACTGCCGCCAACCCTTATGCCACTCAGTCTTCAACCGGCAAGCGCCAGCCCAGGGTTCCCGAGTGGCGCGCCAGCGCAACCCTTGCCTATCGCCCGACCGACAAGTTGACTGCCGCACTAAGCGGTCGTTACAGCAGCCCGCAGTTCGGCCAATTGAACAATAGCGACATCAATTCCGCCACCTATGCATCGGGCGGCAATGCTTACTTCATTGTCGACTTACGCACCAAATATCAAATCACCAAGCAGGTCAGCGCTTCGGCCGGTATCGATAACGTCAGCAATAGCGAGGTCTGGTTATTTCACCCCTTCCCTTCGCGCACTTACTTTGCCGAGTTAAAATATAATTATTAACAACTTAATTGTATAAAGAGAAAACAAAAGCCGGGCTTTTTAAGAGTCCGGCTTTCTCTTTATAATGCCGTTCGATTTTTTAACTCGGTGTAATTCATGAAATCTCTTATCTCTTTTCTATTTTTTGCAACGCTGACAGTCTCCGGTTGCGCCAATGACGCGACTGTCAGGGATGACGGCAGTGCCGCAATCGCTCAGGAACCGACGGGAGCCGCTGTAAAACCCGCAGGCGACGCCAAGCAAGCGCATGGACATCATCATGCTGAAGAAATAAAAGGCGCTTGCGCCGATGCCGGCGCGTTGCCCGCAAACCAATGCGCCGAAACCATAAGCGCCGCTTTCGACGGCAAGGGCGTGTTATGGATTGCCTGGGCGAACAACGGCCGCGTTTACGTGCAGTCATCGGACGATAAAGGCTTAAGCTTTACCGCGCCGGTGCCGGTCAATAGCGCAGCCGAAAAAATCGAAGCCAAAGGCGAATATCGTCCGAAGATAAAGCCGGATGCCAAGGGCAACATTTATTTAACCTGGACGCAAAAGCTCGAAGCTAAACATAGCGGCCATATCCGCTTTAGCCGCTCAACTGACGGCGGACGGCATTTTTCCGCGCCGGTTACCGTCAACGATAATCCGGACATTATCAGCCATCGTTTCGACAGCATGGCGATCGGCAAAAACGGCGAAATCTTTATCGCCTGGCTGGATGCCCGCGACGTTGAAGAAGCGAAAAAAGCGGGCAAGAAGTTTGAGGGTTCTTCGCTGTATTACAGCTGGTCGGACGACGGCGGTCAGCATTTTTATCCGAATAAAAGAATCGCCACCCATACTTGCCAGTGCTGTCGACTGGATACCGCGATAGCGTCGGACAACACGCCGGTCGTGACCTGGCGGCATGTTTTCGAAGGCGGCATACGCGATCATGCGCTGGTCAAGTTTGTCGACTGGAAAACGCCTGGCGATACCCACCGCGTAGGGCGGGACGACTGGAAAATCGATGCCTGTCCGCATCACGGCCCCGGTTTGTCGATTTCCGATTCCGGCATTTATCACACGGTATGGTTTAGTAATTCCGCCACCAACCAAGGCTTGTTTTATGCCTATTCGACCGATGCCGGGCGGCATTTTTCCAAGCCGGTTAACTTCGGCAAGGAAGGCGCAGGTCATCCGCATGTATTGGCTGTCGGTGCGCGGGTCAATGTAGTTTGGCAGGAGTTTGACGGCACTAACAATATTATCAAGCTGATTAAATCAGGCGATAACGGCAAAAGCTGGTCGAAGCCTGAGGCGATTGCCCAAACCGCCAAAACCGGCGATCAGCCGTTTCTGGTCAGCGATGGGCAGAAGATCTATCTGTCCTGGAAAACCCAGCAGCAGGATTATCAATTAAGGCCTATTGAGTAGGGGATAACTTGTCGATACATGAGAGATGATAAAACCCCATACTGTTGATTTAAGTTATTTCCAGTAATGAAGCTGCCAAAAGCATTGTCCACGAAAGACACGAAAAGCACGAAAATCCCCCAACACGATTATTTCGTGTCTTTCGTGCTTTTCGTGGACGGTGCTTTTTCCTACGGACCAGATTCTTGATGAGCTCTTCTTTCTCGGGAATCACCTTAAGCCGAAACTAATTATGTTGCCAAATAAAACGCTGCTTGAAGCCAGACAACTGGTGGTCAATTATAAAAACCATCGGGCCATCGACGAGCTCGACTTATCGGTTCCGGCGGGTTGCGTCTACGCCTTATTGGGCGGCAATGGCGCGGGCAAAACCTCGACTATCAACACCTTTTTGGGTTTCAATCGGCCGACCGGCGGCAACGTCTTTATTGACGGCGAGTCGCCCGAGCAAAATCCAGCCGCGGTCCGCGCCAAGTTGGCCTACTTGCCGGAAAACGTCGCGCTCTACGACTACATGAGCGGCCTGGAAAACCTGGATTTTTTCTGCAAGCTGGCTAATATTCGCCTATCCCGCCAGCATGAGCACGATCTGCTGGCCAACACCGGCTTGCAAACCGATGCCCACGACCGGCGCGTTTCGACGTATTCCAAGGGCATGCGCCAGAAAGTCGGTTTGGCTATCGCCTCGGCAAAACAGGCGAAAGTCATGCTGCTGGATGAACCGACCTCCGGGCTCGATCCCAGTGCCGCCAATGATTTCGCTCAACGAATCAGAGCGGCGGCCGATCTGGGCATGGCGGTGTTGATGGCGACTCATGACCTGTTTAACGCCAAACAGGTCGCCGACCGTATCGGCATCATGAAAGCCGGTCGTCTGGTTGAAGAGTTCGATGCCCACACCGTGGCGCATGACGAGCTGGAGCACAAATATCTGGCGCATGCGCGGGGCTTGCTGTGATTGCTGCGATTATCCGCAAGGAGTTGCTGGCGGTTCTGCGCGACGGAAGGCTGCTGGCGCTGGCCTTTTCGGTCTTCGCCGTGTTGAGCGGTTTTTTTCTGGCTGCCGTCGCCGAACATCGACAGGTGCAGCAAGAAAAGCAGGCCGTGGGCGCAACCGCCAAAGAACAATGGGATACGCAAGGCGTCAAGAATCCGCATGCGGCGGCGCATTTCGGCATTTATGTGTTCAAGCCGGATTCGCCGCTGGCAGCGGTAGATCCCGGATTGCGGCAATATACCGGGCAGACGCTGTGGCTGGAGCCGCACAAACGCAACGGCGCGCGTTTCAGTCCGGCGGCCGATCAAGGCTTGGCCAATCGCTTCGGGCAGGCCAGCGCCGGTTTTGTGTTGGTTGCGCTGCTGCCGCTATTGGTTATTGCGCTGGCCTTCAACACGGTGAGTCAGGAACGGGAGCAGGGTACCTTGCGCATGCTGCACAGTTTGGGGGTGTCGGCGATCACGCTGTTGCTGGGCAAGTTTACCGGATTGCTGCTGGCTTTTATGATGGCGCTGCTACCCGCAATGGCGGTTGCGCTGATTATTTTGTCTCAAAATTTCGACTTGGGCGGCGACGATATACTCAGGCTGTCGGCGTTGAGCGGCACTTTTTTTATCTATTACGCGGTATTCGCGGCTTTGGCAATGTCCGCGTCGATCCATTTCAAAAGCAGCCGTTTAGCTTTGTTCGTGCTGCTGGCATTCTGGTCGTCCAGCGTGTTGATTGCTCCGCGCTTGGCTGCGGCAGCCGCAGAAATGATGATGCCGACACCCGATGCTACGGCGTTTTGGGCGGGAATCAAAAAAGATATTCAGCACGGATTGGATAACGACGGCGACCATGAGGCGCGCGAGGCCTTATTCAACGCCCAGGTGTTAAAGCAGTACGACGCGGCAAGGGTTGAAGACTTGCCGGTAGGCTATGCCGCGCTCAAGCGCGGCTTTAACGATGGTTATTCCGAACGGGTTCACGCCCTGCATTTCGACAGGCTGCGCGATGCGTTCGAACGCCAGGGCCGCTTTATCCATATCGCTTCGCTGCTCGGCCCGAGCATAGCGATGCGTTCGCTGTCGATGACGCTGTCGGGTATGGATTTGGCGCATCAGCGGCATTTTGAGGATGCCGCCGAACAATACCGGCATTATTTTATCGGCCTGACCGACGACTGGGATCGTGAGCGCAGCCACGGCACCGAGCGCGGCGCTCAGGGCCGCGATGCCGACTGGGGCAGCGTCAAGGCGTTCCGCTATGCGCCGCCTTCGGTGGGCTTTGCGCTGCACCATGCACTGGCCGATCTGCTGGTGTTGCTGGCTTGGCTGGCTGCCGCGCTGCTGTGGCTGCTGTTTTCCGCGAACAGGTTGAAGCCATGATCCTAAAAACAGCAATTGATCCACGAAAAACACAAAAAGCACGAAAATATTTAATGGACTATGCCGCTGTAAATTATTCACCAAAGGATGAGTGGTTTTACCATATAAGCTGTCGATTTATTTGGCGGCTTTCGTGTTTTTCGTGCCTTTCGTGGACGAATTGATATGAGCTTATTACAAGCCGAATGGCTGCGCTTCATCCGCAACCCGGTCAATCTGTGGGTTGTTGCAGCGTTTTTCGCCCTGTTGGCGGCCAGCGCGCTTTGGTCGGGACTTGCCGCCGGCGAGTTTCGAGCCAGGGCATTGCAGTCGCAACAGCAAGCCGGCAACAGCCAGGTGCGGACGGAAATGCACGATGCGCCCGCTATCGGTAAAGGCGGCGACGCCGCCAAGGTTGCCGATAGTACAATGGTGCGCCTTCCGGCGCTCGGCGGTTTGGCCTTGAGTGTGCGACAAATGGACCTGCTCGGTTCCGAGTTGCGCATCTCGGCCCGCAGCCGCTATAGCGATGGCCGCAACAGCGATCAGTTGTTCAATCCGCTGCTGCGCGAGCTGGGCTTGCTCGATTTTGCAGGCATACTCGCGTTATTGTTGCCGTTGACCGTGATAGCCCTCACTTACGGTCTGGTGCAGGAAGACCGGGCGCGGGGCGTGTGGCGTTTGGTGTGCGCGCAAATGCCGCATCCCTGGCAGTTGGTGTTTGCCGCGCTCGCGGTGCGTCTGGTCGTGGTGCTGATACCCGCCGTCGCGGCATCGCTGCTGATGTTTATGCTGGATTCCGGTTCGACTTTTTACGCGGTAACGCAGTGGCTGATTTTTGTCGGCATGTTTGCCGGGGTGTGGATGGCGATGGCCGGGCTGTTTCTGTTGTTGCCCGTTTCAGCGGGCGCGGCGGCGGTGGGCTTGTTGGGCGTGTGGTTGGTTACGACCTTTGCGGTTCCGGCGGCTTTGAGCTGGGCGGCGAACGGCATGCAACCCATGCCCTCGCGTCTTGAGGCAATTATCGATATGCGCCGTATTCAGGCGCAAACGTCCAAACAACAAGCCGAACTGCTGTCGGCCTGGTATCGGTCGCATCCTGAAATCAAGCCCGTGCCGGAGCCGTCCCGCGAGATTGCCGGTCTGCCCGCAAACCTTGAGCTTGATAGCAAGGCGCGGCCGTTGATGTATCGCTTTGACGAAGTTCGGAAAGCGCATTTCGAGTTTATGGAGCGTTGGTCCGCGTTGTCGCCCGGACTTGCCGCGCTGTTGACGGCGGATCGATTGGCCGGTATCGATGCGCCCCGTTATGCCGAATACATTGACGCGACCAACCAATTCGAAGATCGCTGGCGGGCGATTGTCGTACCCGGAATCATGGCGCAGCAAGGTATGCCGCCGGATCATCGGCAACGGCCGGTAATGAAAGCGTTGCCGACGGCTGAAACGGCGTGGACGGTCTTATTGAGGCAGTCGCTGCTCGGTATTTTGTTATCATGGCTGTTGATAATGTTGCGCAACCGATTCGGAAGGCCGTAAAACGCGGTTTAAAACCGATTGAGAATAAATAATCGACGAGGCGTGAAGCGTACTTTATGCTGGCTTATTTTAACGAGATAACAACTGACTTTTATGGAAATTATTTACTTTTTATTGCACTTGCTCAAAGATCCTCTGTCGACATTGCAGGATTTTCTGGCGCATTACGAGATGCTCACCTATGGGATTTTGGTTGCGATCATTTTTGTCGAAACCGGCTTAATCGTCATGCCGCTACTGCCCGGCGATTCGTTGCTGTTTGCGGTGGGCCTGTTGGCGTCGTCGACCGGGAAGCTGGATATTCAAATCATCATCCCGTTGCTGATTGGCGCGGCTTTGCTGGGCGACAATGTCAATCATTACGTCGGCAAGCATTTTAGTAAGTTCATCAAATCCCGCGAGCAAATTTTGTTTTTTAAGCGGGAATATATTACCCAAACCGAAGCATTCTACGAAAAACACGGCGGGAAAGCCGTTATTATGGCGCGTTTTATCCCTATCGTTCGCACCATTGCCCCTTTCGTGGCCGGGGCGGGCAGCATGAAATACTCAAAATACATTCTTTTTTGCATCATCGGTGCAACCTTATGGGTGTCGAGCATAACCTTGGCGGGATATTTTCTCGGCACGAACGAATGGGTCAAACACAATTTCGAAAAAATCGTTTTGGGCATTGTTTTTGTGTCGATCATGCCGATGGTTTGGCAGTTCGCAAAGGTTAAATTACTGAAACAACCTCAATCTATTTAAAGCGGCCCCTGTTTCGTAATGACTGCTGCGGCCATGCACAGCGAAATACAGTTAAGGCTTCCGGGGCCGGAATCCGAACATAACAAATGCAGCATCGATGTTTAAAAAGGTAATATCCCCTATGTTTTCATTTAACAGCCATGAAGGCGGCGTGGCCGACCGGAATTTAACAGCTTCGGCTGACCAGGCGAGTCCGTTAATGCAAAAAAAACCATCATTATTTACCGGTTTAGCCGGGGAAGAACGGCCGCGCTTTATGGGCGGATTACTGTTGATTTTAGTGTTGCTGTTGCACCTAGGGGCGGGACTTTGGTTTTTAAAGCCGACCGAGCAACCCAAAACGCCATCGCTGGTGATAATGGAAGTCTCGCTGGTTTCTACGCCGAGTCAAAAAGCCGAAATTACACCGCCGGCGCCGCCCAAACCGCTGCCGCCAAAACCTGAACCGCCGAAAAAACAACCGGCCAAGCAGCCGGTCAAGAAAAAAATGCCGGTTATTCCCAAGCAGGCGGAGCTGCCGAAACCGCAAGCGGTTACTGAACAACAGCCCGCGCCTGTTAATTCAGTGCCGACGCCTGCTGTTCCGGCGCCGGTGGTCAGCCGGCCTGCTCCGGTCGTCAGCAGCGAACCGCGAATCAGCACCGGCGTCATTCCCTTGGAACGAATTCCTCCCAAGTATCCTGCGCGGGCCGCTAACCGCCATATCGAAGGCTGGGTAAAAATCGAGTTTACTATTACCACGAGCGGTACCGTTGAAAATGCCGAAGTTGTTGAGGCGGAACCCGCTGAAATTTTTGACGATGCGGCGCTGAAGGCCATTAATCAATGGACGTTCAAAGAAAAAATAGTGAATGGGGTCGCGGTTGAACAACGCGCTGTTCAGACCTTGCAATTTAAATTAACACGGTAATAAAAGCGAGCGGTTCGATGATCGCCGTTATGAATTTCATTTTTAACCATTAAAATAAAGGAGATGGGAATGCCCTATCATATTGCGCCCGCCGTTATTATCGACGGCACTTTGTACACTTTGCTGGCCTTTTCGGTGGCCACATGGACGGTGATTCTTTTCAAAATATGGCAGTTCGCAAAGAATAGCTATTATAACCGGCGCTTTAATCAGGCCTTTTGGGATGCGCCGACTCTGGAGCAGGCAAAAACCTTACCCGTAGAATTAGTCAGGGGACCGCAAGCGCGAATTGCCCAAAAAGGCTTTACCTGGATGGACGACAGTCAGCAGTCAGCGGGCAAGAGCCTTAAATATTGCGGCGTGCCGGATGAGTTACTGGAACATTCCCTACTCGTTCAAATGCAGAAAGAGCAACACGGCATGGAAGGCGGCCTGACATTGCTTGCCAGTATCGGCAGCACTTCGCCGTTCGTCGGCTTGTTCGGTACGGTGTTGGGCATTATGCATGCGATGCATGAGATCACGGCCAGCGGCTCGACCAGTCTGGATGTGGTGGCCGGCCCTATCGGCGATGCATTGGTCGCTACGGCAATCGGTATCGCAGTCGCGGTGCCGGCGGTATTGGCTTATAACTTTTTCTTGCGCCGGATCAAGCAGCAACGCGCCGACTTGGAAAATTTTGTCGTCAGTTTTATGCACATCGCCTCAAGCGCGAATGCCAACGGTAAGGAGTAGACATGGCTTTTAAACCGCAATCGGAAGACGAAGGAGCGATGAGCGACATTAATGTCACGCCGCTGGTCGATGTAATGCTGGTGTTGGTGATTATTTTATTAGTGACCGCGCCGTTACTCACGCAATCCGTGCATGTTACGCTACCGAAAACCGCCGAGACTACTGCGGATATTAAAGAGCAACCCTTACAGCTCGGTATCGACGCGCAGGGAGGCATAACGCTGAATAAATTGCCGCTTGCCGATCTTGCCGCATTGGAGGCAGCGTTGAAGGCTGAGCTGTTAAAAAATCCTGAAATCGGCTTGCATTTATATGCCGATCAGGATGTTGTTTATTCGAAGGTTGCCGAAGTCATGGCAACGGTGCAGCATTCCGGAATTGCTAAAATAGCCTTCGTCACTGAAAAGCAGTAATACCGGGCTCCGCGGGCTTAGGCGAGGTAAAAAAGAGCGAATGTTTTATTTACTGATGTTACGCATTGTCCGCGAAAAGCACGAAAGGCACGAAAAAAAACATCCGCTGTAGATTTCTCGCTGACGGCGTCATACCCGGCATGCATTCACAGACTCCCAAGACAAGCTCCTTACGTCATACAGCCAGGTCTGTGGGATGCCGGAACCCAGGCACAGGGAGGTGAAACCGCTGGAAGCATCGTCCTTTTATGGTTTCGGGAAGTTATTGCCGGCCCAATTCTTAAACCGCGAAACAGTCTGCGGTAGCCACAAATTATTACCTGATTATAAAGATGCTTCAGCTAACTGATGTTACGCAGGCTCATAATAAAAAGCGTAGTCCACGAAAAACACGAAAATAGTTACGCTGGTTCCCAAGCTCCCGCTTGGGAACCCAGTGAGCAAAGCTCCAGCTTTGCGAGCCGGGAAGCTAGAGCTTCCCGTACTGAATTCCCAAGCAGGAGCTTGGGAACTAGCGCAACATACGGCTCTCTATTTTTCGTGCCTTTCGTGCTTTTCGTGGACAATGCGTAACATCAGTTACTAATCAGGAATTATTAACAATCGCAGATTGTTAATAATATGTGTCCACTCTGTATACAAAATCATCCATTGATTAGAGAAGGCTTTCAGTCTAATTTCATCCGACACCTATGAGCGGCGGTGGCGTCTATCCCATCGATTAGGTATATTATGCGGTATTCGCTTTTAAACCTTTTTTGAACGAAAAAATCCTATGCGAGTCCAATTTTTGAAATGTTTCTGGCTATTTAGTGAGCTTTAACGTAACGGCTTATTGGCGATAGAAACGCGCCTGTTTTTAAAAGGCGCGGCTAAAAACAACTTCGCTATGCGTAACAAAACCAACAGCTTTTATTTAATTTTGCTTGTCGTTTAAGGAAAAAAATGTCGCTTTGCTCAAAATGTATTCAGGTCGTATTGGTCTTCCTTTTTTCTTCTCTAGCCATGGCAGCTGAGCAGGCAGACGCCATTAGTCAAGCGCAGCCGATGGATTTGACGCAGCATTGGGCCGGTTATCTGGCGTTGACAGTTTTTGCCGTTGCTTACATCCTTGCCATGACCGAGGAAGTGACTGAGTTAAAAAAATCCAAACCGATGGTGTTTGCGGCAAGTCTTATCTGGATCTTTATTGCCGTTTTTTATACCAAGGGCGGAATGAACGAACAAGCCGGCGTTGCGTTTCGCGCTACGCTTGAAAGTTATGGCGAATTGTTTTTGTTCATCATGGTCTCGATGACTTATTTGAATGCGATGGAAGATCGAGGCGTATTCGACAGTCTGCGAGTCTGGCTATTGAGTAAGAACTTCAGCTATCGGCAATTATTTTGGATTACCGGTTTTCAGGCGTTCTTTATTTCCTCCGGATGCAACAACCTGACTACCGCCTTGCTGATGGGGTCGGTTATTCTGGCGATGGGCAAAGGGTGTCCGCGCTTTGTGACCTTATCCTGCATCAATGTTGTGGTTGCCTCCAATGCAGGCGGTTCATTCAGTCCCTTCGGCGACATTACCACCTTGTTGGTATGGCAAAAAGGCGTAGTGCCTTTTGGCGATTTCTTCTCCCTGTTGATTCCGGCCATCGTCAATTTCACAATACCTGCGGCCATCATGCATTTTTTTATTCCGCAACAAAGACCCGCGGCGGTCATGGAAGCCCAGGATATGCAGCGGGGCGCCTGGATAATCATCTTGTTGTTCGTATTGACCATCATTACCTCGGCTTGTTTCGAAAACTTTCTGGGCCTGCCGCCTGCTGCCGGTATGATGATGGGCTTAACCTACTTAAAGTTTTTCAGCTATTACCTGCAAAAAACCCGAGACGCTCATTCAACATTAATAGCCGTGGATTTGACCGATGTTAAAACCGATCATTTTGCGCCGATGAAATACATGAACAATCCGAAAGCAGAGGCAAATCAACAACTGGCCGAGGAGCAGCCTTTTGACATTTTCCAGAAAGTCGCCAATCTGGAATGGGATACCTTGCTGTTTTTTTACGGTGTCATGGTCGGTGTCGGCGGTTTGAGTTTCATTGGCTATATGGAAGTGGCATCCCGTCACCTATACGGCAGCATCGATCCGACTGTAGCCAACATTCTGGTAGGCATCGCCTCGGCGTTCGTGGATAACGGCACTATTATGCTGTCGGTACTGACCATGGCGCCGGATATTTCCGAAGGCCAGTGGCTGTTGGTTACATTGACCGCCGGCGTGGGCGGCAGCATGTTGGCGGTCGGTTCCGCAGCGGGCGTGGGCTTGATGGGGCAGGCCAAAGGCATTTATACCTTCACCAGTCATTTGAAATGGACGCCGGTCATCGTGTTGGGCTACTTCGGCAGCATCGCGGCCCACTTTCTTATCAATGGCCGCTATTTCTAGGCGGTTAATAATCCTGTCTTCGCCACCATTCGAATAATGGCGTTGAACATAAAGTGCATGTCGAGATTCATTGCACGCTGATTTTTCAAATTCAATAGTTAATTTATGTCGTCAAGTTCACAGGACTCTTCTAAACAACAGGTAACCGTTTTGGCGCTGAGCGCAATCGGCGTCGTATTCGGCGATATTGGCACCAGTCCCTTATATGCGGTTAAGGAAGTCTTCGGTAGTCATTTACCGATTGATAAGGTCCATGTGTTGGGCGTGCTATCGCTGATTTTTTGGGCATTGACGCTGGTTGTAGCCACCAAGTATGCAACGTTTATTATGCGCGCTAATAATAAAGGCGAAGGCGGCATCATGGCGCTAATGGCTTTAGCGTTGCAAAGCGCCAACAATAATCCGAAAAAAGCGCGCTTCATTGTTACCATTGGTTTGCTCGGCGCCGCTTTGTTTTACGGCGACAGTATTATTACTCCGGCAATATCGGTCTTAAGCGCAGTCGAAGGCTTGCAAATCATTGCGCCTTCTTTAAGCCATTATGTATTGCCTATTGCTATTTCGGTGCTTGCCGCTCTTTTCATTGTGCAGGCTAAGGGTACCGGAGCGGTCGGGAAAATGTTTTCGCCCATCATGTGTCTTTGGTTTATTTCTTTGGGCATTCTTGGCTTAAATAATATTATCGACGCGCCCGCTGTACTGGCCGCAGTTAATCCGTATTACGCGATTCATTTGTTGCTTGAATTAGGCTGGCACGGTTTTTTAATTATGGGCGCGGTGGTTTTGGCAATAACCGGCGCTGAGGCGTTGTATGCCGATATGGGGCATTTCGGTTTGAAGCCTATCCGCTATGCCTGGTTCAGCTTTGTTTTTCCTGCCTTATTACTGAACTATTTCGGACAGGGTGCGTTACTGCTTGATCACCCCGAGGCGGTGAAAAATCCATTCTATTTGATGGCGCCGACCTGGGCGATGTATCCGCTGTTAATTTTGTCGACACTGGCGTCGGTTATTGCTTCCCAAGCGGTAATATCCGGTGCATTCTCGGTTACAAGGCAAGCCATTCAGCTTGGCTACTGTCCGCGGATGAATATTTCGCATACTTCGGGCCGGGAAGTAGGCCAAGTGTATATCCCTGCGATCAATTGGCTATTGATGGTGTCGGTATTCGTCGTGGTGTTGAGTTTCGAGTCTTCTTCGGCATTGGCCTCCGCTTATGGCATTGCCGTTACCGGGACCATGATTGTCGATACTGTTTTGGCATTTATCGTTATTAAAGGGATTTGGCAATGGAAAAAATCGGCCAGTGCCATTTTTTTAACGACTTTCCTAACCGTGGATTTTCTGTTTCTTTCTTCTAACAGTCTGAAAATACCGACCGGAGGCTGGTTGCCTTTGGTTATCGGGCTTGTGCTGTTTTTGATGATGACGACATGGATTCAAGGTCGTGCCTTGTTGGCGGAATATATGGATGAGCGGCGCATGCTGTTTGAGGATCTGGAGGATAAGATAAGCAGTCATCAGGCGGTAACCGTTAAAGGGGCGGCTGTTTACCTGGCTAAAAGCTTACATGGCGTACCGCAGGTATTTTTACACAATTTCGAACATAACCATGTGTTGCACGAACAGATCATGGTGTTAACCATTGTCACTAAAGATGAGCCGTACGTTGATGTGGCGCACCGGATTAAAATTCGCTCATTCGGCAGGGATAACAATTTTTATCGAGTCAAACTGTATTATGGTTTTATGCAAAATCCTGATGTCAGACAAGCTTTAGAGCTGTGCGCCCAAGAAGGATTAAGCATCGACTTTGGGCAGACGTCGTTTTTTATCGGGAGTGAAAGGGTCTCTTTTAGGAAAAAAAGCTCCATGCCCAAATGGCGCAGACCCTTATTTAGGTTTTTATTCCACAATGCCTCAAGCGCGATTGAGTTTTTCAAAATTCCTGTTGAGCGCGTCATCGAGCTGGGTATCCGTATCGAACTTTAGCGGATGAATTGATTTTCCTTAATTCAATCGCTATTGGAGTCTATCCGGGGATTCTGTTTTCACAAAAATCCGTTTTTCAGGCGGCTAATAATAAGTCTTCGCTTACGTCGCTACTGCGTTCAAATTTTCGTCTTCATACAAGCGTGTTTTCTTCCAGCCGGCAAATTTGTTGTCATAAAATTCAAGATCATTATCGATTGAAAATTCATAACAGCTTCTGAACAGTTTAGCGGTACGGAATGCATGCAATTCATCATCCGCCGTTACTTTATCGACATTGCCGACCTGAAAGGTTTTGTTTCTGGATTTGCAATTGCTGACCCAAAAAACGGTATAGCAAAGATAGCTTTTATCTTTGCGGTGATCGTACTTGATAGTCCTGGACACGCCGGTGACGCCGGTGGTGGTTTTATTTTTAGGCGGCTTAAGAAAGCGTGTCTTGCTGCCTTTTAAAACGGTCAGCATCTGATCGCGCCAGGTGATTGCGGCTTTCAACGATTTGCCTTTGTTGCCCCACAATTTATGTGAAAAATAGCGGCTGCTTTCTTTGCCGCGCCTTACGATGCGTACTTGAAAACCGAAGACATCGGGTTCGGTAATATGTTTATTTTTTGCCATGATAGAATTCCATCAAACGAATGAACTAAGTGAATTTAACAGCCAAGTTAGGGCGACAGGCCTTAAAAAAACCCCAGGAGAGCAAATTCCTGACTCTATTGTAAGCTATTGATGACAAATTATGGCTAAAATTAAAATTAAAGCAAGCTAAAAATCACAACAATTTAGACAAATCCCTACTAATCTAGTGTACAATTTGACCAATCCACTGCTTCAGTGGCTAACACTAAAGTTAACAGTCTTTTGTTTTTTCACTATTTATTTGGAGATGATCAATGAGCGTATTAGTCGGTAAACAAGCACCTGATTTTACAGTTCCTGCGGTTCTGGGCGATGGTCAAATAGTTGATTCATTTAGTTTTTCTGAGGCTACTAGCGGAAAATATGCGGTAGTATTTTTCTACCCGCTAGACTTCACTTTTGTTTGTCCAAGCGAGTTGATCGCTTTAGATCACCGTATGGATGCATTCAAAAGCCGTAATGTCGAAGTGATTGCCGTATCTATAGATTCTCATTTCACTCATAACGCATGGCGTAATACACCCGTCAATAAAGGCGGTATAGGCCCTGTCCGTTATACAATGGCAGCGGATATATCTCACTCTATTTGCAAAGATTATGATGTTGAAGCGGATGCTCCGGCGGTGGCTTACCGCGGTACATTCCTGATCGATCGTACCGGCAAAGTCCGTCATCAGGTTGTTAACGATCTGCCTTTAGGCCGCGACATGGATGAACTGTTGCGTATGATCGATGCCTTGCAATTCCACGAAGAGCATGGCGAAGTATGTCCTGCAGGCTGGCATAAAGGCGATTCAGGCATGAATGCAAATCCTGCCGGTGTTGCAGAATACCTGGATAAAAATGCCGATAAGCTGTAAGTAACGGCTGATTAGGGTGTCGGCCTAACAACCCCGGTCGGCGCAACAAAAAAAGGCTTGGACATTGACTGTTCAAGCCTTTTTTATTGCCGGGAAGGGGCGTTGACCTGGAAAATGCATGGGGTTAGGTTGATAAAAAATCCCTGTCATCAGTGGTCTATTATCCGTGTACTTACAATTTCGCTATTCCGGTTTGCTCTGTGCAATATCTTGCGGTTCATCCAGAAACTTTCGGTAATTAATTGAAACTTTAAGTCCCGCAAAGCGCCCGGCCATTCTAACCAGCTCTTGGGTCTTTTTATCAAAGCTGATTTTAACCTCGTTTAAGGCGCGGTCCTCGTACCCTTCTTCTATATGATGGGTTTCCAGCAGAAAACGGTAAATATAGACTTCCTGCTCTCCTTCATCCTTAATTTCAAACGGTTCTCCGAGCTGTGCCAGAATGGCCGGTTTTTTGGGTAAGTCATCGGAAATTTTTTCCAGTAATGCCGAGTTGGCTTTGAGCTGTTGCTTGTCTTTATCGATTTCGGCGCCGCCTATAGAGCGTAAGGAAACCTCTAAAAACTTGGGCGGGGCGATCGCTAAAAAAAGTGAAGAAAACGACCAGGCAATCAAGCGATTTTCGGCATTAAAGTTTAAATCCGAATAAAACTTCACTTCCGGCTTGATTAGCTTATTATTGCCGTCAACCTTGCGAAACCAGTATCGCCAGCGTCTGCCTTCCGGGGTTGGATCGTCCTGGCTGGCATAAAGCTTGGATAGGGAAACGAAATCCTTGCTGTAAAGAATGGGATCTTTGAAGCGCAAGGTGAATTCATCATTGGCCGAGACGGAAAAGTGCCGGTCGAATTCATCCATCTGCAAGTAGACTTGATAAGCTCGAATCCAGTGCATGCAACCGGATAATGAAGCGGTCAGGGCCAGTAAAAAAACAATGCGAAGACTTCGTTTGATTATTCCGGTTTTCATAGGATTAATGATTAATGCCTGGTGTCGGAATTTGCAGCGCTACTCTTCTGAGACAAGATATTTTCTACGTCAACTTTATCAAAGCAGTAGTGTTCGCTACAGAATTCGCAGTTGACTTCAATAATATCGCGTTCCTTCAGAATATCTTCCAGTTCGGCTCTCCCCATAGCGAATAATGTTTTTTCGATGTTTGTCCGCGAACAGGCGCAGCTGAATTCAACCGGTTCAGCGTCAAATAGCCTGACTTTTTCTTGGTTGAATAATCGATACAAGAGCTGTTCGCAATCCAATTCGAACAGTTCCTGCTCGGTTACGGTGTTTGCCAGTATTTCGATATGCTCCCAATCGGTTTCATAATTTTCCTGGGCCGGCAGTTCCTGTAATAATAATCCTACGGCATGAGAGGCGTTGGCAAACAGCCACAAGCGGGTTTTAAGTTGCTCGGACTGTTCAAAATAGGTCTGCAAAACGGCAGCTAAATTGTTGCCTTGAAGCGGAACGATGCCCTGATAAGGCGCGCCGCTTTCCGATTCTATGGTTAACACCAGTCGCCCTTGGCCGAACATCGCTTCTAACGGTCCGGCGCTGATATTTTCCTTGCTTCTTACCAGACCTCTTATTTTTCGCTGATCCGTCGCCTGTGCAACCAGGGTTTTTATATCGCCGTCGCCTTGGGCCTGAAGGATCATCGAACCTTTGAACTTGACGGTAGCCGACAGCATAACTACGGCCGCCAGCGCTTGCCCCAACTGCTGTTGCACGATTTCAGAACCGCGCTGATGACGTTTTGCCGCTTGCCAGCTGTTGGATAATTTGACCCATTCCCCGCGAACGCCCAGCTCTTCAAATAAAAAACGGCGTAATAAATCTTGCTCTATCATGTTTTTCCAGTTAAAAGTCATACATTTTACGGCATTAGGATCATGAATCCTTGCCCAAACAGTCTTACAAAAATACCACAAGCCATGATTTTTTCATCAAAAAAACTTACCTTGCCTAGTTCCAAAGAAGCATTACTGGGTCGAAGTACCCCTATGGTTGTTACAAACAGACATTTTGTAACAGGCAACCCGATAGTTCCACCGTTTCCGGACGCGATGGCGCAGGCTTTGTTTGGAATGGGCTGTTTTTGGGGGGCGGAGCGGAAATTCTGGCAATATCCCGGGGTGTTCAGTACGGCAGTCGGATATACCGGCGGCTACACGCCTAATCCGACTTATGAGGAGTTATGTACCGGATTGACTGGGCATAATGAGGTTGTCAAAGTGGTTTACGATCCGGCAATTGTTCCATACCGTGAGTTGCTCCGGCTTTTTTGGGAATCCCATAATCCCACCCAAGGGATGAGGCAAGGCAATGACATCGGCACGCAATATAGATCCGGGATTTATACTTGTACCTCGCAACAACTCGATGAAGCGCTTGAATCAAAACAGTATTTTCAGCAGCAACTCGCTGAAGCAGGATTTAAACAAATAACTACCGAGATCATGCCGGCCAGTGAGTTTTATTATGCCGAAGATATGCACCAACAATATTTGGCCAAAAATCCTATGGGTTATTGCGGTTTAGGCGGGCTAGGCGTGGTTTTTGGCTAACGTTGGGATGCAAAAGACAAAAAAAAAGGCGGTTTAAAAAAACCGCCTTGGAATATATTTAGGAAGAATATAACGCAACTTTTCAGCTATGGTGCTCTACAAGAGCCTTAAAAGTTAGGTTAATAATATCAATAAATAATGCAACACAAAATGTGACATATTGTCGCAGTTTAATTGTTGTTTAATTTTTAAATAAAATACCGATAATGTTCTTAAATATTTCCGGTTTTTTATTTAAGGAATAAACATGAAATAATTTGAATAACTCGCGCCGTAAGTGTGTAGCGGGAGTGCAGGCTATTGGCAGCTTGCTCAAGTTATTTCGTGCCCGTTCCTAAGTTAATTCTAATAACCATTGTTTTATAAAAATGCTCTCATACGCCGCCCCTAAGTCCGAGTTCTCTGCCCGACAAAACCTGAAATGGCTGTTTATTCTCAGAAACTTGATGATAGTCAGCGAGGTTATACTCATTGTTTTATCCGTATACGGCCTTAATATTCGCCTACCGGAACAGCAGCTCTGGCTGGTGATAATGTCGATAGGCGTAGTTAATGTTTATACTTCGATGCGTTTGGAAACAGAAGAACCTGTTACTGAATTGGAAATTTTTTCTCAGTTAGTTATTGATGTTTTTGCTATTACGGCATTACTGTATCTGACCGGAGGCGCATCAAATCCCATTACCTGGGTATTTCTGTTACCCCTTATTATTACCGCCATCATGCTGCACCAATCTTATGCCTGGTATATGGTGATTTTAACCACGTCCATGTATACGGCATTAATGGCCTACAATATTCCTCTGCCGTCGATAGAGCCTCATATGCCCAATCCGGAAATGAAGTATTCCGATACGAAAAATTATGAGCTGTTACAGCAAGTTCATGCGATGAGCGACACTCACTATTTTAATCTGCATATTTTCGGTATGTGGTTCGGTTTTGTATTTAGCGCCGGTTTAGTCGCATTCTTTGTGGTTGAATTGGCTAAAACGCTCAAGGCGCAGGAGCGAAACCTGGCAGAAGCCAGGGAAAATGCGTTAAGGGACGAGCGTGTTGTGGCATTAGGTACGTTGGCGGCCAGTGCCGCTCACGATATGGGGACGCCATTGGGTACTATTGCCATTGTGGCTCATGAGCTGGAGCAAGAATTTCCTGTCCACCGCTTTCCGGATTTGCACGAGAAATTATTGATCATGCAGCAACAGATTGACCGATGCAAAACAGCGTTATCGGTGATGTCGGCCTCTGCCGGTGAAATGCGCGCCGAATCAGGTAGTGCCATGCTGTTGGCTGATTATATTGATGAGGTAATCAATCAATGGCGCACTCACAAACCGGCGGCAAAACTCCGTTTTTTTATTAATCCTGAAGTCGCTATGCAGGCAAAAATCATTGCCGAACTGACGCTGACGCACTCGATTATTAACATTTTAAATAATGCCGCGGAAGCGTCTCCGCCGGAAAAGGGTATAGAATTTCATGCGTCATGGGATTTAGATTACGCCGTTATTAAAATCAGGGATTTTGGCCCCGGCCTGCCGCCGGAATTAATCGATTTTGCCGGTAAGCAACCCGTTGTCAGCAAAAAACGCGGATTAGGCGTGGGCTTATTCTTGGCTTATTCCACCATTAATCGCCTAGGCGGTAAAATTCATCTTTACAACAGCGAGTCGGGCGGAGCCTGCGTGGAAATCACCCTCCCTCTTTTAAACACAGAGAACAATAATGTCAACCCAGGAAATGGATAAACCACGGCTGTTGCTGGTGGATGATGACGAGACTTTTTGCAAGGTGCTAAAGGGCGCATTAGAAAAAAGAAATTATGAGGTATTGGTCGCTAACGATGTTAAAACCGGCATAGCATTTGCCGAGCGCTATTTGCCCGAATATGCAGTGATTGATTTACGCATCGGGCATGAGTCCGGGCTGGAGCTGGTGAAAAAACTGATCTCATTGGATGACAATACCACTTGCGTGATGTTGACCGGCTTTGCCAGCATAGCTACGGCGGTCGAAGCAATAAAACTGGGCGCCACACATTATTTAACCAAGCCGGCCAATGCCGATGAAATTGTCAACGCCCTGCATAAAAATGAAGGCGACTCTTCGGTTTCGATTAGTGAAAATCCCTTATCCGTAAAACGTCTGGAATGGGAGCATCTGCAAAAAGTACTGATGCAGCACGACGGCAATATTTCGGCTGCTGCCAGGGCGCTAAATATGCATAGACGTACGCTGCAAAGGAAGCTGGATAAAAAACCGGTGAGAGAGTGAATTTTTACGCCACCTTAGTCCGATCCATCGATACCGGCTATAAAAGGCGCAGCCCCCGGTTTTTTTGCTGAAACAGCGGAAATTGCGCTTTCGATTAAGCCATCTTGCGGCTTGGCAATTTTTAGCGTGATTCCTTCTAATTCCGGCAACTCGATTTCAATTCATTAGCTCTTAAGCGGCAACATTTATTGCCGGTCATATTTTTTGATCGATTTGTGTCTCATTTGGCATGTAAATATATTTACATTAATTTTCAATGTGTTGTGGTATTGTATTTTGCTGATTTGCAATTGACGGCAATTCCGGTCGGGTCATTAATCCTGCCGCGATTGGTGTTTTTTTAATTTATAGTTTTGACACAAAGCCGTGTCTCATGATAAAAAGTACCCTGTCGTTTATTACTTAATTCGACAAGCAACTCAATGAAGCAATTTGTTGGGAGGCTCCCTTTGAGGAAAGGGAATAATATAATATAAACTATTCGAGGATTTTAAAATGGCTGAAGAACAAGAAAAAGATAACACATGGTTGATCGCTGGTGTTGCTATTGCTGCTATTATTGTTTTAGTTGTGATGTTGAAACAGGACGAAACAAAGCATTTACAAAGTGGTGCTGTTGCAGCGAGTAACGCTGAAGTGTTCTCGAAAATAGACGCGAAAAAAACCAGCAATAAAACTGCGCAATAAAACTCAAGCGTAGTCAATTAAAAAAGCACCTCTCGTTATGTTGACGGGGGGTGCTTTTTTTCTTTACATCTATTCCAATAGTCTTGGTTTTTTTTGAGCGTCCGCCCCGCCCCTATCGGACTGTTCAAATAGTTAAAGGCGACTCTGTTTACTTACTTTTTAACTATGTATGTCGGCTTGATAGCTGGGACTGGGTTGCGTTTATTCACGCATGGCGACGCGCAACAGGCGTTAATAAATGCTTGGCGGGTCATTCGATATTAACTATATATCTTTTTCCAACATCTGGATTTTTTCTTCCAACATTTTTACTTTTTTCAATAACTCCGGTAATTTGCTGATTGCTATCTGCTCTTTATAAGCGGTTTTTTTATCTTTTGCAGGACTCCCGAAAACCTGTGTTCCTGCCTTGACGTCGCCGGCCACGCCGGAACGTGCCATGACTATGGCGCCTTGACCAATCGTAACATGGTCGGCAATGCCTGAGCTTCCCGCCAAAATCGCATAATCTTCGATGTTGCAGGAGCCGGATACGCCCGTTAAACCGCACATGATGACGTTTTTGCCGACTTTATTATTGTGCCCGATTTGCACCAGGTTATCGATTTTACTGCCCGCTCCAATTAAGGTGCTGCCCAATGCGCCTCGGTCTATACAGGTATTGGCGCCAATCTCGACATTGTCCTCAATAACTACATTGCCGACCTGAGGCACTTTGACATGCTGATTATTCCTGAACTTATAACCAAAGCCGTCAGCGCCGATGATGGCGCCAGAATGAATAATGACATTATTCCCTACGATCACGTCATCATAAATAACGGCATAAGGATAAACCCGGCAGTTTTTGCCTATTTTTACATTTTTACCAAGATAAGCGCCTGCATGTATTTCGCTGCCATCGCCGAGGATTGAGTTTTCGCCGATTACCGCGTAAGGTCCGATATACACCTCATTGCCAAGCGTTACATTGGCTTCAAGCACTGCCTGCGGCGCAATCTTAGGATTATAAATTCTGGCAGGGTGCAGTAGTTCGACTGCTTTGATAAAGCTGATTTCCGGGTCGGGGCAAATTAACAGCGCCATGCCTTCAGGTACGTTTTCAACAGCGAAACCTTCCGCAATAAAGCAGGCCGAAGCCGTTGAATCCTTGATATGCCGGGTATAGCGACTATTGGTCAACTGCGTGACTTGGCCCTGGTGTGCGGAGGTAATCTCTGCCGCTGAATGAATGGTTGCCGATGGATCACCACCGTCAATCCGCGCACCGCAAAAATCGGCAAGTTCTTTTAATACAATCGGCATATGGGTCTCTGCTGTTATTTTGAATAGCGCCAAAACAGTCGGCACGTTGTTGAAAATATAGGTTAAGTGTAGCAAATCTAATAAACAACCACATTACCTGTAGTGGGCTGCTCACTGGAATGATAGGGTTTTCAATGTACCTGATTTAATTTTATTTTTCTGTTTTACGGTGTGCAGAAGTTAATTTTGGTTACGCAGCCAATGCCCCGACTTGCCGCCGTCTTTCTCCAGTAACCGGACCGACTGGATGACCATGCCTCGGTCTACGGCTTTGCACATATCGTAAATGGTCAGTAATGCGATCTGTGTGGCATTAAGCGCTTCCATTTCTACGCCGGTTTGTCCGTTGGTTTTTACCGTGGTTTGGCAACGTATCCGGTTGCTGTCGATTTCAGCGCTCAGTTTGATTTCTACATGCGTTAAAGGCAGCGGATGGCAGAGCGGGATCAGGTCCGCTGTTTTTTTGCTGGCCATAATGCCTGCTATTCTCGCTATAGCCAGAACGTCGCCTTTTTTGTGACCGCCGTCTACGATTAGCTTGAGCGTAGACGGCTGCATTTCAATATAGCCTTCGGCGACGGCTGTGCGCTGGGTGATCGCCTTTTCGCCGACGTCGACCATGTGAGCTTCGCCGGATTGATTAAAGTGGGTTAATGCGGTCATTTTCTGTAAAATTAGCAGTGAAGGGGTTGGCGCATTTTTTATTATAACAACTGCCGGTTAAGAACACTAAAATGGCGGACTACAGGTCTTCCGTGCAATGCGCCTCGTGCTAATTCTATTTTTTGTGACTGAGTGACTGATCATGTCAATTAAGGTACGTTATTTTGCCAGCTTGAAAGAAAGTATCGGCCGCTCGGAAGATAATCTGGCGTTTTCAGGGGCGGTTACGGTCAGCGATGTCTGGCACAGCGCTAATCCGAATAAAGCACTGCCGGAGAATGTATTGGCTGCTGTGAATATGGACTATGTTGAATTGAATAGCGCTGTTAAGGATGGCGATGAGGTGGCTTTTTTTCCGCCGGTGACCGGAGGCTGAGCATGGACATAAAAGTTTACCCGGAATCTTTCGATCCCTGGCAGGAAATTCAGAGTCATCAGCATTCGGCACATAATATGGCCGGTAAGTTCGGCGCAACCAGCATCTTTATAGGCACGATGCGCGATTTCAATGAAGGCGATGAGGTTAAGGGCATGACGCTGGAACATTATCCCGGCATGACCGAAAAACAGCTGGAAAAAATCGTTGCCGAAGCGGTGCGGCAATGGCCGGTTATCGATGCGTTGGTGGTGCATCGAGTGGGCGATATTCTGCCCAATGAACCGATCGTGCTGGTGGCGGTGTGGACATCGCACCGCGGGGATGCGTTTGACGCCAGTCGATACATCATGGAAGCGTTAAAGTCGAGAGCGCCTTTCTGGAAAAAGGAATTGTTAATATCCCAAGCCGAGCGTTGGCTGGAAAAAAATACTGACGGTTATAGTTAACCGACCCGTTGTTGTTAGTTTTATAGGAAATACCTGAATGCAGGGACAATTAAGAAAAATGCATGCCCGGCTGGAGTCGGACAGCTTAAAACCGGTTCAGTACGAGTTACCGTTAGGCGAGCAAGCGGTCGCTTTAAACCCGCTGATCGGTAAGCCGATTAAGCTGGTGTATACCGGTAAGATTCTGTGCGTGCATTGCAACAGGGCGATTAAAAAGAGCTTTAATCAGGGCTACTGTTATCCCTGCTTTACCTCGCTGGCGCAATGCGACATGTGCATCATGAAACCGGAAACCTGCCATTATGAGGCCGGCACCTGCCGGGAACCGTCATGGGGCGAGGAGTTTTGTTTTCAGCCGCATGTGGTTTATCTCGCTAATTCCAGCGGTATCAAGGTCGGCATTACCCGGCAGACGCAAATTCCGACACGCTGGATAGATCAGGGCGCGGTGCAGGCCTTGCCGATTTTTAAAGTGCAGTCGCGTTATATTTCCGGCTTGATCGAGATCGCTATCGCCAAACATGTCAGCGATAAAACCAGTTGGCAGCAAATGCTTAAAAATAAGGCCGAGCCTATCGATCTGGTTGCAAAGCGGGATGAGTTAGTCGCCATTTGTGCCTCGGAGCTGGCCGATGTTGCCCGGCGTTTCGGTCAGCAGGCGACTGAGTTTTTAGCCGGTGCGGTGCCTGTGGATATTCATTTTCCAGTGGATTGCTATCCCATCAAGGTCAAGTCGTTCAATCTTGATAAGAGCGCTGAAGTGTCAGGTGTGCTGCACGGTATTAAAGGACAATATTTATTACTGGATACCGGCGTCATTAATATCCGCAAGTTTGCCGGTTACGAGGTTGAATTTTCGGCGTAGCAGTGTCGGTTGTCGTCATTGCCCTTCCGTCGCGCCATGGTTTCAATTAGCCAGTATCGCTATGTTAGTCATTAGCTGAATTTGAATACGCCGTAAATCCATGTTGGGCAAGGGAACGACGTTCGCATCAGGCTTAATCGGCCTTTCTTAACATCCGCTGACAGTGCCTTAATTTAACGATAGTTCTATATTTCCCTGCTTTTATTATTGATTATTAGCATAAGGGCAAGATTAAAAAGGATAAGAGATGCGTGTACAATTTGACCAGAAACCTAGTAAAATGCTTGCATTATGTTGTCTGAAAAAGGCGGCTACCAGCAGCAGTCTATATGACGTTCTTTAAAATACACCGGGTATTTGGGTCTTAAGTTTTTAAAAACACATATAATCGGCTTAATTCGAAAGTTTATTTGAGGGTATTAGC